>Ga0335070_10001801_pt1 | contig 24866 bp, 24 predicted proteins | sample Lox_Sample_13_FD_206722 | JGI IMG/M metagenome (GOLD analysis project Ga0335070, IMG submission 206722) | Soil microbial communities from Loxahatchee National Wildlife Refuge, Florida, United States - Lox_Sample_1.3 | ecosystem: Environmental > Terrestrial > Soil > Wetlands | place: USA...
CTGGTACGGTATGCCCGCATATACCAACGGCAGCAAGATAGTCTGCTGGTTCCGCAGCAGGAAGAAATTCGGCGAGAGATACATAACGCTTGGATTTAACGACGTAGCGAAACTCGACGAAGGCCCCATGTGGCCGGTTACCTTCGCGCTGACAGAGCTAGCCGACATCGAAGAGGCGAAGATCGCAGAGCTCATGAAAAAAGCGGCGCGCTGAGAGCGTCGCCAAACAAAGAGGTTTCGCATTTGCGAAGTGTGTCCATCGGGAGCAAGAAAAAGCGTGCATTGAAGAATCAAATAAGCTTACGCTAGTGTACACTTGATGGTATGCATATTGATGTAATCGGTTGGCTGTATGCGCTGCCACCTGAGTTTATTTACTTTACAGTATTGCTGGTGGTCGGGGTCGAAAGTCTGGGAGTTCCGCTGCCAGGTGAACTGACTCTGACGAGCGCGGCGTTGCTTGCCAGTCAAAACGTAGCCAATCCGTGGATAATTTGGGCCGCCGGGGCAACCGGAGCCATCGTCGGCGATTCGATCGGTTACTATATCGGTCATACATGGGGCTACGGGTTGCTGGGAATCCTGGGACGATTGTTTCCTGGGCACATCAACCCACGTTCGATTAAATTAGTCGAGAGCGTGTTTCGCCAACACGGTGCGAAAACAGTGTTTTTGGGACGTTTTGTCGCCATCCTGCGGATTTTCGCTGGTCCGTTGGCGGGGATTCTAAAGATGCCGTATGGACGATTTTTGCGGGCAAATGCTTTTGGAGGCATGGTATGGTCGGGGATCGTTGTCTGGGTAGTGTATTTTCTGGGTATCATAGCCGAGCAATGGCTGCATCTCTTGTCGTGGATTACTTTGATTGCCGGGCTTTTGCTGGGCACTCTGACTTCGATAGTATTCAGAGCGCGGGTCAACGCATATTTAGAGAAGCATCATGCCGTGTCAGTTGGCTAAAGTGCCTCGCCCTTTGCCATTATCGAACTTGAACCAAACGAATTAGCGGTTCCAGACAAGGCCGCAAGAGACGATTCCTGTACGGGCATAGAACGAAATACGCACACCATATGTAGCGTATGCAATATTATTTACAACACCATAAGGTGTTAACGTTAGCACAATGGGCATGTGGTGAAAAAAACACATGCAAAACACTTGAAAACCATATATATAGGGTCTAGTATTCTATACAGACACTACATATGTAGTAGTTCAACAAAAATACACAATTTGCAAGACGGAGGAAAACCACCGCCTAATCACTAGATAGGGCTTCTTCTTGCGTCCCAAAAATGACGTATGAGAGACACGTCGGAGTTGGGGAAGAAGTGTAAGGTTCACATATATAAAAATCTAAAAAACTTTAAGGGGGTATATGAGTATTCACGTGGTTAAACGCGATGGCAACCGCGAACCATTTGACGCCAACCAGGTCAACTTAGCGTTGGTCGAAGCCAGTGAGGGGCTTCCTGACCAGATTCAAAAGGTTGTCCAAGTAGCGACCGAGCTACAACTAACATTATTTGACGGCATCACGACCGAGCAATTGGACGAGGCTGTCATTCACACAGCGTTACAGAACGTCAAGGACGATCCGGACTTCGACAAGATTGCCGCACGTCTGGCGCTCAAGAACATCTACAAGAAGATTTTGGGCCACTACAGTAGCGCTGCAGAGCTGAAGAAGCTGCACGAAAAGCACTTCCCGCTATATCTGAAGCAGGGTGTTGCTGACGGGCTGCTGGATAAGCGCATGAACGGGAAAGTGTTCGACATCAAGAAGCTGGCCGCAGCGCTTGACCCAGCCAAGGACGACCTGAGCAAGTATCTCGGCGTCATCACCAACAAGAACCGCTACTCGCTGCGCAAGAACGACGGCGATGCGATCGAAGTTCCACAGTTTACCCACATGCGCATTGCGATGGGCCTGAGCTTCAACGAAAAGGACCCGACGACGGCGGCGCTCGACTTTTACGAGCACATGAGCAGCCTCGACTACGTTCCTGGCGGCTCGACCCGCATCAACGCCGGCGGCGCGTTCCCGCAGCTGTCCAACTGCTTCCTCTTTAACATTGATGACGATATGGAGGCCATCGCCAAGGGTATCCGCGATACGATGTGGATTGCAAAAGGTACGGGCGGTATTGGCATTGGCGTGACGAAGTTGCGCTCGGCCGGCAGCCCGGTCAAGACGACCAACACCGAGTCAACCGGGCCGATTCCGTTTATCAAGATGCTCGACACGGCGCTATTTGCGGTCAGCCGCAAGGGCAAAAAGGCCGGCGCCGCTGCCATTTACATGGAGAACTGGCACCTGAACTTCCCGCAATTTTTAGATTTGAAGCAAAACTCCGGCGACCCGTACTTACGGACCCGCATTGCCAACACAGCCGTCTACCTCAGTGACGAGTTCATGAAACGCGTCCAGAAGGACCGTGCGTGGTATCTGTTTGATCCGGCCGAGACACCCGATCTGACCGAGCTGTACGGTGACGAATTCAGCAAGCGCTACAACGAGTACGTCAAACTGGCCGACGCCGGCAAGATGCGCGACTTTATCAAGACGACCGCCCGCGAACAATACCGCCAGATTCTGACCGTGCTGCAGGCAACCAGCCACCCGTGGCTGACCTGGAAGGACACGATCAACGTCCGCGCGCTGAACAACAACACTGGCACGATTCACCACAGCAACCTGTGTACTGAAATCACGCTGCCACAGGACAAAGACAACACGTCGGTCTGTAACTTGGTCAGCATCAATCTTTCTTCGCATTTGAACGAGGATTTGACGTGGGACTGGGACCGCCTGGCATCGAGCGCCCGCAGCGCCATACGCCAGCTAGACAACCTGTGTGACATTACCAACACGCCGATTCCTGAGGCCATGAACAGCAACCTGCAGAACCGCGCGCTCGGTCTGGGCGTCATGGGCTTTACCGAAGTCATCGAGCGACTTGGCCACAGTTACGAATCCGACGAAGCTTACGACCTGATGGACCAGCTGACCGAGTTCATCAGTTGGCACGCCATCGACGCGTCAGCCGATTTGGCGGCAGACCTGGGCAGCTATCCAATGTTCAAGGGTAGTGCCTGGAGTAAGGGTGAGTTGCCAATCGATACCATCGCCAAACTGGATGCTGACCGCGGTGTCAAAGTCGACATCAGCCGCAAGGCCCGCATGGACTGGGACTCGCTGCGGCCAAAGGTCAAGAAGGGCATGCGCAACGCCACCCTGATGGCCATCGCACCGACGGCCAACATCGCGCACATTGCCGGCACGACGCCGGGCCTCGACCCGCAGTTCGCGCAGATTTTCAGCCGCGCGACCCTGAACGGCAAATTTCTGGAGGTCAACGTCAACATGATCAACGACCTGAAGAAATTGAACCTGTGGGACAAGGTGAAGGACGAAGTCCTGCGCCTTCAGGGCGACGTCCAGCAGATTCCGGAAATTCCTGACCACATCAAAGCCGTCTACAAGACGAGCTTCCAGCTGAGCCCGTATGCGTTTATCGAAGTCGCAGCCCGCGCGCAAAAGTGGGTCGACCAGGCTATCAGCCGCAACATGTACCTCGACACCCGCGACATCGACGAGTACGAAAAGATTTACCAGGCCGCGTGGAAGAGGGGCCTCAAAACGACCTACTACCTGCACGTCAAACCGCGCCATACCGCCGAACAAAGCACCGTCAAGGTGAACAAGGCTGAAGCGATCGCCGGCAGCGGCCCGCGCAAGACAGGGTTTGGCTTTGCTAAAAAGCAGACAGTCGGAGCGGAGACATAGCCTATGAGGAAAAAGCATGAAGAATGGCGAATGAAGAGCGAAGAAAAACAGAATAACAAAACACAACAGAAAGAAAATACAGTAAGGGGACGACGAAAATGAATGCAACAAAAATTATCACAGACGATATGACCTTGGATCAGAAGCTGAAGGCTATCGACGCAGCAATGGCAGCAGCGCAGGCACAGGCTGACGAGGACGCAAAAGCAGCGGGCGGCACCGTCGCTGCACCTCTGGACCCGGCACTGCTGACGATTTGCGACGGTTGTGAATAAGGGTAGGGCGATATGGCACGTTTGTTTGAAATATTAAGGAAAGGATTTGCGAATTATCATGGGAGGCATTCTCGGCACTGGTATCCAGGACGGACTACTGTTAAAACCAGTCAAATATAAATGGGCGTACGATCTGTACGAACAAGCGGTGGCCAACACGTGGTTCCCGAACGAAATTCAGCTCGGTCAGGATCTCTCTGACTGGAAGAAAATGAGCGAAGAGGAGCGCCACGCCGTGACGTTCCTGATGAGCTACTTCAACCCGAACGAGCTGCTAGTGAACAAGGCGCTGGCCTTTGGTGTATACCCCTACGTGAACGCCGCAGAGTGCCATCTATACCTGGCCAAGCAGATGTGGGAGGAAGCCAACCACTGTATGTCATTCGAGTATGTCTTGGAGACGTTCCCGATCGACCGCGAGGCATCCTACGCGGCGCATGTTGAGACGCCTTCGATGGCACGCAAAGAGGAGTTTGAAACCAAGTTCATCAAGCGCATGACCGAGGACACGCTAGACATCACGACGACCGAGGGCAAAAAGGATTTCATCCGCAACTTGGTCGCGTACAATATCATCCTCGAAGGCATCTGGTTTTACAGCGGATTCATGGTCGCCCTGTCGTTCCGCCAGCGCAATCTACTGCGTAACTTCGGCGCGCTGATCGACTGGGTCGTCCGCGACGAGTCACTGCACCTGAAATTCGGTATCAACCTCATTCTGACGGTCCTCGAGGAAAACGAGGACCTGCAGACCTAGGAATTTGCCGACGAAATTAAGCAAATGATTCTTGATGGTGTTGAAATGGAAGAGGCCTACAACAGGGACCTGCTGCCAAACGGCATCCTGGGCCTGAACGCGGACTACATCAACCAGTACGTGAAATACCTGGCCGACCGCCGTCTCGACGAGCTCGGATTCGGTCCGCACTTCAACGTGGGCAACCCGGCCAAGTGGATGGCAACGGCGAACGACACGCTGCAGCTGGTCAACTTCTTTGAAGCGACCAATACTTCCTACGAAGTGAACGGCGCCAAGAAGGACTAATATCTCGGCGGATTGCGACGTTGGTCACTGCGATGCTCCCTCGACGTACTTTTGTGTACGCCTCGGTTCGCGTCTCGCGACCGCCTTGCACTCCATCCGAGCTATCAGCCCTTCGAGACAACCTTAAGGAGATAAGAAATGGAAATTTTTGGTGATTACCGCGGGTATGTCTCGCGGGTAGAGGAGTTATTGACTGAACACGAGATTGATTCAGGCGAGTTCAAACAGTGCGATACGCTGTGCTATGAATGCGACACCAATGAACGATACGAGGATGTCAAAATGGCGCTCGTACGCTCGGCGAAATTGCTAAGTGAACGAGAAACGAACGGTCGACTGGTAAGTATCATCGAGGTCGATCCGCCGCTTGAGGCGGGCGACTGGCAGATATCGTATATCGAATTGTTGCAACCCAAGCCAACGCGGGAAAACATCGACGGTATTGATTGCGTGTTTTTTGTGACCAAAGCATCGGTTCGCGAATTTTATGAACGGCACTCCGATATACCGTTTGAAGCGAAGGGCCTGGCCAATGAACATCATCCCTACATTGAATTGAAGGGCGATGATGTAGCTATAAAGTTCCACGATATGAACTTCGGCGAGGTCGTCGACTTCGAGCGAGCGCTCGAGGAAAAGTAATGAGCAAATGAAAAGCCCCTCGCGGGCTTTTCGAGTCTGTTAGGACAGAAAAGCCCGGAGGGGCGGGACGCGCTAGGGGCTGGATTTGAAATTGGCTTCTCGGACGGAACTCGACCGGCGCAGGAAGTTGCTTGCCGGTCGAGGACGACGAGACATCTCGTGATGCGGTCGAAGCCGACTCTTCCTTCTGGTGCCATAAGGCGACCGTTTAGAACGGCCGTGCCGGGTCGAGTCCAGTAGTCGCCGCTGGCATCGGAACTGTCGTATTGCTCGGGCCTGCCATTGCCACTGAGTCGGATTTTGTAAGTCGATCCGGTATGGGTGACGGCCTTTATCTCGATAGGTCGCGCCAGGCGGTGCTCGAAATAGTAGGCTAAATCGCTGGGTTTCGATGGGCGATTGCTCACAAGGGAGCCTTCCTTTCAAACTACACACCAGATAGGTGCTAGTATAACTGTATCAAAAAATCACACAATTGTCAATTAAGCATAAGGTAGATAAACTGGTATACTAAAGGGGATGAAAACGACGCTTGTTATCTTTGGCATCACCGGTGATCTGGCCCAGCGCAAGCTGCTGCCGGCGCTGGCAAATATTATTGAGGCAGGCAAGTGTGATGATCTGATGATCATCGGGGTGTCGCGCCGTGAGGTCGAGAAGTTCGAGGTGCTGGGCGACCACCATCAGTTATCGGGGACGACCTCAATGTTCCAGATGGATCTGGACAACCCCGAGGGCTATGCCAAACTCCGCGATTACATCGGGCAGGAAGAAGAGCGACAAATACTGTTCTATCTGTCGGTGCCGCCTGATTCAGTTAATTCCATTATCCAGAACCTCGGTGAGGTAGGGTTGAACGGGCCATCGAGTAAGCTGCTGCTCGAGAAGCCGTTTGGCAAGGACTTGTCGAGCGCTCAGGCGATGATCGACCACACGGCGAAATACTTCCGTGAATCGCAGGTCTACCGTATCGACCACTATCTGGCCAAGGAAATGGCGCAGAATATCGTAACCTTTCGGGCGCGCAACGCGATTTTTGCCCACTTGTGGAGCAACCAGTACATTGAGCGCATCGAGGTAATTGCACTGGAATCTATAGGTATTGAGGGCCGCGCGGCCTTTTACGAGCAAACGGGCGCGCTGCGCGATATCATTCAGGGGCATTTGCTGCAACTGCTAGCGCTGACGCTGCTGCCGCTCCCCGACGAACTGAACTGGGACAGCCTGCCAACACGTCGTCAGGCGGCGCTCGATTCGATTATGACGGCCGATCCGGTACAGAGTTTCCGTGCCCAGTACGACGACTACCGCGCAGAGGTGAACAAACCTGATAGTACGGTCGAAACGTTTGTGTCACTCGGACTGCGATCGTCTGATACGACGTGGCTTGGCGTGCCGATTGCGCTGACCGCGGGAAAAGCGCTCGACACCAAAAAAACAGAGGTGCGCATCCATTTTCGTCGCATTCACGAAGCCCAGAGCAATTATCTGATGTTCAAAATCCAGCCCGGCGAAGGCATTTCCATCGATCTGGTCACCAAAAAACCAGGCTACGATCAAGAGGTAGAGCACCAAAAGCTGAGCTATATGTACGCCTCTGAAACCAGGTTGCCCGATGCCTACGAACAGGTTCTCGTCGACGCCGTTAACAGCCGCAAGAGTCTCTTTACTACCAGCAGCGAGGTGTTGCGCGCCTGGGAAATTCTGGCACCGCTGCAGGCTGCGTGGAAAAATAACGGAGAAATCGCCACGTATCCTCAGGGCAGTAAGGCTGGCGACGTCCTCGCGAAGAGACTAGCACAAGAATAAATATTAGCGTAATCTATTGACAATTTGCCAAATAATTGGTATTATTAACATTGATTAGGAGTTAAGAGGAAATAATGCCAACTACTACCGAACGCGCCCCCGGCTCATCCGTTGAGCCAGGCAAGGAACTAGAACTGTACAATCCGGCGCATGCAGCCGGGAACTTTGCATTTGCGTATTCTGCAGAGGAACAAGGCCAAGCGACGCCCGAACGGGCTGGCAGCGCTCCCGAAACCGTCCCCGAAGTCTATACATCGGGCACATTCCAACGCACGGCGTCGTTGCTGGAGCAGGCGCTGAAGCAGAACCCGCGCGCCAACTTTGATGCATCGCAGTGGCTGAACAGTACCGAAGGTGACAGCGACAGCGCCGTTTATGCACGAATCCTCGACAGCTTTAAAGAGAACGGCGATAAACCACTCGAGCCGTACCAGATCAACGTTCTCCGCTATATGCAAAGCCAGATCGATTTCAACCAGGCTCAGGCGACGGTTGATGTCAAAAATCTCGACGAAGCTCAGGCAATCAAGGTATTGATTAACCGCGCCCGTACCAAGCTGAAGCAAGAAGGTGTATCTGAGGTAGAGAAGCGCCGTTTGGACGCTGCCAACCGCACCATGAGCGCGACATATGCCCGCATGATTCCGAATAGCGGGGCCAAAATGCCAAAGGAAAACGCATTAGGCACGTATGTTCGCCTGGTAGAGTCACGCGCGGACATGGATCAAATCGCGGAGGCCGGTAAGGAATTGCAATTTGCGGCCTTCTCGAACCAGCAGGACGCCCGGACGTTCGCAATTCTGGCAAAACATCAGGACAGCAATTTAGTGGCAGATGTGCAGGTGTCGCACGAAACTGAGGACCCCCTCGGACGGGCGAAAAAAGCACTCGCAGCTGCCCGATCAGAGCTGGCCGCGATGAACGCCCGGCGCGAAAAGCGCATGTGGCTGGTGAACTTTTATACCAGCGATGCCGCAGGAAGCGCCAAATACAGGTCGCTGCACCGGAATTATCAGGCGGCTTCGCGCCGGGTGTTTAACCTGCTCAACCCCAACCTGCATGAGGATGCAAGCCTGTCGAATACCGACAGAATTCGTCGCGTCGCCGAATACACGGTTGGTGAAGCGCGCAAGCTGGATTTGGCGACGCTGTCTAAGTATAAAGACATCAATTCGCCCCTGGGCAAGCTGATTGAAAAATACGGCAATATGCACATTGTGCCCAAGGTTCTCCTAGGTGTTGGCGCTTCTGCGCTGGCCGGTTTTGCGACTGGTGGCCTGGCGACGTTTGGCGTATCGGGTAGCTTCATGGCTGTCGGTCTGGAAGCTAGCCACCGCAAGAAGCGTGCCGCCGGCGCCGATATGTTGAAATTTGACGTCGAAAAGCTGGTCGGTATTTATGGCGAGAATAACCTTTCGGGCGATAACGCCAAGCAGGTGATAAGCGCGCTGCACGGCGCCATCAACCGCCGTGTTGCCAAGCAGTTCGAAAACCGTATCGAAAACGCCCAGCGCGTCCGTGCTGCGCGCACCGTCGGTAGCTATGCTGTCGCTAGTCTCGTCGGCTACGGCAGCCATCACATTCCGGGCGGTTGGTTTGACGGCTCGCATGGCCTGCTAGGCGGCCACGAATTAACGCACGCCGCTACACCGGCACATCCGGCCCCAAGTGCGCCTCACGCACCTGCGCCAGCACCGGCACCAAATCATGTGCCAGCACCGGCGCCCGAAATTCATACCGGCCCGAGCCATTTCTATGCCCACTCCAACGAGGGTTGGTACGAAGTGATGCAGAACATGGGTATCGACGCGTCACACCGTCACGATATTCTGCTGAAGGCCGCTCCGGAGTTGTACAAGAACCACTTGGCCTACCACATGGCGGATGGTCTGCCGGGTATCCCGAACACCGGTTTCATTTCGCAGCAGGCGATCGACATCATTAGTCACGCCGCCGGCCGATAACGCTAGCGTAAGTGTACTGCTAAATGGTACAATGAAACCCCATGGGAGAGACATCAACTGTGGGCAAAAATCAGAAATTTATTTTCGTTACCGGCGGCGTATTGTCGGGCGTCGGCAAAGGTATTAGTGCAGCTAGTATTGGCGCCGTCCTCCAGGCCAAAGGAGCAACTGTATCAATTCAGAAATGTGACCCGTATCTCAATGTAGATGCGGGCCTTTTAAATCCTGCCGAACACGGTGAGTGTTTTGTGACAGCTGATGGCGCCGAAACGGACCTGGACCTTGGTCATTACGAGCGTTTTTTGGATTTGGAGCTGACGCAGAAAAACGCGACGCTGTCCGGCCGGCTGCTGCAGAACCTGATCGCCGACGAGCGTGCCGGTAAATTTGGCGGCAAGACGGTGCAGCTGGTGCCGCATCTTACTGGTGCCATCCAGGACGCGATCCAATTGGCGGCCGACGGGGCCGACGTTCACATCGTGGAAATCGGCGGTACGGTCGGTGACTACGAGGGGCTTAGTTTCGTCGAGGCCATTCGTGAGTTTGCTGGCAGGGTAGGGCGCGAAAACTGCCTGTATGTCCATGTCGTCTATGTACCGTTTATCGGCACGAGCAAAGAGTTCAAGACCAAACCGGCACAAAACGCCCTCAACGACCTGCGTGGCTTTGGTATCGTGCCCGATTGCGTCATCGTGCGCACCGACAGCCCGGCACCGGAAAGCGTCGCGCGCAAGATCAGCCAGTTCAGCGGTGTTGCCGAGCGTGCGGTCGTGCTGCTGCCAAACGCGTCGACGGTGTTCGAAGTCCCGTTATCGATTGCGGCGAGCGGTATCAATGATGTGCTGACGCGCTTTACGGGCAACGATATCGAGCCCGATCTGGGCAAGTGGCGCAACATTGTCGAGGCACAGACCAAACAGCACGACAAAACGGTGATCATCGGCATGATCGCCAAGTACATGGACAACGAGGACACGTATATGTCTGTGCTCGAAGCGCTTAAGGCTGCCGGTTGGCAGGAAGACGTCGGTGTTGAAATCCGATGGGTTAACGCCGAAACGGCGACCGAAGACGACTTTAGTGCCGTCGATGCGCTGCTGGTGCCGGGCGGCTTTGGCGAGCGCGGCGTGTCGGGTAAAATTGCCGCGGCCACCTACGCCTTGGAGCACGGCAAGCCGTATCTTGGACTCTGTTTGGGCCTGCAGGTCGCGGTCATCGCGGCAGCGCGCCGAGCCGGGCTGACTGACGCAAATAGTACGGAATTTGATTCTCAGACGTCCAGCGGCGTCGTCTACATCATGGAAGGCCAGCAAGGCAAGGAATCGACAGGCGGGACGCTGCGTCTGGGCAATTACGAAGCCCAGCTGACCGCTGGCAGTAAAGTTGCCGAGGCGTACGGGGCGACCGACATCGTCGAACGGCACCGCCACCGTTACGAAGTGAACCAGGCGTTCAAAGCCGACATCGAGAAGGGCGGGCTGGTTATCAGCGGTACTTCACCCGATGGGCAACTGGTTGAGTTTATCGAGGCGGCAGAAGGTCCGTACTTCGTCGCCACCCAGGCGCATCCGGAACTGAAGAGCCGCCCAAATCGGCCGCACCCGCTGTTCGTCGGACTAATCAAAGCCGCACGCGGGTAGTAGTGCCCGTTGACAAATATAAGCACAAGTGCTATTGTGGAGGTACAAAAGGTACAAAAGGTACAATACAAACATGTCAGACAATTCACCCCACGAGCCAGTCAATTACCACGACGACAACCGCGTGCTGCGGTACCTGTTGCATAACGTCAAGGGTTTGAGCCCGGTGTCGGGCGGCGTCCTAGGTGAGGCTCTCGAAAACGAATACGAGACAGCCGAAGAAGACGCCCAGGTTGGCCAAGACCTCGACTTTGAGGCCGACGTCTAAATCCTCTGTTATCTGGAGTCAGATAACCAGTCCTCACTCGAAAATAGGAGTAAACTCCCATTTTCCTCGTATCGTCAGGTTATAATAGTGGGCAATGGACAAAAAAATTGCTCAAGTGGTATTCGAAGAATTCGGCGTCGAGACAGACGTTCGATTAACGCGTCCCGAGCCGCAGTTTGGCGACTACGCGACTAATGTGGCCTTGCAGTTGACGGGCAAGGTCGGCAAACCGCCACGCGAGATTGCCGATGCAATCGCTGAAAAACTTCGCGGGAGCGACGAGTTCAAAGAGGTAACTGTCGCCGGCCCCGGCTTTATCAACCTCCACCTGAGTAATGCTGAGCTGTTGAACCTGACACGCTTGGAGCCGTTGCCGCGTCGCGCCGGCCAGACGGTTGTCATCGAGACGAACAACCCGAATCCGTTCAAGGCCATGCATATCGGCCACGCGTTCAATGCGATTCTTGCGGATACGATTGCCAATCTGCTCGCCGTCGATGGCGCGCGCATCTACCGGGTTAGCTATCACGGCGACGTTGGCCTGCACGTTGGCAAGAGTATGCGAAGCCTGCTGCACTACGTGAACGGCGATGCGAACAAGCTGAACGAAATACCTGAAAACGAACGCAATACCTTTATGTCACGCATGTATGCAGAGGGCTCGGTAGCGTACAACGAGGATGAGGATGCCAAAGCCGAGATTGACAGCCTGGCGCGCGAATCATTCCAGCCTCAATCCGACATCTACAAACAGGTGTACGAGATGTGCAAAGCCTGGAGTTTTGAGCAGATTGATCAAATTGTTGCCCGCCTTGGCAACGTACCGACTGTGCGCAAGTTCCTCGAGAGCGAAGCCGACCCAATCGGTGTCGCGACGGTGAAGGCGAATGTGCCGCAGGTATTTCAGAAGTCGGATGGCGCGCTGGTGTTCAAGGGCAGCGAGCACGGCTCGTTCGACAACGCATTCGTTGCCAGCAACGGCAACGGTCTGTACGGAGCACGCGACCTCGGGCTGATGCAGCTGAAAAATGATGCATTTCACGCCGAGAAAAGCTACATCGTGACCGCCGAGGAGCAACGAGATTATTTCAAGTGCGTCATTGCCGCGGCAGAACTAAGTCTGCCGGAGTTAAAGGGCGTGACGGTCAATATCTCGCACGGTACCGTCAAACTCAGCACGGGTAAGATGAGCTCTCGAAGCGGCGACGTGCTCGAAATCGGCTGGTTATTCGACCAGTTTGCCGAAGCGATCAAGGAACGGGGTGGCGAGCCGACCGATGAAATTGTCGCTGGCGCGCTGCGCTACCAGTTTCTCAAGGTGAAGGTGGGCGGCGATGTCGTGTTCGACGTCAATGAGGCCGTCAGCCTGACTGGTAACACCGGCAGCTACCTGCAGTACGCCCACGCTCGCGCACGGCGCATTCTCGAAAAACTCACGGGCGACGTCCGTATTCCTACGGACGTACATGACGAGGACCGCCTGCTGGTGCGCAAGATGGGCGAGTATCGAGAAGTTGTCGAGCTGGCCACCCAGACGCTCGAGCCGCATCACATTACGAATTATCTGTTCGAACTGGCGCAGGAATTCAACCGCTACTACGAGAAATATCAGGTGGTCGGCAACGAGCACGAAGCGCACCGCGCCGGGCTCGTCTTGCTGTACGCTGATACACTCAAAGCAGGTTTGATGATTTTGGGCATTGCTGCACCTGAAAAAATGTAGTACACTGCCCGTATGGGATATATCTCACGGAACATCGCTAACGGTCTCAGCCTCGTAATCGTGATTATTAATCGTGCCCCGGCGAGATAACCTGTAACCTACGCAAAACACTCTCGCCGGAACCCCGGCGAGTTTTTTGTTCAGCAGGCTATCCCGAGCCGGCTATACCGGCGCCGAGTAGCGGAGGGCTCCACAGCGGAGTGACATCCGGGGTGACACCTAAACAGGGTAGATCACTGACGGCTAGGGAACGATGTACTTCGTTTCCTAGCCGTCCTCACACCCCATCTTTACTCTGACGTTTATTCATATACAATAGCGGGTATACAAGCGTAATAGGAAAACTATGTATGGCAGACAAGAAAACATCGAAAGTTGCAGCGGTAAGAGCTAAGGCAGCCAAAAAAGCGGCCATCGCTAAAGAAAAGGCTGTCGTAAAAAAGGTGAATGGGCAAGCGAGCGGTTTCGCGGAATTTATTCGCAGCCAGAATATTGTCAGTCTGGCCGTCGGTTTGGCGATTGGATCTATTGCCAGTGGAACAGTCAAAACGATCGTTGAAAACTTCGTTACGCCGCTGGTTCAATTTGTCGTGGGGAGCCATACCCACCTCGAGCAACAGGTGTGGCACATAGAACTATGGGGCAGGAAGGCCGACTTTGGCTGGGGTGTAACGCTGTCATCACTTATTACATTGCTGGCAACCATTTTTGTCATTTACCTAGTTGTACACTTCGCCCGGCTCGATCGTCTGTACAAGAAGTAACGACAATTTCTCTATAATAGAGGTATGAAGATAGATAAATCTGATAGCGAGTGGGAGGATGAGCTGACGCCAGAGCAGTACCATGTGCTGCGCGAAAAGGGCACGGAGCCGGCGTTCAGCGGGGAATTCGACAGCGTGTTCGACCCCGGCACATACAGTTGCGGCGCCTGCGGCACGAAATTATTCGAAAGCGACAAAAAATTTGATGCGCACTGCGGGTGGCCGAGCTTTTACGATGCAATTTCAGGCACCGTCGTGCTGATGCGTGATGATAGCCTGGGCATGAGCCGTACCGAAGTCACTTGCGCCACGTGCGGCAGCCATTTGGGGCATGTGTTTGAGGGCGAGGGCTTCGGCACGCCAACCGACCAGCGTTACTGTATCAATTCGCTCAGTCTGAAGTTTGACCCCAAATCGTAGTACAATTGGTGCATGGTTAAAAAAGCGAAACTTTTGTGGGTGGATTTGGAAATGACCGGACTGGATCCGGTCGAAGATCGCATCTTGGAAGCGGCGGTCATTGCGACTGATTGGGATTTCAAGGAAATTGCGACGTATCAGGCTGCCAAAAAGGTCGGTCCGCGTTTGGTTGAGCAGCGTATGAAAGCGGCGCCGGAGTTTTGGGATAAGTTTCCCGAGGTCCGCGATACGTTGGTTAAACAGAACGGTTCGAAAGAGGCGAAGAGCGGCCGGACGGTTGAAAACGAGTTGCTGGCCTTTATCGACGAGCACTTCGACGCCGATGAGCGAGTACTCCTGGCTGGCAACTCGATCCACCAGGACCGCAAGTTTATTGAAAACGAGTGGGGCCGGCTGAACGCACGTTTGCACTATCGCATGCTGGACGTCAGCGCCTGGAAAGTCGTGTTTGACGGCAAGTATGACAAGCGGTTCGCGAAACCCGAGGTGCACCGCGCGCTCGACGATATCCGCGGCAGCATAATGGAACTCAAATACTATCTCGGCAAGGTACGCGTATGACGGAAAATGCGCTAACCCATAAAGAGTTCGAGGAATTTATCTTGGGTTTGCCAGATGTTGTGCTGGACTATCCGTTCGGTGAAGGTACAGCGGTCTATAAATTTGGCGATAAAACCGATGGTAAAATCGTTGCCATCGTGGCCGAGGGCAGCAACCCGCTGCGCGTCAGCCTGAAATGCGACCCGCTGCTCGCGGAGCACCTTCGCGAAAAGTACGAGAGCGTTTTGCCCGGATATCATCTGAACAAGAAGCATTGGAATACGATTATTTGCAGCGGTCAGCTGTCGACCGAAGAGATTTTGGATCTGGCGAGATTGAGCTATCAGTTGGTCGGCGGCATACTATAGGAACTAGTCCCCGCCGTTTTCTCAAGGCACCGCTACAGTCATGTTTTTCCCAGGCCCCGGCGGCGGGAAAAACTTGGTTGCGCTTCGCTTTTAGTACCTTGAGTAAAGGCGGGAGGCTAGTTGCCGTCGTCGGTGTAAGAGTCAAAGCCCTTTTGAATGTCTACCAGGCTGGCACTGGTGCTTTTCGCGTAGTCGCGGATAGCTTTGGCTTTGCTGGCCTTGGACATGGTGGTGAATAGGTTGATCATTTGCTGGGTTTCGTTGGCCATGGTGCTGGCATAGACGCGATCAAGGACCCCGTTGAGGCGCGCGTCTTCAAATTTTGCATCAAGTTTGTCGGCGCGACTCTTTTCACTGGCATCCATTGTCTTGTTGTATTGCGATTTTTTGACGCCTGCCTGTGCGAGAAGATCTTCGGCCTGTTTTTGGCTGCCGATAACCCACAGCTGGTAGATACTGTTGTTTTTCGAAAGGTTGTTACTCTTGAGGTTTTTTTGTACCGTCTTGGCCGTCTGTGACATGTGATCAAGGCGAACAGCAAGCTGCTGCAGGTCGGCGGTGCTGTCTTTGCCGCTAAAGGCAACGATCAGGCTGACTGCCAGGACGAAAACTCCGAGCATGGCAAAAAAAATTTTGCCGAAACTGCCGCTGAAAAATTTTGGTGGTGGCGGCGGCGGTGCGATTGAGTCGAGGTAATTCGGGTCGTAGCTGGCCGGCTGAGCCGCGGCGTAACTGTTTGGCGTCTGCGGCGGGGCTGGGTCGGCAGCGGGCTGGTACGGCTGCGCTGGTTGAATTGGCTGCACGGGGGGTTGCAGCGGCTCCGCTGGCTGTGACCCGGGCTGCGGTTGCGGCTGAGGCGGTGTCTGTCCTGGCTGTTGATTTGGATCCATGTGCCACCATTTAAACATAACAGGGATAAATAGAAAAGAGTATCAGAGGTAGCTATTGGCAGTAACTCTAGTATAATGGGGGCATGCAAGATGCTAAGGAGGAAGTGCGGGCCCGGCTGAACATCGAGGATGTTATCGGTGAGTATGTCCAGCTGAAGCGGGCAGGCAGGAGCTTTAAGGGGCTCAGTCCTTTTTCGGGCGAAAAAACACCCAGCTTTTTCGTCAGTCCGGAAAAACATATTTGGCATGATTTCAGTTCGAATAAGGGTGGGGATGTGTTTGCTTTCATCATGGAAGTCGAGGGGCTTGATTTCCGTCAGTCGCTCGAGCTGCTAGCTCGGCGTGCCGGTGTCGACTTGGCGCTGTATCAAAATAGCGGTTCGCAGGAACTGGCCAAGCGCAAAAAACGCTTATTGGCGGTTAATGAATTGGCGGCAAAATATTACCAACAGAGCATGTTGAGCAACAGTCCGGCGCTTGAGTATATTTTTAAAAAGCGTGGCTTGGATAAAAAAGTTGTTCAGGAATTTCGAATCGGGTACGCACCTGATGACGGCGAAGCATTGACCAGTTTTCTGAAGCGAAAAGGCTATAGTCCGCAGGAGATGGCGGATGCCGGCCTGACGAATCGGTTCGGCAGTGATTTGTTCCGTGGACGGATGATGGTGCCCCTGATGGACGGGACTGGTCAGGTGGTCGGGTTTACTGGGCGCATCATCAAGGATGACCCTAAAGCGCCAAAATATCTGAACACGCCGCAAACGCTGTTGTATGACAAAAGCCGCCACGTATTCGGTTTGAGCCAGGCCAAGGAAGCAATCCGCAAAGCCGATTACGCTGTGGTTGTCGAGGGGAACCTGGATGTGGTGAGTAGTCACCAGGTTGATATCAGAACGGTCGTTGCAACCGCCGGCACGGCGCTGACCGAGTCGCACCTGCGCGCGCTCAGTCGGCTAACAACGCACATCCGATTGGCGTTTGATGGCGACAAGGCAGGACTTGCGGCCACTGAGAGAGCGATTCCGATCGCGCAGATCGTTGGTGTCGAGCTGTCGATTATTGGTTTGCCAGACGGCGCAAAGGACCCCGATGAGCTGATTCAGCAGGACAGTGAACTATGGAAACAGGCGATTGATACATCGCAGCCGGTCGTTGATTGGGTGATAGGACAGTTTGCCGCACGGGAAAATCTGGACACCGCAGCGGGTAAACGCTCCTTTACCACGGCAGCCGTGAACGTAATCCGTGCGCTGAGTGATCCGGTAGAACAGGACCACTATCTGGCGAAAATTGCCGATATGACCGATACGACGCGCGAGGCGCTCACACGCAAACTATTCTCGAATGGAGAAGCGGAACAGCACTTGAAGCCTGTCAAAAAGATCGAGTGTGCACCACGCGAGGCTGAAATCGAAATAAGTAAACCTGATCGTATCCAGGACTCGCTGCTCGCGGCGGCGCTGATCGACCCTAGTGTGCAGAAGTTACTGGTAGGCTTAGATGCGTCAATCTTTCACGGTCCAGACCGGCAGGCAGTGGTTGTCTATTTGGCGGCGCATAAGCCAAGGAAAGTAGAGGCGGTACCGAAAAATTTACAACAATACGAAAAATATGTTACAATGTTATTATTGCATCCTGATATGGATAGCGTGGACTGGAACAGTGACAGCAGAGTTGCGACAGCCACAGATGTACTACAATTACTACAAGCAAACTATCAAAAGACGAACACAAAAGAGGATTTATTACGACAGGAAGCGGCCGCAAGAGAACGTGGAGACGATGGTGCCGCTGATGAGTATTTACGCCGACTAAGCATTTTAATAAAAGGAGGAAAGTAATGCCTGATAACACTGATGACGATTTGCAACTAACGGAGGGCCAGGCGTCTGAAAGCGACGACATACTGACGTCTGACATTGATGATATCGAAGAACCGGTTCTGGATGATCTGGTCGATGAGGAAGAAATCGAAGAAGATGAAACACTGAACACGGGCCAGTACCTGGACGACATCAGCGATGACAGCGTGCGTCTGTACCTGCGTGAAATCGGTAAAATACCGCTGTTGAATAGCGAGGAAGAGCTGGAGCTGGCCAAGAAAGTCGTTGCCGGCGACAAGCGAGCCAAGGACAAAATGGCCGAGGCGAACATGCGTCTGGTCGTGTCGATTGCCAAGCGTTACAGTGGCCGCGGCCTGGACTTCTTGGACCTGATTCAGGAAGGTAATACTGGCCTGCTGCGTGCCGTCGAAAAGTTCGATCCGGACAAAGGATTTAAGTTTAGCACCTACGCCACCTGGTGGATTCGCCAAGCGATTACGCGTGCGATTGCCGACCAGGCCCGTACCATCCGTATCCCTGTGCACATGGTGGAAACGATCAACAAATTGCTGCGCACCCAGCGCCGCATGACTCAAGAGCTCAACCGCGAGCCATCCATCGAGGAACTCGCCAAGGAGCTCGAAATGGAACCGGAAAAGGTTGAATACGTCATGAAGATCAAGCAGGACATCACGTCGCTTGATGCCGGTGTCGGTCGTGACGGCGAGGACGAAGACAGTGTACTCGGTGACTTCATCGAGGACGAAGAAGGCAAGACCCCGCAGGACTCCGCGACCGAGCAGTTACTAAAGGAGCAAGTGCAGGCCGTACTGTCGACGCTGAGTGACCGCGAACAAAAGATTATAAAGATGCGTTTCGGTCTGGAAAACGGCAAATCGCACACGCTCGAGGAAGTCGGTCAGGAATTTGCCGTCACCCGTGAGCGTATTCGCCAAATCGAGGCGAAAGCACTGGCGAAACTGCGCAAACACAAAGACGCCAAGAAACTGCACGAATACCTCAGCTAGATTGCTGATAGATGAAAAACTTCCGGTCTCTCGGGAGTTTTTATTGGTTGTAAAATTCGATATGGTTGAGCGCGTCGTCGATTTGTTTATCGAAATATTCAAAATTACCGTCATTATGAATGTAATAATCGGCGATAGCGATCGGGCCGCCTTTTTCGATGTTCTCGATTTCCGCCCAGTCGCGCTTATCAACTTGTTCGGGATTGAGCGGACGCAGCGGGCGCTCGGCCATGCGACGCTTTCGTAGGTGCTTTGGTGCGACGACGGCGACGACCGTCAGCTCGCCAGGAAATTCCCGCTTCATTACCTTGTATTCCGTCCAGGCATACAGTCCATCGGCAACAATTCGGTGCTGGCCCGCATTAATCAGGCCGCGGATTTGTTTGACGATGCGGTTAACGACGAAATCTTTTCCCTCTGTTGCACGAAGTTCTTCACGGACAGGCTGTTCGTTTTCCTGGGTCAGTTCCAGCCCGCGACGCTTTACTTCGTCGAGGATGATGCCGCCGAAATAGACCTTCGGATAGCCTTTATCGGTCAGGTATTTGACGGCGGTGCTTTTGCCGCTGCCGGTGAGGCCGACAAATGTTACGATTTTCACATTTTTATTATGTTCAGACATTGAAACAAATTATAACAGATTATTTGTTATTTTCCATGTCGGCGCTCGCGGGCGTGAAAATCCTCGATGGCTGCCACTAGTTGCTCGCCGGTTAAGTCGGGCCAAAGTACTTTCGGGAACGCGTACTGCGTCTCGTCGGCCAGCAGGCTCATGAACCCCGCGCTGTTGTGCGGGTCTTGCCAGGATCCAGTGCGGACGATCAGATCAAGGTCGGGTAGGTGGCCGGTCCACGAGCGCGACCTGAGCAGCTGGTCCGTCGTGACGGTATCGTCGGGGTCGGTCAGGATAGAGTGGACGGCCGCGGTGCGTTCACGGGTGCCGCTGTAGTCGATGAGCAGTGTTAGCTCGCGTGATTTATTATGTGCTGTTTTTCCCATAACTTCTTCGAACGCCTTGATGGTCTTGGGCGTCAGGCTGTCGCGCCATTCGCCAACCACGTTTATGCGGATACCGTACTTTTCAATGGCGGGATGGTTGGAAAACTTATGGATGTGTTTGCGAAACGCACGGTCGATACTGGTAAAGAACTCTGACGACCGGTCGGCTAAATTGGCGTGCGAGCTACCCCACAGTGTGAGATGGGTCACGCTATTTTCGAACGCTGCATCAGTCACGTTGACCAGGCCTTCAACACCGCGATCATATAGTGTTTTATAGCCTTTCAGCCCGTGCTGCCGCGCCCAGCGGCGGTTGCCGTCAGGAATAATTGCGAGGTGAAATGTTTCTGACATATGTTTTCATACTACGTGCATTCAGAATAGGGGTCAAACGTTAATGCTTGATTGGCTGCTGTATTGATCAAATAACCTGTTTAATGCAGCTTTAACAGAGGTGCTTATGCTTGACAGAGTATTGAAAATCTATAATATAGATGGAAAATATGGAGCTTTAATGTTATGAGCGTAAATACAGAGAGTCGTCTGGCGTATCTAGCGAAGAATGAAAAAGACTGGTTGAGTTATAACGTCGCCAGTCTGGATGAGATACCTGCCCAGCAGCTATCTTATAACGAGGACGCAACACATTTAGCCGATGCGGAAGCTTTTGAGCAGGAAAGCTTTACACACGAACAATTGGCAGAGATGTCAGAACTGTACATGGGTCAGTATCCAAAGCTGGTCGGGCGCGCTCGGAAATTCTCTGTAAGTGACCCCGAGGGTTTAGTCCAGGTGGCGTTTGAAAAGGCGCTCAAGAATTGGGATAAATTCTCTGACCCAGGTGACGGTCGAGGTCGTGGACCATGGCTGAGTACTATTCTGACAAACACCGCCCTGGATGAACTACGTCGCGCAAAAGTCCATCAGGGTAAGGATTATCTTATATCTGAATTCTATGACCACAAAGAGACATCAGTAGACATTAGAGCCGGCGCTCAGTTTGGAAATGTCGAAACAGCGCCGTACGCGCTCCATAAATATGTAAAAAATCTGCTAGAACAACTGGGCAAACCAAGTTCCTGGGCTCGGATATTTTTCTTGCATACCGAGGGTTATTCATACGGCGAGATTGGCGATATTCTTGACGTGCCTGTGGGTACCATCCAGTCGGCTATGTTCCGAATGAAAAAAGTACTAGCCAAAGACGAACAGCTTCGCGCTGCTTTTGGCGAATTCGAAGCCGAAATCGAAAAAGTCCTTTAGCAACCAGTAGTCCTGGGGCTGCTATACTGGTACTATGAAGCGTCTGGCTGTCATCGACGGAAAATCAGTATTTTATCGCGGCTATTATGCCATGCCAAATCTCAGTCTGAAAGACGGTACGCCGACTGGCGGCGTGTTTGGTTTTGCGAGCATGGCGATCGAGCTGATCAAAAAACTCGAGCCTGATTATGTCGCCGTTGCGTGGGACAAGCCTAAAACGAATATTCGAAAGCGTCGCGAAATCTATCCGGAATACAAAGCTGGCCGCAAACCGGCTCCTCCGGATTTCTACGAGCAGATTCCGTTGCTGCACGAACTCCTCGATGCGTTCCACTGGCCGTTGTATGAACTCGACGATTACGAAGCCGATGACATTATGGGTACCTTTGCACTGGAGGCAGAGGCGAAGGGAATTGAAACCTGTCTGCTGACGAGCGATCTTGATGTGCTGCAGCTTATCGGCCACAAGACGAAAGTTTACGCGCTGAAAAACGGCCTGAGCAACATCGAGGAATTTGATGTCGCATATTTCGAGAATAAATATGGTCTGAACGTCCACCAGTTTTTGGACCTGAAGTCGCTCAAGGGCGACTCGTCGGACAACCTGCCGGGCGTGCCGGGTATCGGTGAAAAAACCGGTATTCAGTTGCTGCAGGAATGGGGGACGCTCGACGGCATTTACGAACATTTGGACGACATCAAGCCATCGACGGCCAACAAACTGCGCGAGGGCAAAGAGCTTGCCTACATGAGCAAGGAAGTCGGACGCATCTGGACCGACGCGCCCGTGAAGCTGGACTGGGACGAGGCGGATGTACGCGGAACTGACCTCAGTAGAGTCGCGGCGATTCTGGAGAAGTTTGAATTTCACTCGCTGACCAAGCGACTGCCGAAACATATGCAGACCGAAGACGCCTCGCACGCACTGGCGGTCGAGCATTTGGCAACGGCCGACATTGCCGAAAAACCGTGGCCGAAAGAATTGATGATGAACGGAACCGCCACGATCGACCTTGTCGAGGATGAACTGTGGCTTGCGACTGATCGGTCGACGGTCTACCATATGCCCGTAAAGGACGTGGACAAAACTGTTTGGCGTGTGCTGGAAATGGCGACCGTTGTTGCCTATGACGTGAAGCGACTGTATCACGATTTGGCAGCGCATGGTATTACAAATGTTCATTTCGATAGCATCCATGACATTCGTCAGGCGGCTTTTTTGATCGACCCGCTGCGCCGTGATCGCAGCCTGAGTTCGCTGATCGGCGGCACATTGGAAACGCAGCTAGAAAACATGGCGGCACTGTGGCAAGTCTATGACTGGCAATGTGCAGCGTTCAAGGAGCTGCCACACGTTGTCGAAATTGCGCACAAGTTTGATTTCCCATTAATCTATTCGTTGTTCCAGATCGAACATCGCGGCATCAAAATCGACAAAGATTTGCTGGCAAAGATGAGCCAGGAGCTCGGCGATGAACACAAAAGGCTAGAACAAGAAATGTATTCGATGGCAGGGTACGAATTTAACATTGCGAGTCCGTCGCAACTTTCCCAGGTGCTGTTCACGAAGTTGCAGCTGCCGACTGCCGGCGTAAAAAGAGGCAAAACGAGTTTTAGCACAGATCAGCGCACGCTGGAAATGTTACGCGGGCAACATCCGATTATCGAGTTGATTGAAAAAACACGCGAACTGGCGAAGCTCAAAAATACTTATGTCGACACGCTGCCGACAATGACGGACGACCATGACCGTGTGCATACGACATTTAACCAGGACGTTGCAGCAACCGGCCGCTTGTCCAGCACCGATCCAAACTTGCAGAATATTCCCGTTCGGACCGAACTGGGCCGCCGGATTCGCGAAGCGTTCATTCCCGAGAAAGGCAACGTGCTTATCGGCGCGGATTATAGCCAGTTCGAGCTGCGCCTCGCCGCAGTACTGGCGGACGACAAGGCACTGATTGAGGACTTTAACAACGACATCGATGTCCATACGAAAACCGCAGCGCAAGTGCTCGACATCCCGATGAGCGAAGTATCGAAAGACCAGCGGCGTGACGCCAAGGCGGTAAACTTTGGCATTATCTATGGCATGAGTCCGCATGGTTTGTCGGTCGCGACCGGCATGAGTCTGGGCGATGCCAAAAAGTTTATCGATTCGTATTTCGAACTACGCGCACCGATAAAACAATACATCGATGAGACGTTGGAAAAGGCAAAAACCGAAGGCTACGTTGAAACCTATTACGGACGCCGCCGCCCGACACCCGACATCAACAGCAGCAACTTCGTCGTCCGCGAAGCGGCCCGCCGCCAGGCTGCCAATATGCCGATTCAGGGAACCGAAGCTGATCTTATGAAACGCGCGATGCTGAAACTCGATCATAAACTTGGTGATTTAGGCTATCAAGTTCTGCAAATTCATGACAGTGTGCTGGTTGAATGTCCCCGAGAAAACGCGGATAAAGTCGCAGCTATTTTGAAGGAAACAATGGAGTCTATCGCGCCCGAACTGTCGGTTAAGTTGAAGGTTGATGTGGGCGTCGGCGAGAACTGGGGCGAGCTCTAGTCTCGATTGACATTTCCCTGTAAAAATGATTAAATAACGGTATGAACAGGAGCGCATTGCAGAGACTCATACCACTCGTTTTGGTGCTGATTATTGTGGGACTCGCTATTGCGGCATTAGTTTCGCTTGGCCGTATGATTTTTAGTGGTGGCGGCTCTTCGCCCTCAAAAACACCACAGGTGAATATCGGAAAACAGGCACTGACGAATACTGATAGTGGTCGCAGCGTGCGCATGACGGTTCGAGGTCCCATCGTTGCGGATGAAAACTACCACACCTACACGATTACAATTAGCCCAAGTAACCGCATAATGACAACATATCAAGGCTACGGCAGTAAACCAGTCGACAATGAGCAATTGGATAATAGTACGCAGTCATATGAACAATTTGTATATGCACTTAGCAGGGCAAACCTCATGGAAGGGACACCGCTTTCGGGGGACGCGAATAATACACGCGGTATCTGCGCCACAGGATATCTGTATGAATTTGAGGTACTTCAAGGAGATAACGGCGTTCAGAAATTATGGACGTCAACGTGTACCGGTTCACTGGGCTCATTAAAGGCTAACTTGGGCCAAGTCGGTTCACTTTTCCGACAGCAAATTCCAGATTCTACGAAACTAGCAACTAAAGTAAATCTGTACTAATCTCCACAGTTCGCGATGGGTAGTATACTGAAAGAATGATAAAAGCTGTTATTTTTGATTGCTTCGGCGTGCTGACGACTGATGGTTGGAAACAAATCCGCGAGGAGTATTTTGCGAATGACGAGGCCAAGCACCAACGGTCCCGTGATATGGACAAAGCTGTGAACGCAGGGATGTCGTACTATGACGAATTTCTAGAAGAAATTAGCGACATGACCGGTTTGCCCATAGACGAAGTTCGTCAGCGATTGACCGGGTCCGCGCCGAACAAATTGTTGTTTGATTTCATCCGTGATGAGCTCGCCGGCAAATACAAAATCGGCATGCTGAGTAATGCCGCCGGAAACTGGTTAGATGAAATGTTTGAACCTTGGCAAGTGAAGCTGTTTGATG
>Ga0335070_10001803_pt1 | contig 24862 bp, 25 predicted proteins | sample Lox_Sample_13_FD_206722 | JGI IMG/M metagenome (GOLD analysis project Ga0335070, IMG submission 206722) | Soil microbial communities from Loxahatchee National Wildlife Refuge, Florida, United States - Lox_Sample_1.3 | ecosystem: Environmental > Terrestrial > Soil > Wetlands | place: USA...
ACCCTCACGCGGGTCCGATAATAATCGCGGCGGCTGTTCTTTGCGAGGTTCGTCAAGATTGTCCTGAGCCACGCCTTCAGGTTTGTGCCGGGCGTAAACCGTTCCGACGCCCGTAACGCATGCAGATAGGTTTCCTGCACGAGATCCTCGGCATCGCTCACATTCTTGGCTAGCCGCCGCGATAGCTTTTGGAGGCTTTCCAGGTGGTCCAGTGCTTCGGCGTCGAACACAGCCGAGCGCTCGCCGCGCGAATCTTCCACCACTCAATCATAAACACCCGGGCCTGCCGCTGTATTCAAAGTTGCGTATTCTAGATACCTTTTCTTGGCTTCGGTTGAATAAACCGGGTACGTCGGGTGTTAGAAGAACTAGCAGCCGTCTCAGCCAATAAGCGGCCCAACCGGTTGGACAATAGTTCGGTGGAGGATATTTGTTTACAATGTCGGAGGTTCCGCTCAAGCTGGGTTCCGTCTTTGCCGCCAGCGTAGTCTTCTTGTCTGTTCCCGTTACGGCACAGACTGTGCCGACGCCTGCGGCCCAGGTCCCGGCGGTACGTAATCAGCGCGGCGGTTTCCCAATGCCGGCTCTCCCGGCGGTTTTTGAAACCTCGCAGCAAAAAGTTCGCGTCTCGCTTGTGGCGCAAGGCCTCGATCGCCCTTGGAGTCTGCTGATTCTTCCCAATGGCGACATGCTCGTGAGCATGCGCTACTCCCAACAAATCCGAGCGATCAGAAAAGGCATTCTTGATCCGAATCCAGTAGCTGGTTTGCCGCCCATGCGACTGATGTTCGACATCGCAGCCCATCCAAAGTTTGCAGAAAACCGGTGGATTTATTTCTCCTATTCCAAGCCCGGAACGGGACGCACGCCCATCGTGCTTGCACGGGGGCGTTACGAGGGTTCGTCACTCGTGAACGTGCAGGATCTCTACGTCAGCGATCCGGTGACTGCTGGCGCATCGCGCATGGCATTTGCTCCGGATGGTTCCATCTACATGACCGTCAGCGGCGCCGCCGGCAGGGTCGCGGCCACGGGCGGCGAGCCGGCGCTCGATCCGCGGAAGCCCGACACTGCCCACGGAAAAGTAATCCGGCTCCGGGACGACGGCAGCGCGCCGCCGGACAATCCCTTCGTCGGAAGACCAGGCGCGCGTCCGGAAATCTACACTGTTGGTCACCGCGACCACTTTGGCATCGCGCCTCACCCGACCACTGGCCAGATGTTCCACGTCGAACTCGGCCCGTACGGCGGCGACAAGGTCAACATTTTGAAAGCCGGCGCGGACTACGGATGGCCCGACTACAGCTACGGACGCAACAACGACAGCTCGCCGATTGCGAATCCCAACGTTCCAGGAATTGAGCCTGCACTCCTGGTTTGGCTGCCTGCCATCACTCCGTCGGGACTTTTGTTTTATACGGGCGAAAAGTTTCCGGCTTGGAAAGGCAACCTGATGGTCGGCAGCGTGGTGCGCGGCCGGGTGAGGGGAGCTAGCGGAGTAGAGCGCGTAGTGTTCAATGACAAGATGTGGGAGATACAGCGGGAATCATTTCTGACGGAATTGAAACAGCGGATCCGTGACATTCGTCAGGGGTCAGACGGTCTGATCTACCTCCTGACCGAGGAAGTTAACGGCGCTGTACTCAAGATAGAACCAGCCGATTAGAACGGAACGGTGGCTTACGCATCCGCAGTGGCCTATTCATCGCTGATGACGGTCGCGCGTCGCGATGGGCCGCTCGGTTGGAGCGACCGGATAACATCCCAGGCGCATTCCAGGGCTTCGTCGCGTCGCCGCGCCCTCGGCGCGAACTCAGGCCTTGCGCGGAAACAGCAGGCGGCCGATCACGACACCTGCCGCAGCGGCGGCCAGAAGCCACCGAAAATCGTTGAACGGCACAAACCGGGTTCCAGCCTGCGTGATTTCGAGGGCCCCGGCTGGGAAAGCCCGCACGCCTCCTCCCCCACCTCCGCCTTCGCGCTCTTGATGAGCGCCGTTACCGTTACCTTCCGGTTTGTGTCCGCCGCCTGCGCCGAAGCCATAGGCAACCTTTGCAATCGGCACGACAGTCTTACCTTCTGCGTGGATCGGTTCGCCGAAGACCGACTTCACGGTGGCGGTCGATCCCAGTGATTCTCCAATTCTCTCGAGCAGATCGGATGCGATCATGATGGACCTCTAGCCAAGATCCCCGGCAATTTCGAGACCGCGTAGTGTTACGAGCCGCCCTTAACCAGCTCGAGGAACGCATTCGCCGCGTGACTCAAACTGCGTTTGGCCGGGTACACCAGCCGCATGTGCCGATCGACGCTCAACTCCGTGACCCTGATCTCGCGCAGGACACCTTGCTCGAGGTCCTGCTCGACCGTCATGTGCGGCAGGAACGCCACGCCCTCATTCCGCTGCACCATTTTGCGGATCGTCTCCACTGTCGGCATCTCGACGTCCATGTTTAATTGCACTTTGTGCCGCTGGAACTCTTTCAACACCACCGCCCGGTACGGCGACAGAACATTGTGCGCGATGAACGTCTCCATGCCGAGCTCGTTGATGCTAATTTCTTTGCGGCCGGCGAAGCGGTGCTGCGGCGACACGACGAACGCAAGGTGATCCGTATAAATCACCATCGATTGCAAACGGTCGTCCTCGGGGTCGTAGCTGATCACGCCCAACTCGAGGCCTCCATCGATGAGCTCGGCGGGAATCTTGCTCGACAGGGATCGCCGTACCTGCACTTTCACCTTCGGGTAGAGTCGTCGATACCGTTCGATATGACCCAGCAGGTACAGCGAGCTGGACTCATTCGCGCCGATCACCAACCGCCCGGCGGAATTGTCGCGCAACTCGGCCAGCGCATTCTCTAAGTCGCCTTCCAGATTCTCGAACCGTCGGGCGTATTCATAGACGATCTGGCCGGCATCGGTGAGCAGCAGGTCCTTGCCGGACCGGTCGATCAGCTTCTCCTGCAGGTCCGACTCAAGCTTCTGAATCGCCAGCGAGATCGCCGGTTGCGTACGCAGGAGCTTTTCGGCCGCTCGGGAAAAGCTCTTCTCGTCGGCAACGGTCAAAAGGACCTTGAGCGGATAGAGTTCCATAAAGGACGCTTATGAGATCATTGTAACTTATTTTGATCGCGATGAATATAAATTTGCCAAATCCGCAGCTCCACGCGATAATTGAACAAACGAACCCAAGGAGGATTCATGGCGAACCGAATCTACATCTTCGACACTACCCTCCGCGACGGCGAGCAATCGCCGGGCTGCAGCATGACCGTACCCGAGAAGCTGCGGTTAGCGCGAAAACTGGTGGAACTTGGCGTCGATATCCTCGAGGCCGGTTTCCCCATTGCATCCGAGGGAGATTTCGAGGCGGTGGATGCGATTAGCCGTGAATTCCCATGGGCGCAGGTTGCTGCGCTGGCGCGCGCTAACACACCGGATATCGAGCGCGCGATCGAATCGCTCAAGCACGCCAAGCGCCCGCGCATTCATACCTTTATCGCGACCAGCGAGATTCACCTCAAGTACAAGCTGAAGAAAAGCCAGCAGCAGGTACTCGACGAAGCAGTTGCTGCTGTTCAGCTTGCGCGTCAGTTCACCGAGGACGTGGAGTTTTCCGCTGAGGATGCGACGCGGACGGATCCGGATTACCTGGAGGAGATCTCGTGCGCGGTAGTCGAGGCGGGTGCCCGGACCGTCAACCTTCCCGATACCGTCGGCTATTCGGTTCCCGAGGAGTACGCGAAGCTGATCGGCCGGATGGTGCGGGTCCTGGGCGACACCGCTATCGTCAGCGTTCATTGCCACGACGACCTGGGTCTCGCGGTTGCCAATTCGATCGCGGCGGTACAGGCCGGCGCGCGCCAGATCGAATGCACCATCAACGGGATCGGCGAGCGCGCGGGCAACGCATCACTCGAAGAGATCGTGATGGCTTTCAAGACCCGCCACGACAAGCTGCCGTTCGAGACCAAGATTGTCACCGAGCAGATTTATTCCACCAGCCAGTTGCTGGCGCAGACCATCACCTTTGGACCGCAGCCGAATAAGGCCATCGTCGGCGACAACGCGTTCGCGCATGAGGCGGGCATCCATCAGGACGGCTATCTCAAGGAGCGCACGACGTACGAGATTATCGAGCCGCATTCCGTCGGTGTTCCGGAGACGAAGCTTGTGCTGGGAAAGCACAGCGGCCGGCACGCGTTGAACAAACGTGCTGCAGACCTCGGCTTTGAGTTGAATCGCGAAGAGCTCGATGTGTTGTACGAGCGTTTTACTGCGATGGCCGATCGCAAGAAGGGCCTGCGCAACGAAGAGATCGTCACGCTGATCCACGAGGTGATCGGCCAAACGGCGGCTGCCGCGAAGTAGGGCCGCGCGGTCGACCACTGCGAGCAAGCGCCCGGTTGCGACACGCCGCAGCTGCGCCACAATAGAGATTCATGCAATTGAACGTTCTTATTCTGCCCGGCGACGGCATCGGGACCGAGGTCACTTGTGAAGCCGTCAAAGTTCTCGAAAAGGTAGCCGGTAAATTTCATCACGACCTGAAGTTGACCGAAGGGCTTCTCGGCGGAATCGCGATCCACAAGACGGGAACGCCTCTGCCGGAGGAGACGACCCAGCGCGCGCTGGCGGCCGACGCGACGCTGATGGGCGCGGTCGGACTGCCCGAGTTCGACAACGCGCCGCCCGAGAAACGCCCCGAGCGCGGCCTGCTCGGCATCCGCAAAGTGCTTGGCGTGTACGCGAATCTACGTCCGGTGCGCTCTTATAAAGCGCTGCTCGACTCCTCGCCTCTCAAGAACGCGCTGGTCGACGGCGTCGACATGATCATCGTTCGCGAGCTGACCGGAGGCATCTACTACGGAACTCCGCGCGGCATCCTGAGCGATGGCGGCGAGCTCCGCGCGGTCAACACAATGGCGTACACCCGGTCGGAGATTGAGCGCGTCGCTCGCATGGCATTTCACCTGGCGCGCAACCGGCGCAAGAAGGTTACGAGCGTCGACAAGTCCAATGTCATCGAGACTTCGCAGCTCTGGCGTAAAGTAGTGGTTGAAGTGGCCGCTGAGTTTCCCGACGTCGGGCTCGATCACCTTTTAGTTGACAACTGCGCGATGCAATTGATCCTCAATCCACGCCGCTTCGACGTCCTGGTCACCGAGAACATGTTCGGCGATATCCTCAGTGATGAGGGAGCAGTTTTAGCTGGATCGATTGGGATGCTGCCTTCGGCCTCGATTGGCGACCGCAAGCCCTCCGGCGCCTGGGTTGGACTGTACGAACCAGTGCACGGCTCGGCGCCCGACATCGCCGGCCAAAACAAGGCCAACCCGTTCGGCGCGATCGGCTCGGTAGCGGCGATGCTCGAATACAGTTTCGGGTTGAAAGAAGAGGCCGCGGTCGTGAATCGCGCGGTCGAGGCAGTTTTGAATTCAGGCCGGGTGACCGCCGATCTCAAACCCGCGGGTAAGCCCGCGACGACCTCGGAAGTAGGGGACGCAGTAGCGAACGCAATATGACGCAACCCTCGAACAAAGCACGCACAATCATCGAGAAAATCTGGGACAACCACGTGGTCGCGCAGCAGCAGGGCGCTCCCGCGCTGCTCTTCATCGACCTGCATCTGGTGCATGAGGTGACATCGCCGCAAGCTTTCAACGGTCTGCGCCAGCGTGGTCTCAAGGTTCGGCGTCCCGATCTGACCATCGCGACCGCCGATCACAGCACGCCCACTACGCCGCTGTCACTGCCCATTCTCGACAAGGTCGCCGCGGCGCAAGTCGCGCAGCTCGAGACCAACTGCCGTGAGTTCGGGATTCGCTGCTTCAGTCGCGGCAACGACAATCAGGGCATCGTCCACGTCATCGGTCCGGAGCAGGGTTTAACGCAGCCGGGCATGACTGTGGTCTGCGGCGATAGCCATACCGCTACACACGGCGCGTTCGGAGCACTCGCGTTCGGCATCGGTACCAGCGAGGTGGAGCACGTCCTGGCCTCGCAGTGCCTGCTGCAGAACAGGTCGAAGACCTACCAGGTCTCGGTCGAAGGCACGCTCAAATCGGGCGTTACCGCGAAGGACATTATTCTTGCGCTGATCGCGCGCATCGGCATCGGCGGCGGCACGGGATGCGTGTTCGAGTACTGCGGTCCCGCCATCCGCTCGCTCTCGATGGAAGAGCGTATGACCGTGTGCAACATGTCGATCGAGGCGGGCGCGCGCGCCGGTCTGATCGCTCCCGACGACACGACGTATCAATACGTCTCGGGGCGGCACTATGCTCCGAAGGGTGCTGCTTGGGATGCTGCCGTGGCGCGCTGGCGCACTCTGCCGACCGACGATGGCGCAACGTACGACAAGAGCATCACCATTGACGCCTCGGCGCTGCAGCCGATGATCACCTTCGGCACGAATCCCGGCATGGGCATTCCAATCACTGCGCCGGTTCCCGATCCTGCTTCGATGAGCGATCCGTTGGAGCGCGACTCGCTCGCCAAGGCGCTGCGCTACATGGACCTCGCTCCCGGCAAGCCGCTGCTCGGCCATCCGGTGAACGTCGTGTTCATTGGTAGCTGCACCAACTCGCGCATTTCTGATTTGCGCAACGCCGCGCGACTGCTCAAGGGCCGCAAGGTGCATCCGGGCGTTCGCGTCATGGTGGTTCCCGGCTCGCATCATGTGAAGGAGCAGGCGCAAGCCGAGGGGCTCGACCAGATTTTCCGCGACGCGGGCGCCGAGTGGCGCGAGGCCGGCTGTTCGATGTGCATCGCGATGAACGGTGATCAGCTGCAACCGGGCGAGTATAGCGTCTCGACCAGCAATCGCAACTTCGAAGGCCGCCAAGGCAAGGGCGGCCGGACGTTCCTGGCGAGCCCGCTGACCGCGGCCGCCGCGGCGATTACCGGCAAGGTATCTGACGTTCGGGAGTTGATGCAATGACGAAATTCACGGCGTTCGAAAGCAAGCTGGTGCCCCTCGCGATCGACAACATTGATACCGATCAGATTATTCCGGCGCGGTTCCTCAAAACCATTTCGAAGGAGGGTCTCGGAGACCAGCTGTTCTACGATTGGCGCTACGACGCCGAAGGCAAGCCGAAGCCCGATTTCATTCTCAACACCTCAGCGGCCAAAGCTGCCAAGGTGCTTTTGGCCGGCGACAACTTCGGCTGCGGCAGTTCGCGCGAGCACGCGCCGTGGGCCCTGACGCAGTACGGGTTCCGCGCGGTGATCAGTACATCGTTTGCCGACATTTTCAAGCAGAATTCGCTCAAGAACTCGCTGCTGCCGATCGTTGTGCCGCGCGACGTGCACGCCGAGCTGTTCAAGAATCCCGATGCGGTCGTCAAAGTGGATCTGGCTTCGCAGGCGCTGACGCTGCCGGGCGGGCGCACGGTCGAGTTTCCGGTCGATAGCTTCGCCAAGCATTGTTTGCTCGAAGGCATCGACGAACTGGGCTACATTTTGCAGCAAGCACCCGCGATTGCGGCGTTCGAAGTGTCACACCCCGCGGGCATCAACACCCTCGCATAAGGAGAACGCACCAGCGTAATTGGCGCTCAAGCGGAGGGTTCAAGCTGCTTACTCCTGAGCAACCCCTTCAGCGTGTCGCCGATTCGCAAGTACTGGTCCAAATCCGCCGGCTTTGGAATAAACCGATCCACCCCCAGGCTCTGCATGCGGGCCAGTTCCTGCGGCGCCGATGATGAGCTTACGATCGCAACGGGCACCTTAGCGAACGCAGGATTGCCGCGCAACGCCTCCAAGATCTCCAGCCCGTCGTTCTTCGGCAGATTCAAATCGAGAACGACCAAATCGGGGATATCGCCGTTCACGTATTTGCCTCGTCCGCGCACATAGTCCAACGCCTCACGTCCATCCGCGACCACGATCAGATCACAATCGACTTCGGCGTCACGAAGCGCCATTCGCAGAAGCTCCACGTCACCGGAATTATCCTCGGCCAAAAAGATGCATGTTCGCCTGCGTACCGCTTCTTCAACCATGGGACGCCGCTTTCTGAGCCGCCTCGCGCGGCAGGGTGAATACGAATGTCGAGCCGTCGCCCGGCTTCGACTCGGCCCATATGCGGCCGCCATACCGCTCCACCACACGCTGGCAAATCGCCAGGCCGATGCCGGTGCCGGGGATATCGGCGCCATGCAGGCGCTTGAACGGCACGAAAATCTTCTCCAGATATTCGGGTTCGATCCCGATGCCGTTGTCGGCAACAGCGAATCGGAAATGTCCGTTCTCCTCTTCCACGGAAATATGAACTTCCGGAGCTGGGCCGGTGCGATATTTGATCGCGTTGCCGATCAGGTTCTGGAATAGCGCGACGAAGTGCCCCTCGGATACGTCAAGGATCGGCAGTAGCGGTGCTGTGATTGACGCGCCACTCTCATCGATAGCGGCTTTTAGGTTCTGCGTCGCTATCTGCAAGGCCACATTCAGGTCCGTGGTTGACGTCGTTCGCTCGCTGCGAGCGCCAATCTGCGCGTAAGCGAGCAAGTCGCCGACCAGTTCTCGCATGCGCTTCGCGCCGCCGACGATGTGCTCGACGAACCCATGCAGTTCGCCGCTCGGTTCGGTGGGCAGTTTGCGAGCGAGGAGCTGGGAGTAAACAGTGATCATTCGCAAAGGCTCCTGCAGATCGTGGCTGGCAACAAACGCGAACCGCTCCAGGTCCTCATTGAGGCGCGCGAGACGCTGGTTCGACGACTGCAGCGCGGCGTTGGCATTCCGTAACTCTTCCGCTGCACGCACCTGGGCGCTCACGTCGCGGAAAACGATCACCTCGCCGGCGGTTTTGCCGCGTGGCCCGATAATGGGCGCGGCACGATGATTGATCGGAATTTCCACGTCGGATCGCGTGATGAGGATCGAGTGATTCGGGACGCCGGAAGTCCGCGACAGATCTCGAGTCCGGAACACATCGGTCAGGGGCCGGCCAAGCATCTCGTTCTCGGTCCAGCCGAGGAGTGCCTGAGCGACCGGATTGGCATGCAGAATCCTGGCGTTAGGGCCGGTGGTGATCACCGCGTCGCCGATGCTGGAGAGCGTGGCCTCAAACCACAGCCGCTGCTCGCGCTCGGCGTTTTCGGCAAGACGGCTGCGCTCGAGCGCACGCCGCAGCAGGTGCAGAAGCAGGCTGGTCGCAAGTGCCAAGAATGCGAAGGCAATGATGGTCGCCAGTCTCGTTCGCGTCGCCAGCACGACACCGGGTGTATCGTCTCGTACGAACAGCCAGGAGCCCACTACGACTCCCCACGCGACGCCGATGGCCGCGGCGAGAAAGCCTTGAAACCACGCGAGCGCCAGCGTGGCGACGAAATAGGTCATGAAGGGCGCTGCCGAGCCGACTAGGGGACTCAGCGCCCAGCGGGTCAATGTGGCGAGAAGTGCCGCGCCGGTGGCAGCAGCAAAGCTAACCAGGTATTCTTGGTTTTGCTTGCGCATCTCGCTCTATCATGGCACTACCTATGCGGGTCGTGAAGTACCAGGGGTAGCTGCTGATTTTGCAGAGGATTTTTGCGCGTGACAGACTAGAAGCATGGCTCGGGGGTGGGAGAGCAAGGAAGTCGAATCGCAGATCGAATCGGCCGAATCGCGCCGCAGCGCCGCGCACGCCGGTAAGATCGATCCGGTACAGGCGGAACGCAAACGCCAGCGCGAGAGCCTGATGCTTTCGCGGACGCGGATTCTGCATGACCTCGAGCAAGCGCGGCATCCGCGGCACCAAGAGACGCTCCAGGCAGCGTTGAGGCATCTCGACGAAAAACTGGCGGAAGTCGAATAGTGCGAGTCCGCATCGCAGAGCGAGCCGATCTGGAGTCCGTCACGCGCCTGATCAATCTCGCGTTTCGAGTGGAGGAGTTCTTCATCGAAGGCGACCGGATACAGGTGGCATCGGTGCTCGAAATCGCCGAGAAGGGCAGCTTCCTTCTTGCCGAGCATGGGGGCGGTCTCGCTGGATGCGTCTCCGTCGAACTGCGCGGGGATCGCGCCTACTTCGGCCTGCTCTCCGTCGATCCTGCGCGGCAGCGATCCGGCATCGGAAGGCTTCTGGTGGAAGCCGCCGAGGATCATGCGCGCCGGGCCGGGTGCCGCTTCATGGACATGCGCATCGTCAATTTGCGCGAGGAGCTTCCGGCCTTCTACCGGCGGCTGGGATATCGCGAGACCGGGACGGAGCCGGTCCCGAATACTGTGCGCGCCAAGCTTCCGTGCCATTTCATCAATATGACCAAATCGCTCGAAACGCGCGCCGCAAGCGATAATGTCTGAGTGCGCACCCATCTTGTTATCGCGTTGCTTTCGAGTAGCCTGATGTGTGCGCAGGGCCTGAAGGTCGATCATGTGACGGTGGCGGGGCGCGATCTGCGAGCGATGCAGCGCGCGCTGGAAGCTGTGGGGATCAAGTCAGAGTACGGCGGACCGCATTCCAATCATGCGACCGAGATGGCGCTGACGAGCTTTCCGGACGGGTCGTATCTGGAGCTGATCGCGATTCAACTAAACGCGGATCCGAAAGCGGTCGCCGCGCATTATTGGCGCCCATGGCTCGAAGGCAACGGCGGCCCGTGCGCATGGGCGGTTCGTCCGGCGGACCTGGGAGCGGAAGTGAAGCGATTGCGAGCGGCCGGAATTTCTGCGAGCGAGCCGGCGAAAAATGGACGCAAGCGTCCGGACGGCGTGGAACTCGAATGGGAGACCGCGCAAATTGGGCCAGGGAATGGAACATTTTTTCCGTTCTTGATTCACGATTTCACGCCGCGCGAGCGGCGCGCCTATCCGAGCGGCAAGCCGACCACGCAGGACTGGACCGGGATCAAGAAGATCGTGATCGCGGTTCGTGATCTGAATGCTGCGATTCGCCAGTTTCAGCGCGCCTACGGACTCTCTGAACCTGAGACCCAGGAGGACGCGGCGTTCGGCGCGAAGCTGGCCTGGTTCCGCGACACTCCGGTCGTGTTGGCGACGCCCCTGAACTCGAGTTCGTGGTTGCAGGATCGATTGCGGCAGTTCGGCGAGTCTCCCTGCGCGTTCATACTGGGTTGGACCGATGATGTGCGCGCGTCGAGGTGGTTTGGAAAAGCGATTACCTGGGTGGACGCGGACCAGCTCGGCTGGCGGCTGGGTTACGAAGTGCCATGAGAGTCGCGCTTATTTTGCTGGCGGCGGCGATCATCTCAGCGGCGCAGCCGGTTGTTGATCCGCAACTTGCCACGGAAATTTCGCAAATCAAAGCCATCGACAACCACGCGCATCCAGTTCGCCCAACGTGGGGCAGCGACAAGGACATGGACTACGACGCGCTGCCGGTGGAGTCGATGGACCCGTACACCGAACCGGTGCGGACGCGGCGAGGTTCACCGCTGGCGCTCGAGGCGTCGCGCGCGCTGTTTGGCGACGTGCAGGATTTTCGCGCCCGCAAGAAACAACTCATGGAAGAGAAGCGCGAAGGCTATGCGAACTGGGTACTCGACCAGCTTGGCATTGAGACGATGTTCGCGAACCGCGTCGCGATGGGTGCGGGTCTGGCGGCGCCGCGCTTCATATGGGTGCCGTTCGAGGACGCGCTGATGTATCCGCTCAACAACGCGATTCTCGCGGCCAAGAATTCCGACCGCAAAAGCTTTTTCGCCGACGAGGACCGGCTGCTCAAGCGCTATCTCAAAGAGTGCGGGCTGACGGAGGCGCCGGCGACGCTCGATTTGTATTTGCAAAAAGTGGTCACGCCTACGCTGGAACGTCACAAACGTGGTGGTGCGGTCGCGGTGAAGTTTGAGGCTGCGTATTTGCGGCCGCTGGAGGTTGCGGATGTGCCTCGCTCGGAGGCGGCGCGGATTTATTCCGGCGCGCGCGCGTTGCCGGTGACGGAATCTGCCTACAGAATGCTTCAGGATTTTCTCTTCCGCTATATCGCGAGCGAGTGCGGGCGGCTCGGCTTGGCGGTTCACATCCATGCCGCGGCGGGTGCGGGCGGATACTTTCAGATCGCGGGCGCGAATCCGATGAACCTGGAGCCGATCTTCAACGATCCGAAGCTGCGCTCGGTCAATTTCGTGATGCTGCACGGTGGCTGGCCCTTCACCGGCGAGGTGGCGGCGCTTTTGTCGAAGCCCAATGCTTATGCCGATTTCTCGCAGCAGACTTTCAACAACTACCCACGAGCGGTTGCCGGGGTGCTGAGAGAGTGGTTCGAGTATGCGCCGGAGAAGGTGCTCTTCGGCACCGACGCGTACCCTTTTTCTGTAGAGATGGGCTGGGAGGAGGCGGGTTGGGTGGCGAACAAGACGGGCCGCGAGGCGCTCGGCATCGCGCTGACTGAGATGCTGCGCGACGGCGAGATTTTGCGTGAGCGTGCTTCAGAGATTGCGCGGATGGTTTTGAGGGAAAATGCGCGCAAGCTGTACAAGCTTCCTTAGCGCGGCGAGGTTGCGCCGCTAGTGCGTTATTTCTGTGAGACTGGGATAAGACTCGGTTCTTCTCTAGATGCGAGACAAATTTCCGAAGGAGGTGCTCTTGTTATGACCACATGGATCAGGCTTAGTTTAGCGGCGGCATGCATAATCGCAACCTTTGCGGTCCCAGGGCTCGCGCAAAGCGATCCGCGCGGCAAAAGTTACACCTTATATGGCACCGTCGAAGGAATCTACGATTCCAGCCAGACCATTCGGGTGAGCCAGAAAAAAATCGAAGGCTTCTCTGACGCCAGATTAGCCACCTACCGTGTCGACGATGCCACGATCCTGAAGAAGATCCAATTGGACGATGAGATCATCGCTACCATCTACGAGAAAGACGATGTCCTATATGATATCCGCGTGGCGAGAATCGACGATCGGGCCCGACCTCTCAAACAATAAAACCGTCTTGGCAATCGCCATTTGCGTAGCACCCGCGAACGGTGCGCCTGCTATTCTGAAAATTAGTTCTTCCCCGGATACACCACATTGAAAATTGGTTTTGTAAGTCTCGGCTGCCCGAAAAACCTCGTCGACACGGAGGTGATGATGGGGCATCTTGTCGAGCGTGGGCACCAGCTCACGCACGATGCGTCAAGCGCCGACGTGCTCGTAGTGAACACCTGCAGCTTCATCGATCCGGCGAAGAAGGAATCCGTCGACACGATTCTCGAGATGGCCGAGTACAAGAAGTCCGGCCGGGCGCAGCGCCTGGTCGTGACCGGCTGTCTGGTGGAACGCTATCGCGACGATATTCGCACGAACATTCCGGAAGTCGACGCCGTGCTTGGTACGAATGAACTGGAATCGATCGTAACGGCTTGCGAGGGGCACGCGGCTGAGGCAGATCCGTTCGCGCCGTATCTGTATCACGACCTGACTCCGCGCGTGCTGTCCACCGGGCGCCATTACGCCTACGTCAAGATTGCTGAGGGCTGTGATCATCCGTGCTCTTTTTGCGTGATCCCGCAGTACCGCGGCAAGTTCCGGAGCCGCCGCTTCGAATCGGTGGTGGTTGAGGCGACGCGTCTGTTTGCGCAAGGAGTGCGCGAGATCAACCTGATCGGACAGGACACCACGTCGTACGGTGAAGACCTGGGGATCAAAGACGGTTTGGCGCAGCTCATGGCCCGGCTCGCGCAAATCGAGACGCCTTTCGAGAAGTGGGTCCGCTTCCTGTATTGCTACCCGAATCGGATTACGCAAAAGCTGCTCGACACGATCGCCGAGCATGCAGCGCTGGTGAAGTACATCGACATGCCGCTGCAGCACGCGAGCCCGAACGTGCTCAAGCGCATGAAGCGCGGCTCTCACGGCGAATTCTTTCTGAAGCTTCTGGAGAGAATCCGCGCGACCATTCCCGGCGTCGCGATTCGCACGAGTATGATCGTTGGATTCCCGGGGGAAACAGAAGCAGACTTCGACATGCTTTGCGATTTCGTTAAAGCGGCGCAGTTCGACCGGCTCGGGGTCTTTTCCTATTCGGATGAAGACACCAGCGCGAGCTTCCATCTCGATCAGAAGGTTGAGGCGCGCACGATCTACAATCGGAAGCGGAAGCTGATGGCGCTGCAGCGCAAAATCTCCCGCGCGCGCAACCGCGCGATGATCGGCCAGGAAGTCGATGTGCTTGTCGAAGGACCTTCGGAAGAAACTGAGCTACTTTGGCGCGCCCGCATGTCGACACAGGCTCCGGAGATCGACGGCATTTGTTACGTCAACGATTTTGAAGGCGAGTCGCCGCAGTCAGGCGAGATCCGCCGCATGCGAATCACGGAAACGCACGACTACGATCTGGTCGGTGCTTTGAGCGCAGCGCGCGAATCGCAACCGGCCAAAGCGGAGCCATTCCCGATCCTCGCCGTCACGCGATGAAGTGCCCGATCTGCAAGAAAGACGTCGCGCCGGATAGTCCCTTCCATCCGTTCTGCAGCGAGCGCTGTAAGATTATCGACCTGGGCAACTGGGCCAGCGAAAAATACGTGATCTCGACGCCGGTTCAGCCGACCGAACCGGAAGACGAAGAACGCATCGATGAGTCTTAGCCCTTTGCCGAGAGGCAGGTGGGACGCGGCCTGGCTGATCGCCACGTGGTTCGGCTGCGGCCTGTCGCAGGTCGCACCCGGAACGGTCGGCTCGCTCGGGGCATTAGTCATCGCGATCCCGCTCAACCTCGCCTACGGTTTCGGTCCGTTGGCATTTTTGCTGATGGCCGCGCTGCTCGCCATTCCCGGCGTGTGGGCCGCCGGTGTCATCGCGAAGCGCGAGGGGCTGGAAGATCCCGGTCTCGTGGTTGTCGATGAAGTGATCGGTCAGTGGATCACGCTCGCGGGCGCGCCGGTGCTGAATTGGAAGACCTGGCTGCTCGGATTCGCCCTCTTCCGCATCTTCGATATCTGGAAACCGGCTCCCGCGCGCCAATCGGAACACCTGCCGGGCGGTTGGGGCATTGTAGCCGATGACGCGATCGCAGGAGTTTACGGTGCGCTTGTTATATTCATAATAGGTCGTCTGCACCTCATCTAATATGGCCTCGAAGAAGGACGCGAACGGGCGCCCGCAGATATCGAACGTGACTCCGGAAGCCGCGATCCCCGGCGGCGAACTGCAAATCCGCGGCGCGGGCTTGGCGCGCTCGGATCGCCCGCACGTGCGCATCGGAGACGTGGAAGCGCCCATCGTGATCGGGTCGGACTCTTATGTCATCGTGCGTGTGCCTGAGGGCGCATCGGCGGGCGAGCTGATTGTCGAGACAGGGAAGCAGTCGAGCCGCGTTTGGAATTGCGGCATCGGCATTCAGATCGCCGATAATCTGTATCCGGTCGGGAATCCTGCGGTAGACCGGATGGGAAATATTTTCGTAACGTTCAGCGGATCGCGCGGTCAGAAGACGCCCGTGTCCGTCTATCGGATCGACCTGAACTACAACAACAAGCCCTTCGTCACCGACATCATGAACGCGACCGGACTCGCGTTCGACAAAGCCGGAATCTTGTACATTTCCAGCCGTCACGATGGAGTCGTGTATCAAGTTACACCAACGGGCGGCGCTTCGATTTATGTCGAGGGCATGGGCATCGCCACCGGCATCGCATTCGACGCGGATGAAAACTTGTATGTCGGCGACCGCAGCGGCACGATTTTCAAAATCAGCCGCTCTCGCCAGATTTACGTTTTCGCCACCTTGGAACCATCCATCGCCGCTTATCATCTGGCCTTCGCCGCTGACGGTTTCCTGTACGTCACGGGACCGACGACCTCCAGCTTCGATTCGGTGTACCGCGTTTCCTCGCATGGCGAGGTGGAGACTTTCTATCGCGGCCTAGGCCGTCCGCAGGGGCTTGCGTTCGATGCCGAGGGGCGGCTGTATGTAGCCGGTTCTCTCGGCGGGCGCCGCGGCGTCGTGCGATTCGATGCAAACGCGCAGCCGGAACTGTTCCTTTCCGGACCTTCCATCGTTGGTTTGGCTTTCACACCTTCGCGCGCACTGCTCGTGACGACCAACAATTCTCTGTTCCGTGTTGACGTCGGGATCGCAGGTCGGCCGCTGCCCTGATGCCGGATGCCGAGATCATCGCAATCGGCTCAGAATTGCTGACGCCGCAGCGGCTCGACACAAATTCCCTTTACCTGACCGACCAGCTCAACGCGCTGGGAGTCGAAGTAGTGCGCAAGACGGTGGTCGGCGACGAGCGCGACCGGTTGATTGACACGATTCTCGGCGCCATTGCACGGTCACAAATCATCATCATGACCGGCGGACTCGGGCCCACCGAGGACGACTTGACGCGAGAGGCGGTCGCCGCCGCGCTCGGACGCGCGCTCGAATTCAGCCAGCCGATCTGCGATCAAATCGAGGAGCGCTTTCGCCGCTATGGCCGCAAAATGGCAGAGATCAACCGGCGGCAGGCCTATCTGGTCAGCGGCGCTGAGGTGCTGCAGAACGACCGCGGCACGGCGCCGGGCCAGTGGATCCTGCACAACGGCGTGGCGCTCATGCTGCTCCCGGGTCCGCCCAACGAGCTGAAATCCATGTTCGAGCGCGAGTGCCTGCCGCGTCTCGAAAAAGTGCTTCCCGCACAAGCCATCTGCACGCGCCAGTTCCGCTGCGTCGGCATCGGAGAATCGGATCTGGACCAGTTGATTTCGCCGGTCTATAAGTCTTACCCGACCCTCGCCACCACGATTCTTGCGGTCTCCGGTGAGACGCACGTGCATTTGCGAGCCCGCTCGGCGCGCGCGGAAGAAGCTGAGGTGGTGGTCGAAGAAGCATTCCAACGCATCGATGCGCTGCTCGGCGATCGCGTGTACTCGCGGAACGGCGACTCCCTCGAGAAAGTCGTCGGCGACATGCTGCGCGCCCAGCACGCTACTCTGAGCGTCGCAGAGAGCATGACCGGCGGGCTGTTGGGGGGCCGCATCACGGCTGTTCCCTCCGCATCCGACTACTATGTCGGCGGATTCGTCACTTACTCAAACGAAATGAAGACGCGGCTGCTCGGAGTCCCTGCTGAATTGCTCGCTCAAGAGTCAGCCGTGAGCGAGCCGGTCGCAAAGGCGATGGCCGAGGGTGCAAAAACGCGAACCGGCTCCGACTACGCGCTTTCGATCTCGGGCTACGCGGGACCTGAGGGCGCAAACGTAGGCCTCGTGTTTATCGGCCTAGCTGCGCCAGATGCATGCGACGTGCGGCGCGCGCAATTGCCGGGCGATCGAGAGCGAATCCGGATATTTTCCACGAATACAGCGCTTGACGTACTCCGGCGCAAACTCAGCGGCATCGCGTAACAGCGCGCGCGGCGCGTTTGGCGCGAGGTGCGGACCAAGCGGTGTGATCAAATCCGGTGGCCGTGAGAGAATACAAGCGTCGATGCCTTTTCAGGTGTTCGAAGCTGAGTCAAACAGTATCCTCTCTGCGACCACCGGCTACATCGCGCAGGCAGGTTTTACTCATTCTCTGACTCCCGCGCGAAACTGCACGTTCGGCTGCAGCTATTGCTATGTTCCGTCGTTGCGGATATTCGGCGGCCTGAAACGGCTAGATTGGGAACGGTGGGGCCAGTTCACGACCTTCAAAACAAACGCGCCTCTTCTTGTTGCTAAGCAGTTGAGACAGGAGCAGCGGATTTACTGTTCGCCGCTCGTCGATCCTTATCAGCCAGCCGAGGATTCCCGGCAGTTGATGCCTCGGCTCTTAGATCAAGTCATCGAGCATCCGCCCGCGGTTTTCACGATCCAAACCAGGGGACCACTGATTATTCGGGATCTGCCGCAATTGATCGAGCTTTCGCGACGCACGGATTTGCGAGTGAGCTTCTCGATTACCACGAATCGAGAGGACGTGCGCAAATTGTACGAACCGCATTGTGCGCCCATTGCGGAGCGAATCGAGGCGATCCGCTGCTTGCGCGACGCCAGCATTCGTACATTTGCCACACTCGCGCCGATCTTGCCGTGCGATCCCGAAGAGCTGGCCGCTCTCGCTGTGGGTGCGACGGACCAGAACATCATCGGAGATGCGCTGCACGTGCGATCGGTCAAGCCCCGCGGTGCAACCACGCGTGAGGCAGCATTCGCAATCAGCGAACGAAACGATTTCGCAGTGTGGCTTCACGCCGGCTTCCAGGCCGAGATCTGCGAACGAATCGACGCGGTGGTGAGGAAGGCCGGACGCCGCTTCGGTGTCGGCCCGGAGGGCTTCGCATGGCTGGCGCAGTAACGGGCTCGGAGATTCTAGACAGGCTCGATATTCTGCCGGAGAATGACGGAGCCTGTGCCCGCGACTGGCTGGCGTGCGATGGCGACCGGACCATCCCATCGATCAATCCGGCGAACGGAACCGAGCTTGCGCGCGTGCGCCTTGCCGGTGAGCGCGAGTACGAGGGGGTTGTCCGGGAGTCCGTGGACGTCTTCAATCGGTGGCGAATGTTTCCTGCGCCGAAGCGCGGGCAGATTGTACGCGAGATCGGTGACGAGCTGCGCGCCGCGAAAGACGACCTGGGCTCGCTCGTGACGCTCGAGATGGGGAAAATCCTGGCCGAAGGCAGGGGCGAAGTGCAGGAGATGATCGACATCGCCGATTTTGCCACCGGCCTTTCGCGGCAACTCTATGGCCTGACCATGCCGAGCGAACGCCCGCGCCATCGGATGCTTGAGCAGTGGCATCCACTCGGTGTGGTCGGCGTGATCTCGGCGTTCAACTTTCCTGTTGCAGTGTGGTCGTGGAACGCGTTCATCGCAGCGGTCTGCGGTGATTGCGTCGTCTGGAAGCCGTCGCTCAAGACCCCGCTTACCGCGATCGCGGTGCAGAAGATTTGCGAACGCGTGCTCGAGCGGCACGGGTGGCGCGGCGTTTTCAGCCTGATCGTCGGTGAGGACTCGGTTGTCGGCAAACGCCTCATCGAAGATCCGCGGATTCCGCTGATTAGTGCGACTGGTTCGACTCGAATGGGACGCATCGTTACCGAGACGGTCGCCCGCCGGCTGGGACGCACGCTGCTGGAGCTGGGCGGCAATAACGCGGTGATTGTCATGAACGATGCCAACCTGGATCTCGCGGCGCGCGCAGTCGTCTTCGGTGCCGCGGGCACGGCCGGGCAGCGCTGCACGAGCATTCGCCGCCTGTTTCTGCAACGCGGCATTGCGGGCGACATGATCGCGCGTTTGAAAACTGCTTACGCGCAGATCCGCATCGGCAATCCACTCGATGCAAGCACGCTTGTCGGACCGCTGATCGATCGCGCGGCGGTCGATGGAATGCAGGCCGCGCTGCAACGCATTCGCGATGAAGGTGGAGAAATTCTCTGGGGTGGCGACGATCTTGGTGGATGCTATGCCCGGCCTGCGCTTGTGCGGGCCCACGCGCGAATGCCGATCGTCAAGGAAGAGACCTTCGCGCCGATTCTTTATCTCATCGAATTCGATTCGCTGGACGAGGCGATCGCGTGGCACAATGACGTGCCGCAAGGCCTCTCCTCAGCGATGTTCACCACCAGCCTGATCTCTGCCGAGACATTCCTGAGTCCGATCGGAAGCGACTGCGGAATCGCCAACATCAATATCGGCACCAGCGGCGCGGAGATCGGCGGGGCGTTCGGTGGCGAGAAGGACACCGGCGGCGGCCGTGAATCCGGCAGCGACGTCTGGAAGGCTTACATGCGGCGCCAGACCGTAACCATTAACTGGTCCGACGAACTCCCGCTCGCTCAGGGCATCAAGTTTGAACTGTGAATTGTGCCGCGTCATAGCGGCTAGGGTTCAATCCGTTACCATATTGCTGTGATCCGACCCGCGGGTCTCTTGCTCGCTCTCGCGCTGTTGCTACAGGCGCAATCTCTGATTCAAAACACCGGCCAGCCGATTCATCTCCCTTTCGAATGCACCGAGGCCGACACAACAGTAGCAGGTCTGACCTGCTCGGAAGAAGAACCGTGCCCGGTCTACCTGGAGCTCGCCGGAATCGAGTCGGTCGGCAACAAGCTTTTCCTGACGGGCAATCTTCACACCGCAACGAACACGCTGTTTTCGATCCTCCTCGCCAGCGTCGACGGCGGTCAGACCTGGAACGAGCCTCTGCCTCGCATGCGCGTGTCCGGTCTTGACCAGATCCAGTTTTTTGACTTCGAAACGGGCTGGATCTCCGGTGCGAATCTATTGGGTGCGTCGCGCGATCCGTTTCTTTTGCTGACCACCGATGGCGGCAAGACTTGGCGCCAGCGCCCGATCTTCGACGACAGCCGTGTAGCATCCATCGAGCGGTTCTGGTTCGAATCGCGCCAGAACGGCACGCTCCTGGTCGACGCGACGCTCGACAACGGCCGCCACGAACTGTACGACACGCGCACGGGCGGCGAAAGCTGGGCGATGAAACAGGCCAGCGCGAATCCGATCAAGTTTCCGATCAACGCCGAACGCGCATCGTCCGGCTGGCGTCTGCGGGCAGATGCGCCGTCGCACAGCTACGCGATCGAGAAAACGCAAGGCAGCGGATGGCAGCGCGTGGCGAGCTTTCTGGTGGCCGCCGGAGCTTGCAAGCAATGAAGGTCGACGCGATCGAGTTGGAGCTGTTCCGGCATCTGCTTGTGTCGATCGCAGAAGAAATGGGCGCGGTCCTGCGCAAGACCTCCTATTCGGCGAATATCAAAGAGCGCCGCGATTACTCCTGCGCCTTGTACGACGCGACCGGTGAGACGGTAGCGATGGGCGATCACATGCCTGTCCACTTGGGCGCGATGCCTCTATCGGTCCGGCACGCGATGCAAGCATTCGAGCTGCGCCCTGGAGACGTCGCGATTCTCAACGACCCGTTTCGCGGCGGAACACACCTGCCGGATATCACTGCAGTCTCGGCCGTCTATATTGCCGGGGCGCGGAGGCCTGCGTTTTATGTCGCCAATCGCGCGCATCACGCCGACGTCGGTGGGATGAGCCCGGGCTCGATGCCGCTGGCGCGCGAGATTTATCAGGAAGGGCTTCGCATCCCGCCCATTCTCTTGGTCCGCGGCGGTAAATTCGACCGCGAATTACTCTCTCTGATCCTCTCCAACGTTCGAACGCCCGTCGAGCGCGAGGGTGATCTGCTCGCGCAATGCATGGCGATCCGGCGCGGCGAACAGCGTCTGCTGGAGCTTGTCGCAAAGCGCAGTTTGCCCGCCGTCCGGCGCAACATGACCGCGCTCAAGGACTACAGTGAACGCATGATGCGAACGGCTATACGCAAGCTGCCGCCTGGCGTGTATCGATTCGAAGACAGCCTCGATGGAGACGGAATTGTCAATCGTCCCGTGAGGATCGTCGTCACCATCACGATCCATGGCGATCAGGCAACCATCGATTTCACGGGATCCGATCCGCAGGTGGAAGGCTCAGTGAATGCGAACTACGCGGTCGCGATCTCGGCCACGACTTACGTTTTCCGGTGCCTGGTTCGCGAAGACATCCCCTACACGGCGGGAGTCATGCGGCCACTGGAAGTCATCGCGCCCGCCCGAACCGTTGTCAATGCCGAAGCGCCCGCGGCCATGGCAGCGGGCAATGTCGAAACCTCGCAGCGCATCACGGATGTTGTGCTCGGCGCTTTGGCGCAAGCCGCACCGGAATTGATTCCCGCCGCAAGCTCCGGCACGATGAACAACATCACTTTCGGCGGTTGGGACCCGGTGCGCGGTCAGTCCTTCGCTTACTACGAGACCATTGCGGGCGGCATGGGCGCCTCCGCGATTTCCGACGGTCTAAGCGCAACGCACACGCACATGACCAATAGTTGGAACACGCCGGTCGAAGCGTTCGAACATCAGTATCCGTTGCGAATTCGCATTTACCGGATGCGCTCGTGCTCGGGAGGAAATGGCAGACATCGCGGCGGCGACGGCATCATCCGCGAGTTCGAGTTTCTCGCGCCTGCGCAGGTCACGATTCTTGCTGACCGCCGCTCTTGCGGGCCATACGGCCTTGCGGGCGGGTCTGCAGGTTCGCCCGGAAAGAATCTGCTCATTCGGAAAAAGAAAATTGGCGCGATTGCCGGAAAGGCTCGCTTCGAAGTGCGCCAGGGCGATATGCTCCGCATCGAATCTCCCGGCGGAGGCGGCTACGGCAAGCCCGCCTGACCCAATCACGCCCTGGCCTCCGCGATCAGTAGATCGCGTCGCAATGCGCCAGACGTGGCGCCAGCTCACCTTTCTTCACTGGCCATACTCAGCGGACGACGTGCGGCAGCTCCTACCCGCTGGACTGGAGCTGGATACGTTCGATGCACAAGCGTGGGTTGGACTGATCCCGTTCACGATTCACCATCTGACCGGCTTCCGGCCTTTTCCCGAAACCAACGTTCGCACTTACGTCATCGGACCGGACGGCGGCCGCGGCGTGTGGTTTTTCTCGCTCGATGCGGCGCGGCTGCTGGCCGTCATTGGGGCTCGCGTCGGATACGGGCTGTCCTACTACTGGTCCACGATGCGCGTCGCTATGGAAGGGCGTCGCATTCGTTATCAGAGCCGCCGCAAGTGGCCGCATCATCGCGCGCCGACGAACATTCTGGTTGAACCCGGGAACCTGTATACGGCTGCGGAGTTGGGTCCGCGCGATCACTTTCTGACGGCACGGTATTGTCTGTACACCATCCGGCGCGGTCGCGTCGTTCGTGCGCAGATCGAGCACGATCCGTGGCCGCTGGCACGCGCTCGCGTCGTGGAGGCGAACGACACGCTGATCCAGGCCGCCGGTCTTCGGCCTCCTGCGGGCGCGGCGCTCGCGCACTACTCCGCCGACATCGACGTGAAGATCGGCTATCCCCGCGCGTGCGGCTGAACGTATCAGTCGTGTGATACAAAAGTTCAGTGCAGATCGCGCTGTATAACGATCGCCCGTCATCGGATGAGCGTTTTCGGGAGATTCTGAACGATCGCGTGCTAGAACGTCTCGAGGCGCTGATTTCGCGGATCAGGCGCAAAGGGCTCCGGGATCTGGACCCCAACCGGAACCGGCTGATCCGCATCGGCACGGAGACCGATTCGCGCGGGCGCGTCACCAAGAGCGGCTACGGTGTATTCGAGTTGAGCTTGCAGACGGGCCATCACCGCGCGTGGGCTAGCGCGATTCGCAGCGAACTGGACGGGATCCGCAAGAACATCAAGGATACGCACGGTGTGCCGCTGCGCTTCGTGATCTGGGTTGGAATGGGCGGGTCAGCTGAGGACAAGAGCATGTACAACGCCGTTGGCCTGCTCAAGCGAGGGCCGCGCTGTTTCGTGCTCGATTCCACCGATCCGGCAAAGCTTCAAAATATCCTTGCCGCCATGTCGCGTGGCTCCAGATCGAACATTACGCAGCTGCTGAAAAGCACGTTGGTCGTCGGCATGGCGATGGGCATGACCTCCTATGAGCCGGTCTTGAACCTCGAGAAACTCGCCGCGCTTTATGACCGACGCAAAATCAACTCACGGCCGAATTTTCTGTATCTGACCCTTCCGGGGTCGCTGCTCGATAAGTTCGCTTCGGACCGCGGCTACAAGAGAGTGGAACTGCAGCCCGACAACCGCAATACACTCGCGGGGCGCCATAGTGGCCCGCTCACCCGCGGAAGCCTCTATCCGCTCGCGCTGTGCGGTGTCGACCTGGACGCGTGGATGCAAGCGGCGAATCTGAAGCGATCGGACATCGATATAGCATTCCGTCTGGCTGCGTCTCTACACACCCAAGGCGCCGCTGGCCGCGATAAGGTCACGTTGATTCTGCCTGATCGCTGGGTCGGAGCTGCGCTCTGGACGAAGCAAGACTTCGAGGAGAGCCTGGGCAAAAGCGACAGCCAGGGAATCAAGATCATCATCGATGAAAAGATCCGGCTGACCAATTACCGCGCACCCAAAGAGCCTGGTCAGGACCGCGTGTTCCTCGTCGTTCAATTGCGGGGTGAGCATTCGATCGAGCCGCGCAAGCTGGCGCTTCTGCGGCACGCCGGTTATCCGGTTGCCGTAGTCATCTTACCCGCTGCGAGCTTGCTCTCTCGCTACATGCAGTTCGTTCACTACGTTGTTTTTGCGCTGGCCTATTTGCGCGACATGAACTTCGTGACGCAGCCCGGCGTCGAGCTGTACAAATCGCTCGCCAGTAGATTGTACAGTGGCGCGGTGGAAACATGCGGAATCGAAAACACCAACGAGTGGCAGGCGATGCGCAATTCGCCGCATCAAGCCAAGTGGCGCGGGCGCCTCACGTTATTTTATGACCGCCTGGCGCCATCTTATGACCGCCTCGCTGGTGAAGAGCCGTGTCCCTGCTCGGCGCCAGAAGTTTATGCAAAACTGCTGGGCCGCTTGGCTGCGAGCCACGCGATCGAATACGCCGAGCTGACGTTCTTCGGCGACTCCCGTTATGACCCCGCCGGACGCTCCTTGCGTATGCACCTTCAGCGAGCGGCTGAATCGCTGTTCCGGTCGCGGCTGAAGATGCCGGCCGACATTTATGAGGGCCCTGCGATGAATCATTCCTATCACGAGATGATCATCGGCCACGGCAAATGTTTCTCGACCATTGTGATCTCTGACGCTGACACTGGAATCGATGAAATCGACCACACGCCGGACTATCATCGCGCACAGTTTCTGGCGACCGTCAGCGCGCTGGCACAGCGAAAGCGGCCGGTGGCCGCCATCGCTCTCCGCGACTTGGAAGCACCCACATTGAAAGCTTTAGACGAATTTTTCCGCCAAGCGGCCCGGTACCTACGGAACGTGATGTAATGTGCAGGCCCCAAAGCGTTCCGTTAAGCTAATAACGATGGCTGGAGCAGCAACCACTTTTCGCCCGCGCGAGCTGCTGATCCACACTCCTGACGGCAAGACGCGCACGCTTGCGCTCGATCGCGATCGCTTCACCGTCGGCCGTTCGAG
>Ga0335070_10001804_pt1 | contig 24852 bp, 31 predicted proteins | sample Lox_Sample_13_FD_206722 | JGI IMG/M metagenome (GOLD analysis project Ga0335070, IMG submission 206722) | Soil microbial communities from Loxahatchee National Wildlife Refuge, Florida, United States - Lox_Sample_1.3 | ecosystem: Environmental > Terrestrial > Soil > Wetlands | place: USA...
ATGAACACCTCCCCTTTTAAGTTTGGTGTTCATCATAATACGGTGCTGTGGCTATTCGATTGTCAAAGAGCGTTTGTCCACGATGTCCTGAGCATTAAATTTGTCCACGATGTCGTGAACGTTGTCACCTAGGGTTTAATAAACTCAGCAACCTCCGCTTCGGCGGACTCGCCGATTTTACAGACCATCACGGTGCGTGCCTTCATTTTCTGAATCGTCTTCCATAGCCCCCCGGTGCCCGCATCTGCGACCTCGAGCACGGCATCGGGCCGAAAAGCGGGCCGTACAAAAATTAGGCTGCAAAAAGCGCCGGTTTCTGCAACGGCCACTACCAGCGTGCCATGAGAGATGCACTGCCGGATTAACTACATCGTGGGCAGGATGTTCTTTTTTCTTTCCACGGCCAGCAGCATAAACATTTCCGCACTGGATTTCGGTGGTTGGTATTGTTCGTCTTCTGCCTTTTTCACCAACCGGACGGCCTCGGCTGGACAAGCAGTCACACAGAGGCCGCAACCGATACAGCGGTCCAGATTGATGGCAGCCGTGTCCTTCTGGATGGTTATAGCCTCCATCTGGCAGCGGTCGAGGCAGGTCTTACACCCGGTGCACTCATCGCCGTCCACCGAAGCAAAGTAGTTGCTCTTCACTGCCGCGGCCGGCATGGGTTGCCTTTTGAGCGACCCTAACATCTCGCAGCAGTCTCCACAACAGCTGCACATGCCGGCCGTCTTCTGGTTGTTGAAAGGTTGCATCACCAACCCTGCTTCATCGTTTTGTTTGACAATCTTTTTCGCTTCTTCTTTGTCGATGAATCGGCCCATGAGGTTGTCCACGTAGTATTTGGCGTTGTTGCCGAACATAAAACAGGTTTCCAGCGGCTTGCCGCAGCTCTCGCCGAGCAGCCCGCTCTTCCTTCGGCAGATACAAGGCGCAACGGCTATAATTTCCTGCTCACCAATGATCTTCAAAACGTCCTCATAGGGAGCAACCGGCCATTTCGCAACCAATTCCCGATTGATGGGTATGGTCCGCATGATGGGGGTCTTATGGCCCTGAATCGTCCGGCCAAAACCTTCTTCAGTGTAATCTTTCATGTCTTGTGCCAATTCCCTGTAGATGGTGTTAAGTTGGAAATCCCAAATTCCGGGCACGAACGGCAATGCACCGTAGCGACAAGTCTCGCCTTTTCTCAGTCTGAAAAGCAGCCCCTTCTTCGCCATACGCTCCATGAGTTCAGCCGTTTGCGCAGGGTCGCGATCCAGTCTTTTCGCAACGTCTTCGGGAGCCTCTAATAGCGGAGATAGCTTCACAAAAAATTCAGCCTCTTGTTCAGTGAACAATCTTTTCAGGATCTTTACTTCAACACCGCTTTCCGCAGTTGGATAGCCTGAAGAAAAATCGTCGAGCCGCCTTCTTAGATCTTCATACACGTCGCTCATCTTCTTACCTCCTTTTGCAGCGTTGTCTCTATTCAAAGCATTGCACAGCCTGACTGATCGTCTTCCCAAGAATTCTCTAAAAGAAAAGTTGCAGTTACCCGGCGCTTATGGTGTAGGGGCGCATAGAGACACAATTAGTACAAGTGTCCATCTGTTATCTCTTTTCAATTTTTGACCTGGGCCACTTTTGCAAAATATTTTGAAGAATCAGTCCTCCTGCCGAGACCTCTCTCGACTTTCCTGGTTTATCAAATTTCTTGAAAAGGCTTTGTAAAACCCTCTTGAACACTTCAATCTCCTCTTTGGAAAATCCGTATTTAATCTCTTCGTTAATCCTCTTAATAAGGGGTTTTACTCTTTCACATTCATTGATTCCATCGGGAGTTATGTAAATTCTGAATGACCGCCTGTCCTCAGGGCTTGCTTTGCGCGTAACAAAACCAGATCTTTCGAGGCGATCAATGAGGCCCGTGAGAGTAGCGTTTTCCACAGCCAGGGCCTTAGTTAACTCGGTCATGGTTCGTCCATTATTGTGCTGTAATATAAAGAGGATGCCGGCCTGCCCTAGCGTTACCCTGATACCCTCGCTTGGAAGTATATTGTTGATATAGGTCCTTAGCTTCTGTTGGGCCATAAAAATTTGATATATAAGTCGATCATCGGTTTTCATTTAATGGGTCCTCCGGAATTGTTTCCATTAAAGAATTTTTAGGGTATAAACTGCATCTATCCAGTATAAGGGCACGTGGAGACACATTTGATACAAGTATACATGGCATGATCATCCACTCCCGTTACTTGATTGAGCATTTGAACGTCTGCGGGATCAAAACTCTTTGTCTTCATGAGATAGGAAAAGATCGGAGTTTTCTGGGAATATTTTATACAAGCCAATCTGTCCACTTTTCCAATTTTATCAATGGCTCCGACAGGACAATTCTCTTGGCAGACAATGCAGCCTTCAGGACATCCAGTATTTTCTTTATCGGGCCAAGCTATTTCTGGTAATGCGGCCGTTGTCACAAGACCTCCAAGTATTAGCCTCGGACCATAATGAGGATTGAATAATAACCCGTTCTTGCCGGTCTTCCCTATTCCGACTAATTCGCCTATCTTAACCAATGATAAGTATCCCCTGAAGTTACCCTTACCTCTTACATCATAGGGGAAGCACCCATAGACAGGAAAAGCCGTCTCGCCTGTTTCCTCAATAATTCTCCCGAGTCGCATCAATATCGCATCTATATTCCGGTAGTAGATACTAGCTGCCCTCCAATAAGTCTCATTTGCCCTTTCCTCGCACTTGAATACCCCTTCAGGAACAGGGATTCCCAGGCAAAATAGGCTTTTTGCTGAAGGAAGTACGTCGGAGGGTCTATAACCGGGCGGGGCGGCGTTTTCGAGCTGTGACGACCTGCAAATACCGAAAATCGGAATATCGTGTCGGGAAGAGAATTCTCTAATCTTTTGTAATATTTCATTCATCGTGCGTTCCCCCCCCTTTTGACAAATTTTATTAAGGAGGCTTATTTTTAGCATACTAAATAAATTCTGTCAAGAAAAAATACTTGACTGTTTAAGCAAAGGCACTAGTGAGTCCATGCGGACGTTCTTAAGTTATTTAAGTCTCTGGCATGACAATTCGAGAGATCTTGGGTCAGTCAATGAATGCATGATTTTTTTACAGAAGATGTATTAAGGATTAGACAAGCAGCAAGTTTAGTAGTTCGAAATTAAGATATCACCGTCGAACGATTAGAGAAGTGTTTTCTTATAAACTTAAGATCGATCTCTCAATAAAATTTCTTTCTCTTTGTGGTTGAAATAAACCTCAAATTTCGAGAAGAAACCCGCCTGTCCTAAAAGCCCAAATGGCATATCATCCCACTCGTGGGAATAATACACATCCGTAACAAACTCAATCCCGTTTAATTTCAGATGTGTCTTGTGCAAATAGGCTAATACGGACCCGCCTATTCCTGAAAAGATCTTTTGTTTTCCTTTATAAACATTGTGGCCTAAAGCCTTAGCAATCCAACCTGGAAATGTACACTCATCTGCCCCAGAATCGATTAAACCATCGAACGTAATTACTTTTTTCTCAAGGAACAGTTTTATGGGGATGACAGGGCGATAAACATACTTTGCAGGTTTCTGAGCAGGAGGAGTTACGATATACCTTAAATATGGAAACCTGATCTCTCTCACAACAGGTAACTCCGGTTTTCATAAGGAATTCTTGTTAGTATAGGATCTTTATACCCCTTCTTATTTGCCTCCTTAAGCGCCTCTTCAGGAGTACGCCCCTTTCCCAAGACCTTCTTCCTGTTGTGACTTAACGCTACAAAATAACCCGGATACTTTTTTATGATGGGAGTCATATCTATTGCTTTCATCGATAATTTACCTCCTCATTACTTGATTATTATACCATAAATTTTCTCAATGCACCCAATTAAAATCTTGAGTTATTTTTTAATATTTCCATACTTAATCTCCTACCCACCACTGAAATAAAAGGTGGAGCTGATGATTCGCAATCACCCGGTCAGCATTATCGGGATGGAAGTCCTGTAAATGGAGGAGTGTTTTGCAGAAGATGATTAACGGTCCAGTAAGCAACAAGTCAAGCAACCATCTTGGAAATTCCAGCGGTCCGCATCTTTCAATTCATCTTTCATGGTCTGAGACTTTATCTTTTTCTTGCACAACTTCTTGAAGAACTGGGCCCCCTTTTGTCACCCCGCTCCCGACGTAGAGCTTTAAGTGTTGAGCATGTTCGTGCCAGTTCTCCACATATTTCTCAGCCAGTTTCTTATCACGGATTATCAGAAGGTTCTCTGCATTCTCTTTCTCGGCCCTCTTAGTAAAGTTAAAGGAGCCTGTAATCACAATTTCATCGTCTATTATCATTATTTTATTGTGAGCTATGCCCCGGGTGGTATCAATTTTGACCGGGATTCCTCCAGCGGAGAGGAAAGGCGCAGATGATTTTTTCTCATTCTTCCGGCTCTTGTCCAGAATGACTTCCACCTTGACCCCTCTCTTATGGGCATTCACAAGGGCTTCGGCAATGCGGAAAGATGTGAAGGAATAGGCTTGAACCAATACACTGTTCTTGGCCTTGTTTAATTCCTTGATAATAGCATCTGTGCATTGCCCACGGGGTGAGAAACAGACTTCCCAAGTTGTTGGATTTTCTTGAGGCAATGTGACGGGCGGAAATAAACCCGTCCAGAGGATTAAGGTGAAGAGAACGACTAAGACAAGTGGTACCTTGCGGAGTCTATGCATTATATAAGGTAATCTGCATTTTCCATACCGCTTAGGCAGCACATATACAACTTATTGATTTATTTAATGTCAATTTGGATTGCCAAAAAATATTAGACTGAGCATGGACTGCAAAAAAGTCACAAAATTGAAAAATTTGGCGCACTTCATCTACGATCCATTCTCAAAATTGATCAAAGAATGTCCGTAGCGATAGGGTGAGAAGTCCGCACCGCTCTCGGCAAAGTAACGAGTCCAGAATGTTTGTATCGCTCGAAAGGTATTGGGATCAGCCGCGCTCGCTCCTGCCACATAGACTTTGACACCGCTAAGACTTGGCATGAGGTTGTTCTCCCGGCGATGTCGAATGATTTTGGCAATATACTCGTCTGTCATCTTGTCCTTATCGAATTTGTATTCCTTCGAATCCTGAATCATATCGGAGAGGATAACCAAAATCTTTTGACGCTCCTTCTCGTCATGGAAAATGGCATCCGCAATATTCAGCGAATCTAAAATCTCCGTCAGTAGAGATCCCCCCTTCTGCGATAAGAGTTTATTCACTTCCCCTCGAATTTTCTCCTTGCTATTGGTCAGGTTTCTCTCAAACTGCAAGCGGTTATCCCAGACAGTTTTTATCGGAATTTCCTCATCCACGGTCGGCTCGAAATCGATATAGGACTGACTGGCGATGGTCCCCACGACAACGCGATCCCCATGCCGAAGGTTTTTATAGATCTTCTCAAACGCCTCCTTACAGACCGTCCGCCGAGCTTGGTCCGCGCTGCCCGACATGTCCACAAGAATCATGATGAGCCGTGGATGTTGAGGGGAGTTTTCGGGTTTCCCGACGGCTTCACCACTCCAGTCCAATGGGTTGCATAAGAGAAGTGCACCAATGATGATAAGCCCAAATAATTTTAGATGCCGCTGTTTCATTTTGATATTCCACCTCAATCGTTACGAACGGGTTTGTTTGGCCGCCACCATTTTCAGCGGGGCGGTCTCCGGTTCCAATTTCGCGCCTTCGTCCCCGTTTCCGAACTCTACGCCCAATTCGTGGTCCCGGTCGAAGGATTTGGGTTTTTCATGGTCCGGGCGCCTGCGCAGGTTGATCTTGCGGTAGTAATGGATGATTTCCTGGGTCCGTTGCTGAATCCGGTGTAGTTTTTCTTGTTGCTCGGCCAGGATTTTTCTATACTTTGCTTCAGCGGTTCGGGTAGCCTTATCGAGCTGGTTTGTCCTACGATGTAAATGCTCCAGCATGGAATCCGCATCGTGCGCAAAATAGGAGCAGAGTGTCGCTGCAGCTAAGATGACCAGGTTCAGCCCAACGAAGGCAGCACCGATCAGGGTACTATTGCCGAAGCTGCTTACTGCCCCCGCTTTGCTGAGGTCACCCAGGTACTGGACACGTACGTATCCGATTGCAACCAGGCCGCCGATGGTAAGAAAGAGGAGTGACCCGATGCCGATACCATTCCTCCACCACGGAACAGTCCAACGCTTGAAAAGAATCCCCATCGAGTGGGCAATCCACGGAATCGCCGCGGCCACGCCAACCGCCATGACCCACGTGAAGATCTGGTTTTCTCCAAACACCGCGAAGGCAAGCGAATTCATAGGGATTTCACCCAGGACAAATATGAGCATCAGCACGTAGTACTTCATCCTGCTCAACTCCACGCTTGGTTCGCTGCGACCGATCTTGGCCGCATGAGCATCATAGTCTTTGGAGATCCGCTCGTAATCCTTGAGCAATGGTTTGTATTTTCCATTGAGGACCTCCAATTTCGGGGCGTATGAAGAAGTTATTTGGCGAGCCTCATGCCTGGCCATGGCCATTAGCTCTTTCTCAAACGAAGAGAATTGTTGGTCGCCCCTGCCGGGAAGATTGTTTTTCGCATCTCTTATGGCGTTTTGTCGTGCACTGAGTCTACTATACATTTTTCCTCCTATCTGTTTAAAGGTGAGTACGGTGAATCTGCTCCCACAGAGCGCGAGGAATGCGGGTAGCCCCGTGGAAGTGAGCTGAAGGATATTGATCAAAAGCACACTTATTTTTCTAAATGTGCTTACTGGGACCTGATCTGACAGTTTCGATCTTGGCCACAGCTTAAGCTGAAAGAGCCACAAAAACACCGAATTACGCAAAATTGCAATGATAGCCATTTCATTTTTCGAAACTTTCCAGACTGGTACTTTTTTAGAGAGCTATACGGGTTTGTGGTATTTCGGCTGCAAAATCTATGCAAAACCGAAGGAAATTTGCCAACGGGCTGCTAACGATAATTTCGGTATATATTCAAATGATTACCTTATATGCCCATTTACGGATTTGTGGCGATCCTCCGTTTTATTGATACAAAATATCACATCGATTGACAAAAATGTCCTCAGCTCTTTTTTGCTCTTACAGTCGAATTCAAACGGGAGAAACCTGGATAAATGGTGTCAATTCGTGGATGCGAGTGAAAGACGGACAATAGCCAACAAAAAAACCCAACCTTTTCTGATCGGGTTCTCTTTCTTCGAAGCCCGCTTTTCCAGAAAGCTTTTGCTTTCTGGTTTCCTTATCATTGTCCCAAAGCTTTTACCCTTCAGTCTTCTGATAAGAACTGCGGGTTCCGAAAACCTCTTTTTTATCTATATATAACTTATTAAATCGGCTTTCCCTTCAAGCAGGCCACCTCACATAACGGCCCTGATCCGAGACCTGATTTTTTCCCGGGTTTCAGCCGAATCGTCGCATTTCCCGTGAGCCTTACAAGCATGCTCCCGGCACCTGTCTAATATTTCATCTTCCGATTTCGCCCGCACAGAAAAATCGCAATCTTGTCTGAAGTCTCTGCACCCCAATTCTTTTTCACTTTTCATCTTAAGAGCCATGATAACTACCTCCTTTCACCTTCACCTTTAAGATAATCACTCGAATCTGCCATAGCAAGCCGGTCTCCGGATAAGGAACCCTACCTTCAAGCCGAGGGCGGTACAGCCATTTTTTTAGGATCGTACTCGGGAGATCGGCCCCTCCTGAATTGTTCATCTACTTAATGCCACTCCTTTTCGGGACTGGCTGTCCGTTCACGCTCCAAGCCCATTTGCTTTAGAAAGGAAGACATCATCTCCATCTTGCTGCCGCAGAACGACATCATCTTTTCCATCATCGCCTTCTTTTCTTCTTCGGACATCTCGTTCATCTTCAAACAAGAGCACATCGACGCCATCTTCTCCCGGCAGGCCGTCATCTTTTTCTTGTCATCCTCAGAAATGCTCTTCATAAAGTCTGACATGATCGAGCTAAATCGCTTTTCCATTTTCTTCCCCCTTCTTATCCTTTCGGTCCGTGATCAACGGGAGTACATACGAGAACATTTCTCTCGTCCCTTTCAAAAGCATATTTCTTTTCAAGGATGGGCTTCAATGTTTTCCGCGCCCTGTGAAGCCTCACTTTGACATTCGCAACGGTTATTCCCAGGATATCCGCGATCTCCTGATGGCTGCACTCCATGATATCAAACAGGACAAGGACCGCTCTCAGGGGCTCGGGAAGAAGATCGATCTGGTTCTGGACACATTTCCCCATCTCACGCTGCTCCAATTCTTTTTGTATGAGCACTTCTTGAATAAATCCTTCTTCGACGCCTTCCGTCTGCTCCAATCCCGTCCCTTCTTTTTTTCGCCCTGCCTTCCGCCGTCGGAAATGGTCCTGGCAGAGATTGTAGGCGATGCGATATATCCACGAAGACAGTTTGGAGGTGTCCTTCAGGGTCCCTAAGTTTTGCTGAACTTTTAGGAACGTTTCCTGAATCAGGTCGTCCGCCGTCCACGGATCCTTGACGAGAGCCAAAATGAACTTTCTTACTTTGGCGTAATACGGATCGTAGATCTCCCAAAATTCCATTCCCAGCTCCTCCGAGACTACCCGCAGCACGAACGGTCTGTCTGCCTGCTGCAAGGCAAGGAATACTCCTTTTGCCCGCCCATCTTATCCCGCACGTTGTTTCTAAAGGCCATGTGGGCTCCCTTCTTGACCTGGCTTGCAAGATCGATTGTCTCCTCAATTTCGTCCGTCTTGAGCCCCGCCGCTTCGGCCTTCCCGAAATAGTACTCAAAACAAGGAATACAATTCGCTGCTGCGGCCGCCCCGATGCAAATCAAAACTCTTGTTCTCTCGTCCATGTGGAGCCCTCCTTTTTGTACTGTTTGCATATAAGACGCAAAAGAACACTCAAAGGTTACACTTTAATTGGCAGCAGGTTTTACCCCGTACACCTTTATGCTCATCACCGTGCTGGCGACTTTCCCAACCCTTTCCGGCTCTATCTCCAGTTTTTTGATGATTTCTTTCGCAACCGGATCACTCACTATCAATTCCGCAGGAAAAGCGGTTTGATCAATTATTTTGACGACCTGAAATCCTGCCTCCCTTACAGTCTTCAGGTATTCGTCCTTGAGCATCGCTCCGGCCACACATCCAACATAGGCCTGAATCGAATCCCTTATGTAGTCCGGAAGCTCCTTGAGCAGGACGATATCCGAAATCATCAGCCTGCCGCCCGGTTTCAGTACTCTGAACGTTTCGGCAAACACCCTCTTTTTGTTCGGCGACAGGTTGATCACGCAGTTTGAGATTACGGCATCGACAGAATTGTCGCCTGCCGGCAGGTTTTCAATCTCACCAAGCCTGAATTCTACGTTTGCATAATTACCTTTCCTCGCATTGCCTCTTGCCTTCTCAACCATTTCCGGTGTCATGTCCACTCCGATGATCCTCCCCCTATCACCCACCCTGCCGGAGGCGAGAAAACAATCGAAGCCCGCTCCGGAGCCAAGGTCAAGAACCGTCTCACCTTCCTTTAAAGAGGCAAGAGCGACCGGATTACCGCATCCCAGCCCAAGATTTGCTCCTTCCGGTACGGCCTTCAGTTCTTCTTCCGTGTACCCCATTTTCTTACTAATCTCTTGCGTAGGGTCAGTCCCCCCACAGCACGAGGGCACAGGAGCACAGCACGAACTTTTTTGTTTGGCAATCTTGCCATAGCCCTCTCTCACGATCTTTCTTTTTTCATCCTCGTTCATTTCACTCACCTCCAAGGTTATTTGGCAACGTCACTCGCCATCACTTCTTTCATCATAGGACCGAGAAGCCCTTTCACCATGTCTCCGAATTCATCGGCCTTAATCAGGGTAAAGCAACATACTCTTCCATCTTTTTTCCAACTGACAAGGGCCAATTTATCACCTGCGTGGATATTGGCTTGGTCTCTTATCTCCTTGGGAAGCACCATCTGTCCCCGCTCGTCTACGCTTATTAATGCTTCGACCTTACAGCAGCTCATCTGCTCACAAGTCGACCCGGCACAGGAAGGCTTTCCAGACTTCTTGACCATTTTTCTCACCTCCTCATCATCAATCAGTATCATTAAATATAACTGATTAATCAGATTTTACTGATAGATATAATCCGTCAGAATATGTTTGTCAAGTGTTTTTTTGAGAGGTTTTTAACCCCCTTTGTCCCCCCTGAACCTAAGGAGGAATGCAGGGGGTTACCCTGAACTTGAGGGGAGGGTGGAGGGGGCTAATATATCGGAAACGTGAGCTTGAAACAAAATTCTTGTTACATTATTATAGGGGTTGAACGACATGACCGTTACACCGTTGAAGCGGATGGTATCCATTTTCCGCCGGGGTGAATAGGAGGAAGAAAAATGAGAAAAGGATCGCTATGGGTAACGTTGGTCTTGTGTGCTTTCATCGTGGCTGCCCTTTCCGGTTGTGGCTATAACACGATGCAGAAAAATGAGGAGGCGGTCAAGGCGGCGTGGGGAGATGTTGAAGCAGCCTATCAGAGAAGAAATGACCTTATCCCCAATCTCGTCGAGGTCGTAAAAGCCTATGCCAAGCATGAAAGAGAAACGCTGACGGCTGTCACGGAGGCAAGGGCGAAGGTCGGGGCGATGCAGGTGCCCAAAAATATTATTGACGATCCCAAGGCCTTCTCACAGTTTCAGGAGGCCCAGGCTGGGATGAGCAGTGCCCTTTCACGACTGATGGTCGTTGTCGAGCGCTATCCTGATCTCAAAGCAAACCAGAACTTTCAGGACCTTCAGCACCAGTTGGAAGGAACAGAGAACAGGATCAATGTCGCACGGACCCGCTATAACAAGGCGGTCGAAGTCTTCAATACCTCCATCCGGATATTCCCGAACAGTTTGACCAATAGCCTTTTGCTCCATCTGACACTGAAGGAGCCTTTCAAGGCCGAGCCCGGGGCTGAAAAAGCTCCCCGGGTAAAGTTTTAGATAAAATAGACGTAGAGTGATACGGGGTGAGGGAGAGACGATGGAAGCACACTCACCCGTCTATTGAGTGCAACGTTAAGGGTTAGATTCTCATATGAAAAAGATTCTTCTCCTTTTTATTCTGTTACTTTGTTGTCTGCCTTTCCCTGCTTTCGGCCTGGACGTTCCAAGGCTCCAGGGGTATGTCAACGACTACGCCGGGATGATCAGCCCTTCCGCGAAGTCGAGGATTGAAGAGGGGCTAAGGGCCTTTGAGCAGTCGGACTCAACCCAGATCGTTATCCTGACCATCCCCTCTCTCGAAGGGGAAAATCTTGAGCAGTTTGGCATCAAAGTGGGAGAAGCATGGAAGATCGGGCAAAAGGTGAAGGACAACGGGGCCATCCTCATCGTCTCCAAACAGGAGAGAAAGATCAGGATTGAGGTGGGTTACGGCCTCGAAGGTAGGTTAACGGATCTCACGGCCGGAAGGATTATAGATTTAGTTATCAAGCCAAGGTTCAAACAGGGCGACTTCGACGGAGGTTTCATTGCCGGCGTTTCTTCGTTGATCGACGCGACACGGGGTGAGTTCAGGGCCGAGCGAAGGCCGGTTCACCAAAGACAAAGAGGCGTTCCCCCTTTCCTGACCATCTTTCTGTTTTTTGCTATTTTTACTCTTATCTTAGGAAGTCTCTCTCGTGTTCTCGGTGGACTCATTGCAGGCATTGGCCTTCCCACATTTGTTCGTCTTGCCGTTCTCCCCGTCGGAATTCCACTCATGATTCTCTTAGCCATCATTGGTTTTAGTGGGGGCTTCTTTTTGCCCAGTCTCTTCTCTTCAGGACGTTCTCGAAAAGATGACCGTAGGCACCGCGGGGGTGGGTTTTTCTATGGGCCAGGCTCAGGTGGTTTTTTTCCCGGAGGGGGTGGTTTTGGCGGTGGGGGCGGTTTCAGTGGTGGAGGCGGCTCATTCGGTGGTGGAGGGGCTTCAGGGGACTGGTAATGAGAGGACATCCGAAATCAGAAAGATTCTTTACTGCAGAAGAAAAAGAGAAGCTAAAGGCTTCCACCCATGAAGTGGAATCCAGGACGATTGGCGAAATCGTTGTCATGGTCGTTGACCATAGTGATCACTACATTGAGGCAGAAGTCCTCGGCGGTGTCCTTTTCGGGAGCCTTTTGTCATTGATCTTGACCGTTCTCTTTTTTCATTCTTCTCTCTGGTCTTATATCCCCCTGAGCTTCATATTCTTTTTCCCGTGCTGGTTCCTCTTTATAAGAGCGGAAGTATTGAAAAAGCTCTTCATCGGAGTCGGAAGAAAAGAAGAAGCAGTCAGGCTGAGGGCTGAAAGGGCTTTTTTTGAGAGGGGACTCAACAGGACAAAGAAGAATACAGGGGTTCTCTTCTTTCTCTCCCTTCTCGAAAGGAAAGTCTGGGTTCTTGCGGATAAAGGTATTCACGAGAAGATGGATCAGGGGACGCTGAACCGGTTTGCCAATGAGGTTTCCAAAGGGGTTAGAGAAGGGCGAGCCTGCGATGCCCTTTCTCAGGCTATCCAGGAAATAGGGGCTTTACTTTCTCGGCATTTCCCCATTACCGCCGACAATACCGACGAACTCCCCGACGACGTGATAACAGAGGAATAGCAACCCCTCCGTCTCTGGCACAGCGGGACCCGAGTCACAGCGCGTTTTCGTCATCCGTGCGTTGCCGGTCCTTTTCAATCACTCATCACTCTTCTAAGGAGGGCTTTCATGGCAAATCAAATCGTTAAATGGGAAGTGAAAAACGGCATCGGTACCATCACGCTCAACCGTCCGGAAAAGCGCAATGCCATCAACGGAGAAGTGCTGGAAGGAATCAACAGGGCATTCACCGAACTCAGCGTCAGCTTGGAAGCCAAAGTGATTCTGCTCCAGGGGGCCGGACCGGCCTTCTCTGCGGGCGTTGACTTTAATTACTTGGCCGCCGTTGCCCAAGATGACGGGAGGGCCCCGGGGATCCACCTCCGAGAGGGTGTCGATGCCATTCAGGCCATCCTCAACCGGATCGAGCGTATTGAAAAGCCCGTAGTGGCCAAGATCCACGGCTTCTGCGGCGGGCTGGGGCTGGAATTAGCATTGACGGCGGATTTCCGTTTCGCTTCCGAAAGCGCAACGCTGGGGGTTCCTGAGATCATCCTGGGGATCATTCCGGATTGCGGGGGAACGACCCGCTTGATGCGGATGCTCGGCCCGGCCTGGGCCAAAGAGCTGATCATGACCGGGGACATGATCACTGCTCAGAGGGCTTACGAAATTGGCCTGATCCATCGGATCTTTCCCGACGGTCAACTGGAGGAGCAAACCCATGCCTTTATGGCCAAACTGCTCCAAAGACCTGCCCTGGCTGTGGGGCTGGCCAAACGGGCTGTCGACTTGGGGGGAGGAGTGGGCAAGATGACCCACCTGGAGATCGAAGCGTTGGTTCAGAGTCTTCTGATTACGGCAAAAGATTTCCCGGAGACTCTCAAAAAGGGTTTTGCCACATTGCTCAAAAAATAGAGGGGCTGTGCCCCTCTTTTTGTATTAACGGCCATACTTGCCGGTGATGGTCGTTGACCCTATCACTTTCCCCTCGATCGCCTTTTTAAAAGCAGAAAGGGAGGTAGTCGTTCCCAGGTCGAGCTTCTCTATGCTGAGGGCATAAAGGGTCACCACGTACGGATGATCGCCTGTTCCTTTGGGAGGTTGCGGTCCCCCATACCCGATTTCTCCAAAGGAGTTCTTCAACTCAACAGATCCCTTAGGCATTCTCTTTTTGGAAGCGCCTTCTTCAATCGAGGTCACCTGCGCCGGAATGTTAATCACCATCCAGTGGACCCAATTTTGAGCCACCGGGTGCGGGTCGACGATGGAAAGACAAAAAGATTTGGTTCCGGCAGGGACGTCTTTCCACGCCAGCGGAATCGAGATGTTCTTTCCTCCTGCTCCCGGCATGACATATTGGATCGGGATCTTTTCCCCATCCCTGAACGCAGTAGATGAAATTTCCATGGTTTCCCCTCCTGTAGCATCTGGTTGCACAACACACAAACAGACAACAACCGCCAACAATAAAATGAAATCTCGAAAGGTTCTTCGCTCTGTCATACCCGCTCTCTCGTTCTATTTTTCCCATTTTACCTCTGAATCGTTTGACCGGTCAATGATATTCTTGGGGCTGCCCGTCTTTTATCATCTTAGGTTTTTTGGTATAATTTGTGATCAAAACGATGGATACGATCGAGCACTTCTCAGACTTTCTAAGAAAGATTGGGGCTCCGAATTTTTTAGCCATTGGCATCGTTATCATTGTCCTGTGGCTTCTGATATCAGGTTTCGTCAAGGGATTAAGAAGACGAGGATGGAATAAGGGGCCTAAGGAAAATACTGACCACAAGGATGAAGAATGACACCCTCCCTTAGATCAGGGGAAGAAGGGGGTTAGGTTAACGGGGAATTTATCTCTTGAACATCTTCCAAGAGAGGAAGAAGGAGACGGTCAGGGCGATCAACATCCCTGACATGGAGAAGAAGAAGAAAAGAAGGATGAGCCTCTCCTTCATCAAAGCATACTTGCTCTCCAACATCCCCACGTAAAGCATACCGACAATTCTATCTTGTACGTCTCGTATGGGTTCATAGGCGGTGATATACCAATCATCCACCACAAACGCCCTTTGTATCCATGGAAGTCCCTTCCCGAGAACGTGCTCATAAACTTCTTGACTCACCCGAGTTCCTATCGCTCGATTTCCTTCCCTGTCCATGACATTGGTCGAGATTCTCAAATCGCCTAAAAAGATCGTGGCCGTTCCGATTTCTTTTCCTTTGTATTTAGCATCTTTGAAAACGATGTTCTTGATCTGGTCCACGATCTCAAAATTTCGGTTGAGGAGCACTCCTCCTGTCAAGGCGCCTAAAACGGTCCCATCAAAGTCAATAATTGGGTTGGCTGCCTGTAATATCATTCCGGAAGTTTCTTCCATTTTTCGGGCCGGTTTTTCTTTGGGAACTGGAATGGCTGGGATGATCGCCTTCTGAGCCAAGCTCCTCCCTTCTTTCGACAACTCATCTCCCGAGAGAACCTGAGTTCCTGAAATCTCCTTTTTCTCCAGGGCGATTCTAATAAAGGGATCACTGAGCAAACTATCTCCTGATACCGGAGGGTTATGAAATCTAAATACAACCACTCCATTTCGATCCACCAATGTTAAGAAATCAAGTCCCTCCTCAAACATCAATCCTTCAAGTTCATTCCGGATGGAAGAAACATTCTTCTCTTTCAGGCCCTTTTTCAGCACATGCCTGATCGCTGTCCAGCGGACCGTCCGGTCGACCTCCCTAATTTTAGAAGTATAGACATATCTGGCCGTATTGAGATCCTCTTTAACCCTCTCCTGTGCTTCAAAAATAATTTGGTTGGTGATGAGGGAGTTGACAACGAGGCTTGTGACAACGCCAACCAAGCAGGCGACCGTCAAAAAGGTAAGCGCTAATTGCCCTCTTGTAAAGATCTTCATAGTCATAAATTAATAGAAACGAAAGGGAAAGTAAATAGAAAAATATCGCTTGATAGATTTTTTTTTATTTGTTAAATATGCTGTGCAATAATTCTTTAATTCCGAGCGGGAGGGAGTTGTCCATGAAACCGTATTTTGAAAAGATGACCGATTTGGGCAAGGCATTGACCGAGCAACAGCTGAAGCAGGCAGCCGAAAATGTTCAAAAAATTAAGGAAGTCGAAAGGACCATCGCAGAAGCTGTGGGAAAAGTAAAAAAGGCGGGTCTGGCCACGGACGAAATTAACAAAAGGGGAGAGATGACCGTCTACCAAAGGCTTGAATACCTGGTAGATCCTGGCACATGGTGTCCTTTGCATACCCTTTTCGACCCGATGGAGGAAGAATCGGGGACAACCGGCGTGGTGGATGGACTGGGCAGAATCAGCGGAAAGTGGGCAGTCGTCATCGGTTTCGACAACAAGGTCATGGCTGGGGCCTGGATCGCCGGTCAATCAGAGAATATCTTGAGGGTGACGGATATGGCTAAACGCCTCCACCTCCCTCTGGTCTGGTTAGTGAATTGTAGCGGTGTGAAACTGACCGAACAGGAAAAAGTGTACGCCAACCGGAGAGGAAGCGGAACGACTTTCTTTAGACATGCTGAACTCGAAAAATTAGGCATTCCCGTTTTGGCAGGGATCTACGGAACCAATCCTGCGGGCGGAGGATACCAAGGAATCAGTCCCACCATCCTCCTGGCTCATAAGAATTGCAACATTGCTGTCGGGGGTGGCGGTATTGTCAGCGGGATGAGCCCAAAAGGTTTCTTCGATGAAGAGGGGGCGGAACAGATTATCGAGGCAACAAGAAAATTTAAATCAGTTCCTCCAGGTCGTGCGGAGATTCATTACGATTCCACGGGTTTTTTCAAAGCTGTTTTTGAGAAGGAGGAAGGGGTCTTGGATGCCCTGAAAGAATACATGAAGTATGTTCCAGCCTATCATCCTAAATTCTTCAGGGTAGCGGAGCCTAAGGAACCCAAGTTCTCGCCCGAAGAGATCAACAATCTGGTCTCCTTCAATCAAAAGCTCGCCTATAATTTCGACCAGGTTCTTGCCAGGCTGACCGATAACAGCGAGCATATGGAGTTCAGACCCGGTTATGGCCCGGAGGTCTACACGGGTTTGGCAAGAATCGATGGTTTTTTGGTTGGCATCATCGGCAACCGGCAGGGATTCTTGCCCAAGGGATATCCAGAATATGCTCCTTACCCGGGCGTCGGGGGAAAGCTTTACCGACAGGGTCTCATTAAGATGAACGAGTTCGTCACTCAATGCGGGAGAGACAGGGTCCCGATCATCTGGTTCCAGGATACGACCGGCATTGATGTAGGAGATATCGCAGAGAAAGCTGAGCTCCTCGGACTGGGGCAATCCTTGATCTACTCCATCGAACAATCCGATCTCCCCATGATGTGCATCGTCTTAAGAAAGGGGACAGCCGCTGCCCACTACATCATGGGAGGTCCGCAGGCGAACAACAATAATGTGTTTACGCTTGGCACACCTACGACGGAGATCTACGTCATGCACGGTGAAACTGCCGCTGTTGCCTCCTTTGCACGAAGATTGGTAAAGGAAAAGGATTCGAGCCGACCGCTGAAGCCCGTCATCGACAAAATGAATGCCCTGGCGCAGGAATATTATGACAAGTCGAGGCCCGTTTATTGTGCGATAAAGGGTCTGGTCGATGAAGTTGTCTCCTTTGCAGACATGAGAAAATATATGGTGGCCTTTGCGGACTCCGCTTATCAAAATCCTATCTCCATCTGCCCTCACCACCATATGATGCTCCCGAGATTGATCAAGGGTTAGAAGAACCGCCCCGGTAGGTCAAGGCGCGAATGAAGCTCCCCGCACATGCGGGGGCTTCCCGGAAACGAAATACCGTTTTAATTGTGCCCCTTGACCCCGCCTACAAGGTGGGGCTTGCGGGGCACTTGCCGGTCAAGGGCTCCGCGACAAAGCAGAGCCTTTTATTTTTGCTTATTAAATCGAAGGGTGATTGTGGCAAGAAGTCCCTCCATGGTGGGGCAGGAGATCTTTAAGAACTGACACGAGGATAGGTTGACAGAGTCACCCCGGTCAGTTATATAGTTTTACCGTAAAGGAGTTTCCATGGCACGGAGTCCCATCACGCGCAACGGCTATAACAACCTTCACAAAGAACTGGAGAACCTGAAGAAGGTCGTCCGGCCTCAGGTGATTAAGGCCATTGAGGAGGCACGTGCGCATGGGGATCTCAACGAGAATGCAGAGTATGTGGCAGCCAAGGAGCGTCAATCGTTCATCGAAAAGAAGATCGGAGAGATTGAACAGAAATTGGCCAATTCCGAGATTATTGATAGCATCAATCTTCCGAAAGGAAAAGTGGGATTCGGCTCCGTGGTCACCCTTGAAAACCTCAATAATGGTGGCAAAGTCACTTACCAGATCGTCGGACCCGACGAATCAGATATCCCTTCCGGCAAAATTTCGATCGCCTCTCCCCTGGGCAAGGCTCTTATCGGAAAGGAAGCGGACGATGAAGTGAAGGTGCAAACTCCGGGGGGGGCCAAGAACTATACCGTCCTCAAAATCGCCTGAATCAGGCTTTCCGCATCAGCTTCCCTTCCTGCATCCGTTGGCCTCCAAAATTTAATCCTAAATCCTGCGTGAAAATGTCATTCCCTGTGAAAAGAGGAATCCAGCCCACAAGCATTGGATTCCCCCGCATCAAGTGCGGGGCAGGCTTAGTCAAGCCCAGAATGACAAACAAAGGAGAGAGATTTCTGAATTACTACACCCACTCTCAAACTCTATTCAATTTGGGATCGGACACTATGAGAAAAAATTCGCAAAGATAATTCCCTCACTGGTTTTTTGGCTGGCCGATTCCTATATTTATATTGAGTATATTTTGATGGAAAGGAGGTCGGCAACATGAGCGGCAAAACACAGAAACGTGTAAGCGTAGGAGTGTCAATATTAGCTTTCTTAGCGATGGGCATACTCTTAGTATCCTTTACCCCTGCTACCGCAAAGGATAGGGACCAGGTCCAAGGACTCGTGGACAAAGCTCGGATTACCTTTAACGATTTCATGCACGACTCCAACTACGCCTGGCTTCACGAAAACATAGACCACGCGAAAGGGGTGCTGATTTTTCCTCAAGTGATCAAAGGGGGTTTCATCTGGGGTGGCTCCGGCGGAACCGGTGTTTTTTTGGCGAGGGACGGAAGAACGGGGAGCTGGAGTGAACCTGCTTTCTATACCATCGGTTCGGTGACCTTTGGTCTTCAGATCGGCGGCGAAGCCGCAGAGGTGGTGATGCTGGCAATGACCCAGAAGGCCGTTGACTCGGTCCTCTCATCATCGGTCAAATTAGGCGGAGACGTCTCGGTCGCACTGGGTCCCGTGGGTGGAGGTGCCAAGGCGAATGCAGGCATCCCGAATGTGACCGCTGACTTTGTCTCCTTTGCGAAGGCGAAAGGCCTCTATGCAGGGCTCAACCTTGAAGGGTCTGTTGTCGCCGTGCGGGACGGTTTGAACAAAGCCTACTACGGCAGGGACGTGAGGCCGGCGGATATTATCGTCAGGCATGCGGTCAGTAATAGGGGTGCGGATGAGCTTCGGGCTGCCCTAAAGAGAGCGGCTTAAAAAGCCCTTGCTCACGAAACCATCAAGAGAAGACTTTATTAAGGGCAGGACCGGAAACGGTCCCGCCTTTTTTTCGCTTTCAGTTCTTCCGGTCCCTTTAACGACTATTCTCCTTTCCTCATGACTGTGACCGCAGTGGCCTTAAAGGAAGCCCTTACGTCTTTTTCTTCCGTTAGCGATAACTCTTTCAAAGAATGATTCGTCACATAGGCCACAAGCGGAAACCCGCAGTCAAGTTGGATCTTTTGATAGAGTCCCATGGACAGGATCTTCACAATCTTTCCTCGAAATACATTTCTGGCGCTTGTTCCTTCCTGGGAAGAGCCAACCGAAAGGGTGATATTTTCTGGCCGGATGCATAGAACTACGCTCTCTCCCAAATGGACATCCCCAACGGCCTCGATCTCTTGACCTTCAACAGACGCGCTAAAGGTCCCACCGCTCCTTTTAATCACTTTCCCGGTGAGGATCGCTTCCATTCCCATAAAAGAAGCGACCAATTCATTGACAGGCCGATTCGCCACTTCTTCGGGAGACCCGATCTGAAGGATCCTCCCTTTGTCCATCACTCCAATCCGATCTGACAGTCTCAAGGCCTCCAGGCGATCATGCGTGGCAAACATCGCGGTCGTCCGCGTTTGTTGGAGAATGTGCTCCAGGTCCTCAATCAGGGAATCACGGGTAGGAGGATCGAGGGAAGAAAAAGGTTCATCAAGAAGAAGGATTTCGGGTTGGAGGGCAAAGGCTCGTGCGAGACTCGTCCTTTGCGCCTCTCCCCCTGAAAGGGTTCTTGCAGAGCGGCTTTTAAGATGACTGATCCCAAATCGCTCCAGCTCCTCCATGGCCCGGTCACGAATTTGATCTCTCTTTGTCCCGCGGATTCTTAAGCCGGATGCGACATTGTTAAACACTGTCGTATCAAAAAGGAGAGGCTCCTGGAAAACCATGGCCAGTTTCCTCCGATATTCTAAAACGGAATGATTTGATTCTACCCTGCTCCCTCTAAAGAAGATTTCACCCCGGAAGGGCCTTAATAGATAGGATAAGCTTTGAAGTAAGGTGGTCTTCCCCGCCCCGTTCGGCCCGATCAATGAGAAGATTTCCCCCTCTTGGATTAAGAGAGACGGCACATGGATAAGGATTGCTCCTCCTCTGTTTACCTCAAGATTTTTTGCTTCCAGTATGGGTATGCTATCAAGCATAGAGTTAGATCTCTTTAGGTAAAGCGGTTTCAATACCATCAGCCATTATCTATCTGTTGCCTGCTTTCTGCCCACTGCCTTCTGCTTACTACATTCTATTTACCTTGGCCTTTCTCTCTGTTGGATCTGTGTGAGGATCAGATTGATCAAGAAGGCAAGCAACAGTAGAATGATACCCAAGGCGATGGCAATATCGAAATTCCCGCGACTCGTTTCCATAACGGTCGCCGTGGTAAGGACTCGGGAATAGCCCTTGATATTGCCGCCAACCATGATGGAAGCACCCACCTCGGAGATCACGCCACCGAATCCTGCCATCACCGCAGCCAAAAGGGGAAGCTTCGCCTCTTTGATCAATATCCAAACCATCTGAAGACGAGTTGCCCCGAGGGCCAGAATTTGAAGTCGAAGTTTCTGGGGAAGTTGCTGGATGGCTGCCAGGGTAATGCCCATGACAATAGGGGTAGCAATGATGGCTTGGGCGATAATCATGGCAGTAGGGGTGTAGAGAATCCCGAAAAAGCCAAAGGGCCCATTCCTCCACAAAAAGATCGTTACGAAAAGGCCCACCACAACGGGTGGAAGGCCCATGCCGGTGTTGATGAGGCTTACAACAATTTTCTTCCCGATAAACCTGGAAAGGGCTACGGCGACCCCAACGGATATCCCGATCAAGAGGCTTACGAGGGTAGCTATTCCGGAAACCTCCAGCGACAGAAGGGTGATCCCCATGACTTCAGGGTCAAAGGTAACTAATAACCAGAAAGCCTTTCTAATTCCCTCGAAGATGAGATCCATCTTCTTTCTCCAAACTTCGAGCCTTGGTCTACCGGGTTGCTGAGAAACTCGAAATGCGAGAATCGGGCGAAGCGTCCGTTAAGGACCAATCCGAAACAAATCCTAAATCCAAAATGATCAAATTTCTAAAACGTATTTCATTCTCCCGTTTCGAATTTTGAGCTTAGGCCATTTGGTATTTTTTCGAATTTCGAATTTCGTGCTTAGGATTACGTAGAAAATGCCTCCTCTCCCCTGGTGGGAGAGGATTGAGGTGAGGGGGAAATTAGCTCAATTGTTCACCCCCACCCTCACCCTCCCCCATCGAGGGGGAGGGGACTTAGTCATATTTTCATAGTTCGTGGGTGACGAACCCGCCATGTAAAATTTATTTGCCTAGTTCTTCTTCTTTCTTTCCCGCATCCGGGAAGAAAAGAGGAGAACCAAATTTTTCTACGCCAAAGGTTTTAATGATGGCCTGGATGTCTTTTGAAACCGTGAAGTCCGCAAATGCCTTTCCGCCGGCTGCATTGACCTTGGGCCATTTCGCAGGATTCACCTCAATGACATGATAGATGTTGAGCAGGATGGCATCCCCTTCGACCAGAATTTCGAGGCCGAGATTTTTCTTTAACGCCAGATAGGTTCCCCGATCGGCAAGAGTATAGCCCTTCTTTTCGGCAGCCACGTTCAATGTCTGGCCCATTCCAAGACCTGTCTGTTGATACCACTTTTCAGCCTCAGGATTTATCCCGGCAGCCTTCCAGATGGCTTTCTCCTTCGCATGAGTCCCCGAGTTATCCCCCCTCGATAAAAACAGAACCTTTGCTGAGGCGATCTTTTTAAAAGACTCTATAGAGGACTTCATCCCCTTGATCTTGGCGGGGTCCTCCGGGGGGCCTACGATGATAAAGTCGTTATGCATGACGAGCCTTCGATTTATTCCATAACCTTCAGCCATGAATTTCTTCTCAGCTTCAGGAGAATGGACCAGGAGCACATCGGCCTCTCCTTTTTGCCCCATGGCCATAGCCTGCCCAGAACCCACGGCAATGGTTTTAACGAAATAGCTCGTCTTCTTCTCGAAGATCGGAAGGAGGACGTCGAGAAGTCCTGAATCCTGGGTGCTGGTGGTGGTTGCGAGAATAATCGTCTTCGGCTGGGCTTGAGCAGAGGTCATTCCGGTGATGAATGAAAGTGAAACGACAATTCCTAATAATAAAATCGTTAGCCTTATCTTTCGATTCATGATCTTTCCTCCTTCTTAAAATAAGATTATTTGTTTAAACCTTGTGAGGTCCTCCATTCCTTCGAATTGGGGAAAAAGAGTGGGCTTCCGTATTTGTCTTTGCCGAAATCTCTAATAATTCGCTGCCCCTTTCCAGGAGAAGTCAGCCATTTCACGAAAACCATTGCGTCTTCATAGTTCACCTTGGGAAATTTTTTAGGGTTTACAGGGATCAGAGTCATATAATTCAAAAGGGCATCATCCTTTTCTATCAACACAACCAATTTGATCTGGCCCTTCAGCGTAAGATAGGTTGCACGGTCAATCACTGTATAAGCATTCACCTCATCCGTATATCGAAGGGTTGGGACGTTTCCCATTGCTCCTTTCTCATAAATGACATACCAGGAGCCAGAGGGCTTCATCCCTGCTTCTTCCCACAATTGCATCTCGGCCACATGGGTCCCTGATTTGTCACCCCGACTGATGAAAGGAACACCCCTCTCGGAAATTCGTTTAAGAGCCTCGGTAGCTTGTTTGATTCCTTTAATCCCAGCCGGATCGTCAGGCGGGCCTACAATGACAAAATCGTTATACATCAAATCAATTCTTTCAGTTCCAAAGCCCTCATTCAAGAACTTCTCTTCAAGGGACTTTGCGTGGACCAAGACAAGATCTACATTCCCCTGCCGGGCAATATCCAACGCCGCTCCTGTCCCTGAGCCTACATGGCGAACCCGGATACCTGTCTCCTTTTCAAATTCATTTTCCAGCAGACCCACGATACCCGCATCGATCGGGCCGATCGTACTGGACAGAAGAATAAACTTAGTGCTTTGAGGCATGCTTAGAGACGGAAAGAGCAGCAGCAAACAGAACAACCCGACAGATATCCATTTCTGCATACCCATTCTCCTTTAGACTATTTTCTTGAATAGAGAACTTTTCCCGAATGCTTGAAGTCGTAGCTTCCCAATCTTTCAACCCTTTTTCGAAATTCCTGTGAGTTTAGAATTTCAATAAAGGCCTGGATTCCTTTTTCGAAAAAGGTTGATTGATCAAGAAGCATATCAAAGCTTTCCCGGGTGATGGGGATAAACGGAAGGCCGAGGAGTTTAGAGACAGCGATGCTCGCAATTCCCACGTCTGCTTCTTTTGAGAGGATCGAAAGAGCCACTTCAAAATGGGTATAGACCTCCCTCTCATATCCGTTGATCTTGGAGGGTGAAATATGCAGTCTCTTCAGGTGATGGTCTAAGAGCACTCTTGTCCCGGAACCCTTCTGCCGATTGACCAGCCTGATCCCCGTTTGAGTCAAATCTTCGAACCCATGGATGTGAAAGGGATTCTTAGGGCCCACCACGAACCCGAGGTCCCGGCGAAAGAGGTTTACCACAACAGGTTTTACATTAGGAAGATAGGTCGAAAGGAACGGAATATTGTACTCGCCGGTCTTGGGGTCAAAAAGGTGGGACCAGGCCATATCCGTATAACCCATGTTTAGGGCCTTCAGTCCGTCGGTGCTTCCTGTATTGGCAGAAAAGATATAAAATTCAGGATACGATTTTTTCATGTAGGTTTGGAGCATATCCAGAAGGGGGTCATTGCTGCCCGACGCCAGGAGTGCCCCTTCAATTTCTCGGCTTTTCTGTCTTGCCTGCCCAAGACCTGTCTTGGCATTCGAATCAATCCACTCATTGATCAGTTTCCTCGGAAAAATCCATTTCCCCGTAACCCGGGTCGATGGAATCTTCTTTGATTTGATCAACGCGTAGACCTGCTTTTCATGGACCCCCAGATACTTGGCCACTTCTTTTGTGTTCATCATCTCCTCAGACATCGCTTCCCCCCAACAGAACAATAGAATATTAAAGGAGAAGAAAATACTTGTCAATGAATATATTTACAAATAACTACTTTTTATTACACTATCATCCTCGCCGGAGGGTATCAAATTCTGCTTCTTAAGAGTTACTTTTCGAGGGGGATAGAACTGTTTTCCATATTCAGATGGCAGCCGGATGGGTCGGATGAAGTGGAATCTTGGGGATAAGGAGAGCAAAGTTAGCCGTATCCGTATCATTAAAAATCAATGTAAATCCGAATACTTCGCCCCTGTTGAGATTGCAGTAAGATGGTAGGAAATAATCTGGTAAGCAAAAGGTAATATTTCCGCGATAAAAGTATCCATAATGTGAGATAATAAGTAATAAAAAGTAATAATTGGTTATTTTTTTCTTGACAAATAAAATTTTCCTTACTAATATATTGACTCGATTCTTGGAAGAAGGCTTATCAGGAGAATCGACATATTAGCAAAAAGGGGGACGAAACGGATACTCGTTGCTATCCTTGGAAAGGGGGTGAAGGTTCTACTCAAGTTGAGTCGGTTGTGAATTTTATTGGTACGCGGAGG
>Ga0335070_10001805_pt1 | contig 24834 bp, 26 predicted proteins | sample Lox_Sample_13_FD_206722 | JGI IMG/M metagenome (GOLD analysis project Ga0335070, IMG submission 206722) | Soil microbial communities from Loxahatchee National Wildlife Refuge, Florida, United States - Lox_Sample_1.3 | ecosystem: Environmental > Terrestrial > Soil > Wetlands | place: USA...
TATGCCGACCTCGAGCCCGTGAGCGCGAGGCCCGAGATGCCGATGTCCGAGGCGATCGCCCTCCTCGAGTCGTCGCGCGAGCCGCGGCTGGTCGTGCTCGACGCCGACGGCGTGACCCTGCGGGGCCTGATCTGCGCGAAGCCCGGCGCGGCGACGTTCTGCGTCGCGTCTGATTGACGTGCCGGCGTTCGACCGCGTCGACGCCGAGCGCGTCGGTTGGCTCCAGGAGCGCGCGCGAGACGTTCATGTGACCCATTCGGACGCGCGCTTCGAGCCCGGATCGGCCTGGGAGCGAATCAGCAGCCCGCCGAGCGCGGGAGTCTCGGCGCGACCCGGAACACCGTGAGCGCGACCGTGCCCGAGACTGCGCGGCCGCCTTTGACGTCCCCGACCTCGAGCACGCGTGGCCCGACCTTCGCCAGCGAGACTCCGTTCTCGACCAGCGAGACGACGGGGTTGCGGTTCCCAAGTGTCGGATCCACCTCGCCGTAGGACAGGATGCTCGCGTAGCCGTCGCTTCCGGTGATCTCGACGTAAAAGTTCAGGTTGTCGTTCGTGCAGCTCGCGTTGAACTTCGGGCGTGCCGCGGTGAGGATCGTCGAGAGCAGCGGGCCCGTCTCCGTGTTCGTGGTCGGAGTCGTGCCGCTGAGGAAGCTGACCGTCTGGGTCACCTGCGGCAGGCTCTGGAGCTGGGCGAAGGTGTACGTCGCCGGGTTCGCGACGGCGCCGCTCACGATCAACGAGCCGACCGTCGGCGTGATCGCCGTAGGCGTCGCCGGGCAGCCGGAGATCGGGAGCTGGGGCGCAGCCATCCGCGTCGTGACCATCACGACGCGCGGGATGTCACGCGTCCCCGTGACCTCGCCGGGAATGACGAGACGCGGGCCTTGCAGCGTCAGGAACTTCCCGTCCTCGGAGATCGAGAGGATCGCCGGCCGGTTTCCGAAGCCGGGGTCGACCTCGCCGGCGCCCAGCGTCGTCGACGCTCCGTGGACGTTCGTGACGAGGATCCACCAGCGGAGCAGGTTGTTCTTGCTGCAGGCGAGGTAGTTCGGCGTGGCCAGCTTGAGGACGCTCGAGAGGTACGGGCCGGACTCGGTGTGCTGAGTGCCGTCGATCGTGACCGAGATCGTCTGCTGCGGGAGGCTCGCGAGCTCGGAGAACTTGAGGCTCGTCGGCAACGCGACGTCGCCGTTGATCTGGATCGTGCCGCGGGGCGGCACAACTGCAGTGCCCGCGGCTCCGCCGCCGGCAAGCCCGGCAACGCAAACCAGAGCAAAGACCACCCACGCCGAGCGCCTCACGAGCGTCCCTCCAGCCTTGCTGCCTTGGTGCCCGCCTGCGCGGCGGTGCCTAGGAGTTACAGTAGCAGGATGCCCAAACCACCCCTCGGACAAGGAGTTCGAACGTTGTCTGCCCCAATCACTCGAGGACAACTCCTCTCCCGGAGCGCGAAGGGTGGCGCGGCACTTCTCGTCGCGGGCTCTGCGCTCGGGGCCTTCGTTGACACAGCTGCTGCGGCCCTACCGGTCGGCGATCTTGCGTGGGCGCGCCTGCTCGTGGGTGCGGAGCTGCTGGCGTCCGACTTCTACTCCAGCGCGACGGCGGCGGGAAATACGAACAAGACCGTCACGTCGAACCTGAAGCGCGCGTACGCGAATGAGCAGGAGCATTACCAGTCGGTCGCGGAGATCATCACCGGGGCCGGTGCGACCCCGGCCGTCTCGGGGGACATCGACTTCAACTACCCGGACGGGACGTTTGCGAGCCAGCACTCGATCGTCAAATTCGCCGGCCAGCTCGAGACGATCATCCTCGGCTCCTACCTGGGGGCGATCGACGGCATCCAGACCGACAGCCTCAAGGCCGGTCTCGCGCGGATCGCGGCGAACGAGGCGCAGCACGTTTCCTACTTCACGGCGGCCGGCGGCGGCAAGGCGTTCACCCTGTCGTTCCCTCCGGCGCTCACCATCGATCAGGCTTCGAACGCGCTCGACGCGTTCACGGCGTAAGGGAGGCGCGATGTTCACTCGCATCTTGTCGTTGTTCGCGATTGCGCTCGTCTGCGCGTCACTCGCCGCCGGCGGTGCGTCCGCGAAGCCGGATCGCTCGCTCTCGGGAATCACCGTCTTCGCCGGCTCGTCGATGACGACGGTGCTCCCGAAGATCGACCCGGGGAACACCTACTCGTTCGGGAGCTCCACGACCCTCGGCACGCAGATCGCGAACGGAGCGCCGGCCGACGTCCTGATGTCGGCGAACACGACGGTCCCGGCGTCCCTCTTCGCGCAGGGCGTGGTCGAGAAGCCGGTCAACTTCACGCGGAACACGCTCGCGATCGTCGTGCCGAAGGGGAATCCCGCGAACATCAAGTCGATCTACGACCTGACGAAGCCCGGTCCGAAGATCGCCGTGGCCGCCGTGACGGTCCCGGTCGGGAGCTACACGGTGCAGGTGCTGAACCAGATGGGCATCAACTCGGCGGTCCAGGCCAACGTGGTTACACGCGAGACCTCGGACGCGAATGTCGTCGCAAAGGTCGCGCTCGGCCAGGTCGACGCCGGGTTCGTCTACCTCTCCGACTACGTCATCGACCCAACGCATCTCTCGCTGATCAAGGTGCCTGCCTGGGCGCAGCCGAAGATCACCTACGCGATGGCGATCGTGACGAAGAGCCCGAACCAGGCTGCCGCGGAGGCCTGGATGAAGAAGGTCCTGAGCCCGGCCGGACAGAAGGTCTTCGTCGACAATGGGTTCCTGCCGCTCACCGCCGCGGTGCCGACGATCACGAAGGTCGCGCCGAGCCAGGGCAAGCCCGGTGCGACCGTGACGCTCACGGGAACGAACTTCACGGGCACGATCGCGGTCACGGTGTCGGGCGCTCCCGCGACGTTCAAGTTCGTGTCGCCGACGAAGCTGACCTTCACGGTCCCGAAGAAGGCAAAGTCCGGTTCGATCACCGTCGTGAACCCGTCCGGCAAGGCGACGGCGCCCTTCAAGGTCGGCTAGCGGCGCGCCGCAGCGTACATAGGTAATGTGCCGCTTCGTCCCGAGGTCGACCGAAGGGGGAGATGGCGCATGCCGCGGGAGTACTACAGCGTCGGCGAGGCTGCGAAGACGCTCGGAATCAGCGTGGACACGATCCGGCGTTGGGACCGGCAGGGCCGGCTCAAGACCGAGCGCGACGCCGGGAACCGCCGGATCGTGCCCGCGAGCGAGATCGAGCGGCTGCGCGGCGACGCCGGCTCCGCGCACCTCAGTGCGCGCAACCGCTTCAACGGGACGGTCACCGACGTGAAGATCGAGGGCCTGATGGCGCAGGTCGAGCTCGTCGTCGACGAGCCGGTTCGGCTCGTCGCGCTCGTCACGCGCGACGCGGTCGAGGACCTCGGACTGAAGCCGGGGATGGCCGCGACGGCGATCGTGAAGTCGACCTCGGTCATGGTGCAGCACTAGAGCCATGCGCCACGCCGTCGTCCGCGGCCTGCTCGGCTTCCTCTTCTTCCTCGCGATCGCGGTGACGATGGGGTTCCTCGTCCTGCCGATCGTCGCGATCTTCGTCCACGTGCCGCTCGGACGGTTGCTGCACGAGCTGACGAACCCGGTCGTGACGGACGCGCTCGTCGTCAGCCTGAAGACGGTCGCGATCTCGCAGGTCGCGATCCTGCTGCTCGGAACGCCGACGGCGTACTTCCTCGCGACGCGCCGGTTTCGCGGGCGGCCGTTCCTCGTCACGCTCGTCGAGCTGCCGATCGTCTTGCCGCCGGCGGTCGCGGGTATCGGGCTCATCGTCGCGTTCGGGCGCTTCGGCCTGCTCGGCGGGACGTTCAGCGCCCTCGGGATCGACGTCTCGTTCAACATGGTCGCCGTCGTCTTCGCGATCTCGTTCGTCGCGGGGCCGTTCTACGTGCGGCAGGCGATCGCGTCGTTCGAGTCCGTCGACCCGAACATGATCGCGGCGTCGCGGACGCTCGGCGCGAGCCCGCCCCGGACGTTCTTCCGCGTCACGCTGCCGCTCGCGTACGGCGGCCTCGCGGCCGGCGAGGCGATCTGCCTCGCGCGCGGGCTCGGCGAGTTCGGCGCGACGATCATGTTCGCCGGGAGCCTCCAGGGCGTGACGCAGACGCTGCCGCTCGCGGTCTACACGACGTTCGAGGCGCAGAACGGGCTCGACGTCGCGCTCGCGATCAGCGCGCTCCTCGTCGTCGTCAGCCTCGCGATCCTCCTCGCGATGAAGGGGACGGGGCTCTGGGAGCGGTCGCGGCCCGCGGTCACCGCGATCGCGCAGCCCGAGCCGCGCTGAGCCGTGCCGATGCTGTCGACGAGCTTCGCGCTGCCGCTGCGCTCGTTCGTGCTCGAGCTCGCGCTCGACGTCGAGGGGACGGTCGCGCTGATCGGCCCGTCGGGCGCGGGGAAGACGTCCGTCCTGAGCGCGGTCGCCGGGCTCGTGCGGCCCGCGACGGGGCGGATCGCGCTCGGAGGCGACGTGTGGTTCGACGCGACGGGCGGCGTCTTCCGCAGGCCCGAGGAGCGCCGCGTCGGTCTCGTGTTCCAGGAGTACGCGCTCTTTCCGCACATGTCGGTGCGCGAGAACGTCGCGTACGCGGGGCGCTCGCGCGTCGACGAGCTGCTCGAGCGGTTCCGGATCTCGCACCTCGCCGACGCGCGCACGACCGAGCTCTCCGGCGGCGAGCGCCAGCGCGTCGCGCTCGCGCGCGCGATCGCGCGCGACCCCGGCGTGCTGCTCCTCGACGAGCCGCTGTCGGCGCTCGACGCGAACACGCGCGTCACGGTGCGGGGCGAGCTGCAGGAGCTGCTGCGCGAGCTCGCGCTGCCGACGCTCCTCGTCACGCACGACTTCGAGGACGCGGCGTCGCTCGCGGACACGCTCGGCGTCATCGTCGACGGCGAGCTGCGCCAGCTCGGCTCGGCGCAGGAGATCGTCGCGAGGCCGGCCGACGCGTTCGTCGCGTCCTTCACCGGTGCGAACCTCATGCGGGGCACCGCCCGCGCGCGGCAGAACGGGCTGACGCCCGTCGAGCTCGAGGGCGGCGCCGTCGTCTACTCGACGGACGACGGGACCGGCGCGGTGAGCGTCGTCGTCTACCCGTGGGACGTCACCGTCGGGCACGAGCGCCACGCCGGCGACTCCGCGCTGAACGTGATCGAGGACACGATCCGCTCGGTCGTGCACGTCGGCAACCGCGCGCGCGTCCGCATCGGCCCGGTCACGGCGGAGGTGACGGACGCGTCGGTCGACCGGCTCGGTCTCGTGCCCGGCGCGACCGTCGTCGCGACGTTCAAGGCGACGGGGACGCGGCTCGTCCCGGGCGGCTAGGCCACGCGGCGAAGGCCGGTGCCGTCCGCGCCGATCACGTAGACGCGGACGTCGGTGTCGGCGGTCCGCCGGATGGCGGTGAACGCGATCGAGCGGCCGTCGGGCGACCACTGCGGCGTGTTCGCGCCCGGACGGAGGCCGGGCAGCGGGTACGTCGTCACCGCGCCGAAGAGGTCGACGATCCCGAGCGTCGTGTCCGTCACGAAGACGAGTGCGGTTGCGTCGGGCGACCACGAGTAGCTCACGACGCCGCCGCCGTACGCGCGGGCCGGGACGAGCGTGCGAGCCGGCCCGCCCGCGAGCGGGATCGCCTCGAGCTGGCGCTTCGGGCCCTGGAACGCGACCCACTGCCCGTCCGGCGACCACACGGGCTGCCCGCCGCGGACGCCGAGCGCCCGCACGGGGCCGCCCGCCGAGGGCTCGACGACGACCGACCCGTTGCGCGAGAAGACGACCTGCGACGCATCGGGCGAGAAGCTCGGGCCCTCGTCGTCCGCCTTCGCCGGCCGCGGAAGCGCGTGCCCGTCGACGCGGACGGCATTGCCCTGCGGGAGCGTGCAGCCGCACGGCGCGGTGTAGGCGACGTGCGTCCCGTCCTGCGAGACGGTGAACGCCTCGCCGGCGCCGCCGGTCACGCCGACCGTCCCGAGCTTCGTCACCGTCCCGGTCGACGGGTCGATGCTCCGCAGCGAGAAGAGATCGGTGATCTGGAAGACGAGCTTCCCGCCCGCCGCCCAGCGCACCTCGGCGATCGTCGTCGAGCGCGGCGCGGTCGCGACGGTCTTCGGCGCGCTCGAGGCGTCGACCGGGACGACGAGCACCCGGTTCAGGTTGTGCGTCTCCGTCAGCGTGTGCGTCTTCTTCGACACCGCGAGGACCGGCGCCGGGCCGATGTACGCGATCGCCGTGCCGTCGGCGGACCACACGGGGCCCTCGCCGCCCGTCGACCCGAGCGCGGCCGATGCCGAGCAGAGCGCGACGAGCGCGACGACCGACGTCGACCTGACCCCCACGCCTCGAGGGTACTCACGCCCGTGTCAGGGGAACGTTAAACCTGCGCGTTGCGGACGCCGACGGCGCCGATCGCCGCGCCGGCGACGAGCAGCGCCGTCACGACGAGCATCGACCCGTGGAAGCCCGACGCGGTGAGCTCGTTCCCCGCGCCGGCGGCGACGACGCCGATCACCGCGACGGCGACGAGACCCGCCACGCGGGCGACGGCGTTGTTCACGCCCGACGCGATGCCGGCGTCGCCCGGCCCGGCGTCGCTCAGCACGGTCGTCGTCAGCGGCGCGACGGTCAACGCGAGCCCGATCCCGAAGCCGATCGTCGAGGGCAGGAGGTCGTACGCGTACGAGACGTGCACCGGCAGCCGGGCGAGCGGAAGCGCCGCCGCAGCCGCAACGAGCGGTCCGCACGTCATGAACCAGCGCGGTCCCCAGCGCATCGACAGCTTCCCGGCGTAGCGCGAGAGCAGGAACATCACGACCGTCAACGGGACGACGGCGAGGCCGGCCTGGAGCGGCGACCAGCCCGAGAGCTCCTGGAGGAAGAGAACCAGGAGGAAGCTCCACGCGGAGAGCGCGCCGTAGACCGCGAACGTCTCGAGGTTCGCGGCCGAGAAGTTCCGCTTCGCGAAGAGCCGAAGCGGCAGCATCGGCTCGGCGGTGCGCGTCTCGTGAACGACGAAGGCGGCGAGGCAGGCGGCGCCGCCGACGAGGCCGCCGACCACGGCCGCGTCCCAGCCGAGCCGCGGCTGCTCGATCAGGGCGAAGACGAGCGCGCCGAGCCCGACGGCGCAGAGGACGGCGCCGCCGTAGTCGACGCGAGCGCCGGGGCGGCCCATGTAGCTCCGCGGCAGCCCGACCGCGACGACGGTGAGTGTCGCGAGCGCGACCGGGACGTTGATGAGGAAGATCGCGCGCCACGTCCACACGTCGATGAGCCAGCCGCCGAGCAGCGGTCCGGCGACGAACGAGATCCCGCTCCAGGCGGTCCACGTTCCGATCGCCGCGCCCCGCTCTGCGCCCGAGAAGGTCGCGGTCAGCAGCGCCAGCGACGCGGGTGTGAGCAGCGCGCCGGCGACGCCCTGGAGGCCTCGGCAGACGATCAGCGTCGTCGAGTCCGGCGCGACCGCGCAGAGCAGCGAGGCGACGCCGAACGCCGCGACGCCGAGCGCGAAGACCTTCCGTTTGCCGAAGATGTCGCCGAGCGAGCCGCCGACGAGGATGAGCGACCCGAGGGTCAGGAGATACGCGTCGACGATCCACTGCTGGGCCGCGAGGCCGCCGCCGAGGTCGTTCTGGATCGCCGGCAGCGCGACGTTCACGACGGTCGAGTCGAGGAAGACGATCGACGTGCCGAGGATCGACGCGACGAGCGTGCAGCGCGCCTGACGAGGCGTGACCTCCACGAGCATCTCCGTCGCCGCCTCCACCACCCGGAGAGCGTACGTACTCGACCGCAACCGACCCGCGGCCCGGAGCCGAGGCGGCGCGGCCCTCCCGCGGGCACGCTTGAGCCATGAACGGCGTCATGCACATCCAGACGATCGTCCCGACACTGATCGCGGGCTGGCTGATGCTCGTCGCCGGGCTCGGGAAGAAGCGGCTCGAGCGCCGTCCGCCGCGCCGGAAGCGCCCCCGGTAACGCCGACGGCCCGCGAGGGGTGCTCGCGGGCCGTGGCCGTCCGGGTGGTCTCGGGGAGGAACTACGAGGGGCGCGTGCCGAGCGTCACGTCGATCGACATCGACTTGCCGTTGCGCGTGACGGTCAGCGTGACCTTGTCCTTCGGCTGGTGCGCGGACACCGCGGCGGTGAGGTCGTCGGCCGAGGTGATCGGCTTGCCGTCGAGCGCGGTGATCACGTCGCCGGCCTGGACGCCCGCGGCCGCGGCGGGGGAGCCGCTCTGCACGGACGCGACCTTGGCGCCGCCGTTCGGCGCGTCGCCGACGTGGATGCCGAGGTACGCGTGCTGCACGACGCCGCCGGAGATGATCGTGTTGGCGACGCTCTTGACGCCGTCGATCGCGAGGGCGAAGCCGACGCCGTCGTTGCCGCCGGAGTCGCTCTCGATCTGCGCGTTGACGCCGATGACCTTGCCGTCGGTCGTGAGGAGCGGACCGCCGGAGTTGCCGTGGTTGATCGGGGCGTCGGTCTGGATGGCACCGGAGATCGAGTAGTTGTTCGGCGCGGTGATCGTGCGGTTGACCGCGCTGACGATCCCGGCCGTCATCGTCTCCTGGAGGCCGAACGGGCTGCCGACCGCGACGACGGCCTCACCCGGGAGCACGTCGGACGAGGTGCCGACGGTGAGCGGGTGCAGCTGGTCGGACGAGACGTTCACCTTCAGCACGGCGATGTCGCTCGAGTCGTCCTTGCCGAGGAGCGTCGCCGACACCTTCTTGCCGGACTGGAACGTGACGGTGAACGAGCTCGCGCCGTCGACGACGTGCGCGTTCGTGATGATGTCGCCGTTCGCGTCGTAGACCCAGCCGGTGCCCTCCGCGGCCGACTGGCCCTGCGGGTTCCCGAACGGGTCGCTGTTCGAGGACGACGACGAGCCGCCGGTCGCGGTGATGTCGACGACGCCGGGGGTCACGTTCTTGTAGAGCTGCTCGAGCGGCGTCAGCGTCGAGGCGGTGGGCTGGGTCGTCGCGGTCGAGGCGGCCGCGCCGGCGGTCGCGGTCGACGTGGACGTGTGGCTCGAGTCGTTGCCCGCGACGGCGTACACGCCGGCGCCTGCGGCAAGGCCGATCACCGCCGCGGCTGCGACGGGGGCGCCGCGGCGGAGGAAGCGGCTCCTCGGGGCGGTCTCGGGCTTCGGTTCGGGCTGCGGTTCCATGGGGCGACAGTCTCCTTATAGCGTTCGTGTCCGGCTCCATCGTCCCGCCGGCGCCTAGGAGCGGGATGAGAGCCCGGTGAGGGTTTTGTAAGTCCTCCGCGGCGGGCTAGCCCCGGGTTGGGAGGCTGCGCGCCGAACCCCTCAAGGTCCGCCGCCCGGCCGCCGATGAAGGTCATGAGCGATGACGAGCACGACCCCGAACGCGTCCCTGGACCCCGCAATTCTGGAGCAGTACGCCGGGCACCTCTACCGGCGTGCGGCCTCCCTCGTCGTCGGCGCGACCGCCGTCGGCGCGCTCGTCGGGCTGATCTTCGGAGCGATGCCGCTCACGTCGTACGTCCACTGGCCGATCCCCCACAGCCTCTCCTACGGCGTCGCGATCGCGATGGCTCTCGTCGGCGGCTTCGTCGGCCACGTGATCGGCGAGTCGCGCGCCTTCGGGCTCCGGATCCAGGCGCAGATGGCGCTCCACCAGCTCCGCGTCGAGCAGACGACGACGGCCGTCGCGGCCGCCGTCGCGCCCGAGGCGCTCGCGCCGCGGCCGGTGGCCGCGCCTGCCGCCGGCGGGCCGCCGCTCTCGTCGCCGCCGCTCTCCTCGCCGCCGCTCTCGCCGCCGCCCGCCGCGCCGGTGCTCCCGACCGTTGCGCCTGCGCCCGTGCCCGCTCCGGCGCCGCCCGCTCCCGTCTCGGCGCCGCCGGTCCCGCTCGTGCCGCCCGCGCCTCCGGTCGCGGCGCCGCCGGCCCCGCTCGCGCCGCCCCCGGCACCCGCTCCCGTCTCGGCGCCGCCGGCACCGCTCGCGCCCGCGCCTCCGCTCGCGCCGCCCGTCGCGCCCGCGCCTCCGCTCGCGCCGCCCGTCGCGCCCGCGCCTCCGCTCGCGCCTCCGGTCGCGCCCGCTCCGCTCTCGGCTCCGCCGCTCGGCGCCCCGCCGGTCGTCCCGGCTCCGTCGGACCCCGCGGCCGTCGCGCCGTCGCCGCCGCTGTCGGCAACGAACTAGCGCCTCGCCGGACGGCGCTACGCTCCGGGTACCACCACGGCCTTTCGAAGGAGGCTTTCCGTGCCCGACACGCTGACCGTCACCGACAACCGGACCGGCCGCACGTACGAGGTGCCGATCGAGGACGGCGCGATCCGGGCGAACGCCCTCCGGCAGATCGCGGTCGACGAGGACGATTTCGGCCTCATGAGCTACGACCCCGCGTTCCTCAACACCGCCTCCGTCCGCAGCGCGATCACCTACATCGACGGCGACGCGGGGATCCTCCGCTACCGCGGCTACCCGATCGACCAGCTCGCCGTCGAGAGCACGTACCTCGAGACGGCGTTCCTGCTCCTCTTCGGCGAGCTCCCGAGCGCCGACGAGCTCGCGCAGTTCGAGAGCGAGGTGATCCATCACACGTTCGTCCACGAGAACGTGAAGACGCTGATGACCGGCTTCCGCTACGACGCGCACCCGATGGGGATGTTCGTGAGCGTCGTGGCGGCGCTCGGCACGCTCTACCCGGAGGCGGCGAACGTCGACGACCCGGACGTCCGGCTCGCCCAGGTGATCCGGCTGATCGCGAAGGTGCCGACGATCTCCGCGTGGTCGTACCGCCACAACAAGGGCATGCCGTACGTCTATCCCGACAACGACCTGTCGTTCGCGGAGAACTTCCTCGCGATGATGTTCAAGATGGCCGAGGCGCGCTACTCGCCCGACCCGGCGCTCGTCCGCGCGCTCGAGGTCCTGTTCATCCTCCACGCCGACCACGAGCAGAACTGCTCGACGAACGCGATGCGCGCGATCGGCTCGAGCCGCGTCGATCCGTACAGCGCGCTCGCCGGCGCCGCGGCGGCGCTCTACGGGCCGCTCCACGGCGGCGCGAACGAGGCCGTGCTGCGGATGCTCGTGTCGATCGGCGACGTGAAGAACGTCCCGGCCTTCGTCGAGGAGGTGAAGGCGGGTCACGGGCGCCTGATGGGCTTCGGCCACCGTGTCTACAAGAACTACGACCCGCGCGCGAAGATCATCAAGGAGACCGCCGACGCGGTGTTCGAGGTGACCGGGCGCGACCCGCTGCTCGACATCGCGCTCGAGCTCGAGAAGATCGCGCTCGAGGACGACTACTTCGTCTCGCGGAAGCTCTACCCGAACGTCGACTTCTACTCCGGGCTGATCTACCAGGCGCTCGGGCTGCCGACGGCGATGTTCCCGGTGCTGTTCGCGATCCCGCGCACGGCGGGCTGGCTCGCGCAGTGGCTCGAGGGCATCGTCGACCCGGAGCAGAAGATCGCGCGCCCGCGCCAGATCTACATCGGCGCGGACGAGCGGACGTACGTCCCGATCGCGGAGCGCGCCGGCGGCTCGCGCGACGCCGTCGGCGTCGTCTAGCCGGCGGATGCTCGCCGTCGTTCTCGCGTCGGCCGCGGTCGGAGGGAAGCCGGATCCGAGGCAGTTCGTCTCGGTCGACGCGCGGCACGAGGTCGTCGCGGTGACGCTCGAGGCGGGGGACGGCTCGGGGAACGGCGGCTTCAACTTCGACGGCTACGGCCGCGGTGAGCTCGCCGTCACGGTCCCGCTCGGCTGGCGCGTGCGCGTCACGTGCGTGAACCGGAGCGCGATCCGGGCCTCGTGCGCCGTCGTCCGCGGCCCGATGACGGCGGCGCCCGCGTTCCCGGGGGCGTCCACGCCGGATCCGGTGCAGGGGCTCGACCCGGGCGCGAAGGCGGCGTTCTCGTTCGTCGCCTCCCGTGCCGGGTCCTACCGGTTCGCGTCGCTCGTTCCCGGCGAGGAGGACGCGCGGATGTGGGACGTGCTCGAGGTCGCGCCCGGCGGCAAGCCGTCGGTCTCCGCGCGGCCGGGGCCCTAGGCCACCAGCGGGCTCAGCGCCGCGGCGACGAAGAGCAGCGCGAGGTAGAGCAGCGAGTAGTGGAAGACCGCGGCGGCGCCGCGTCGCGACGGTGCGCGGCGCAGGCTCCACGCGAGCGCGAGGAAGAGCCCGCCGAGGACGACCGCGGCCGCGAGGTAGAGCGGCCCGAAGACGCCGGTCGCGAACGGCACGACGCTCGCCGCGACGAGGATCGCCGTGTAGCCGAGGATCCGCCGGAGCGTCGCCGCCTCGCCGGCGACGACGGGCAGCATCGGGACCTCCGCCTTCGCGTAGTGCTCCTTCAGGAGCAGCGCGAGCGCCCAGAAGTGCGGCGGCGTCCAGAGGCAGACGAGCACGAACAGCCAGAGCGCGGGTGCGGCGACGCTGCCGGTCGCGGCCGCGTAGCCGACGAGCGGCGGGACCGCGCCGGCTGCGCCGCCGAGCACGATGTTCTGCGGGCCGCGCCGCTTCAGGTAGCCGGTGTAGACGACGACGTAGAACAGGTTGCCGACGAGCGCGAGGACCGCGGTGAGCAGGTTCGCCCCCGCCGCGAGAAGCGTGAACGACGCCGCCGAGAGCGCGAGCCCGAACTCGAGCGCGCGCGGCGCCGTGATCCGTCCCGCCGCCACCGGACGCGCGGCCGTCCGCGGACCCATCAGCCGGTCGATGTCGCGGTCGAGCACGTGGTTCAACGCCGACGCGCCGCCGCACGCGAGCCCGAGCCCGACGAGCGTCGTCGCGAGCAGCCCCGGCGACGGGCGCCCGTCGGCGCCGACCGCCGCGCCGCAGGCGCCGGTGAGGAGCAGCAGCACCATGATCCGCGGCTTCGTCAGCGTGAGGTAGTCCCGCCACGATCCGGCGGGCACGTGGCCGCCGCGCCGGCTTGCGGCCGCGAGGACTGCCGCGGAGGCGAGCGCGGGAACGGCGAGGCCGAGATGCGCCGGCCCCGGGGGCGCGAGCGCGGCGGCCACGAGGAGCGCGCCGGTGACGCCGACCGGCGCGAGGAGGCTCCGGTGCGAGAGCAGCGCCGCGACGAGCAGCGCCGCGAGCGGCGGCGCGGCGAGTGCGGCGACGACGCGGTGGACCGTGTCGGAGCCGGCGGCGCCGCTCGCCACCGCGAGCGTCGCGGCGACGGCGACCGCGACCGCGCAGGCGCGCAGCCACGCGCCGGGAGCGTCGTGGGTGCGCAGCCCGTCCGTCACGGGAGCCGCTCCGCCGTGAGGGTCCGCAGGTCGCCCTCGAGGAACGCCGGCGCGAACGGGAAGACGTAGCCGGTGCGCTCGTCGCCGCGTCGGTCGACGAGGACGACGACCGGAGTCGAGGGCCCGCGCGCGACGACGAGGCCGGGCCGCTGCGCGGGGGAGAGCCGGCGGATCACGCTCGCGAGCTCCTGCCGGAGGTCGGCGCAGCCGGCGCAGCCCGGACGCGCGAGGACGAGGATCGCCGTGCGCCCGCGGAGGCGGCGCAGCGCGGCGAGCGGCGGCGCGGGCTGCGCGCCCGGCGCCCAGCTCATCGTCCCGTGCAGCTCCGGCAGCGCGGGCGGCGCGGCCGACGAGCGCAGAGACCAGGCGAGCGCCCCGGCGACGATGCCGAGCGCGACGGCGGCGGCGAGGATCGACGCGCGGAGCGTCACGTCTTTCCGGTTCCTCCGCGCCGGATCACGACGAGCCAGTAGACGAGGACTCCGATCAAGAGGGCGAGCGGCAGCGCCCACGTCAGGATGTCGCCGGCGAGCCGGTCCGCGGCGATGAGGTCCATGCGAGCTCCTCGGGTCGGGGCTCGGGCGGCTGCTGGGCCGGCCCGAGCCAGCGGTAGAAGGCGACGACGCCTGCGACGAAGTACGCGAGCGATCCGGGGACCCACATCACACCCGCCGCGACCTGCTGGTCGGCGAGGGCGCCGAGCCCGCCCGGCCGGTGGGCGACGGAGACGTACGCGCCGTACAGGGGCGAGCTCGCGTCGGCGAGCACGATCGCGAGGATCCAGCCCGGGACGAGCGCCGCGAAGAACCAGCCGGCGCGGTGCAGGTGGTCGATCCGCGCGCGCACCGGCGGCGCCTCGAGCAGCACGCCCCAGTAGAGCAGCGCGGTGGCGAGGAAGCAGACGTGCTCGAGGATGTGGATCCCCTCGTTGCGGACCGCCGCGTCGTACAGCGACGGCACGTGCCACGCCGCGAGCGCCGCAGTCATCAGCCCGAACGCGACGGCGGGCCGCGTCACGGTCCGTCCGGCGAGGCGGAAGCCCGCGGAGCCGGCGAGCGCCCGCGCGACCGCGCGCCGCGCGCGCAGCGGGAACGCGAGCCAGAGCCGCGGCCACGGCCGCCCGAGCACGAGCAGCGGCGCCGACACCGTCAGCAGCACGACGTGCTGCGTCATGTGGAGCGCGAACGACGTGTCGGCCCAGTTGTCGAACGGCGGCTCGAGCACGACGATGACCGACGCGACGCCGGCGTAGAACGACAGCTCGCGCCAGACGCGATGCCGGCCGCGTCCGCCGAGGGCGTACAGCCCCGCCGCGACCGAGCAGACGACGAGCGGCGGGACGCTCACGAGCTAGACGAGGTAGAGGACGACCCACGTGAGCACGCCGATGCCCGCGAGGAACGTCCAGTAGAAGCTCAGCGACCCGAGCTCGGCGCGGACGAGCGAGACCGGGTCCCGGATGTCCTCGCCCTCGCGGTCCGGGTCGCCCGACGCCTCGCCGGGCGCGACGGTCGCCTTCCCGGACGCCCAGCCGCGGTAGCGGTACGACGTCGCCAGCACCGTCTCGAGCCAGAACAGCGCGAAGACGACGAACAGGAAGTAGAAGCCCGTCCAGCCGACGTAGACGCTCGCGTAGCTGCCGTCGGCCGGGCCGAACCCGAGCGTCGCCCACGCGACGACCTGGAGCACGAGCGCGAGGAGGCCGAGCACGAGGGAGGCGAGCCCCTTCCACCGCCACTGCACCCGCCGTTCGGCGCGGTGATCCGCAAGCCCGAGGCGGAGGACGATCGCGCTCAGCACGAGGCACACGACGATCGCGGTGCCCCACGGGACGGACGGGTCGACGTGCTTCGGCCGCCACATGTCGTGGTTGTCGAGCGAGCGAAGGTAGAAGTACGCGAAGACGAACGCGAGGAAGAAGAACGCGGTCGCGCTCGCGAGCAGGTGGCCGGCCGTGACGAGGTTGCGGGCGAGAACCTCCGGCGGCTCGCTCTCGACGACCTCGTACTCCGTTGCGGGATGCGCGAGCTCGGACACGTCAGTCCCTTCCTCCGGGTGCGCCCGCCGGGACGACCGCGACCGGCCCCGTCGCGCCCTCGCCGTACCCGTACGGGTCGCTCGAGAACACCGGGATCTTCGTGAAGTTGTAGACCGGCACCGGCGACGGGAGCTGCCACTCGATCGACTTCGACCCCCACGGATCGGCCGGTGCGGGGACACGCGCGAACACGAGCGAGTACACGAAGTTGAAGAGGAAGAAGAGGAGCGACGCGCCGAGGATGAACGCCGACACGGACACCCACTGGTTGATGAACGTCAGGTCGGCCGGGTACGTGACGACGCGCCGCGGCTGGCCGAGGAAGCCGGCCGCGAACAGCGGCGCGAACGTCGCGTTGAACGCGATGAACATCCACCAGAAGTGGATCTTCCCCATGCGCTCGTTCAGCGTGAAGCCCGTCATCTTCGGCACCCAGTAGTAGACACCGGCGAAGAACGTGAAGATGAGCCCGCCCATGATCGTGTAGTGGAAGTGGGCCATCGAGAAGAAGCTGCCGTGCGTCGTCACGTCGCTCGGCACGTCCGACAGGAACACGCCCGAGAGCCCGCCGATGAGGAAGTTGAAGAACCAGGCGAGGCAGAACAGCATCGGCACCGTGTACCGGATCTGCCCGCGCCAGAGCGTCATCATCCCGCAGAGGAACGTGAAGCCGGTCGGGATCGAGATCAGCTCGGTCGAGAGCATGTAGAACGGCCGCAGGTCGCCGTTGATGCCGCTGACGAAGAGGTGGTGCTGCCACACGAACCACGAGAGCAGCGACACGCCGAGCAGCCCCGCGACGGCGAGCCGGTAGCCCCAGAGCGGCTTCCGCGCGAACACCGGCAGGATCTCCAGCACGATCGCGAACCCGGGCAGCGCGAGGATGTACACCTCGGGGTGGCCGAAGACCCAGAACAGGTTCTCGTAGAGGTAGTTGCTGCCGCCGGCCGACGGTATGAAGAAGCTCGTCTGCACGGTGCGGTCGAGCAGCGCCATCGACAGCGTCGCGATCAGCACCGGCGCGGCGAGCACCATCAGGATCGCCGTCGAGAGCACGCCCCAGACGAAGATCGGCAGCCGCGTCCACGTCAGCCCCGGCGCGCGCATGGTCACGATCGTCGCGATCATGTTGAGCCCGAGCAGCGTCATCGAGATGCCGACGAGGGCGAAGAAGAGGAGGTAGCAGTCCATCCCGGGGTTGCCCTGGATGCTCAGCGGCGCGTAGCCCGTCCAGCCCGTCGGGAAGCCGCCGAAGAAGACCGTCGTCTCGAGGATCACGCCGCCGGCCATCAGGAGCCAGAACGTCAGCGCCTCGATCCGCGGGAACGCCATCCGCCGGGCGCCGATCAGGATCGGGATCAGGTAGTTGCCGAACGGTCCGAGGATCGCGCTCGACATCATCCCCATCATCATCGTGCCGTGGATCCCGACGATCGTCAGGTACGTCCCGGCGGGGAAGACCTGGCGCGACGGGCTCAGGAGCTCGACGCGGATCAGCATCGCGTTGAGGCCGCCGATGAAGAAGAAGACGCCGATCCCGATCAGGTACTGGATCCCGACGACCTTGTGGTCGGTGCAGAGACCGAAGTAGCGGCCGATCCCCGCGGTCTCCTTCTCGCGCAACGACGGCGGATAGCCGCGCAGGCGCGCGAACGGGTAGTTGAGGAAGCCGAGCCCGATCAGGAAGCCGATGACGCCGCCGAGATAGGCGAGCACGACCGAGAGCTCGTTGTAGTCGGTGTCGCCGAAGTAGTCGATGCTCGGCCCGACGATCGAGTGCGCCGCGTACCAGCCGACGTACCAGCCGACGACGCCGAGGACGATCCCGGTGAGCAGGTTGAAGCCGAGCAGCCGTCTCATCCGGCCCTCCTCTGCGGGTCGGGGTAGTACGTCTTCGCGTACGGCGGCATGTACTGCGCGACCGACGCGAAGAGCTCCTGCTGCTGCTTCACCCACGCGGCGAAGTCGGACTCGGAGACGACCTTCCCCTGCGAGAACATGTAGCCGTGCCAGAGCCCGCACAGCTCGGCGCAGTGGACGCTGAACGTGCGCGGCCCCTTCGTCTTCAGGTACGCGACGTTGTCGACGCCGGGGTTCGCGTCGGCCTTGATCCCGAGCTGGTACGCCCAGAACGAGTGCACCGCGTCGAGCGAGGTGACGTGGAGCTCGATCTGCGTGTCGGCCGGGAGCACGAGCTGCGACGTCTCGAGCCCGCCGTACGCGGGATAGCGGTACGTGAACTCCCACTGCTGCGCGATCACCTGCACCTGCATCTTCGGCCCGGACGGGACGGCGACCGGGCTCGGCCCCTGGCCGCCGCCGGCCCCGTTCTGGAGGAGCTCGTACGTGCCGAAGCCGGCGAGGAAGAGCACGACCACCGACGTGAGCCCGACCCAGAGCGTCTGCACCGTCCGCTGCTCGCGGAGCGGCGGGCCGTCGACGAGCTCCGACCCGCGCGGCTTGCGGAACTGCGCGAGCGCGTAGACGAAGTAGACGAGCAGGAGGCAGATGACCGGCGTGAGCAGCGAGAGCATCACCGTGTTGTCGACGACCTGCTGCGACGCCTGGTCGCTGCCGTTCCCCGGCGGGATGCTCGGGCCGACGAAGATCGCGACGAGCGGCGTCGCGACGATGCTCAGCACGATCCACGCGACGACGACGCGTCGCGTGTGGTTCGGGCCCGGCTGCGGCGTCGTCTCGCTCATCTACGCGACGTCGAGGAAGCCGTCCATGTAGCCGATCGTCTGCATCGGGCCGCCGAAGCCGTAGAGCCAGCCGGCCGCGCACGGCACGAAGCACTGCCAGCGGAAGTGGCCCGCGTTCCCCGTGTGGAACGTGAACTGGATCGTCCGGTGCGCGTTCGACATCGAGCACGGCGCGTAGCCGCACTGGTTCTTCGCGTCGTCGGCGACGCCCGGCACCGCGACGATGAGCCCGTAGGCCGGCACGGCGAACGTGTGCGACGCGTCGTCGGGCGCGATCACGTTCAGCGTCTTCCCGTCGATCGTGTACGTGTTCCCGTCGGTGCCGAGCGGCCGGGCGAGGTAGCTGTTGCGGAGGCCGCTTGCGCCGTCGAAGTTGTAGATCGTCACGTGGACGGTCGCGTGCGCCGGCAGACGCCAGACCGTGCTGCGCACCCATTTCCCGGCCGCGTTGCGGATCAGGTACGAGACGTAGTCCGGATGGGCCGGGCTCAGCTCGGGCCCGACCGCCGCGACCGTCTGGATCGTGAGGTCGACGACCGGCTTCCCGTTCACGGTCCTGACCGGGACGGTGTACGACGGCGAGCCGGCCTCCGTCGTCAGCCTCGAGACGTACAGGCCGACGAGGACGCCGATCGCGGCCACTGCGGCGACCGTTCCCACGAGCTTCCACGTGTGGGCGCGCATCCGCGGCGATGTGTATCGCGGCTCCCGGGCGACGGCTCGAAGATGACGAAGGTGTCACCTGCATGTCACCTCCTTGTCATCTGTGCAGCTCCGGCGATACAGTCGGGGCGGCGGCCGGACGAATCGGGGCACGATGCGAATCCTGGTGGTGGAGGACGAAGCCCGCATCCTGGCCTTCCTCACGAGGGGGCTGGAGGCGGAGGGCTACACGGTCGTCGCCGCCGACAACGGCCGGGACGGGCTCGCCCTCGCGACCGCGGGGCGCTGGGACCTCGTCGTGCTCGACCTGCTGCTGCCCGGGCTGAGCGGGCTGCAGATGCTGCGCGAGATCCACCGGGCGCGGCCGCGCCTGCCGGTGCTGATCCTCTCGGCGCGGTCCGATCTCCAGACGAAGCTCCGCGGGTTCGAGCTCGGCGCGACCGACTACGTCGCGAAGCCGTTCGCGCTCGACGAGCTCCTCGCGCGGATCCGCGTCCAGCTCCGCGTGCTGCCGCCGCCGGAGGACGACCACCTCGTGTGCGCGGGCTGCGTCGCCCTCGACCTCGCGCGCCGGCAGGCACGCGTCGGCGAGCTCGTCACCGACCTCTCCGACCGCGAGTTCCGCCTGCTCCACCACATGCTCCTGCACGTCGGCGAGGTCGTGAGCCGCGAGCGTCTTCTCGCCGAGGTGTGGGGATACGGCTTCGACCCCGGATCGAACGTCGTCGACGTCTGCGTGCGCCGGCTGCGGAAGAAGCTCGGGCCCGAGGCACACATCGAGACGGTGCGGAATGCCGGCTATCGCCTGGCTGCGGCGTAACCGGCCGGAGGCCGCGTGGGCGGCCTTTGTGGCGGCGAACCTCGTCCTCATCCTCGCGGCGCCCGGCTGGATCCGCGTGTCGTTCGACGCGATCTGGATCAGCCTCGCGTTCGTCTACGCCGCGCGCCTGTGGTCGATCCGGACGGCGGCGCTGATCGTCGCATTGGTCTCGGCGGCGCTCGTCGCTGCCGTCCTCGCGATCGGGCTGCACGGCGACGAGCTGTGGGGGAGGCTCGTGGCGATCCCGTTCCTCTGCGCGATCTTCGCGGCCATGGTGTGGCAGGCGCAGAGGCGCAAGGCTGCTGTACGCGTCGCCGAGACGGTGGCGGAGACGCGCGCGACGCTGCTCGAGCGGCAAGAGCGGTTCCTCCACGACGCCTCGCACGAGCTGCGCACGCCTGTGACGATCGCGCGGGGCCATCTCGAGCTCCTTCGCCGCGATGTCCCGGACGCGCCCGAGATCGTCGTCGCACTCGACGAGCTCGAGCGGATCGAGCACATCGTCGACCGGCTGCTCCTGCTCGCGAAGGCCGACCAGCCGGAGTTCCTCGGCCTCGCCGACGTCGAGATCGAGAGCTTCCTCGAGGACGTGTTCATGCGCTGGTCAGAGGTCGCGCCGCGGCCGTGGCGGCTCGAGATCGACGTCGCCGGTGTCGTGCGCGCCGACCCGGATGCGCTGCGGAGCGCGCTCGACGCGCTGCTCGAGAACGCGGTCAAGCACACCGAGCCGGGGGATCCGATCACCCTCCGCGCGTATGCGGGCGGCGGCGAGGTCGTGATCGAGGTCGCGGACGAGGGCTGCGGCGTGCCGCCCGAGGCGCTCGGCCGGATCTTCGACCGGTTCGCGCGCGCGGACACATCCCGGACCCGGGCCCAGGGCGGCGTCGGACTGGGGCTCTCGATCGCCGACGCGATCGCGAAGGCGCACGGAGGACGCTGCACCGTGACACCGACCGACAGCGGCGCCACCTTCGCTCTGCGCCTTCCGGTCGGAGCGCAGTCCGAGCCAGAGCCCGCTGCGCCTTCGACGGAGCTCGAGGTCGCGCCGGTCTAGGCGTCGATCGCCGCGCGGAGCGAGGCGACGTACGCGCGGAGCGCGTCCGGCCCGTCCTCGGCGACCTGCACCGCGCGCGAGCCGACGACGACGCCGTCGGCGACCTCGGCGTACGCGCGCGCGTGCTCCGGCGTCGAGACGCCGAAGCCTGCGTAGAGCGGCAGGCCCGCAGGCGCGAGCGCGCGCGTCCGCGCGACGAGCGCGTCCAGCCGCTGCGAGACCTCTTCCCGCGCGCCGGTCGTGCCGGTGAGCGAGACGACGTACAGCCAGCCGTCGGTGTTCGCCGCGGCGGTGCGGATGCGCTCGTCGGTCGAGGTCGGCGCAATCAGCTGGACCCTCTTCACCTCCGGGTGCACCTCGACCGGGAGGTCGACGACGATCGCGCTCGACGCGCCGGCGGCCGCGGCGTCGGCCGCGAATCGCTCGTAGCCGTACGCCTCGAGGATCGCCGCATACGTCATCGGCACGATCGGCACGTGGACGAGCCCGCGGATCCGCGCGAGGACGTCGAGACAGGGCCGCGTCCGCATCCCGCGTGCGAGCGCGCGCTCGGCGGCCTCGCGGATCACCGGCCCCTCCGCGAGCGGGTCGGAGAAGGGGATGCCGAGCTCGATCAGGTCGGCGCCGCCGTCGACCGCCGCACGCGCCAGCTCCGGCGTCTCGGGCTCGGCCATCAGATAGACGACGAGTTTCTTGCTCATGACGAAGCTGCGCACCTTACGTCACGGGGCCCGGCCCCAGCCTCTGGCTCACCGCAACGGTCCCCGACGACCGGGGCCGGGCCCCAGTACGGAAGTGTCACGACATCCTCCCGAGCGCGCGCAGCGCCTCGTCGAGGTCCTTGTCGCCGCGGCCGGAGAGGCACACGAGGATCAGCTCCGCGTCGAGGTCGCGCGCGCGGGCGCACGCGTGCGCGGACTCGAGCGCGGGGATGATCCCCTCCGTCCGCGCGAGGTCCTGGAACGCGGCGAGCGCGTCGTCGTCCGTCGCCGCGCGGTACTCGGCGCGGCCCGTGTCGCGGAGGAACGCGTGCTCCGGCCCGACGCCGGGGTAGTCGAGCCCCGCCGAGATCGAGTGCGCGTCCGCGATCTGGCCGTCCTCGTCGGCGAGCACCGACGACCGCGCGCCGTGGAGCACGGCCGCGCGCCCGGTGCCGAGCGACGCGGCACCCGCCGCCTCGACGCCGACGAGCCGGACGTCCGCGTCGTCGAGGAAGCCGTGGAACGTCCCGATCGCGTTCGAGCCGCCGCCGACGCACGCGACGACCGCCTCCGGCAGCCGGCCCTCCGCGGCGAGCACCTGCTCGCGCGCCTCGCGCCCGATCACCGACTGGAGCTCCGCGACGAGCTCGGGATACGGCGCCGGGCCGACGCACGAGCCGATGAGGTAGTGCGTCGTCTCGACGTTCGTGATCCAGTCGCGGATCGCCTCGCTCGTCGCCTCCTTCAGCGTCTTCGTCCCGAACGTGACGCCGACGACCTCCGCGCCGAGGAGGTACATCCGCTCGACGTTCGGTCGCTGGCGGCGCATGTCCTCCTCGCCCATGTAGACGACGCAGTCGAGCCCGAAGCGCGCGCAGACCGTCGCGGTCGCGACGCCGTGCTGGCCGGCGCCCGTCTCCGCGACGATGCGCTTCTTGCCGAGCCGTCGCGCGAGCACCGCCTGGCCGAGCGCGTTGTTGAGCTTGTGCGCGCCGGTGTGGAGGAGATCCTCGCGCTTGAGGTAGATCCGCTTGCCGGGCGCGAACCGCTCCGCGAGCGTGAGCGGCGTCGGCCTTCCCGCGTACGTCGTCGCGAGGTGGTGGAGCTCCGCGTGGAACGCGTCGTCCGCGAGCGCAGCGCGCCAGCCGGCCTCGAGCTCGTCGAGCGCGGGGATCAGCGTCTCGGGGACGTAGCGGCCGCCGTACGTGCCGAAGGTCGTCGTGCTCATCGGTGTGCCTCCTCGACGTAGGCGCGCACGCGCGCGTGGTCCTTGATGCCCGGCTCGACCTCGAGCGACGACGACGCGTCGACGCCCCATGGATGCACCGCGTCGATCGCCGCGCGGACGTTCTCCGGGCCGAGCCCGCCGGCGAGGACGACGCGGCCCTCGGCCGCGGCCGCCGTCTCCCAGTGCGATGCGTCGTGGCCCTCCCACGGCTGGTCGAGCAGCCGCGCGACCGCCTCGCCGCGGCGGTAGAGCACCGCGTCGCGCCCGCGGACGGTGCCCGCGTCGTCGGGATAGAGCTGGACGAGGTCGGCGCCCGTCTCCTCGGCGTCGCCGACGAAGACGGCGACGGAGAGCGCGGTCTCCGGGACGTCGAGCACCGCCTCGGCCCGGCGTGGGCTCTTCGGCGCGAAGATGAATCCGAGCATGTCGGCGCCCGCGTCGAGCGCGACGTCGACGTCCTCCTGGCGCGTGAGCCCGCAGACCTTCGCGAGCGGGCGCGAGAGCAGCTCGTGCAGCTTCGCGCCCGGATCGGGTGCGCGCATGAGCGTCGTGCCGACGAGGACGGCGTCGGCTCCGGCGAGCTCCGCCGCGGCCGCCTGCGCACGCGTCGCGATCGCGCTCTCCGCGATCACGACGCGGTCGCGCGGTGCGCGCGCGACGAGCTCGAGCTGCGCGTTGCGGTCGATCGCGAATGTCGCGAGGTCGCGTGCGTTGACGCCGATCACCGGCGCGCCGAGCGTCTCGGCGCGGCGCAGCTCCTCGAGGTCGTGCGCCTCGACGAGCGTGTCGAGCCCGAGCGACTCCGCGTGGCGCATGAGCCGCGCCGTCTGCTCGTCGTCGAGGTCGCGAAGGATCAGGAGCGCGGCGTCGGCGCCGGCCTCGCGTACCTCGCGGAGATGCTCCTCGGTCGAGAAGAAGCCCTTCGCGAGGAGCGGCGTGTCCGTCGCGGTGCGGGCGGCGCGGAGGTCGTCGAGCGTCCCGGCGAAGCGCTCGTCGACGAGTACGGAGATCGCCGCCGCGCCGTTCGCCGCATAGGCGGGAACGAGCTCCTCGACGCGCGCGCCGGGCCGGATGTCGCCGGCCGACGGCGAGCGCCGCTTGAACTCGGCGATCGCGCCGAGCCCGGGCTGCCGGAGCGCGTCCGCGAACCTCATGCCGAATCCTCCTGCGTGAACGCGACGAGCTCGTCGAGCCGCGCCGCCGCCGCGCCGGAGTCGATCGCCTCGCGCGCGACCTCGAGCCCCTCGCGCAGGTCGCGCGCATGACCCGCCGCCGCGATCCCGCCCGCGGCGTTCAGCAGCACCGCCGAGCGGTGGCCGCCGCCCGCGCCGCCGAGGACGTCACGGAGCGCGCGGGCGTTCGTCTCCGGATCGCCGCCGCGGAGCTCCGCCGGGTCGCACGGCTCGACGCCGAGCGTGGCCGGGTCGAGCTCGTACTCGCGCACGGCTCCGTTCTCGACCTCGCAGACGAGGTTCGGGCCGAGCGGCGACAGCTCGTCGATCCCGCCCGCGCCGTGCACGACGTACGCGCGCGTCGCGCCGAGCTGGACGAGCGCCGCGGCGAGCGTGCGCGTCAGCTCCGGCGAGTAGACGCCGAGCATGAGCGCCCGCGCGCCGGCCGGGTTCGTGAGCGGGCCGAGCACGTTGAAGACGGTACGCGTCGCGAGCTCGCGCCGCACCGGGCCCGCGTGCCTCATCGCCGGATGGTGCGCCTGCGCGAAGAGGAACCCGAAGCCGAGCTCGTCGATCGAGCGCTCGATCCGCGCGGGCGGCAGCTCGAGCCGGAAGCCGAGCGCCTCGAGCACGTCCGCCGAGCCGCTCGCCGACGACGCGGCGCGGTTCCCGTGCTTCGCGACCGCGGCGCCAGCGCCCGCAGCGACGAGCGCCGAGGCGGTGGAGATGTTCCACGTGTTCGCGCCGTCGCCGCCGGTGCCGACGATGTCGACGAGGTCGGTGCGCTGCGGCCGCACCTGCAGCACGTGCTCGCGCATCGCCTCGGCGCAGCCGGCGATCTCGTCGGCCGTCTCGCCCTTCGCGCGGAGCGCGACGAGGAAGCCCGCGATCTGCGCCTGCGTCGCCTCGCCGCGCATGATCTCGCCCATCGCCTCGTTCGCCTCGGCCCGCGTCAGGTCGTGGCCGTCGAGCAGGCGGGAGATCGTGCCCTGGATCACAGGCGTCCCTCGAGGAAGTTCTTCGCGAGCGCCGGCCCGTCCGGCGTCAGCACCGACTCGGGATGGAACTGGACGCCGGCGACCGCGAGCTCGCGGTGGCGCACCGCCATCACCTCGCCGTCGTCGGCGAACGCGGTCGGCTCGAGCGCGTCCGGGAGCCGCGTCGCGGCGAGCGAGTGGTAGCGGCCCGCCTCGAACGGCTCCGGCAGCCCGGAGAAGAGC
>Ga0335070_10001807_pt1 | contig 24824 bp, 29 predicted proteins | sample Lox_Sample_13_FD_206722 | JGI IMG/M metagenome (GOLD analysis project Ga0335070, IMG submission 206722) | Soil microbial communities from Loxahatchee National Wildlife Refuge, Florida, United States - Lox_Sample_1.3 | ecosystem: Environmental > Terrestrial > Soil > Wetlands | place: USA...
CCCTCCACCGCTTCGCGGTCCCCCTCCCCCGCAAGCGGGGGAGGACGTAGACGCCAAACCCTCTAACGCATCCCCCGTCCCTTACCCACGGCCTCGCCGCCGAATTTCGCGCGCACCTTGTCCATTGCGTGCTCGGCTTTCGCGCGTTTGTCTGCGCCCGTATCGACCAGATCGGGCGGATCGCATTCGCCGGTCCCGGAAAGCTGGGAGATGCCGACACCGAGAAGCCGATAGGCGGTGCCATCGCATTCGCGTTTCAGGGCTTCGCGCGCCACGCGAAAGATGCGGTCGGCAAGCTGTGTGGGCGCGTCGAGCGAGGCGCTGCGCGTGCGGATGCGGAAGGATTTGGTCTTGAGCTTGAGAACGACGGTGCGCCCGCCGAGTTCGGAGGCTTTTGCGCGCGTCGACACGCGTTCGGCCTGACGCCACAGGATGCGTTCGAGCTGGCCGAAATCGGAGAGGTCGGTCTCGAACGTCGTCTCGGAGGAGATGCTTTTGGTTTCGCCTTCGGGATCGACGGTGCGAACATCCTGCGCCTGCGAAAGGCGGTGCAGCCAAAGCCCGGTGTTGCCGTAACGCTGCGCAAGCGTGCGCGCGTCCATGTCCTGCAGCTGGGAAATGCGGGTGATGCCATCTTTGGCCAGCCGCGCCTGCAACGCAGCACCGGCGCCGCGAATGAACGAGATCGGCTTTTCGCGCAGGAAACCCTTGGCCTCTGCCGCGCCGATCACGGCAAACCCGCGGGGCTTGTCCAGATCGGAGGCAAGTTTGGCGAGAAATTTGTTGCAGCTCAGCCCGATAGATGCGGTGATGCCGACGTCCGTTTCGATCTTTTTGGCCAGCAGCGCGAGCGTCTTCGCGGGCGTCCGCCCATGCAGCCTTTCGGTACCGGAAAGGTCCATATAGGCTTCATCGAGCGACAGCGGTTCGACGAGCGGCGTGAGATCGAGCATCATCTCGCGGATGGCTTTGGCGGCGACGGTGTATTTCGCGAAGCTCGGTTTGACGACGATGGCGTTGGGGCAAAGCTCCAGCGCCTTGAACATCGGCATCGCCGAACGCGCGCCCGCGATACGCGCAACGTAGCAGGCGGTCGAAACCACACCACGCCGCGAACTGCCGCCGACGAGAACGGGCTTGTCGCGCAATTCCGGATTGTCGCGCTTTTCGATGGCCGCGTAGAACGCGTCGCAATCGAGGTGAGCGATTGACAGCGTGTCCAGTTCGTCATGCGCAAGAATGCGCCGGCTTCCGCATTTCGCACAGCGCGCAATGCCCGGACGGGCATCGGTCAGGCAGTCGCGGCAGAATGCGCTCACTTCGGCAGGCCTTGGGCCACCTCGTCCTTATGCCACAACCAGGCCGCGCCGCGCACGCCGCTGGAATCGCCATGCACATTTTTCAGGATGCGCGAGGGCGTTTCCGGCGTGAACGCATAGTGCAGCACGCGTGGCGGAAGTTCGGTGTAGAGTGCCTCAATATTGGAAAGCCCGCCGCCCAGGACGATGGCATCGGGGTCCAGCGTGTTGACCAGCGTGGCAAGCGCGCGGGCAAGCCTGTCGTAAAGCCGTTCCAGCGTTTCGATCGCAGCGGGTTCTTTGGATTCCGAAATGTCCGGCGCACTCATTTCTTTTCCGGTCAGGCGCTTGTAGTCGGCGGACAGCGCAGGCCCGCTGCACCAGGATTCGATGCAGCCGTGCTTGCCGCAATAGCAATCGGGGGCGTTTGCGATCTCGTCGTCGCGTGGGGCGGGCAGGGGATTGTGGCCCCACTCCCCTGCAATCGCATGAGGGCCGGTCAGCACGCGTCCACCGATGCACACGCCGCCGCCGACTCCGGTGCCGAGGATGACGCCATAAACGACGTCGTAACCCTTGCCCGCGCCGTCGGTCGCTTCGGACAGCGTGAAACAGTTCGCATCGTTGGCGACGCGAATGGGTCGGTTGAGCACGGCACTCAAATCCTTGTCCAGCGGATGGCCGATCAGGCGCGTGGAATTGGCGTTCTTCACAAGTCCCGTCACCGGACTGATCGCGCCGGGAATGGCGACGCCGACGCTGCCTTTCACGCCGAGCTTTGTTTCGGTGCCGGTCACCAGATCGCGAATGGCGCGGATGGTTTCGTCATATCCGCTGTGCGGCGTCGGCACGCGATGGCGATGGGATTCGTTGCCGTTGTCGTCGAGCGCGATGATCTCGATCTTCGTTCCGCCAAGGTCGATGCCAAGTCTCATGCCGTCTCCGACAATTTGGCTCGCACGAAATCGCCGATCTCGCGCCATGTGTCGGCGCGCAGATCCGCTTGATCGGCGGCGGGGAGGAGCGGCTTCAAACGGTGATCGCCGATGAAATGGATGCGGAAGACATCGGGTGCTTGCTCTGCGACCGAAGCGAGATGCGGTGGAATATCGTCGACGAAGAATGCGGGATGGCCGCCGCGGGTGGAGAGCGTTTTCACCGCAGGTCCCTTGGGTCCGCTGTTGGCGATCAGCGGATAGGGAAATCCCGCAGCCGCAAGATTGCGCAAACGCGGTGCGGCCTGCGATGTCGAGACGTTGGAAAGAACGACAATGTCCATTTCCGCCGAAAGACCGCTCAAGACGTGCTGCGCGTCTTCCACCGCTTCGAGCGAATCGAGATCTGCGCGGAAGTCTTCGAGCAGGCGCGTGACGTGGTGATTCTCCACCACCGAATCGTCGCCGCGGGTCTTCACATTGCCGTGGAGCCGGTAACTGGTGAGGTCGAGGTAGAGACCCCGCGATTCGAGAAAATTCATGAATCCGTCAACGAACATGAACAACACCTCGTCCGCATCCACGATCAGAAGAGGGCGGCCGGAGAGGGTGATCGTCTCGGGTTCGGCGATGACCGGCATCACAGGTCCACAAGCACATGATGGGCGACATGAACGTCGCGTGGACGGATTGAAGCGGCGTCGCAGAAGTCGGTCAGAAGCTGTTCATTTCTCAGCACAAAATCGATAACGGCCGCGAGCAAGGCAGGTTCCTCGATGCGTTCGCGCAATTCATAACCGTTAATACCCGAGGCGGCCAGGAACGCGTCCAGGTTGTCCGGAAAATTCGCAAGGAACTCCAGTGCTTTGAGGGCGAGTGCTTCGGCTGACTTCGGTGTCATTTGGCCGTCCATCGTCAAGGGAGCGTTAAGACATTGGACCTAATACTAGCAAACAGAACGGCATCCGGGGGACTCGCCGCCCGGAACGGATAGGCGCGGAGCGCTCTCAAATGGACGCGAAGACAAAGACGGTCCTGATCGTGGAGGACAACGAGCTGAACATGAAGCTCTTCCACGATCTTCTGGATGCCCACGGTTACAACATCCTCCAGACCAAGGATGGAATGGAAGCGCTCGACATCGCGCGCGAACATCACCCCGATCTCATCCTGATGGACATTCAGTTACCGGAAGTTTCAGGACTGGAAGTCACCAAATGGCTGAAGGAAGACGATTCGCTCAAAGCCATCCCCGTCGTGGCGGTGACCGCCTTCGCGATGAAGGGCGACGAGGAAGTCATCCGCCAGGGCGGCTGCGAAGCGTATATCTCCAAGCCAATCTCCGTTACGAGCTTCCTGGAAACCGTTCGCCGCTTCGTGGGTTAACCCATGACAGCGCGCGTTCTGGTCGTCGACGATATCCTGTCGAATGTGAAGCTTCTCGAAGCCAAGCTGACGGCCGAATATTTCGAGGTCGTCACCGGCTTCAACGGCATGGAAGCCATCGCCAAGACCGAAGAATGCGCGCCGGACATCATCCTGCTCGACGTGATGATGCCGGGCATGGACGGCTTCGAAGCCTGCCGCCGCATCAAATCCAATCCCAAGACCGCGCATGTGCCGGTCATCATGGTCACGGCCCTCGACCAGCCGAGCGACCGCGTGGCAGGCCTTGAAGCGGGCGCCGACGATTTTCTCACCAAGCCCGTCGACGACGCGGCCCTGTTCGCCCGCGTGCGCAGCCTTGTCCGCCTGAAGATGATGACGGACGAACTTCGCATGCGTGAATCGACCGGGCAAAGCATGGGCCTGATCGATCCGGCCGAAACGCTGATCGAAAGCGCGCCGTCGGGCCGCATTCTGATAATCGAAGATCGCCCGGAATCCGTGGCGTGGTTCAACAATGCGCTGAAGCCCGCCAACGAAGTGGCGGCCGTCGATACGTTCGAAGAAGCGCTCGTTCGCGTGAAGGGCGGCGATTACGATCTCATCGTCGTCAGCCTCGGCATGCGCGGCTTCGATGGCCTGCGGCTGTGTTCGCAGCTTCGTTCGCTGCCGGAAGGCCGCAACGTTCCCATTCTCGTCGTGGTGAGCGAAGGCGAACGCCGCAAGCTGACGCAGGCGCTCGAAATGGGCGTGAACGATTATCTCACGCGCCCCGTCGACAAGAACGAACTTACCGCGCGCGTCCGCACGCAGCTTCGCAAGAAGCGCTATGCCGACCGTCTGCGCCACAATGTGCAGCTCAGCCTCGAAATGGCGATCACCGATCAGCTCACCGGCCTGCACAACCGGCGCTACATGGAACGCCACCTGTCGAACCTGATCTCCAATGCCGGCAAGACGGGCAGGCCGCTCGCCTTCCTCATCATGGATATCGATTACTTCAAGTCGGTCAATGACACCTATGGCCACGACATCGGCGACGAAGTGCTGCGCGAATTCGCGGCCCGCATCGGCGCGAATGTGCGCGGCATCGATCTGGCCTGCCGTTACGGCGGCGAGGAATTCGTGGTCGTGATGCCGGACACCGATATTTCGTTCGCCTATGCGGTGGCCGAGCGTTTGCGCCGCAGCGTGGAAGCGACGGCATTCGAAATCAGCCGCGATCCCAAGAAGCTGAACATCACGATCAGTATCGGCATCGCATCGTCGGAAGGCGAAAAGGATACGGCGGAAGCGCTGCTGCATCGCGCCGACCAGGCGCTCTATCGCGCCAAGCGCGACGGCCGCAACCGCGTGGTTGCCGACGCGGCATAATCAGCTTTCTTCGAGCGCCAGCTCTTCCAGTTTTTCCCGAACCTTGTCGATCACCCGCACGATCGCTTCGGAATCCTGCGCGCCCTGCAGCATGAACTTGTTGGCGAAGATGAAGGTCGGCACGCCCGAAATGCCCATCTCGTGTGCAAGCGTGTCTTCGCGTTCGATCAGCTCGCGGTCGGCATCGCTGGCGAGCAACTGTTCGACGAGTTCGACATCCATGTCCGCTTCGCTGGCGATTTCGGCGAGCACGATGGGGTTGCCAATGTCGCGGCCCTGCTCGAAATAGGCGCGGAACAGCCGGTCGACCACTTCGTCCTGCACGCCGGCTGTTGAAGCCCAGCGAATAAGCCTGTGGGAATCGAGGGTGTTGGGACGTTTCTCGATGCTGTCGAAAGCGAAGTTAATGCCTTCCTGCGTGCCGGCCTGGCGGAGCGCATCGCTCATCCCTTTGACCTGCGGACTGTCGCCGAACTTGGCGCGCATATAGGTCTTTCGGTCCACGCCCTCACGGGGCACAAGCGCGTCGAGTTGATAGGCGCGCCAACTGATCTCGAAAGACATGTCGGGACGTTGCGCGAGCGCACGCTCCAAACGGCGCTTGCCGATGAAGCACCACGGACAAACCGTGTCGGAAACGATGTCGATTTGCATGGCCCGCACCATAACCGGTCAGGGTAACGGGCGAAAGCCGTTGCGTCCTGCCCCGGGATGGTGTTTCGAGGGGGAACTGATATTCGTTTTTCGGAGAATTTTATGTCCAAAGACCTTGCGGGGAAAATCGCGTTCGTCACTGGCGCGACCAGCGGATTGGGCCGCCGGTTCGCGCGCATTCTGGCCGATGCGGGCGCCTCCGTTGCCGTTGCGGGCCGCCGCGTCGATCGGCTGCAGTCGCTCAAGGATGAAATCGAGAATGCGGGCGGGCGTTGCGCGGCGATTGGGCTGGATGTGACCGACGCCAGCAGAATCGTTCCCGCACTCGACGAAGCGGAAAAGGCGCTGGGGCCGATAGACATACTGGTCAACAATGCCGGCATGAACAGTTTCGGTATGGTGGTGGATCTGTCGGACGAAGGTTTCGACGCCGTCATGAACACCAATCTTCGCGGGCCGTTCTTTCTGGCACGCGAAGTCGGCCGCCGCATGATCGCGCGCCAGGCCAGGGGCGGCCGCATCGTCAACATTGCCTCTATCGGCACGTTCAAGGTGCTGCCAGGTTTGACGGCTTATTGCATTTCCAAAGCCGCCATCGGGATGATGACCAAGTGTCTGGCGCGCGAATGGGCGCGGCACGAGATCAACGTCAACGCGATTTGCCCCGGCTATATCGAAACCGAACTCAACAGCGACTGGTTTGCGAGCGAAGGCGGCAAGAAGCAGATCAATTCCTTCCCGCGCAAACGGCTGGCCAAGGAAGGCGATCTCGACGAGATGTTGTTGTTGCTGGCGTCGGAGAAATCCCGGTCGATCACCGGCTCGCTGCTGACCGTGGACGACGGGCAGTCGCTTTAGATGAATCTTACCTCCCCCTTTTGGGGAGGTCGGAGAGCGAAGCGATCCGGGTGGGGGACCGAAGATAATGACGGACACCGCCCCCCACCCGAAAAATCTTCGCTACGCTTAGATTTTATCGACCTCCCCACATGGGGGAGGTGAGAAGAACTACTGATCCGTCTCTTCTTCCGGAATCTTGAAGCTCGCATCGTTGTTCTCGCCGTCGACGCGTATCTCGCTGATCCGCGCGGCGGGACGCGGCGTCGTTGTCTGTGCTTCGACCGGCACCAGCGCCTGAATGACGGCGGCATCCGGCGGCGGCGGGACGGCGACGAACTCGAACGCCATCACGTGTGCGTCCTTGGATGCCTTGGGGCGAAGGTGGGGGCTTGTCCAACCGCCGCTGTTGACCGCGCCGTGCGCGGTGACCACCAGCTTTCCGTCGTCGGTGGTGGCGGTGATCGAATCCACTTTGGCGATCGGTTCGGGCGCTGCTTTGTGCGGCGCGGCAAAAGCTGGTGTGGCGGCCAAAATCGCAACAAAACCAAACGCGAAACGGTGTCTGTTTACCTGCATTGGACCGCCAGCTAAGAGAAGAAATACGGCGCAATTGAGATAGGGAGAAGGGCCATGGGTCCGCTTGCAGGGATCAAGGTTGTCGAGTTCCAAGGTATCGGGCCGGGCCCGTTCACCGCAATGCTACTTTCTGACATGGGGGCGGACGTCATCCGCATCGACCGCAAGGGCGGCCGCTCGCCGAGCAAGACGGAAGTCACCTATCGCGGACGCAAGGCGGTGGCGCTCGATCTCAAGAAACCCGAAGCAGTCGAAGCCGCGCTCAAATTGATCGGCGAAGCAGACGCGCTGATCGAAGGTTTCCGCCCCGGCGTGATGGAACGTCTGGGTCTCGGTCCCGATGTGTGCCTCGCGCGCAATCCGAAGCTCGTTTACGGCCGCATGACCGGCTGGGGGCAGACGGGTCCGCTCGCGCAGGCCGCGGGCCACGACATCAATTACATAGCCCTCACCGGCGCGCTGCACGGCATGGGCAATGCAGGGAAAAAACCTGTGCCGCCGCTGAACCTTGTTGGCGATTTCGGCGGCGGTGCGATGTATCTCGCGTTCGGCATCGTCTGCGGATTGGTGGAAGCGAAGAAGTCCGGCAAGGGCCAGGTCGTCGACACCGCGATGACGGATGGTGCGGCGTCTCTCATGTCGATGTTCTACGGCATGAACGCGATGGGCATGTGGCGCGACGAGCGCGGCGTGAATCTGTTGGACTCCGGCGCGCATTTCTACGACACCTACGAAACGAAGGACGGCAAATACGTCGCCATCGGTTCCATCGAGCCGCAATTCTATCGCGAGCTTCTGCAAAAGACCGGCATCACGGATTCCGCCTTTGAGATGCAGATGGACCCGAAAGGCTGGCCCGCACTGAAGGAAAAACTTGCCGCCGTCATCAAGACCAAGACGCGCGACGAGTGGGATGCGATCATGCTGGGCAGCGATGTGTGTTACGCGCCGGTGCTTTCGCTCAAGGAAGCGCCGAAACATCCGCACAATGTCGCGCGCGAAACCTTTGTCGAGATCGACGGCGTGGTGCAGCCCGCGCCCGCGCCGCGCTTCTCCCGCACGGTTCCGAAAGTGCAGGGCGGCGTGACGGGTGCGGAAAACGACGTCGCGCTTTCGGGCTGGGGTTTCAGCCGCGCCGAGATCGACAAACTCTCGCAGGTTGGCGCGATCTGACATGCGTTTTCTGCCAGGTACGGAGTCCCGCCGGCGCATCTATCTGATGCGCCACGGGCATGTGGACTATATGAACCGCAAGGTGGTCGAGACCGGCGCGTTGAGCGAAGTCATTCTCACGCGCCGCGGCCAGCTCCAGGCGGAGGCAGCGGGGCACGCGTTTTCCCATGTGCAGTTCGACCGCGCCATCTGCTCCGGCTATCCGCGCACCAAGCAGACGGCGGAAGGCGTGTTGGCCCACCTGAAAGATGCGCCGTCTTTGGAAATCGATCCCGGTCTGGTCGAAATTCATGGCGGCAAACTTCCACCGGTGAGAAGCCGCGAGGATCTCATCCGCGCGATGAACGCCTATTTCGAACGCGCGCACGAACCCGGCGCGACCAATCACGAAGGCGGCGAAGTGTTTGCGGAAGCGCAGGCACGTGCGGTGGCCTCCATCGAACGGTTGCTGGAGCAGCCGGACTGGCACACCTCTCTCGTCGTGGCGCATGAAGGCATCAACCGACTGATCCTCAGCTGGGCCTGCGGGGCGGGGCTCAACGCGATGAGTTCGTTCGAACAGGATACCGGCTGCATCAACGTGATCGATTTCGATCTTGGCGGGCAGGGCGGCGTGCGGCGCTCGCTGATAAAGGCGGTGAATCTCACCCCCTACAACTGGCTCAAACACGGCATGAACCTGACCAGCCTCGAAGCCATCTTCGAGCGCGACATGAACGACGTCCCGCCGGGTTAAAGGGATTAGGATCAAATATAATACCGGAATATCAGATACTTGCGACTTGACTGGTCGTTAGGGCTGGAACGCGCCTTGAAAAGCACTAATAAAAGTACTAATTAAAGTGCCAATAAGCGTACAAGGAATATGCCATGGCTGTCATTCTGACCGACAAGATCGCAAGTGTTTCCGACCTGAAGCGCAACCCCATGGGGACCGTGAAGGCTGGCGAAGGCGGCGCTGTGGCGATCCTGAACCGGAATGAGCCCGCATTCTATTGCGTTCCTGCGGAGGCTTACGAGGAAATGATGGAGCGCCTTGAGGATGCGGAACTGAATGCGATCGCCGATGCACGCAGGAACGAGCGTGTGATCATGGTCTCGCTGGATGAGCTATAAGCTCGCATTTCTCGAACCCGCCAGGAAAGAGTGGGACAAGCTCGCACACAGCACGCGAGAACAATTCAAGAAAAAGCTCCAGGAGCGTCTCGAAAACCCACACGTTCCGGCGTCCAAACTTTCCGGAAGCCAAAATCGTTACAAGATCAAGCTGCGTTCGGTCGGCTATCGCCTCGTCTATGAAGTACGCGACGAGGTGTTGATCGTTGTCGTCATTGCCGTCGGGAAGAGGGACAAGAGCATGGTCTATAGAGCGGCGGAAAAGCGGTGACGTGAACGACGTTTCGCCGGGTTAGATATCCAATTCGCACCACACCGGCACGTGGTCGCTGGGCCGGTCGCCGCCGCGAACGTATTTGTCGATCTCGCATTGCTTCAGATGATCGGCTGCATGCGGCGACAGCAGGATGTGGTCGATGCGGATGCCGTTGTCTTTCTGCCACGAACCCGCCTGATAATCCCAGAATGTGTATTGGTTCGTTTCGGCGTGGCAGGCGCGGAACGCGTCGGTGTAGCCGAGGTTGATCACGCGACGCAGCGCCGCGCGCGATTCCGGCTGGAACAGCGCATCGTTGAGCCAGGCTTTGGGATCGTGAACGTCGTCTTCGGTGGGAATGACGTTGAAATCGCCCATCAGCGCCACGGGTTCTTCCAGCGCTAGAAGTTCGCGGGCATGCAGCCTTAGCCGTTCGAGCCAGCCGAGCTTATATTTGAACTTGTCGGTGCCGATGGGATTGCCGTTGGGCGCATAAATCGAGGCCACGCGCACGACACCGCTCTTTCCCTTCACGATGGCTTCGAGATAGCGCGCATGATCGTCGCCATCGCCGCCGGGCAGGCGCGGGGTCACGTCTTCCAGCGGACTTTTGGAGAGGATGGCGACGCCGTTGTACGTTTTTTGTCCGTGTACGGCGCAATTGTAGCCGAGATCCTCGAACACCTCGCGCGGAAACGCGTCATCGACGCATTTGATCTCCTGCAACACCACCACATCCGGACTGGCCGCCTTGAGCCAGGCCTGCGCCGGCTCCAGACGCGCCTTGATCGAATTGACGTTCCAGGTGGCGATTTTCATGTGGAGCCGCGTTTTGGGTATGACCTGATGGGAGCGGGAATCTTGTGAAGGCGCTCACGTTGTTGTTCAAGCCACAATAGACGCTTGAACGCTTCTTTCCGAAGCGCTGAATTCAATCCACCGCGAGAAAAACGCCACTCCGCATGACTGATCAACGTGTTCAACTCAGTCAATGTTAGCTTTTCAGCCTCAGCCTCGGAATTGGCGCCACCCCTGAGCCTGCCCACGTTGCGTCTCTCGTCTAAACCGAAAAACTCGTTCCGCAGCCGCACGATGAACTGGCGTTCGGGTTGTTCACTTTGAACGCCGCGCCGATCAGGTCGTCGACGAAATCGAGTTCGGCGCCTTTGAGGAAGTCGAGCGACATCGGGTCCACCAGCACGGTCGCGCCGTCGCGTTCGATGACGAGGTCGTCGTCCATGCGGGTGTCGTCGAGGGTGAAGGTGTATTGGAAGCCGGAGCAGCCGCCGCCGGTCACGGCCAGCCGCAGCATCACAGGGCCGGGCTCGGCGTTGAGGATGTCCGCGATGCGCCGGGCGGCGCGGGCGGAAACCGTCATTGGGGCGGAGGTGGGGGTTGCTGTTTGGGCGTCCATGGGTCCTATGTAGTCATTGCCGAAGCACTGCGCAAAGGCCATGGAAACCCTGCCCGGACGCCTTCTTCCGCCCCTTTTCGAGCCCCCCTCTGCCCGGGCGCCGTTCGCCGCCCGCCCGGCGGACAGTCGGGGCCGGTTCTACGCGGAACCCGAAAGCCCCACGCGCACCTGCTACAGCCGCGACCGGGACCGGATCATCCATTCCGCCGCCTTCCGCCGCCTCAAGCACAAGACGCAGGTGTTCGTGGAGCATGAAGGCGGAGACTATCACCGCACCCGGCTCACCCATTCGCTGGAGGTGGCGCAACTCGCACGTTCCATGTCGCGCGTGCTGGCGGTGGATGAAGACCTCGCCGAGGCGCTCGCACTCGCCCACGATCTGGGACACACCCCGTTCGGCCATGCGGGCGAGGCGACGCTCAGCAAAGTCACCGAGTCCATCGGCGGCTTCGATCACAACGCACATGCGCTGCGCCTCGTCACCAAACTCGAACATCGCTACGCGGATTTCGATGGATTGAACCTGACGTGGGAAACGCTCGAAGGGCTCGTGAAACACAACGGCCCGCTGACGGCCAAGAAATTGCCCGCGCCGATTTCGAGTTTCGACGCCCGCATGAAGCTCGATCTCGATTCCTGGCCGGGGCTGGAAGCGCAGATCGCGGCGCTGGCCGACGACATCGCCTACGTCAATCACGACATCGACGACGGCCTGCGCGCCAAGCTGTTCACGATTGACGATCTGCGCGATGCGCCGCTCGCCGGTTCCGATGTTCGCGAGGTGAATGCGAGATACGGCGAACTGGAATTGGGCCGCTTCATCGGCGAACTCGTGCGCCGGTTGATGGGCCGCCTCGTCGGCGATCTGATTGCGGAGACGAAGGCACGGCTCGCGAGCGCGCAACCCAAATCGGCGGACGATGTGCGCGGGCAGGGAAGGGCGCTTGCCAGTTTTTCCGATCCCATGGCCAAGAATATCCGTGCACTGAAGGATTTCCTCTTTACGCACATGTACCGTCATCCGCGTGTCATGGCGCCCGTTGAAAAAGCGCAGCAAGTCGTAGAGGACCTGTTTACCGCCCTCAGCGCCGACCCGGGACTTTTGCCGCCGGATTGGGCTCGACTGTGCGGAGCGCCGGGCGATGCCGCCACCGGGGGCGTGGTGCGCGACTACATCGCCGGCATGACCGATCGCTACGCCCTTGAGGAATACGGCCGCATCTTCCATAGGGAGATAGAACTGTGACAGGGCCGCCGTGGGGATGGTAACATCCTTGCCGCTGTCTGGATTCTGTGGAGTTGGTAACCGATGGCCAGAATCGAACCGGGCCTTTACGAACCTTCCGACGACGTCCGCGTATTTGACGGCGCGGAGGACGATTACGACGATGAGGGCTCAAGGCTTCCGCTTCTGATCGTTATCGCGCTGCTCGTTCTGGCGGCGTTCGCTGGCGTGGTGTGGCTGGCCTACACGCAAGGCGTGCAACGCGGTCGCCAGGACGTACCGCGCGTGATCGCCGCCGAAACCGGCCCCATGAAGACCGCGCCGGATCAGCCGGGCGGGGCGGCAAACCCCTACAGGAACCTCAAGATTTACAACAGCAAGGCACCTGCCGACACGGCCAGGAACGATGCCCTGCCGTCCATCATCACCCAGCCGGGCGAGCCCATGTTCTCGGCTTTCGGACCCAAGCATCCGGTCGCCGGTGCACAGCCTGCCCCTGCCAAACCGGCACCCGCGCCTACTCCGGCTCCGGAGCATATGGCAGCGCAGACGCCGCCACCCGCACCTGTCCACACAGCTCCGCCGCCAGCTCCCGCGCCGGTTCAGCAGGCCCCGATGGCGGCTCCGAAGCCAGCCCCGGCGCCCGTGAAGCCGCCCGTCCAGGTGGCGGCTGCGAAGCCTGCTCCGGTGGTGGCGAAACCGGCCCCCGCGCCGGTTGTGACCAAACCTGCGCCGGCCCCGGTCACTGTGGCCAAAGCGTTGCCTGCTCCCGTTCCGGCGACTGTCTCGACCGCTTCGGGTGCCTACGTGGCGCAGATCGCGGCATTCAAATCGCAGGCCGAAGCGGAAGCCGGTTGGAGTGCGTTCAAGAAAAATCATTCCGGAACGCTGGGCGGTATGAGCCCGAACATCGTCTCGGTCGATCTGGGCGAGAAGGGTACGTGGTTCCGGCTGCGCACCGGTTCGTTCTCCGACAAGGCGGCGGCCGCGGATTTCTGCACCAAGCTCAAGGCGGAAGGGGCAAGCTGCTTGCCCGCGAAAGGATAAGCGGCACTTCCATGCGCACGCGCGCCATCTATGGCTGCGCCGGGCTTACGCTCACGGACGACGAACGCACTTTCTTCCGTGAGGCGCAGCCTTGGGGCTTCATCGTCTTCGGCCGGAACATCGCTGATCGCGCGCAACTGCGCGCGCTGTGCGATGGCTTGCGCGAAACCGTGGGCGATGCGAATGCGCCAATCCTGGTCGATCAGGAAGGAGGCCGCGTCGCGCGCATGAAACCGCCGGAATGGAAAACGCATGCAGCCGCGCGCGTGTTCGGCGATCTTTATGCGAACGATCCGGAACGGGCGCGCGAGGCGACCTATCTGAATGCGCGCCTGATCGCGCACGACCTGAACGAAGTCGGTCTCAACGTCGATTGCCTGCCGGTGCTCGATGTGCCGGTGGAAGGGGCCAGCGACGTGATCGGGGATCGCGCGTTCGCTTTCGAGCCCGCGACGATCATCGACCTGGCCCGCGCGCAGATCGAAGGGCTGCTGGATGGCGGCGTGCTGCCGGTGATGAAGCACATTCCCGGGCACGGCCGCGCCACCGCCGACACGCATTTCGAACTGCCGCATGTGAAGACTGGCGCGGACGAACTCAGCGCCACAGATTTTGTGACCTTCCGCAGCCTGTCGGATTGTCCGCTCGCGATGACGGCGCATGTCGTTTACGACGCGATCGACGATCATCGTCCGGCGACCACCAGCCCCAAGGTGATTCGCGATGTGATTCGCGGCGAAATTGGTTTCGAAGGCGTTCTCATGTCGGACGATCTTTCGATGAAGGCACTCACAGGTTCGATTCGTGCCAGAGCCAAGGCGGCCCTGTTCGCGGGCTGCGATGTCGTGCTCCACTGCAATGGTGGATTCGCGGAGATGCAGGACGTGGCGGCAGAAGCCGGACCGCTCGAAGGCCTGAGCCTGAAACGGGCTGAGCAGGCGCTTGCGCATCTGAAACCGCCGGCGAATTTCAACTGGGTCAAGGCAGAACGCCGCCTCGCCGAACTTATGGCGCCCGTCGCATGAGCGAATTCGACGAAGCCTTCGACAATTTCAAACCGCAGGTGGAGGCAGCTCCCGACGAAGCGTTGATGGTGACCGTCGACGGCTTTGAAGGCCCGCTCGACCTGTTGCTCGCGCTCGCGCGGAACCAGAAGGTCGATCTCGCCAAGATCTCGGTGCTGAAACTTGCGGAACAATATCTCGGCTTCATCGAAGCCCTGGGTCCGCGCAAATTGGAGCTCGCTGCCGACTATCTCGTGATGGCGGCATGGCTTGCCTATCTCAAATCGCGCCTGCTGTTGCCGCAACCCGCCAATTCCGACGGCGAACCGACGGCAGACGAAATGGCGGCGCGACTGCGCTGGCGCTTGCAGCGGCTGGAAGCAATGCGCGAGGCGGCGGCCCGTCTCATGGCGCGCGACCGGCTGGACCGCGAGGTGTTCGGGCGCGGCATGCCGGAACCGATCAATGTCGTGCGTCTGCGCACGCACACCGACACGCTCTACGACCTCCTCAGTTCCTATTCCACGCAACGCGTGCGCAAGCTGGGCGGCGGAACTTATCGGCCCAAGCACGCGCCGGTGCTTCTGATCGAAGAGGCGCGCGAGCGGCTGGAGCGGATGCTGGGCAAAATTCCCGAATGGAACAGCCTCGCAAAGCTGCTTCCGTTCGAATGGTCAGGCGGCGAGCGGCGACGCTCGGCGCTTGCGAGTACCTTGCTGGCGTGCCTAGAACTGGCGCGCGACGGCAAGGTCGAAATCCGGCAGTTGAAGGCGTTCGATGAGGTCTATGTGAAGGACCGCACGGCGCCACGGGCGGAGGCAATGCCATGAACCGGGCAGTACGGTTGGTCGAGATCGCGCAGGCAATGACAACAGAAGAAGACATCCAGATAGAAGAACAAAAGCCGGAAAGAGCCGGCGAACACCTGCGCATGGTCGAAGCGCTGCTTTTTGCAGCCGGCGAGCCGCTGGACGAGAGGGCGTTGGCGTCATCCCTGCCGGAAGGCGTGGACGTGAAGACGCTGCTTTCCGAACTTCAGGGGCTTTATGAAGGTCGCGGCGTAACCCTGGTGAATGTTGGGGGAAAATGGCAGTTCCGCACCGCGCCGGATCTGGCGTTCCTGCTGCGCCGAGAGAAGCCGGAACAGCGCCGCCTGTCCCGCGCGGCCATCGAGACGCTTGCCATCATCGCCTACCACCAGCCGGTGACCCGCGCCGAGATCGAAGACATTCGTGGTGTGGCGCTCTCCAAGGGCACCATCGACGCGCTGATGGAAGTGGGCTGGATCAAGATCCGTGGCCGCAAGCGCACCCCGGGCCGCCCGGTGACCTACGGCACGACGGAAGACTTCCTGGTCCATTTCGGACTGGAAAGCGTGAGCCACCTGCCGGGCGTGGACGAGTTGAAAGCCGCGGGCTTTCTGGAAGCCATGCCGCCCTCGGGCCTGGATGTGCCGTCGCCGAGCGACGAACTGGCCCCGGATGAAGACCCCTATACCGGGGAGGAGGAAGGCGATGACCTTCTCACCGGCGGACCTGACCCGAACTGAGACAGGTTCCCTGAAATTCCGCGGTTTCGGCCAACCCCGCGTTAAGCAAGCCTGACTATCCTTGCCGGTTCGAGAAGGGCCGGTGGAAGCATGTATATCGATCGTTCAGTCCGCTACCTGAACGCGCTGGGCAACGCCTCCACCAGCCGCGTGCTGAACCTCATGGCCATCGCCAAGAGCAATGGCGGCGAGGACGACTACAAGGCCCGCCCGCTGTTCCAGTCTCCGGTGATGAACGCCGCCATCGTGCTCAAGCACCGCGTGCGGGCGGACGAGACCTATCTGTTCCTCTCGCCGCGTTCGGTGGCGACCAAGGTGATCGTGCCGTTCGACCTGAAGGATCTCAGGCTCGGCGGGCGTTCGTTCTTCTTCGAACAGCGCGGCTATCAGGAAGCCATGCAGCAGATCGGCAATTACCGCGAAGGCACGATGCAGCGCGATCTCGACGTGCTGAAACTGGTGAACGCGGTGCCGTCGCTCGATCCGTTCCTGTTGCGCGAACATTTGCGCAATCACCATTACGAAGTCGCCGATTGCTATTTCTCCATCGCCCAGGCCGACAAGGCCCGGATGTATGAATATGTGTCGGGCAATATCCGTGCGCTGATCCGGCTGGCGGGATTGGGCGGCAAGGAATCTTCGACCGCGAAACTCGTTTCGGCGCTCCTTTCCACCGAGGTCGATGAAAAACTCGCGCCGCTGCGCGCCACGCTTGGCCTCGACGGCGATGCGTTCCGCGAAGGCGTGTTCAGCTGGCGCGGCTTTCTCTACTACAAATGGTGCATGCAGAATTTCTGGCCCGACCTGAAGGAAACCGTGCACGAATTGAAGGCGATCCAGCCGGTCGGCGTGCTGGGCGCGGAATATCTCACCTATCTCAGCGCTTCGAAGTCTCGCATCATCGATGCCATCCGCAAGACGGGCGTTGATGTGAGCAAGTCGCTGCGCACTTACGACAACGCCTACGCCCGGCTGGTGGAGCATGGCGAGCCGGCGGCATTTCGCGACTTTCTTTTGAGTGCGCCTGCGATGTTTCTTTCCATCGGCGAAAAGATGGGTGCGCTGTCCCACATTTCGAGTTTCTGGCGCTACCGCTTTCCGCGCGGTCATTCCGGCCGCGCCGATGCCGAGGAACTGGTGACGATCTTCCAGGATTTCGAATCCGGCTTCGGCCTGCAGCCGACTCCGATGGCGGATTGGGCTGCGTAATATCTCTTACCTCCCCGTGAAGGGGAGATAAGATTCAAAGCGATTTGAAAGCTTTTTCGTCGGCAGGATTTTTCCATTCGTCGAAGGTGACGAACGGATCATCTCCATTTTTGCCAACGGAGACCACCACCGCTTCGCCCTTCTTCAGCGCAATCGCAAGCTTACCCTCGCGCAGCAAGCGCGCGTCCTTGCCGAACACCTCCTCGCGCCATCCGTGCAGTGCGGCCACGCCGTCATCCTCGAAGGCTGCGAGTTTTTCGATGTCGTCGGCGTTGGCGATCAGGCGAGGCGCGACGCGGGCTTCTTCGGCGCGCAGGCGCAGCAATGTCTTCAACAGATCGATGGCGGATTGCGACGGTTCGCGTTTGCGGCGCGGCGGTTGCGGCTCGAACCCCGGCGGCGGCGCAGCATGACGGCCTTCCGCGATCGCTTCCAGCAATCCCTTGCCCTGACGCGAGGCGCCAAAGCCGCGCGGCACGGCGCGGATGTGATCGAGACCTTCGGCATCTTCCGGCGGATGGGCTGCGATTTCCAAAATCGCTTCGTCTTTCAGGACGCGGTTGCGCGGCACGTCGCGCGTCTGCGCCTCGCGTTCGCGCCATGCCGCGACGGATGCGAGCATCGCAAGGAATTTCTTGCTGGACGTGCGCGGCTTCAATCGCTTCCACGCATCCTTGGGATCGAGGCGATAGAGGTTCGGGTCTTTCAACGCCGCAATCTCTTCTTCCACCCAGCTTGTGCGATGCGTGCGTTCGAGGTCTTTGGAAAGCGCCTCGTAGATCGTGCGCAGATGGGTGACGTCGGCCAACGCGTATTCGAGTTGCCGCTTGCTCAAAGGCCTGCGGCTCCAATCGGTGAAGCGGGCGGACTTGTCGATCTCGACATGAGCAAGCCGGCGCGCCAGCGTTTCGTAGGACGCGGCTTCCCCGAAACCGCAAACCATTGCGGCCACCTGCGAGTCGAACAGCGGATCGGGAACGACGCCCGCCTGATGGAAAAAGATTTCGATGTCCTGCCGTGCCGCGTGCAGCACCTTCACGATCCTGGTGTCGGCCAGCAGCGCGTGGAATGACGAAAGATCGAGCTTGTCGGCCAGCGGGTCGATGATCGCTTCGATGCCATGCGCTGCCACCTGGATCAGGCAGAGCTTGGGCCAATAGGTCTGGTCGCGCATGAACTCGGTGTCGAGCGCGATGTAGGGGGCTTTGGCCAGTTCGGCCGAGAGAGCTTCCAGTTCCCCCGTGGAATCCACAATCCGCATGGATCGGCTATAGCGGATTCGGGGCTTGGGTACACCGCCAGAACGATGGGCGCGGCTACATGTTCGCCTTGGCGTGGGCCACTAGCTGGTCCAGCGCTTTGCCCCAGCCGTCGTGGAAGCCCATCTCGGTGTGCCGCTTACCGTCGGTCTCGCTGCCGTGGACGGCGATGGCGGTGTATCTGGTGCCAGCGCCCTCCGGCTCCAGCAGGATGGTCGCTGTGAAGGGTAGTTCGCCTGGCTGGGCCCCCTTGGGCCGGTAGCCGGGCAGCAGGCAGGCCGTCCAGACCAGCTTGCGGTTCTTCTCCACTTCCAGAAAGCAACCATCGCCAGGGAATTCCTCTCCCTCGGGCGAGCGCATGACGGTGTGGAAGAGGCCGCCGGGGCGCAGGTCGATCTTGCAGGCGATGGTTGTCCACGGGGCAGGCGTGAACCACTTCACGACATGCTCAGGTTCCGTCCATGCCCGCCACACGAGTTCCGGCGGAACATCGACCACCCGCTCCAGAACGAGATCGAGCTTGGGGTCGATGGGAAAGCCGTAGGTCATCGTGTCTGTTCCGCAGGTGTCGAATACATATTGATGGCTTCACGGCTGCAAGCCAACCACACGCCCCGGATCGCCGCCAGCGTTGAAGTAGCGCGTGTCCCCAACTTGCTCGACGTCGAGCACGGTGCGGAAGCCGTTCGCAGCGGCAGCCGACGAGACTTTCGACGTCACCGTTTTCACTGGCGCACCGCCAACCAACGCTTCGCTCGCGACGCGTCCTTTCAACATTCCGGGGCCTTTGTCGGCGGGAAACTCCAGAACATGCGCAACGGTGGGCACGATGTCGGCATTGCTGACGGGTGAGTTATCGGCAAAGCCGCGTTTGAAATCCGGCCCGATGGCGGCCATGAAATTCCGCGTGTCCGCGCGGCTGAAGCTGCCGTGCATGCCCTGACCGGTTTGCAGGGCGGAATCCACAATCGTTGCCGCGCAAAGCAGCGCCGCGAGATGGCAATCTTTGGCGACAAACGAACGGAAGCTGACGACGATGGCGGGCAGCGGCACTTTTGCCGAACCGACGAGATTGACCGCGCTCATCGGCAGCGCGCCCGCGAAATCTGTCTTGTGGCCTTTCAGCAGCGCATCGCTGACGAACAGCGCTCCGACATACGGCTTCTGGATAATCGCGTCGAATATGCGTTTCGCCGTGCGCTGCTGGTTAGAACCGACTGTGTAGATCAAGCTCGCACCGCCATTTGACGCCAACGAGGCCACGGGCGCATCCGGCGAAGGCCCGATCAGCGCGTCGCCGCGAGGCGGATGATCGCCGCTCGTGGGATCGATTTCGGAATTGCCGGCGTCGGGATCGAATATTTTTTGTCCCAACGCCTGCGCGACATCGAGCGCGATGAAACCAGCCGGATATGACGGCGGCCCCATCTCCCCATCTTTATTCGGCAAACCTTTGGCTATGGTCGAGAAGCCGTGGTCGGCGGTCACGAACACGTCGGTGGTGTCGGCAATGCCGAGGCGGTTCAATGCGGTGAACAGTTCTTTCAGATCGTTGTCCGTATTAGTGACGGCGTCGTGCGGCGTCTGGCCATTCACGCCAGGCACCAGCGATCCGATCTTGTCCGGCGAAGCGTGTTGCGAGGCATCGGGATCGCGGGACCAGAACAGCATCACGAACGGTTTGTCCTGCGCCTTCAGATAAGGCAGTACCGCGCGCGTCGCCGCCGTCACGAGATAGGTTTGCTGCACGATGTTTGGCACGGCGGTGTCCGGCGCTTTGTCGAGGCCCGTGACTTTCGCAATCTGTTTGGCCAGTTCGTCGGTCAGGATCGGTTTGCCGGTCTCGCCGTCATAACTTGGTTTGCCATAGCTATCATCGAGCACGATGGCATCTTTCGCCGTGGCATTGATATCCTGAATAAGGGCAGGGCCGGTCTTGCCGATGACGGCCGTAGTGAAACCTGCCGTTCGCGCCCGCGCCATCAACGACGGTTGACCGAGGTAGCCATCACCGAAATGGCTTTTGATGTCGGCAAGGATCGCATCGTCTTCCAGAAAGACGACCGGCGAATTGTCTCGCGCCTTCACCGGATAGCCGACATAGAGCGTGTTGGCGTAGTCGCCCGTGTCGCCCAGAAAATGCCCTGTGGCGATTGCCGAAGCATTGGCTGTGGTCAGCGTGGGGAACAGGGAATGGCTGTTGGTGAAATCCACGCCTTCCTGCCGCACGCGGGCAAGCGTGGGCGCGATGTCTGGTGTCACGCTGTCATAGCGCAGCCCATCCGCGACGAAGATCACCACATTGTGCGGCTTGTCGGCGGCATGGGCGGGCAGGGCGGCGAGCAGGTTCAGCGCGATGCATGCGGAAACGAGTCGGGTCACGGGCCAGAATCCTCTTTGATCCCGGCAGGTTAACCGGGGTTTGCGACAGTTGGATACCGCCCTTGACTAAGCCCCGGCCCGCCCGCCACATACGCCGCTTTTCGAGGGCCGGACATGCACGCTTATCGCACCCATACCTGCGGAGAACTGCGCAAGGCGGAGGTGGGCGAGACCGTGCGTCTGTCCGGCTGGGTGCACCGCCGCCGCGATCATGGCGGGCTGCTGTTCATCGACCTTCGCGATCATTACGGCCTGACCCAATGCGTGGTGGAACCGGATTCGCCAGCCTTCGCCGAGGCTGACAAGGCACGCTCCGAATGGGTGCTCACCGTCACCGGCAAGGTGGTGGCGCGCACGGCGGAAACCGCGAACAAGGATCTGCCGACCGGCGAAATCGAAATCCGCATCGAACAGGTTTCGATTCAGTCCATGGCGCAGGAATTGCCGCTGCCGGTGTTCGGCGAGCTGGAATACCCGGAAGAGACGCGTCTGAAATACCGCTTTCTCGACCTTCGCCGCGACCGCATCCACCGCAACATCACGCTGCGTTCGAAGGTGATCTCATCGATCCGTAGACGGATGATCGACCAGGGCTTCACCGAATTCCAGACGCCGATCCTTACGGCCTCTTCGCCCGAGGGCGCGCGCGACTTCCTCGTACCCTCGCGCCTGCACCCCGGCGAGTTTTACGCGCTGCCGCAGGCCCCGCAGCAGTTCAAACAGCTCATCATGGTGGCGGGTTTCGACCGCTACTTCCAGATTGCGCCGTGTTTCCGCGATGAAGATGCCCGCGCAGATCGCAGCCCGGGCGAATTCTACCAGCTCGACCTCGAAATGAGCTTCGTCACGCAGGACGATGTGTTCGCCGCCGTCGAGCCCGTTCTGCACGGCGTGTTCGAGGAATTCGCCAACGGCCGGAAGGTGTGGCCCGCACCGTTCCCGCACATCACTTATGAAGACTCCATGCTGAAATATGGTGTGGACAAGCCGGACCTTCGCAACCCCATCGTTATCGCCGACGTGAGCGAAATCTTCGCGCGCGACGATGTGGAATTCAAAGCCTTCAAGAACAAGGTCGTGCGCGCCATTCCGGCGCCCGGCGCCGGTTCGCAGCCGCGTTCCTTCTTCGACAAGCTGAACGATTGGGCGCGCAGCGAAATGGGCGCTGCCGGTCTCGGCTACGTTATCTTCGAAGCCGAAGGCGACGAGCTGACGGGCAAAGGCCCGATCGCGAAGTTCATCCCGGCGGAAGCCCTTTCGCAGATGGCCGCGAAAGTCGGCGTGAAAGCGGGCGACGCGTTGTTCTTCGCCGCCGACCGCAAAGATCGCGCAGCGGCATTGGCAGGGCAAGCGCGCATCCGCCTGGGCCGCGAACTCGGCTTGATCAGCGAGAACGAATTCAAGTTCTGCTGGATCGTCGATTTCCCGATGTATGAGTGGAATGAGGACGAGAAGCGCATCGACTTCTCGCACAATCCGTTCTCCATGCCGCAGTTCGACCGCGAAAAATTTATGGCTCTGGACAAGGCCGATGCCGACACCATTCTCGGCATCAAGGCATTCCAGTACGACATCGTGTGCAACGGCATCGAATTGTCGTCGGGCGCGATCCGCAACCACGATCCCGATGTGATGCTGAAGGCCTTCGAGATCGCGGGTTACGCGCGCGAAGAAACCGAAGCCCGGTTCGGCGGCATGTTGAACGCGTTCCGCTACGGCGCGCCGCCGCATGGCGGCACCGCACCTGGCATCGACCGTATCGTCATGTTGATCGCGGGCGAAGAAAACCTGCGCGAAGTAACCATGTTCCCGATGAACCAACAGGCGCAGGACCTGATGATGGGCGCCCCCAGCGGCGTCTCCGCCAAACAATTGCGCGAACTTCACATCCGCGTCGTCACGCCGGAAAAACCGTAAAGGGAAACGCCATGGACTGGATATTGAACAACATTCAACCAGTCCTCATCGTTTCCGGCGTCCTCACCTTCAGCATGATCTCGATGATGCTGATGCCGCGCTTCGCGCAGCGGTTTGTTTTTGGCGAAGCGGCAGAGGGCAGGGTAGCCGATCTCGTCTCACGCAGTTGGGGCGAGATGGTTGCGGCATCCGGCCTGATGCTGCTCTACGCCGCCTGGCACCCGGAAACGCGCCTGCCGATCCTGCTCTATTCGATTGCCGGCAAGACCGGTTTCATCGTTCTCACCCTATCGAAGGGCTATCGCACGCCCAACGCGGTGATCGCGATGCTCGGCGATGCGATCATGATCGCACTGTTCGCGTGGTATCTGCTCGCCGCTTAGTTCGGCTTTGACGAGAGGTCTTTCAAACTCGTGCTGACGAGGATCGCGGCGCGCTGTTCGTCCATCCGGGCCGTGATGAGTTTTTCGGCGGCGGCGGCGGCGGCATCGGCGGCGAGCGCCCGGATTTCGGCCATCGCGTGGGCTTCTGCCTGCGCGATCTTTTCCTGGGCCTGCTTGGCGCGGCGTTCGATCTGGGTGGCGAGGTTGGCGCGGGCATCGGCGGCGAAGCGTTCGGCCTCGGCCTTGGCTTCGGTCAGGATGCTTTCGGCTTCCTTCTCCGCGTTCTGGGCCTTGCGCTTGTATTCGGCGAGAACGGCTTCGGCTTCCGTGCGCAGCCGCATCGCTTCATCGAGCTCGCGGGAGATCGCGGCGGCGCGCTGATCGAGGCGTGCACCGATAAAGGCGGGCACGCGGCGATAGAGCAGGATGCCGATGATGATGACAAAGCCCAGACCAACCCAGGTTTCGGCTTCCTTGAGGAATTCCATCGCGGCCTCTTAGCTCCGGATCGTGCCGACGGCGGCAGCAGCTTCTTCCGGCGAAACGGTTTCGCCAGTCAATCGCGAGACAATGGCAATGGCCGCGTTCTGTGCCGCGCTCGCCACGTGCTGGCGGGCTTCGGAGCGGCTGGCGGCGATACTCTCTTCCGCCTTCGCCATGGCGGCTGCGGCATCGGCTTCGGCGGCGGCCTTGGCACGATCGACTTCCGCGTTGATCCTGGCGCGGTTGTCGTTGGCGGCCTTGATCGCGTTCTGGCGCGCAGCCCCGATGGCGGCGTCATAAGCGGCAGAGGCTTGCTCGGCCGCCTTGCGATGGGCTTCCGCCAGCGAAAGGTCGCCCGCGATCTTCGCTTTGCGGTCGCCGATGATGCTGCCGATCCTCGGCACTGCCACCCGCCACATCACGATGAACAAGACGGCGAACGTGATCGCCAGCCAGAAAAGCTGGGCGGGAAACGTTTCGGTCTTGAACGGCGGAAAGCCACCCTTCTGTTCGGGCGGTACTTGCGTGCCGGTCGTGGTGGGGGCGGCTTCGTTCATCGACTTACGTGAAGAGGATGATGAGGGCGATCACGAGGCCGAACAGGCCGGTCGCTTCGCAAAGGGCGAAGCCGAGGAGGAGGTTCGTGGTCTGGCTGGCCGCAGCCCCCGGATTGCGCAGCGCGCCCGAGAGGTAGGAACCGAACACGTTACCGATACCGGCGCCCGCGCCGACGAGGGCGATACAGGCAAGACCTGCGCCGATCATTTTTGCCGCTTCAACGCTCATAGTCATGAATCCCTTTTAGTGGTGATCGTGGAGATGCAACGCTTCAGAAAGATAGATGCAGGTCAAAATCGCGAAGACATAGGCCTGCAGAAACGCGACCAGCAGCTCGAGCAGCGTGATCGCGATGATGAGGAGCATGGGCGCAATGGCGAGCCCGGTGAAGATCCCGCCTGCCGCGCCCAGCGCAATCACGAAGCCCGCAAACACTTTCAGCATGGTGTGGCCCGCGAGCATGTTCGCGAACAGACGCACGGAAAGGCTGACCGGGCGGGTGAGGAAGGAGATGAATTCGATCGGCACCAGCAGCAGCAGCAACGCGACCGGCGCATGCGGCACGAACAGCTTCAGAAAGCCGATGCCATGGCGCATGAAGCCGGTGACGATGACCGTGAGGATCACAAGGGCCGCCAGCGCAAACGTCACCGCGATCTGGCTGGTGATCGTGAACACGCCGGGGATCAGCCCGAAGAAATTCGAGAACAGCACGAAGAAGAACAGCGCAAACACGAAGGGGAAGAACTTGAAGCCTTCTTCACCCGCCGCGGAATGGATCATGTT
>Ga0335070_10001808_pt1 | contig 24808 bp, 23 predicted proteins | sample Lox_Sample_13_FD_206722 | JGI IMG/M metagenome (GOLD analysis project Ga0335070, IMG submission 206722) | Soil microbial communities from Loxahatchee National Wildlife Refuge, Florida, United States - Lox_Sample_1.3 | ecosystem: Environmental > Terrestrial > Soil > Wetlands | place: USA...
GACGCCGAGCAAAGCGAGCCGGGATTCACTCCCGGCGAGCGCGGGGGGCCCGGTGGGGCACCTGCGCCGCGAGGTGGACGGAGAGGCGCAGGGCCCCCCCGCAACGGAAGTCATGCGCCCTCCGCCTTCAGCTTTTCCGCCTTTTCGAGCGCCTCGTCGATCCCGCCCACCATGTAGAACGCCTGCTCCGGCACGTGGTCGAGTTCCCCCTCCACGATCATCTTGAAGCTGCGGATCGTCTCGGCGATCTTGACGTACCGGCCCACGAGACCGGTGAACTGCTCGGCGACGTGCATCGGCTGAGAGAGGAACTTCTGGACTTTGCGCGCCCGGGCCACGGTGAGCTTGTCGTCCTCGGACAGCTCGTCGATCCCCAGGATCGCGATGATGTCCTGCAGGTCCTTGTACTTCTGCAGGATGCGCTGGACGTCACGGGCAACCCGGTAATGCTCCTCGCCGACGATCTTGGGGTCCAGGATGCGTGAGGTCGAAGCCAGAGGGTCAACGGCCGGGTAGATGCCCATGTCCACGATCTGACGCGAAAGAACGGTGGTGGCGTCCAGGTGGGCAAATGCGGTCGCGGGCGCTGGGTCGGTCAGGTCATCGGCGGGCACGTAGATCGCCTGCACCGATGTGATCGATCCCCGCTTGGTCGAGGTGATGCGTTCCTGCAACTCGCCCATTTCGGTGGCCAGGTTCGGCTGGTACCCGACCGCCGAGGGCATGCGGCCCAGGAGCGCGGAGACCTCCGAGCCGGCCTGAGTGAACCGGAAGATGTTGTCGATGAAAAGCAGCACGTCCTGCTCCTCCACGTCGCGGAAGTACTCCGCCACGGTGAGGCCGGAGAGTGCCACGCGCAGGCGTGCGCCCGGGGGCTCGGTCATCTGACCGTAGATGAGCGCCGCCTTTGACCTGTTCCAGTCGTCCGGGTTGATGACCCCGGACTCCTGCATCTCGAGCCAGAGGTCGTTCCCTTCCCGGGTGCGCTCGCCGACCCCGGAGAACACGGAGTAGCCCCCGTGCTGAAGGGCCACGTTGTTGATCAACTCCATGATGATGACCGTCTTGCCGACACCGGCGCCGCCGAACAGGCCGGTCTTGCCACCCTTCGTGTAGGGCTCCAGGAGGTCCACCACCTTCATGCCGGTCTCGAACATCTCGACATTGGTGGACTGCTCCTCGAACGAGGGGGGCTCGCGATGGATCGGCCACCGCTCCTTGGTCTCGCACGGGCCCTTCTCGTCCACCGGGCGGCCGATGACCGAGAGCACCCGGCCGAGTGTCTCGCGTCCGACCGGCATGGTGATCGGGCTACCGGTGTCGATCGCCTTCATCCCGCGCACCATCCCGTCGGTGGGTTCCATGGCGATGCACCGCACGCGGTTCTCGCCCATGTGCTGCGCCACCTCCAGCACCACCTCGAGGTCGCCCGCCTCACTCCGGTCGCGCACCTCGACAGCGTTGTAGATGGCGGGGAGGTGCCCCTCCGGGAACTCCACGTCTACTGCCGGCCCGATGACCTGTACGACGCGCCCTTCCGCCCGAAGCGGACTCGTTGGCATATGCGACTCCTAGCTTCCGGCCAGCGCCTGGGCGCCGGACACGATCTCGATGAGCTCCTTGGTGATCGAGGCCTGGCGCGCGCGGTTGTAGATCAGCGTCAGGCGGTCGATCATGTCTGCCGCGTTCTTCGACGCCGCGTCCATGGCCGTCATGCGGGAGGCCTGCTCCGCGGCCTGTGAGTCGAGCAACGTCCGCAGCACCTGGAACTGCACATGACGCGGCAGGATGTGGCCGAGCAGGGCCTGCGGGCTGGGCTCGAAGATGTAGGCCCCCGGGCGCTCGCCCCCCGCGATCTTCGCCCGCTCGATCGGCAGCAGCCTCTCGAGCGTGACCTCCTGCTTCATGATTGAACGGAAGTGATTGTAGAGAAGGTAGATCGCGTCGGTTTCCCCGGCCGCGAAGCGGCCTGCAAATGAGTGCGCGACCTCGAACGCCGCGTCGGGCGTCAGCCGGCTCATCAGTTCGGGATGCGTGGCGAGCGTCGGGTAGGTCCGGCGGCGGAAGAAATCGATGCCCCGACGGCCGACCAGCACGAGCTCCACCTTCGGCCAGCGCCCGCTCCCGAGCAACGAGGTCGCTTCCCGCAGGATGTTGGCGTTGTACGCCCCGCACAGCCCCTTGTCGGCGGTGACCACAACCAGCGTGACCGTCTGCTCAGGGCGCTCCTCGAGCAGCTCGTGGCGGTGCGAGGCGACCCGCGAGGCGAGGGAACGCAGCACTGCCTCCAAAGCGGCGGCGTAGGGGCGCGCCTCAAGGATGCTGGTCTGGGCCCGACGCAGCTTTGCCGCGGCGACCATCTTCATCGCCTTGGTGATCTGCTCGGTCGAGCGCACCGAGCGGATACGACGCCGCAGGTCCTGCTGGCTAGGCAACGGCCGCCCCCGGGTGCTCACGCAGGAACGCCTCGACGGCCCCCTGGCACCCGTTCGCGAGCTCCTGCTCGACGGCCCCCTCCAGCTTGCCGGTCGCCGTTATCGCCTCGAGAGCGGCGCCGTGTCGCGCCTTCAGGTACTCGTGCAGGAAGGCCTCGAACGGCAGCACGGATTCGACCTTGAGCTTGTCAAGGTATCCGCGGGTGCCGGCGAACACCGACGCCACCTGCAGCTCGACCGGCATCGGCTGGTACTGCCCCTGCTTGAGAATCTCGACCAGCCGATCGCCGCGCGCCAGCTGGCGCTGGGTGGCCTTGTCGAGGTCCGAGCCGAACTGCGCGAACGCCGCCAGCTCACGGTACTGCGCCAGGTCGAGGCGCAGCGTCCCCGCCACTTTCTTCATCGCCTTGATCTGCGCGTTGCCGCCCACGCGCGACACCGAGATGCCTACGTTCACGGCTGGCCGAACGCCGGCGTAGAACAGGTCCGATTCCAGGAAGATCTGGCCGTCCGTGATCGAGATGACGTTGGTGGGGATGTAGCCCGACACGTCGCCGGCCTGCGTCTCGATCACCGGGATCGCGGTGAGCGAGCCGCCCCCGAGGTCGTCGCGCAGCTTGGCCGCTCTTTCCAGCAGGCGCGAGTGAAGGTAGAAGACGTCCCCCGGGTATGCCTCACGCCCCGGCGGCCTCCGCAGCAGCAGCGAAATCTCCCGGTACGCGGCGGCGTGCTTGGATAGGTCGTCGTAGAACACCACCGCGTGCCCACCGTTGTAGAGGTAGTACTCTCCCAGCGCACAGCCGGCGTAGGGGGCGAGGTACTGCAGGGGAGCTGGCTCGGAGGCCGTGGCGGCGACCACGATCGTGTGGGCCATGGCGTCACGGTCCTCGAGGGTCTTGACCACCTGGGCGACGGTCGAGCGCTTCTGGCCGATCGCGACGTAGATGCAGACCGTGTTCTTCCCCTTCTGGTTGATGATCGTGTCAGCGATGATCGCGGTCTTGCCGGTCTGGCGGTCGGAGATGATCAACTCGCGCTGGCCGCGCCCGATCGGGATCATCGAGTCGATCGCCTTGATCCCGGTCTGCACCGGCTCCTTGACGGGCTGACGGCGCACCACACCGGGGGCGATGCGCTCGATCGGGTACGTGTCGGCGGCCGTGATCGGGCCTTTGCCGTCGATGGGTTGCCCAAGCGGGTTGACGACCCGCCCCACCATCGCCGGCCCCACCGGGACCTGGAGGATCCGCCCGGTGCGCCGCACCTCGTCACCTTCGTGGATCGCCTGCGACTCGCCCATCAGCACGCAACCGACGCTGTCCTCCTCGAGGTTGAGGGCGAGGCCGAAAACGTCGTGCGGGAACGCCACCATCTCTCCCGCCATCACCCGGTCGAGGCCGAACACCCGCGCGATGCCGTCACCGACCGACACGACGGTGCCCACCTCGGCCATCTCCACGGTGGTCTCCAGGCCCTGGATCTGCCGCCGCAGGATGTCCGTGATCTCGTCTACCTTGATCTGCATGCTTCTCTCCCCTACTTGACGACCGCCGATGCGGCGAACCGGCGCACCCGACCCAGCACCGAGCCGTCGAACACACGGCTGCCAACGCGCACGACGAAACCCGCGAGCAACTCCTCGCGGACCTTGAGGTCCAGTTGAACCCTTGCCGCCACTGCCCGCGTGAGCGCCTCCTCCAGAGCCGTCACCTGTCGCGCGTCTGCCTCGGAGGGCAGTTCCACGCGCCCACGCACGATCCCCTCCTTGCGGTCCACGAGCTCCCGGAAGTACGCCACGACCTCGTCCAAATAGCGGAGCCGCAGGTGATGCTCGAGGGCGATCAGCAAACGCTGCGCCTCCATCCGAAGGCCGAGCGCTTGACCGATCTCCACCACTAGCTTGCGCTTGGCATCGGGCGGCACGGACGGCACCTCGAACACCCGCAGGACCTCCGGCGCGTGGCGGAACAGCTCAGCCACCGAGGCGAGCTGCGCTTCGATCTGGCGCAGCTGACCGACACCACCCTTTTCGGTGACCTGCAGCAGCGCCACCGCGTACGGGCGCGCGACGCGGCGGCTCACGGCCCACCCTCCTGCAGGCGCTCCAGCGTGGTGCGGAAGATGCGCTCGCGGTCCTCCGCCGTGAGCTCCCGGTGCAGCAGCTCGAGCGCCAGGTCGGCGGCCACGGCCGCAGCCTGCGAGGCCAGCTGACGGCGCGCGTCCTCGATCCGCCGCTCGGTCTCCTTCCCGATCTGCGCCAGCAGGCGCGACGCCTCTTCCTCTCCCTGCCGTTCGAGCGCCGCATGCTCGCGCTCGCCGTCGCGCCGGAGCCGCTCCTTGAGCGCCTCGATCTCCCCCGAGAGCGCCGCCACACGCTTCTCCATCTCCGAGCGCAAACGCTCGGCCTCGACCTGCTGGTTGGCCGCCTCCTTCATATGCGACAAGATCTGCTCGCGCCGGGCCCGGAAGAACCTCGACATTGGCCGCACCAGCAGGTAGGCGAGCAGGCCAAAGAAGAAGACCAGGTTGCCCACCTTCCAGAAGAGCGAAGGCAGGCCGAGGAAGCTCTCGCCGCCCTCCTCCGCACCCCAGGCGGGGAGCGCCGCGCACAAGAGGGCGAGCGTTGTGAGCACCCGCTTGCTCACGCGACGCTCCTCCCGAGCACCCGGCTCGCGAGCTCCCGGGCGAGCTCCGAGCTGCGCTCCCGCAGGGTGGTGCGTGCTTGACGCGAGGCCTCGTCGAGTTGGCCTGCCAGCTGCGCAAGGCGCTGCTGCACCTCGCTTCGCGCGGCCTCAACCCTGCGGCGTCGCGCCTCGTCACCGGAGGCGCGCAGGGCGGCCCGCTCCCGCTGACCCTCCGAGGCCGCGGCCGCGAGCTCCCGCTCACAACGCCCGACCCCCTCCGCCAGCGCCCGGTTTGCCTGCTCGTACGCATCGCGGGCCGCCTTCACCCGGGCCTCACGTTCGTCGAGCACGCGTCCGAGCGGCTTCACCAGTTGCGTCGACACCACCAGATAGACCAGCCAGAAGCAGGCCATGACGAGGAACAGCGAGTAGTTAGGCAGGCTGAACACGCTGGCCTCCCGCGGCCGCAACGGACGAGGAGGCGTAAAGCCTCCAGCGGCGAGGGCTTAAATTAGCAAAGGCGGCTGCCCCGGTCAACGCCTCCGCTGTGCCTGACACGGCGCTCAGCGCGGGGTCTTCTCGCGCACGATCAACCTCGGGAAGCGCTCCTCCAGTATCCGGTACAGCTCCGTGACCCGGGTGCTGGATCCATTGGCCCAGTCCGCGTCCCGAAACGTGAGGTCGTCCCCGGCGAGCGTGCGGACCCGCAACTCGCTCACGCGGCGGTTCGAGCCCTGCACGACGCTTCCAAGCCAGACGCCCCGGAGCGAGGCCATCGGAAGCGACTCATTGTGTCCCGATCCGCGGTCGTCGAGCCACTGCAGGGCATCCGATGCGAGCGTCAACGTGCCGCTGCTCTCGCGCCGAAACGCCCCGGTCATTCGGAGCAAGGGGCCGAACGTCATCGGTTGCGCCGTCGGCGTGGAAGGTGCGATCACGGCCGCCGCTGGCGCGGGTTGGACCGGCGGAGGCGCCACCACGGGAGGAGGGACCGGCGCAACCGCGGGAGCCGCCGCGACCGGGGCCACGAGTGGTGCCGGCGCCGCGACGGCAGGCACCGGCGTGACCGGCACACCGCTGGCCAAAAGGGCGAGGATGACCTCATCCAGGATCTTGTGCTCCTTGAGGTAGATCAGGTCGTTGACCGTGAGCGCGTAGCTCCGCCCGGACTGGCGCACCTGTGCGGCGACCAACTCTGCCGGCAGCCCGGCACTCACCATCCGAACGACCTCGGCGAGACGCGGGTCGTCGGGGAGGACGGGCCCCGGGGTCGGCGTGGGCGTGGTCCTGGCACCCAGGGCCCGGACCACTCGCTCCGAGACACCGGCTGCGCGCAATTTCGCGAGATCGGCAGGGGTGAGAGGCGCCACGGAGGGAGCCTCGGAGATCAGCCTGAGGATCCCATCCTCGGGGGCGCCGGCCCGCTGTGCGGCCACGATCTCCGCGACCGTCAACTCCTGCGCACACACGCAGCCGGCCGCGAGCAGGAGAGCAAGCACCGGGAAGACGCGCATCGCAACCTCCCCGTGAAGCGGGGTCAGTGTAGCAACGTCTCCACCCCGAGCATCACCCGTCGTCCGGGCGCGGGATAGCCCCGGACCTCCTCGTACCTGCGGTCTGCGAGGTTCTCCACGCGCACGCGGGCGGAAAACGCCGCAGACAGCGGCACGGTGACCGCCACGTTGGCGGTCACGAAGCCGCCCTGCCGGACCGTCGCGAAGGAGATCGGGTCGGCGTCGGGACGGCTCCCGACCCAGACCAGCGCGGCGGCACCTGCGAGCCGCCCCAGAAGCGGCCCATCCAGAGTCAGCGCACCCGACCAGGTCGGGCGCCGCAGCAGTGGCTGCCCGTCACCGTCACGCGCGGCAAGCCAGGTGAGCGACGCCTGCAGGCGTCCACGCTCGCCAAGCATCGCGACCCACGAGCTCTCCACGCCGCTCTGGGTGGCGTGGGCGATGTTGGCAAAGCGGAAGCGCGCCAAGTCGAAATCGATGAGGTCTTGCTCGCGGTTTCCGAAACCGATCAACTGGAGAACCGACCGGCCGCCCGGGAGCGCGAGCGAGACGCCCATCTCGGCCGCGCGCGAGCGCTCGGGCACAAGGTCCGGGTTTCCCGAGAACGGGTAGTACAGCTCCCCGAGTGAGGGGGCACGGAACGCGCTCCCGAAAGAGGTCCACAACCGCAACGCCCTCCCCTTCCAGCTGGCGGTGAGCCTCGGCGAAAGCTCGCTCCCCCAGGGGTTGGCGGCGTCCCAGCGCAACCCCGCCAGGACCCCGACTCCCTTGCCGACGTCCCACTCGTCCTGGGCGAAGAGCGAGCGCGTGTTCAGCCGGCGATCGTCCAATGTGGTGCCAAAGTTCGAACCGTCGGTGACGGCGTCCGCGCGCCACTCCCCGCCAACCGTCAGTCGGTGGGGCCCGAAACGCTGGTGAAACGCGAGCTTGGCACTGTTGGAGTTCGTGGCGGTATCGCCGGCCACGAAGCCGGAGGCATCGTCCGGGTCGCGGAACTCCAGGCTCTGCATCACCCGCGAGAGCGTGAGCTCCAGCTCGCCTGCCTGTCCGAGGCGCCAGTGAACCGGGAGCGCGACGAGGTTCTGATCGGCGGCGGTAAAGCGGTTGGGGGTGAGCTGAGCGCCCGAGAACGGGATCTCGGTGCGGCCCGCGGTGCGCTGGAACACCAGCCCGATCCGGCCCGCAGGACCGAGCTCCGTGCCGAGACTGATCATGCCCACCCTCGAGGCGAAGGCGTCGTTCGCAAGGGGACCGTCACCCGCCCGGCTGCCCGCGCTCACGAACCCGTTCCAGGACTCTGCGGTGAAACCGGCCTCCACCTCCGCACGCTGCCACCCGTCGTTGCCACCTTCGAACAGGACCCTCAGCGTGTTCCCCGCCGCACGCGCGGGGATGAGCTGGACGACGCCACCGACCGCATCACCGCCGTACAGCGCCGAGTACGGACCGCGCACCACCTCGATCCGGTCGAGTCCCACGGTGAGGGGGAGACTCCAGTCGTAGCCACCGAAGAACGGGGAGTTGAGCCGGACCCCGTCGAACATCACCAACGTGTGCGTGGAGGATGTGCCGCGCACGAACAGCGAAGTGACGCCACCGTCGAGCCCCGAACGGAGCACCAGCGCACCCGGTACCCAGCGAAGGGCTTCGGCAACGGTGGTCACGCCCTCAGCCTTCAGCAGCATCGCGGGGATCACCGTCGAGGCCGCGGGTACTTCCTCCACTGGCTCTTCCTGGCCGGTGGCGGTCACCACCACCGCGTCGTGAAAGGCCGGCAGTTGCTGGGCACCCCCGGGGCGTGGGAGCAGCGCGAGCGCTGCCAGGGAGAGAAACACACGCCGAACCATGGAAACCTCCCGTTTCCCGCTCGGGGTGGCAGGTCTCCTGGCTCCCGGATCATCCGGACTCGCTCGCCTTCCCAGGCGTCAGGCCTTTCGACCCGCGCGCCCAGTGGCAGTGTGAGCGCTCCGTCCCCGGTCACAGTGGCGGGGGCCACGCCGGATTCGCACCGGCTTCCCTCGACACCACCCCGGTCTACGTCCAGCGCAACTCTAGCCAGAGGCGGTGAAAAAGCAAGCGGCCCGGGAGACCCGGGCCGCGGTGATTCCACTCCTGACGCCTTATTGCACGACGGCCTGGACCGGCACCTCGATGAGCTTTCGAAGCGGGTCACTGGTGGTCATCGACACGGTTCCCTTCTGCGTTCCCTTGGCGACACCGGCCTTCAAGCTCACCGCCACCTGGTAGCGCTGGCCGGCCTGCAGCGGGATCACCTCGGCGGAGAAGTTGGCGTTGTCCACCTTGACGTCGGAGAGTTGCAGCTCCGAACCCTGCCGGTTGTTCACGACGAGGAAGTTCTGCCCCACCAGAGCATCGCCGCTCACGGTTCCGAAGTTGACCTGGGGCGGGATGACCTGCACCACCGGGCGCACGGCGCCGGTCACGTTGATGGTGACCTCGGCCGCCTTCGCGGCGGTGGTCTTCACAACGATCTTGTGGTTGAGCATCCCTTCCGGAGCGTTCGCCGGAACCGTCACCGTGAGCTCCCACTGCGAGCCCTTGCGCTCCGGCACCCGGTCCTTCTCGCCCAGTTCCTTGTACGAGAGTTGGTACGGCCCTCCGCCGGCCTCGGCACCCTCGACCTTGAAGTCCGAGCCATCCGCCGAGACCAGCACGAGCTTCTCGGTGGCCGGTTCGCCCTGCAGCACGTTGCGGAAGATCACCAGCGGCCGGGGCAGCACCTCGATGAACGCTCGCACGTCGGCCTTGATGACCAGGTTGACCTGCGGGGCCGTCGGGTCGTTGGAGAACACCAGGACCGCCTTCGAGATCGGGCCGGAGAACCCGGTGGTGTCCACCTCTGCAACGACCTTGCCGGTACCGCCGGGAGGGATCGTGCGGTCGAAGTTCGCCACCGTGCAGCCACAAGTGGGCCGGACCTGGGCGATCTCCAGGGGGGCCTTACCGGTGTTGCGGACGTCGAAGGTGGCACGGATCTTCTCCCCCTTCGCGACCATGCCGAAGTCCTGGATCTTGTTGGCGATGTCAATGGTCGGTTGCGGCCCCTCCGGGGCCTTTTGAGCGGCCGCCGGGGCCTGAGCTTGCGCCGGTGCTGCCGGGGCAGGCTGCTGCGCGAACGCCGCAACCGCCACCAGCGCGGCCGCGAGTGAGCAAACCAGGGTACGTGTCATCTCTCGAAACCTCCTCTCGCCTCCATCGGCGTCCGGCTCCACCGGAGATGGTAGAGTACACCGCCGCGCGGAAGCGCGCCAGGATACATGCAGAAACCTTGCCATTTCTACCTCCTCCCCATCGGTGGAACCGCCACCGCCGCGCTGGCCGGGTTGCTGCACGACGCCGGGGAACGGGTTTCGGGGGTGGACACCGCGCTCTACCCACCCACCTCCGAGTTGCTCGCTGACCTCGGGGTACCGGTGCGGCTCGGCTTCGACCCTGCCGGCATCCCCGCGGACCTCGACCAGGTCATCATCGGCAACGCGCTCCCCCGCACCAACGTTGAGGTCCAAGCGGTGTTGGAACGGGGGCTTCCCTACACCTCGCAGGCCGAAGCCTTTGGGGAGCGGTTCTGCCGCCCGGCCAGGACGGTCGTCGTGGCCGGTACCCACGGCAAGACCACCACCACTGCGCTGGTGGCGCACATCCTCACGGCTGGTGGATTCGACCCCACCGCCCTGATCGGGGGCGTCCCCCGCGGGGGCAAGCCGTGGCGGCTCGGACACGGAGGGTGGACGGTCGTCGAGGGGGACGAGTACAACACCGCCTTCTTCGACCGCGGTCCCAAGTTCCTCCACTACCACCCCCATCTGTTCGTCGTCGGCAACGTCGAGTTCGACCACGGCGACATCTACCCCGACCTGGATGCCATCCTGGCAGCGTTCCGTGCCGGAGTGGCGCTTGTCGGTCCCATCGGACACGTGGTGGCGAATGCGGATGATGCGGGGGCGCGGCACGTGGCCGAGGGTCGCTCCGACACGGTCTGGTACGGGCTCGACCCGCGCGCCGACCTCGCGTGTACGGGCTGGGAGCACACCGATGGATCCCTGCGTGCCACCGTGCGCTGGCAGGGGCGCAGCTTCGAGGTCACGACACCGCTCGTGGGACGGCACAACCTGGACAACCTCCTGGCCGCCTGCACGTGCGGTCTGCTTGCCGGGATGGCCCCGGAAGCCGTCGTGGGGGCCGCAGCGAGCTTCCCCGGCGTGCGCCGCCGCCTGGAGCTGGTGGGCGAAGCGGCGGGGATCGCCGTGGTGGACGACTTCGCCCACCACCCGACCGCGGTCGGCCTCACACTCGAGGGGGCGCGTCATCGCTTCCCAGGGCGGCGCCTGGTCGCGGTCTTCGAACCGCGCTCGCTCACCGCGGGTCGCAACTCGTTCGCCGCGGCCTACGAGCAGGCGCTGGCCGGGGCGGACGTGGCACTGCTCGCCCCTGTGTTCCACCGCGCACGCCTGGGACCGGGTGTGACTCTCGACCGCGAGGCTCTGGTGGCTGCCCTGCGGGCGCGCGGTGTCGAAGCCGAGTCTCTGCCGGAGGAGGGCGACCTCGTAACCGCGGCGCGCCGACACCTGCGGGCGGGCGATGTGGTGCTCTCCATGTCCTCGGGGGAGTTCGGCAACCTGCCGCGACGGTTGCTCGAGATGCTGAGGGGGGAGCGATGAGGGCGACGGTCGCTCGCCTCCTGGCCACGGTGGGCGGGCTCGGCGACCTCCTGCCCGCGCCCGGGACGACCGTCGGTTCGCTCGTTGGCGCCCTGCTGTACTGGGGTGCCTCACGCCTGTGGCCGCTACCGGCCTGGGCGGTAGCCATCGGGGGGCTCGTCGTGCTGTTGCCCGTTTCGGTGTGGGCGTGCGGGGCCGAGGCCGCGCGGCGCGGTCATACCGATCCGGGACCCGTCGTCCTCGATGAGGTTGCCGGGCAGTGGCTTGCGCTCGCGGTCGTCGCGCTCGCCCAGTCGCGGGCTCCCGGGGTGCGCGAACTGGCGGTGACATTCCTCCTGTTCCGCCTCCTGGACGTGGCTAAACCGTGGCCGATCCGGAAGCTTGAGCGACTGCCGGGCGGTTGGGGGATCGTGGCCGACGACGTCGCCGCGGCGTTCCTTGCCGGCGTGCTCGCCGTCGGCTTCTTCGCGATCCTCTAGGGCGGCGATTGTCGGTGCTCGACCAGCACAATCGTGAGGTCGTCCCCCAGGGGATGACCGGCGGTGTGGCGGTCAAGCTCGGCCAGGAGCGTGCTCAGGAGTTGCGGACCTCCGACTCCCCGGTACTGAAGGAGTACCCGTTGGAGCTTCTCGTACCCGAAGGGGTTCCCCGCGGCGTCGTGCGCCTCGACCAGCCCGTCGGAGTACAGAAGCAGCCTGCTGCCGGGCGCGAACGCCAGGGTACGCTCCGGGGCGGGGTCGGGCCACCGGTGCCCGAGGGGCAGTGACGACAGCAGCACCTCCTCCGCCGCGCCGTCAGCCGCCAGGAGAACGCCGGGCTGGTGCCCAGCGCTCGCGATCTTCACCTCTCGCCGCTCCGCATCCACCTCGGCGAGCGCGAACGAGACCATGCGCTGCTTGAGGTTCTGGCAGAGCAGCAGGCGGTTGAGTCTGGACAGCAGCTCGCCGCCCCTGTGCCCCTCCTCGATCAGCGTCGCCACCGCGGACTTGACCATCGCCATCAGCAGGCCGGTCGGCAGCCCGTGCCCCGCCACATCCCCGATCGACACCACCAGCGTTCCGGGCGCGAGTGGGAAGAGATCGAAGTAGTCCCCTCCGACCTCGGCCGCAGGACGAAAATGGGCCCACACCGCGACTGGTCCGCTGGAGAGCTCCGAGGGCGGGAGCAGGCTTTCCTGGATCTCGCGCGCCAGCTCCATCTCCCGCGCCAGGCGCTCCTTCTCGGCCACTTGGACCAGCATCGTGCTCACCGAATTCGTCATGGCATTGAACGACACCGCCAGCTCGCCCAGTTGGTCGTGGCGCTTGACCGGGATCCGCGTTTCCAGGTCACCGCGGGCGACCGCGCGGGCTCCGCGTGTCAGACGGGCCGTCGAGCGCGTGACCCGCAGGATCATGACCGCCGCGAAGCCGACCGCCACCAGGTAGAGAGAGCCGAACACTCCAGCCAGCGCCAGCAGCATGCTCTTTGCCTCTGTGCCGATCTCCTCCGAAGGTCCGAAAAGGTCTTGCAGCGCACCGCGGGGGGAGAGCTTGATCAAGGTGATGGAGATGGCCTTCTTGATCTCTTCGCCGCTTTCCAGGGTCCGCGGTGTCTTCCCGAGCCGCACCCAAAGCAGGCGGGCCCTCTGCCAGCGACTGCCCTCCGACGGCCTTGCCGCGAACCATCCGGTCTCCACCTGCGTCTCGGGGACCGCGCGGCCATCGATCCGAAACCTCGGAGGCTCCCCGGGGTTGCCGCCCACCGTGATCGCGACGTTGCGGTCTTTCTTGGCCTCGTCCGTTGCGCCCCTTGCCGCAGTCACGAAACGAACCTCGTACCAGCGTCCGCGGGCGAGGGCACCCGCGTTTGCGAGGCCGAGCGGGAGCAGGATCGCGGCGACCCTTTCGCCGCGTCGCTCCACGGCCGCCAGGTACGCGACTCCGCCGTGCACCACCTCTCCCTGCCACCCGCCCTCCGCAACCCAGCGCGGCACGGGTAAGGTCTCGGCGCCGGGGCTGTGCCACTCCCGCGACTGCTCGGCCAGCAGCCACTCCTCGTGCATCCCTCTCTCGCCCTCGCCGCCACCCTGCAGGATCTCGCGGGCGTGCGCGTCCCTCCCTTCGATCAGCTCGTGCATCGCGCTCGCCGCACGCCCGGCCAACCTGCTCTCCAACTGGTTTGTCTCGCTGGCAACTCGCGCGCCCGTGTACTGGCCGACCAGCACGTACCCCAGCACGAGGGCGAGACCCGCGAAAAGCGCAAACGGCGTGACGCCGATGAGCAGGTACGAGATGAGGAGCCGCACCCCAACGCGGTACGTCAGCTCGCGCCACGTCCAGCGCACTGCCAAAGCGACAGGTGGAAGCGAGGAGAGGATTGCGACCACGAGCACCAGCACCGACACGTCTGATTCGGGCCGAAGAAGCCGCAGGAGAACGGCCAGCGCAACCAGTGCCGCGGCAAAGGCCAGGTAGCCGCTGCGCAGCCAGCGCGATCTCTTGGGCCGGTTCGTCGTTGTGGGTGGGCGCATGCCACGCCTCCTACGGGAAAGATAGCGGAAAGGTTTTACGCCTAGTGGACGCGTCTGCGGCGGTTCTTCACGTAGTCGGCGAGGATGAACTCCCCGAGGTTGTACGGGCTTGCGAAGTATGCCCGGCCCCGGTTGATACGCGTGAGCTTCTCGATGAAGTCCTGCAGCATGGGGTCGGTGGCGATCATGAACGTGGTTATGACCACCCTCTGGCGGCGACACTGGTCGGCTTGCTCAAGTGTTCGGTTCACGATCTTCATGTCGAGGCCGTACGGGTTCTTGTAGACCTTGCTGCCCTCCGTGATCGCCGAGGGCTTGCCGTCGGTAATCAGGAAGATCTGCTTGTTCGGGTGCTTGCGGCTGGCAAGCATCCCCCTCGCGACCTCGAGCGCCTCGCAGGTGTTGGTATGGAACGGACCAGCCTGGATGCCCGCGATCTCGCTAAGCTGGATGCGGGAGGCGCGGTCCCCGAAGACGATCACGCCGAGCCAGTCCTTGGGGTACTTGGAGGTGATCAGCTCGGTGAGGGCGAGCGCCACGGTCTTGGCGGGGGTGATTCGGTCTTCGCCGTAGAGCACCATGGAGTGGGAGATGTCGATCGCCATGACGGTGGCACACGAGGTGAGGTGCTCGGTCTCCGTGACCTCGAGATCCTCCTCGGCGAGTTGCAGCTCGCCGTGCGTCCGCTTGAGAGCGTTGCTGGTCGAGCGGATCCCGTCGATCGCGTGAAGCTCGTCGCCGAACTGGTAGGGCTTCGTCTCGGGGAGCCCCTCGACGCCCTCGCCCGCGGCCAGGATGGGGTGATAGCCCGGGCCGGCCTTGCGGAGGCCCGAGAACACCTCTTCGAACGCGCTCCGCCGGAGTTGGCGGCTGCCGGAGGTCGTGAGCCGCAACCCCCCCTGGGCGTCGCGCCCCAGCATGCCCTGCTCCTCAAGCCTTGCGAAGAACTCCTCCAGGTCCACGCCTTCGTCGATGTATCCCCTCTCCTGCAGCTCCCGCATCCACGCACGGGCCCGCTCTGCATCGCCACCGGCCGCAAGCATCAGCTGGTTGAGCAGGCGCAGTAGGTCGAGCCCCGCCAGGATGCCCTTGATCAGCTCGGGATCGAGATGGAGATAGCGGTGCCTCACGCCCTGCCGCCCGCCCAGGGGAGAGGTTAGAGAGGAGAGGGGAGCGCATCGGGCGACGACCCAGGCCGGGCTCCGACCCCTCCCTCTTCCCTCTTCCCTCTTCCCTCTTCCCTGTCAGTTGGCATCGCCGTGGCCCTCGCCGCGGGCGACCCGGCGCATGAGCTGGAACTTGACCATTTCCTTGTAGCTCACCGTGCTGTCCAGGTCCTCGCGGGCGAGTTTGAGGTGCTGATGCAGCGCCTCGAGGACCATCTCCGCCGCGAACGCCCGCTCCTGTCTTATCGCGCCGTGACCCTCCACAAATTTCATCAGGCCGGGCACACGTGCGAGCTCCGCTTCGTACTCGGCAAAGCTCTGCTCGTCCGAGACCGTCACGCTGCCTCCGGCGGCGAACCAGGCCACGATCGGGGCGAACGGACCCTTGTCCTCCGGGGTGCCAACCTCCCGCCCTATCCCCGGGAACGTCGCCCCGAACCGCTTCTTGACCGCCGCGCCAATGAGGGCGCGCGCCACGACCTCGGCGCCCTTCTGCTCGCCCTCATACACCATCTCGACCTTCCCGGTGATCGCCGGCAGGAGCATGTGAACGTCTACTAGCCTGGGGTAGACGGGCCGCTCGCCGGTGGCAAGGGCCCGCCGCTCGAGATTCGAAACCAGGAGTTCGAGAGCCGCAATCGGCACCCGTGCGCTCACCCCCGAGCTCTGGTCCACGAGGTCGCTCTCCCGTGCAGCGAAGGCGATCTCCTCGATCAGGAGCTCCACCTCCTCCGGAATCTCCACCCCGGGCCCGCGCCTCTCCCGCCACGCCTCCTGGCGGGTGATCGCCACTGCCGTCGCTGAATCCTTCGGGTAGTGGGTCAGGATCTGGGACGAGATGCGGTCCTTCAACGGGGTGATGATGTTGCCGCGGCTCGTGTAGTCCTCGGGGTTCGCGGAGAACACCATCAGGATATCGAGAGGGATCCGAATCGGGAAACCCCGTATCTGGATGTCACGCTCCTCGAGGATGTTCAGGAGACCCACCTGGATGCGGGGAGCGAGATCGGGAAGCTCGTTGATCGCGAAGATGCCGCGGTTCGTGCGCGGCACGATGCCGAAGTGAATCACCTCCGGGTCGGCATACGTCAGCCGGCGTGTAGCCGCCTTGATCGGGTCCACGTCGCCGATTAGGTCTGCAATCGTGACGTCCGGCGTTGCCAGCTTCTCGTTGTAGCGTGCCTCCCTGGGGAGCCACTCGATCGGGGTGTCGTCCCCCGCATCTTCCACGATGCGTCGGGCACGCGCGGAGGTGGGCCGAAACGGGTCGTCGTTCAGCTCGCTCCCTGCCACCACCGGAATCTCGGCGTCGAGAAGCGTCGTGAGTGCACGCAGGATTCGCGTCTTCGCCTGCCCGCGCAATCCGAGCAGGATGAAGTCGTGCTGGGCCAGTAGCGCGTTGACGATGCCGGGCACCACCGTCCGCTCGTAACCCACGATGCCAGGGAAGAGCGTCTCCCTGCTCGACAGCTTGTCCAAAAGGTTGGCGCGCACCTCTTCCTTGACTGGCCGTGTCACGATGCCTTCCGCCCTCAAAGCACCCAGGTTCGCAGGCCGCCGGCCGCTCATCGGCGACCACCCTGCGCAACGTCCACATAGCCGCGCTCTCGCATCAGCTCGTACAACGCCTGAGATGCCCTTTTGTTCCCGGTGTGGACAGCGGTCGGCCACGATGATAGGCTCCGCCGGGACCGGAAGGTCGTGGACCAAGGACCGATAGCTGTCAGGGTCCGGCGACGGCCGGAGCGCGGCAGCGGCGCCGCGCGCGAAGGGAGAATCCTGATGATTGCAAAGACCATGGAGCAGGCACTCAACAAGCACCTCAAGGAGGAGATGTACTCGTTCTACCTGTACCTGTCGATGTCCGCGTACCTCGAGGGGCTCAACTTCAAGGGCATCGCCTCGTGGATGCGGGTCCAGGCACAGGAGGAGTACAACCACGCGATGAAGTTCTTCGACTTCGTGCACGAGCGCGGGGGAGCCGTGACGCTGCTCGCCCTCGAGCAGCCGCAGGCTCAGTGGGCGTCGGTGCTGGCGGCTTTCAAGGCAGCCTACGCCCACGAGCGGGCGATCACCAAGAAGATTCATCTCCTCCTCGACAAGGCCACGGCGGAGAAGGACCACGCCACGGCCAACTTCCTGCAGTGGTTCGTGAAGGAGCAGGTAGAGGAGGAAGCGACAGCCGAGACGATCGTGAAGCGCCTCGAGGCAATCGGCGACAGCCCCGGCGCCCTCTACTACCTCGACCACGAGTTGGGCAAGCGCGGAAAGTAGCAGTCCCTCAGGCCGCGGTCGGCTGGACCTTGTGGACCGTCCCGCAGTGCGGGCACGCCATCTCCCTGCCCAGGTACGCGGGCGGGAACTTGAGCGTCGTCCCGCAGGCGCACGGCACGAACACGTACTGATTCAGGCGCCACAGCATATCCGTCGTCCGCCGCACGCGCTCCAGTCGGCTCCCGGAATCCGGAGTGGCTGGCGCAGACGTAGGCGCGTGCTCGCCCGAGGCGAGCGCACCGAACGGGACAACGCCCACCGCCCTCCCGGTCACCTTCCGGAACGCCTCGTCGTAGTTCCTCAAACCCGCGCCCGCTCCCATCGACCGCAGGATCCGGATGCGCTCGGAGATCGGCGGGTGCGTGCTGGAGAGGTCGGCGAGCCCAGACTTGCTTACCTCGAGGGGGTTGACGATGTACATCGGGGCGGTGGCTCGGGTCGCCACGCCCAGTTTTGCCGTGGAGTGGGAGATCTTCTCGAGGGCGCTCGCCAGTCCCTCAGGGTAGCGCGTGTACAGCGCGGATGACGCGTCCGCCAGGTATTCCCGCCGGCGTGAGATCGCAAGGTAGATCAGCTGGGCCACGATGGGCGCCAGGATCATCAGCACGATCGCGACCATCAGGATGATCAGCTCGCCCTGTCCGCTGGAACGGGAGGAGGTCCGGCGCCGACCCCCGCCCCAGAAGAACCCCCGCGCACCGATGTCGGCCAGGAGCACGATCGTGCCCATCATCACACCGACCATCATCATGTAGAGCACGTCGCGGTTCGTTATATGCCCGAGTTCGTGGGCGACGACGCCCTGCAGCTCGTCACGGTCCAGCGTCTCCAGCAGGCCCGCTGTGACCGCCACCACCGCGTGCTGCGGGTCACGCCCCGTGGCAAACGCGTTCGGCGCCGCCTCGTCGATGATGTAGACATCCGGGGGCTTCGCGAGACCCGCGGCGATGCTCATCTCCTCCACGACGTTGAACAGCACCGGGTTGTCCTTCTTCTCGATCCGGCGCGCGCGCGCCAGCGTGAGGAAGATCGAGTCGCCCTGGTAGTAGCTGACAAGCGTCAGCACGATCCACACCATGAACGCGATCAACAGGCCGCCGACGCCTGCCCCGGGAGCGAGCGCCTCGCCCAGCGTGTACCCGAGGACGAACAACAGGCCCGCCATGAGCACGACGAGGGTGGCGGCGCGGCGCTGGTTTGCGCGGACGAGTTCCCACACGGTCGGGCACCCGGCTAGAACTTGACCTGCGGCGGCTGACGCTCCTCGGCCGCCTCGACCTCAAAGAACTTCTCCATCTGGAAGTTGAACGAGCTCGCGATGATGTTGGAGGGGAACATCTGGATCTTGTTGTTGAGGCGCATCACGGCGTCGTTGTAGTACTGGCGTGCGAAGGAGATCTTGTTCTCCGTCGAGGTCAGCTCCTCCTGGAGAGCCAGGAAGTTCTGGTTCGCCTTGAGATCCGGGTAGGCCTCGGCCACCGCGAACAGTGAACGCAGCGTCTGCGAGAGTGCGTTTTCCGCCTTCGCGCGCTCGACAACGTCGCCAGTGACCTCGATCGCCTGCTGGCGCGCCTTTGTCACGGCCTCGAGCGTGTCGCGCTCGTGACCCATGTAGCCCTTGACCGTCTCCATGAGGTTGGGGATCAGGTCGTGACGCCTCTTGAGCTGGACGTCGATCTGGCCCCACGAGTTTCGGACCTCGTTGCGCGATCCGACGAGGCCGTTGTACATCCCCATAACCCAGGCTGCCACCACAACGATCACAATCAGGAAGACAAGGCCAACGATCATCGCTCCACCTCCCCTGAACCGGTTTGGTCTGTGACCGACGCCCGCCCTTCAGCCGGTAGCGCCTCAAGGCTCTCACCCATGAACCGCACGACCGCCTCGGGATGCGAGCCGGGCGTCGGGGCAAGCTGGCGCATCAGCGCCCCGAGCTCTCCCCTATCAAACCATAGGCCGTGCCCCGCGCAGCGGTCGAGCAGCATGCGGGGGGATGCCCCCAGAAAGACCTTTTCCATCGCCTTGTCGCAGCGCGGGCAGGCCCTCGATTTTTCAGATGTCACCGCCGGCTCCAGCATCCCATCCGGCACCCGAAGCGCCCGGCCGAGCTTCTCGGCGAGCAGCGCAAGCTCGCCCGTGTCGAACCACAAACCGTGACACCAGGGGCAGACGTCGAGCTCGATACCATCACGCTCGGCCACGATGAGCGGCTCACGGCACGCCGGACACTCCATGCTCGTCCCTGGCCCTGGGCGCATCAGTGCCGCAGGGCGCCCTTGGCCTCGCCTGCGATTATACGGTTGCCCCTCGCAGGTGTTGCCTACTCTAGTCGAGCGATTCGGTCTTCTCGGAGAGGACCACCCCCCGCCGTCCGAGTTCGGCCATCACGAAGTCGTAGCACGCTTGCTCCCGGCCCACGAACTCCGGTGGCGCGATTCCAGCCTGGCGGAACAGCCCCTGAGCCAGCAACCGGACTCCCGCGGTGCAGGTGTAACCCGTGGTACGCGCCATCGAGGTGGTGCGGGTGGCTGGGTCGAACCGGTCGAGGAGCTCGAATGTGCGGCGGATCCGCTTTGCGGCATGTAGCCCTTCGACGCTCACCCTCATCACGGTGAGGTCTGCCTCTCCCTCCTCAAGACGCCACAGTGGAAACAGGAGACGGGATGTCAGGTCGAGGGGTCGCACCTTCACGCCGCCGACCTCAATCGGCTCGGCGCTGAGAAAGCCGCTTTCGCGCAGCACTCGGATCCGCTCGATGTGACCGGGGTACCGCAGCGTCTTTTCCTGCATGAACGGGACCTTTGCGGTCGAGATCAGTGTGCGCAACCCATCGGTGTTGAAGGCTTCCAGTGTGCCCACACCGGGGAAGTCCACGAACTCCGCCTCCGACAGCGCCGGCATCGTGACCATCCTGCCCGCCACCACGTAGCGGGCCGGCCGCGTGTACTCTTCGAGAACGTCGGCCGGCGAGAAGGCCGCTTTGTACTCCCAAGGCCACGTTGGCACCGACGGCAGCCCACCGACGAGGCAGACGAACCTTTCGACCGTGTCAAACTCAGCCACCATCCGTCCGAGGATCAGGTTCGAGCAGCCCGGTGCGATGCCGAAATCCACGAGGGCCGGCACGCCCGCTTCACGCGCGAGAGAGTCGAGCTCGAAAGGATCCTCCGGGAAAAAGGAGATGTCCACCAGCGGCTTGCCAAACTCCAGGACCTTGCGAATGGTCGCCAGCCCCATGTGGCCGGGCACCGCTCCCACCACGAGGTCCTGACGCTCCACCACCCGCCGAACTTCCGCCCCGGCGGTCAGGTCGGCACATACCGCCACCACGCCTGGTTGATCGGCCAGGCGCGCCAGCGCGGCCTGCGAGGCGTCCACAACCGTCACCTCGAACTCGCCGCCCGCAGCCAGATCGCGGGCGATCGCCCCACCCACCAGCCCCGCCCCCAGCACCACGACCCGCATGCTCGCCTCCCGCCTCACGAGCGCCTACTATATCCTGCCGCCGTTACTCTTCACCCAGGACTCGGGCCGGCGGCGCGGCCCACGCAGGGAGGTGCCAATGCGCCTGTATCTTATCCGGCACGGAAAATCCGTCAGCGGCGAGGTCGTCATGATGGACAGCGAGCGCCCCCTCGTTGTCGAGGGCCGCAAGCAGGTGATGCGCCTAGCGCAGAGGCTGCAGGGCCTCGCCATCCGCTGGCGGTTGATTCAGACGAGCCCCTACGTGCGCGCTCGCGAGACCGCGACAATCCTGCGCGAAGCTGGGCTTGCGCCAAAGGTGGAGGCGGCTTCCGAGCTCTCGCCCGCGGGCGAGCTGACCGAATGGCTATCCTTCCTCACCACATGGCGCGACGCGAAGAGCGGCGACCTCGCGGTCGTGGGTCACTTCCCGAACCTCGCCCACTGGGCTGAGTCGCTGGCCTTCGGGCAGGCGCGCGGTCGGCTCGTCCTCAAACCAGCAGGCATCCTGGGTCTCGAGCTCCCCGAGAGCGGCGCGATGCTCGGCAACTGTCAGCTGTTCTGGCTCTCCTCACCCGCCCTCCTGCCCTGATTTCTGGCCCACCGACGACCGGGACGTTTCCGCTCGGTACGGCCGCCAGACGCGATGCTACCATCCCGCCATGCCCAAACCGGGAAACCTTGCCTGCACGCTCCTCGTCTTGGGGCTCCCGCTGGCGGCCGCACAGGAGCCGGTCGTTTTCGACGCCGCGGCCGCGAAACGCTTTGCCGACCTCGCGCTCACCTGCGTGCACAAGGAGTATCCGAACAAAATCGCCCACGTTCTCTCATCGGACGCGGACGTCAAGCCGCCGCGTGAGCTCACGCCTGCTTTCTGCGGCTGCTTTGACTGGCACTCCTCGGTGCACGGCCACTGGCTGCTCGTGCGGCTGATGCGCACTTTCCCGGACGCGCCGTTCGTGCCTGCCGCCCGCACGGCGCTAGCGGCCAGCCTCACACCGGAACACATCGCCGCCGAGGTTAGGTACCTCGAGGGGCCGGGCCGTTCGGATTTCGAGCGCCCCTACGGTCTCGCCTGGCTCCTCCAGCTCGCCGCCGAGTTGCACGAGTGGAAGGACCCCCAGGCCCAGGAGTGGGACCGCACTCTCCAGCCTCTCACCCGGGCCACCGCCGGCCGTCTCGGGGCCTGGCTGCCCAAGCTCTCCTACCCGATCCGCGCCGGCGAGCACTCTCAGACTGCCTTCGCGTTCGGGCTCGTGCTGGACTGGGCACGTGCCACCGGCGATGGGGAGATGGCCGCTCTGCTCGAGGCGCGCACGCGCGACTACTACCTCGCGGACCGCGACTGCCCGATGGCGTACGAACCCTCGGGGCAGGATTTCCTCTCACCGTGCCTGGCCGAGGCCGATTTGGTGCGCCGAGTGCTCCCCCGTCCCGCGTTCGCCTCGTGGCTGCGGGGTTTCCTCCCAGCCCTGCCGGTCGACGGTTCGTCCGCATGGCTGCGGCCAGCGGTGGTCACCGACCCGGCAGACGGCAAGCTCGCCCACCTCGATGGGCTCAACCTCTCACGCGCCTGGATGCTCGAGGGGATCGTGGCCGGCCTGCCGAGCGACGACCCCAGGGTTCCGTCGCTGCGGGCCGCTGCAGCCGCGCACCGCGCATCGGGCTTGCGCGCGGTCACCGGCGAGCACTACGAGGGCGGACACTGGCTCGGCAGCTTCGCGGTCTACCTGGTCACCGGACGCGGGCTGCCCGCGAAGCCGCAATCAGGTCAGCCGTAAGCGCGGGATGAACGCGCCGGGAAGCGCCCCGGCCACCGCCCCTGAGCCGCACGCAACGCCTTCCCGGTTGCCGCCTGCCACTCCCGCCGCCACCTGCGCTCTCACTGCCAGCGGAACAGCCGCAGCGCCACCGCGAAGCTGATGCCCCCCCACAGCGCCATGACGGCGAGTGCGACCCAGCACGCGGGCAGTCCGGCACCCTCGTTGATCACAGCCCGCAGGGCGTCGTTGAGTGCGGTCAGCGGCAGCGCGCGGATGGCGGGCTGAGCCACCGCGGGGAAGCGCTCGTAGGAGAAGAACGTCCCCGAGAACAGCCACATCGGAAGCTGCACCAGGTTCATCCACCCCGAGACTCCCTCAATCGTGCGCGACCTCGCTGCCACCAGGAGACCGAGACCGGCAAACGTCAGCGCGCCGAGCAGCGAGACCACCGCGAGGTCCAGCAGCGAGCCTCGCACCGCCACGCCGAAGAGCAGCCACCCGAATCCCACGACCACCGCCACCTCGAGCACCAGCCCGATCAGGCGCGAGAGCATGAAGGACAGTAGGTAGTGCGAGCGTCGCATCGGAGTCGCGGCGAAGCGCTTGAGCAGTTTGCGCACCCGCGCCTGCACCACGGCGAACCCGAGGCCCCACATCCCGCTGCCCATCAGGTTGAGCCCCACCAGCCCAGGGATCAGGAAGTCGATGTACCGGTTCCCCGGCCGCGCGACCCGGTCCTCATGCACCGCCAGCAGATCCGGCCGCCCCAGCGCCCGCTGCAGCGCGTCGTCCACCGCTAGCCGCGCGGCCCGGCCCTCCGCCCTCGTGGTGTCGTACCGGTACGTCACCGACAGAGGCTCGCCCCTTGAGCCCGTTGCCGCGGCCGTGGCCGCGACGACAACGTCCACCTTGCCGGTCCGCAGCGCCTGATCGGCCTCGCCTGCCGCAAGGACCGTCACCGTGAGGTCCGGCGAGCCTCGCAACATCGCGGCGACGCGAGCTTCGGCGGGTGTGCCGCGCTCCACCGCCGCCCGCAGCGTTTCCGCCGGTTTTGACCGGAACGCGATTCCGAGCGCGAGGGCGAGCAGGACCGGGAAGACAAACACCCAGAACACCGCCTCGGGTTCACGCAAGAACTCCAGGAGGCGCGCGCGGGTGAGCTCCACCAGCGGATGCGGCCGCTTTGCTCCGTGAGGGGCGATTGGGTCCAGGCGGTGCTCATTCATCCCGGAGTGCCCTCCCCGTCAGGTGCACGAAGACATCCTCCAGAGTGGCCTGGTGGGTGGTCAGGCTCTCCAGCACCACGCCGCGCCGGTCAAGTTCCATGAGCAGGGCGGGCATCATCTCCCCGATCCGTCGAACGCTCAGACGGAAGCTTCCCCCCTGGCCGGTGACACTGCCAACGCCGGGAAGCCCCGCGAGCGTGTCCTTGTCCAGACCCCCACGCACCGCGAACTCCACGATCTGCTCCGCCCCGAGCGAGGCCACCAGGGCGGCGGGCCGGTCCAGGGACAGGATCGTGCCGTGGTCCATGATCGCCACGCGGTCGCACAGGCGAGCCGCTTCCTCCATGTAGTGGGTTGTGAGCAACACCGTGCCGCCGCGCCCCCTGAACGTCTCCACGATCTCCCACACGTTCAGACGGGCCTGGGGGTCAAGACCGGTCGTCGGCTCGTCCAGGAAGAGGAGTTCCGGGTCGCTGACGAGCGCGCACGCGAGCGCGAGGCGCTGCTTCTGCCCACCCGAGAGCTTGCCGACCCGCGACCGCCGTTTGTCCTCCAGGCCAACCATGCCGATCACCTCATCGACCGGCCGCGGTCGTGCGAAGAAGCTCGCGAACAGGCGGAGCGTCTCGCCCACGGTGAGCTTCTCGGCGAGCTGCGTCTCCTGGAGCTGTACGCCAAGTCGCTCCCGCAGCTCCAGGTCCCGCCCCTTGCCCCAGCTCCAGCCGAGCACCTCTACCGAGCCCGCGTCGGGTACGGTGAGCCCCTCCAGGATCTCGACCGTCGTGGTTTTGCCCGCGCCGTTGGGCCCGAGCAGGCCGAAGCACTCACCCTGCCAGACCGCGAGGTCGATCCCGGCGACCGCCACCACGTCTTCGTAGCGCTTGACGAGGCTGGTGCAGCGGACCGCCGCCGGGGTGGCCTCGCCTCGGTCAACGACAGCGGACGCGCGGAAGGTCTCCATCGGCATCGCCGTGCGCGCGGGCGACGCCTGCGGGTGTTCTCCTACAACCACCCGACCAGCTCAGCCCGGCCCGCACAGAATACCCGAGCAGCTCTTCCGCGACAGATCGTGCGGCCTGCAGCCACTCATCTCAGGATGTAAGCTGCGTCACGCGCTGCATCCTCGGGACAGTTAGTCCGCCATCCCTGC
>Ga0335070_10001809_pt1 | contig 24786 bp, 29 predicted proteins | sample Lox_Sample_13_FD_206722 | JGI IMG/M metagenome (GOLD analysis project Ga0335070, IMG submission 206722) | Soil microbial communities from Loxahatchee National Wildlife Refuge, Florida, United States - Lox_Sample_1.3 | ecosystem: Environmental > Terrestrial > Soil > Wetlands | place: USA...
AAGCGCGTCGTGCGCCCCGGCCCCGACGGCGTGCGCCTGCTCGTGATCGGCGGCGTCGCGGGCGCGGCCTACGAGCCCCCGGCGTTCACCGAGCTCGGCGCCCCGGACCCGATGGCCTCGCGGTAGGCACCGCCCGGGCCGAGAGTCCGCATCGCACGTGCGGCGTGCGCCTGCGAGGCGCGCGCTGATCAGAACAGGTCCTCTGCACGCGGGCGCACGAGCGCCGCGGCGCCGGGGCCGTCGTCGGCGGTGACATGGCGCTCGAGCCCGTGGACCGCGACCGCGGGGATGCGCGAGTCCTTGCCGCGCACGAGGTCGGCGGCGGCCGCGGCCTCGTCGGCGACCGCGATCCAGGTGGCGTGCAGCTCGCGGCCGTCGGCGTCGGCGCGCCCGCGCCAGTCCTCCAGCGGACCGAGTCCCGCGACGCCGATCGCGATGTCGACCTGGCCGTTGCGCCAGGCGCGCCCGAACGAGTCGGAGATGACGACCGCGGGCCGTCCCGGGAGCCCCGCGCGCAGGCGCCGAGCGCTCGCGTCCGGGTCGCGCGGCAGCGTGACAACGCGCCCTGAGGCCCCGGCGTTCGAGGCGTCGACCCCCGCGTTGGCGCACACGAACCCGTGGTGCGTGCGGCAGATCAGCACGCCGCGCGCGGCGCGCACGAGTTCCGCGCTCTGGTCGAGCACGACCTGGGTGTGCCTGGGGTCCCTGTCGTGCTCGGCCGCGAGCGCCAGCGCCCGTTCGGAGGGGATCACCTGCGCGAGGTCGACCACCGCGCCCTCGGCCTTCGAGACGACCTTGTGGGCGACGACGAGCACGTCGCCCGGGCCGAGCGCCCCCGCGCCTGCATCGATCAGCAGCGCGGGGAGGTCGTCGCCCGGGCGCACCTCGGGTAGCGCCGCGAGCGCCGCAGCCTGCAGGCGGCTCATGCGCGCGCGACGCGGCTCAGCGCGTCGCGCGTGTAGAAGGCGGTGCGCGGCGGGGCCTGCGCGAGCGCCTGCTGGAGCGCCTCGAGGTCCTCGAGCGTGTCGACGTCGAGCAGCAGCGAGGGCAGTTCCTGCACGCGCACCGCAGCGCTCGCCTCGCGCGCCAGCTCCTCGTGGCGCCGGCAGCTGTCGTCGCCGAAGCTCGGTCGGATGACGTCCGGCGGCGTGAGCAGGAGCGCGTTGGTGCCTGCGTGGTGGCGATCGGGAACGATGACCACCTCGGGCCCGTCGGAGAGGCGCTCCAGCAGGTCGTCGATCTCCTGCGGGTCGATCGCCGGCGCGTCACCCGGCACCAGCAGCGCGTGGAACGCGCCCTGCTCCAGCGCCCAGTCGATCCCGCGCTGGGCGGCCTCGCTGTGGCCGTCGGTCGGCTCGTCGGGAATCACCTGCGCGCCGTATGTGCGGGCCAGCACCTCGGCGTTCGAATCCCCGGTGACGACGACGACGTCGTCGACGGTCTCGCAGCGGCGCAGCGCCTCGAGCGCATCGGTGAGCATCCCGGTGGCCAGTGCCACCCGGTCGGAGGGGCGCAACCCGCCCTCGGCGAGCCGCTGCTTGGCCTGCGCGAAGCGCTTGACCGGCAGCACCGCGACGACGCTCATGCGTCCATTCTGACGGCGTCGGCGAGCTCAAGTGCGGCCTCCGCCACCGCCCGGCGGCCCGCGGCGTCGCTCATGAGCGTCGGGCCGATCCGCACGGGCATGTGGGCCACACCCTCGTCCTCGTCGGCGAGCAGCGCGTCGGCGACGCCCTCGTACGCGCGCGCCACGCCCGCCGAGCTCAGCGGCAGGCCGGCGCCCGCCATGAAGCTCGCCGTCGGGCCCTTGAGCACGCGGCCTTCGACCAAGGGCGACACGGCGACGACCGGCGCGGCGCTGTCGCGCAGCGCCTCGCGCATGCCGGGGACGGCGAGGATCGGGCCGATCGAGATGATCGGGTTCGATGGGCCGATGACGATCGCGCGCGCCGTCGCCAGCGCCTCGAGCACCTGCGGCGTGGGGCGCGCGGCGTCGATGCCGTCGAAGTCGACGGCGTCGACCGGGCCGGCGGCATGCTCGCGGATCAGGAACTCCTGCAGGCCGACGATCCGCCCGCCGGTGCCGACCCGCGTGCGGACCTGCTCGTCGCACATCGGCAGCACGCGCGCCCGCAGCCCCAGCGCGGCGTCGAGCGCGGCGAGGGCCTGCGTGGGCGTCGCCCCGCCGTCCAGCATGCGGCGGCGCTCCAGGCACCAGGCGAGGTCGCGGTCGCCGAGGTTGAACCACACCTCGGCGCCGAGGGCGCGCAGCGCGTCCATCACGGCGAAGCTGTCGCCCGCCAGACCCCAGCCACGCTCGTCGATGCGCCCGGCGAGCCAGAAGCTCACGAGGTCGGGGTCGGGGGAGACGTGCGCCCCGTAGATCTCGAGGTCGTCGCCGGTGTTCGCGATGACCGCGAGGTCATCACCGACGAGCTCGAGCATCCCGCTCGCGAGCTTGGCGCCGCCGGTGCCCCCGGCCAGGACGACGACGGTGCTCTCGGGCCCGGCCATCCGCGCGGAGTATAGGTTTCAGCCCATGCCACCGGACGGACCGACCGCGCCCGCGCCCGCGCTGCCGCGGGAGGTGCGGATTCGCGAGGTCGGTCCTCGGGACGGCTTTCAGAACGAGCCGGAGATCATCGCGACCGCCGACAAGGTGCGGCTCGTCGAGGGGCTCGCGCGCACGGGCCTGCGCCGGCTGGAGGTCACGAGCTTCGTACGCCCGGACGTGATCCCGCAGCTCGCCGACGCGCGCGAGGTGCTCGAGGCGATCGATGTGCCCCCGGAGGTCAGCCTCTCGGTGCTTGTCCCGAACGAGCGCGGGCTCGACAACGCGCTTGCGCTGCGCGAGGCGCACCGGGGATCGCGCCCGGCGTTCGACGAGGTGAACGTGTTCCTGAGCGCCACCGAGTCGCACAACCGCGCAAACGTCAACCGCTCGATCGCCGAGTCGCTCAGCGGGCTCGAACGTGTGCTCGAGCGCTCGCGCGCGGCCGGCCTGCGCTGCGAGGGCGTCATCTCGGTCGCCTTCGGATGCCCGTACGAGGGGCACGTCGCGCCCGAAGCCGTGTTCGCCATCGCGGGGCGGCTCGCCGCCGCCGGCGCGCAGGAGATCGGCTTCGGCGACACGACCGGGATGGCCAACCCGCTGCAGGTGCGCGCGTTCTTCGCCGCGGCGCGCGCGCGCCTGGGCGCGGACATCGAGCTGACCGCGCACTTCCACAACACACGGGGGCAGGGCCTCGCGAACGTCCTCGCCGCGCTGGAGGCCGGCTGCGCGAGCTTCGAGTCGAGCTTCGGCGAGCTCGGCGGCTGCCCGGTCCCGGCCGGCGCGACCGGCAACATCGCGACCGAGGACCTCGTCTCGATGCTCCATGAGATGGGCATCGAGACTGGGGTCGACCTGGAGGCGCTGCTCGCATGCGCGCGCGACCTGCGCGCGGTGCTCGGGCGCCCGCTCGGCAGCCACACCCTGATCGCCGGGCCCGTCGACTGGCGCTGACCGTCGCGGGACCCCGCGGTGGCCGGGTATCCGATGCCGCGGACGGACCTCAGCGGAACGCTGCGCGCTTCGTGCGCCCTTGGGCGCCAAACCTCCATGCAGGGAGGCGCGCCATGGACGGCGAAAGACGTTCAGCCATGCTCGCGCGCGGATCCACGATGCTCGTCACCAGCGCTGCCTCCCACGTGCCCGCGCGCGGACTCTCCCGCGCCGAGCGCAACGAGCTCGCCGACGTCCTCGCCGAGGGCGCAGTCGAGGCCGGCTTCCAGCCGATCGTCGAGCTCTCCAGCGGGCGCGTCGTCGGCTGGGAGGCGCTCGCGCGCGGCCCGCGCGGCAGCACGCTCGAGCGCCCCGACAACCTGTTCGCGGCCGCGCGCGCCGCGGGCCGGCTCGAAGAGCTCGACTGGCTGTGCCAGCGCAACGCGCTGCGGGCCGCACTGCGGGCCGGGGTCCGCGCGCCATGCGTGCTGTTCCTCAACGTCGAGCCCGACACCTCGGGCTTCCTGCCGCTCGAGCTGCGCGAGCTCTACGCCCGCGCCGGCGCGCAGATGACGGTCTGCATCGAGGTCACCGAGCGCGCGCTCACCCAGCGCCCGGGGGTGCTGCTGGGCCATGTCTCCGACATGCGCGCGCTGGGCTGCGCGGTCGCGCTCGACGACGTCGGCACGGATTCCGACACGCTGGCGATGATGAGCCTGCTGGCGCCCGACGTCATCAAGCTCGATCTGCAGCTGGTGCAGCGCAGCCCGGACGCAGACGTGGCCGAGGCGCTCCATGCGGTCGCCGCGCAGGCCGAGCGCTCCGGGGCGCGCATCCTCGTCGAGGGCGTCGAGACCGAGACGCAGGCCGAGGTCGGCAATGCGCTCGGTGCCAGCCTCGCGCAGGGGTTCCTCTATGGGCGGCGCAGCCCGATGATCTCGCTGCCCGAGCCGCCGACCGGCGTCGTGGTCGGCGCCGGCCGCCATCCCGACCCGCGGGACCTGGCGCCGTTCGAGCTGGCCTCGGCGCGCCGCAGCCCGCGCTGCTGCACGCGCGCGCTGCTCACGGCGATGACCGAGCACCTCGAGGAGCAGGCGCGCGCGCTGGGCGGCACCGCCGTGCTCGTCGCCGCCTTCGAGCACGAGCTGCGCTTCACCGACCAGGTGCGTGCACGCTACGCCGAGCTCGGCGCCCAGCTGGCGTTCTGCGCGATCGTCGGGGCCGACGTGCCGCCCAGTCCGGCGCCGGGCGTGCACGGCGGCCCCGAGCGCAGCGAGTGGACTGTCGCGGTCGTCGCGCCGCACTTCGCGGCGGCGCTCGTGGCGCACGAGCGCCGCGAGCCCGGGCGCGCGGGCGAGCCGCGCTTCGACTACGTGCTGACCTACGACCGCGAGCTGGCCACCGCGGTCGCGGCCTCGCTCACCGCGCGCGTCTCGACCTGACGCCGCCTGCGGCTCCCGATGGTCGGTGCCACGGCGTCGCGGGACCGATCCATCTAGGGTTCGCCGCCCAGCAAGGAGACGGCGGACACCCGGGAGGGGCGCAGAAGATGGCGGAGATCAAGAGGGTCGGCGTGCTCGGCGCGGGCCTCATGGGCCACGGGATCGCGCAGGTCACCGCGACGGCCGGCTACGACGTGGTGCTGCGCGAGGTCGACGACGCGACGCTCGCCAAGGGCATCGGGCGGATCGAGAAGCAGCTGGCGCGCGCAGTCGAGAAGGGCCGCGGCACGCAGGAGGAGGCCGACGCGGTGCGCGGGCGGATCCACGGCACGACCGACTACGCCGACCTCGCCGACTGCGATCTGGTGATCGAGGCGATCACCGAGAACCTGCAGCAGAAGCTGGACATGTGGCGCGCGGTGGACCCCGTCGTCAAGCCCGAGGCGATCTTCGCGACGAACACCTCGTCGCTGGCGGTCATCGACCAGGCAGCGGTCACGAGCCGCGCGGACCGCTTCCTCGGACTGCACTACTTCAATCCCGCCCAGGTGATGAAGCTCACCGAGGTCGTGCGCGCCGTGACGACCTCGGACGAGGCCTTCCAGGCCGGGCTCGAGTTCGCGCGCTCGCAGGGCAAGCTCGCCATCCCGACGCGCGACACCGCCGGCTTCATCGTCAACCGGCTGCTCGTGCCCTACATGCTCGATGCGATCCGCGCCTACGAGGAGGGCGTGGGCGCCGTCGACGAGATCGACGAGGCGATGAAGGCCGGCGCCGGCCATCCGATGGGCCCGCTCACACTCGCCGACTTCGTCGGCCTGGACACGCTCGGCTCGATCTGCGACGTGCTCTGGGACGAGTTCCGCGAGCGGCGCTTCGCCCAGCCGCCGACGCTGCGCAAGATGCTCAGCGCGGGCTGGTACGGGAAGAAGAACGGCATGGGCTTCTACGACTACTCGGGCGAGGCGCCGGTCGTGAACCCGGGCGTCGGAGGGCGATGAGCGACCTGGACTCGGCGCGCGAGCGGGCCCTGGCCGGCGGCCCGGAGCACCACCGCGAGAAGGCGGCGGCCCAGGGCAAGCTGCCCGTCCGCGAGCGGCTCGCGCTGCTGCTCGATGACGGGTCGTTCGCCGAGGAGGCGCTGCTGGCCAACTGGGATAAGGACGGGCTCGGAGCCGACGGCGTCGTCACCGGCGTCGGCGAGGTCGACGGCCGCCCGGTGGCGGTCATGGCCAACGACCCGACTGTGAAGGCGGGCTCGTGGGGCTGGAAGACCGTCGAGAAGATCGTGCGCATCCAGGAGCGCGCACTCGACCTGCGGATCCCGATGATCTACCTGGTCGACTCGGCGGGGGCGCGGATCACCGACCAGGTGCTCATGTTCCCCGGCCGGCGCGGCGCGGGGCGGATCTTCCACAACGAGGTGAAGCTCTCCGGGCTCGTGCCGCAGGTCTGCGTGCTGTTCGGCCCGAGCGCCGCAGGGGGCGCCTACATCCCGGCGTTCTGCGACCTCGTGATCATGCGCGACGGCAACGCGTCGATGTACCTCGGGTCGCCGCGCATGGCCCAGATGGTCATCGGCGAGGACGTGACGCTCGAGGAGATGGGCGGTGCGCGCATGCACACGGGCACCTCCGGCTGTGGACACGCGCTCGTGAAGACGGACGCCGAGGGCGTCGCGCTGGCGCGCCGCTACCTCTCGTACTTCCCGACGAGCTGGGAGGCCCCCGTGCCGGCCGGCGAGCCGCGGCCGCCCGGGTCGGACACCGCGTTCGCCGAGATCGTCCCCGAGGATGAGAACAAGCCCTTCGACATGCGCCTGCTGCTGGACACGCTGATCGACGCCGGCTCGTTCCTGGAGATTCACGCGCGCTGGGCGAAGGAGCTGATCGTCGGGTACGCGCGCATCGACGGCAAGGTCGTCGGGATCGTCGGCAACCAGCCCCGCCAGAAGGGCGGTGTGCTGTTCGTCGACTCCGCCGACAAGGCGGCGCGGTTCATCTGGACCTGCAACGCCTTCGGGATCCCGCTGCTGTTCCTCGCGGACGTGCCCGGCTTCATGATCGGGACGGCGGTCGAGCGCCAGGGGATCATCCGCCACGGAGCGAAGATGATCAGCGCGGTCAGCGAGGCGACGGTGCCCAAGCTCTGCGTGATCGTCCGCAAGGCCTACGGCGCCGGCCTCTACGCGATGGCGGGCCCCGCGTTCGAACCGGACGCGACGATCGCGCTGCCGTCCGCGTCGATCGCCGTGATGGGCCCCCAGGCGGCGATCAACGCCGTGTTCTACAACCAGCTGCAGGCGATCGCCGACGACGAAGAGCGGGCCGCCCGGACCGAGGAGCTGCGGCGCGAGTACGCCGAGGACATCGACGTCCTGCACCTCGCCAGCGAGCTTGTCGTCGACGCCGTCGTGCAGCCCGAGGACCTGCGCGGCGAGATCGCGCGCCGCTTCGCCCACGCGACCGGAAAGCGCCGTGACTGGCCCGCCAAGCGCAACGCGGTCACGCCGGTCTAGACACAACGCCGTCAGTAGCGACCGTCCTCGTCCGGGTGCACCCACAGCGGGCGCGCCCCGGCGGGCGGGCGCGGCCGTGGCCGGGCGACGGGCGGCGGCACCGAGCGGGCGGCCGCGACGCGGGCCGGCGCGGCGGGTCGGCGCCGCGGCGCCGGCGCCGGCGCCCGGCCGACGCCGGGGCCGCTCAGCATCCGCATGGCGAAGAGGATCCCGACGGGGACCACGGAGGCGAGCAGCACCACCTGGAGCCAGCGCTGGCCCGCGTCGGTGCCGGCGCCCAGAACGTGGACGATCGCGAGCGCGTAGGCGGCGAGGGTGAACCGGTGGATCTGGCGCCAGCGCTGTGCGCCGATCTCGCGGCGGGCGTAGAAGGACAGCCCGAGCAGCGCGATCCCGTAGCCGGCGATGATGCCGATGCCGGTGTAGAGCGGGCGGTAGTGCGACTGGAACGGGATCGCGATCCCGATGATTCCCGGGCGCAGCCAGCGGTCGCCGAGCAGGGTGAGCCCGTGCACCGCGAGCGCGACGAGTCCCGCGATCGCGATCGCCTCGTGCAGCGGCCGCAGACGCGCCTTGGCGCCCGCGCGCCGGGGGAGGTTGTTGGCCATGATCAGCCCCAGCACGACCGCGCCGGTGACGCACAGGAGTGCCACGATCCCCGCCGACCGGGACGCCAGCCACCAGCCGTAGTGCAGGGGATCGGCGCGCACGTCAGGAGGTCGTGCTCTGCAGCGGCGCCGGCTGCTGGGGCTGCGGCGCCTGGTACTGGGGCTGCGGCGCCTGGTATTGCGGCTGCGCAGGCTGCGGGGCCTGGTACTGCGGCTGGGCGTCCTGCGGGGCCTGGTCCTGCGGCTGCGACTGCTGGTCTGGGGAGCCGTAGCCGCCGGAGCCGGAGCCGTTGTCGCCGTAGCCCTGGTCGTACTCCTGCTGGGCCTGCTGCTCGGCCTGCGCCTGAGCCCGCACCTGCGCGCGCGCGGCGCGGGCCTGTGCCTGCGCGTAGGCCTGTCGGCGAAGCGCCTTCGCGCGCTTGGCGTTCGCCGACAGCGCAGGGTCGTGGCCGCTCGCCATCTGCGCGGACAGCAGCACGAGCACCACGACGAAGAGCGCGATCGTGCTCCAGGCGACGACGTGCGTGCGCCTGCTCATGCGGTTGCGGTCGGGCACCGGGACAAGTCTCGCGGCCGATGCTGAAGATTCGGCAAAGGAACCCTGAGAGATGCCCGAGAGGCCCCGGGCCTCGCGCGCGCCCTACGGATAGACCTGCTCCCCGGTGGTGCTGTCGGTCACGATGATCGCGACGGACGGGCACGCCTCGGCCGCCTCGAGCACGAGGTTGTCGGGGCCGGTGCCGATCACTTCGGCCACATCACCGTCGAGGGCGAACACGCCGGGGGCGATCTCGACGCAGTCGCCGTGCGCGGCGCAGGCGGTCTCGTCGATGGTCGGGATGAAGGTCATGCTGCCTTTCTGACGGGGTCGGCGGACGGAGTGAGGAGGGTGCGCAGCCGGGGGAGCTCGCGCGGCCGCGCCGCCGCGAGGGCGGCGACCGGCCTGCCGGCGCGCAGGACGACGGCGGTGAACGAGCGGGCGGCGGGGTCGCCGTCGAGTTTCACGGCATCCGCCCCTGCCGGATCTCCGAGGCCCTGGATGCGCACGCCGTGCACGTCGCTCCACCAGCTCGTGAGTGGCGTGGCCGCGGGCGTACGCCCGAGGATCGCGTGCGCGGCCGCGCGGCCCTGGTGGGCCGCGAGCTCCCAGTGGTCGCCGCCGGCGACATCGCCGGCAGCCTGGATTTCGGGCCGGGCGAGGAGTTGCGCGAGCGGTGCGGGCAGCCAATCGGTCACGGCCTGGACGCCGATCGCGACGAGCAGCATGTCGAGCTCGACGCGGCCGCCATCCTGCAGGCGCAGCGCCTCGAGACGGTCGCCGGTCCCGATCAGGCCGGCCACGCGCGAGCCGAGCAGGACCTCGACGCCCTCCTCGCGCTGCACGCCCACGAGCCAGGTGGCGAGCTGCGGATGCAGCGCGCGGGCGAGCGGAAGCGGCTCGGCCTCGACGAGCGTCACGACGGCACCGCGGCCGCGCGCCGTGGCGGCGACCTCCTGGCCGATCAGGCCCGCCCCGAGCACCGCGAGGCGCACGCCCGGCGTGAGCGCCTCGCGCAGTCGCCCCGCGTCGTCGAGCGTGCGCAGCACGTGCACGTTCGCGTACGGCTCGGTGCCGGGGAGGGGGCGCGGACGGCTGCCGGTCGCGATCACGAGGTGCTCGTAGCGCAGCGCCGAGCCGGAGGCCAGCAGCAGCCGGCGCCGCTCGGCATCCAGGCCGGCGGCCGGGTCGCCGAGCACGAGCTCGACGTCGCGCCCGGCGTGCCAGCCCTGCGGGCGCAGCGCGAGCTCGTGTGCGTCGCGCTCGCCCGCCAGGAACTCCTTCGAGAGCGGAGGCCGGTCGTACGGCGCGACGGGCTCGGCGCTGACGATCCGCACCGGCGCCTCGTACCCGCCCTGGCGCAGCGCCTCGGCGCAGCGCTGTGCCGCCAGGCCGCCGCCCGCGATGATGACGCCGGCACTCATCGCCCCGCCTCGCTCGTGGCGGCGGCGACGCGCGGGCGCTCGCGGCGGCGGGCGGCGCGCTCCTGGGCGGCGGCGAGCCGCCGCGCGGCGGCCGCCCGCTCGTCGGTGGCCGGCCGCGGCGCGGGCGTGCGCCGCGTGCCGGGCTTGGCGAGCACCCGTCGCACGAAGAGCGCGACGATCGGCACGCCGGTGATCAGCAGGATCGCCTGCATCCACGGCTGGGACGCGTCGGTGCCCGAGCCCAGCGTGTGGATCACGGCGAGCGCCCACACGGCGACGGTCGCGCGGTGCAGCTTGCGCCAGAGCTTCGCGCCGATGCGCCGGCGGGCGTAGAAGGTGAGGCCGAGGAACGCCGCGAGGTAGCCGGCGACGACGCCGAGGCCGGTGAACGCGGGCCGGTAGCTCAGCGTGAAGGGGATCGCGATGCTCTGGAGCGTCGGGTGCAGGAACGCGTCGCCCAGCAGGGTCAGGCCGTGGACGGCGATCGCGACGAGTCCCGCGAGCGCGGTCGACTCGTGCAGCGCCAGCAGCTGGCGCTTGGCGCCGGGCCGCCGTGGCAGCCCGTTGGCCATCATCAGGCCGATGATCACGGAGATCGAGACGGCGGCGAGGGCGACGATGCCGGCGGAGCGCGAGGCGAGCCACCAGCCGTAGTCGAGGGGGTTGGGTCCGGTCATCGGAGGGTCTTCCCGTTCAGGCGGAGGGTCACACGGGGTGCCGGCTCGAGCCGGCCGATGCGCTCGACCTGTCCGTGCTCGTCGACGGTCAGGCCGCCGTGCCGGGCCAGGACGAGGCGCGCACCGCGCGGCCCGGCGAGGACCGCCGCCTTCGCGAGCGCCTCGGCCTGCACGGCCGTCGGCGCGAGCGCGGTGGCGCCGACCAGGCCGGTGAAGGCCGGCTCGCCGGTCGCGGGATCGATGAGATGGTGGGAGATGCGCCCATCGGCGGTGTGCCAGATGCGCGAGCGCAGGCCGGAGGTCGCCACGGCGCCGTCGCGGACCTGCACGGTCTGGAACATCTCGCCGGTGAAGGGGTGCTCGACCTCGACGTCGCGCACGAGGCCTGCGCTGCCGCCGATCCGCAGGTCGCCGCCGCAGTCGACGGCCCAGGCGTCGAACCCGTCGAGCAGCGCCGCGGCGAGATCGGCGGCGTGCCCCTTGCCGCTGCCGCCGGTGTCGAGGCGCATCCCGATCGGGCGGACGACGACGCCGGCCGCGTCGTCCAGGCGGATCGCACGCCACGGCGCGCCAGGGCGCGGGGAGGCGGGACGGCGCGGGACGTCGGCAAGCGCGTTCAGTGCTTCGCGCAGCGGGGCGCGTCTGGCGCGGTTCCAGGTCTCGCGGTAGCCGGCCGTCTCGAGCTCGTCGAGCAGCGCGGGGTCGACGAGCCCGTCGGTGAGCTCGGCGGCCTCGAGCGCTGCGCCGATCGCGCTGCGCATCAGCTCGGAGGCGGGGACGCGCTCACGCGGATCGGCGTTGAGCCGGCTGAGCTCGGAGCCCGGGCGAAAGCGCGAGAGCGCGGCGTCATAGGCGACGAGCAGCGCCTCGACCGCGTCGGCGGCCTCGGCGGGTGTCGCCAGTCCGGCCCGGGTCGGATTGCCGACGACGACCCGGATGTGCGTGCCCATGAGCGCGAACTCGCGATCGACGGGCGCGGTGCCCAGGGCGTCGTGGGGCCCGGAGGCGGTGTCGTGGGTCGTGGATCGGATCATCGCTGGCTCTCAGTGTGCGGTTCGCGGTCCGAAGGCGCGATCAACGGTCGGTCAAGACTTGGGAAAGGACGGCGGGACGTCAGGAGGTGGCCGTCTGGACGCTCGACAGCGTCGAGCTCTGCGGCACGCTCGCGGTCGTGGCGGTGCTCGAGCCGGTCGCGGCGCCGTGTGAGGCTTGGGCGCCGGAGGTCGTCTGCTGGCCGGCGGCGGCGCGCAGGCCGAGGAAGCCGAAGGTCGTCAGGAAGAGCGCCGCGCAGGTGCCGTAGACGGCGAGCGCGTTGCGCGAGAGGTGGCGGCTGGTGCGCGGCGGGCGGGGTTCGGTGGGGGGCATCGTGGCAGCTCCTGGATCGAGGGAGGGAAAGCGTGGGAGCCAGATTGAGCGGTCACGCTGAGGCGCCGTTCAAGGGAAGCTGTGAGTTCGCTGAGAGCGCCTGAGGCGGCCGGAGCGGCGGCCCAGCGTCAGGAGGTCGAGCTCTGGACCGGCGCAGGCGCGGGGGCCGGCGCGGGGGTGTACACGGGCGCGGGCGCGCTCGCGACCGGCGCGGACGCCTGGACCGGCGCGGACGCCTGCACGGTGGACGGCGACGCCCCCTGCGCGGCCGGAGCCGGCTTGATGACCGTGATCCGCTTGGTGATCACGATCTTGCGCACGACGACCCGGCGCGGCGGCAGCACCTGTGCCACCTTCTTCGGGCCGAGCGCCGGGTCGCGGCCGTCGGCCATCCGGATCGCGAGGAACCCGACCATGCCGACGAACAGCAGCGCGGCGGTCAGGTAGATCGGCGCGACACCGGATGTCGCGGGCCGCGACTTCGGCGGTGATGGACGACGCTCAGGCATCATGCCCCTCCGAACCGTCCCCGTGGTGCCCGCCGTGGGCGCTCGTGCGGGTCTGGAGCTTCTTCTTGGCTGTGCTCACGCTGTGCGTCACCGCGCCCTGGCCGCCGGGGCCCGAGGCCGCGGGCGCGCCGCTGGTGCGCGTCTGCAACGGGCCCGAGCCCGATGTGGAGGCTCGACCGGACTGCGAGCCGGTCGCGCTGACGACCTGGGCCGTCTGCGAACCCAGCGCAGGGTCGTGGCCGTTCGCCATGCGGATGCCGAGGAAGCCGCCGACCGTGACGAACAGCGCAGCGGTCGTGGCGTAGACCGAGAAGGCGTTGCGCGCACGCGAGCGCCTGCGGGGTGTGTCAGTCATCGCCGCCGCCTCCGTTGTCGTCGCCCTCGCCGCCGGTGCCGGAGCCACCGCCCGCCGCGCCGCTGGTCTTGGTCGACAGCGGCTTCGTGGTGACCGCCGGGGTGTACGCCGGGCGCGTCTGCGCCACTTGCACCGGCTGCTGGACGGGGACCGGCGGCGGGGCGGCGGCCGGCGTGCTGTGAACGGCGGGCCGCTTGGGCTGCTCGTGCCGGACGACCTTCACCGTCCGGCGCACAACGACGGTGCGCACCTCGACCGGGGGCGGCGCCGGCGCCTGCGTGGTGGTGACGCGAGGCGCCGTGCTCGCACCCAGGGCGACGGCCCCGAGGGCCCCCAGGGCGACGAGCGTTGCGCCTCCGGCGATCTGGCTGCGCGTGAACATGGCGGCCATCATGCGCCGGCGCCGGGCAACGCCCCGCCAATCCTGGCACAAACTTCGGCAAAACCCGCAGGAGCCCGCCTGGGACGCCGGTACGCTGGATTCATGCCCGGTCCGCGGATTCTGGTCGTCGAGGACGAGGCGTCGATCGCCGAGCCGTTCGCGCGGCTGCTTTCGCGCGAGGGCTTCGAGCCGACGATCGCGCCGACGGCGGCGCGTGCCGTCGCGCTCTACGAGCGCGAGGCGCCGGACCTCGTCCTGCTCGACCTGAACCTGCCTGACGGCGACGGGCGCGACGTCGCACGCGAGCTGCGCTCGCGCTCGGATGTCCCGATCATCATGCTCACCGCGCGCGGGACCGAGACCGATCGTGTCGTCGGCCTCGAGATCGGCGCCGACGACTACGTCGTCAAGCCGTTCTCCACCGCGGAGGTCGTCGCCCGCATCCGCGCCGTGCTGCGCCGCACGGCGGCGCGCGAGGAGGAGGGCGTCGACGGCGTGCCCGGCGAGCCGATCGAGATCGACGAGCTGCGCATCGACCCCGCGGCGCGCCGCGTGTTCCTCGGCGACGAGGAGCTCGAGCTGAGCCGCAAGGAGTTCGAGCTGCTGCTCGAGCTGGCCCGTCACTCGGGGACTGTCGTCACGCGCGAAGATCTCATGGCGCGCGTCTGGGACGAGAACTGGTTCGGCTCGACGAAGACGCTCGACGTCCACATCGGGTGGCTGCGCCGCAAGCTCCACGACGACGCATCCGAGCCGCGCTGGATCGACACGGTGCGCGGCGTCGGCTTCCGCTTCGCGGCCCCGACGCAGGACGGCGAGCCGTAAGCCTCCGACGCGGCCTCCTGCTGGCGCTGGCCTACGTGCTGGTGCTGGCGATCGTGGCGCTGCTCGTGCCGCTCGGCTTGAGCCTGCGCGATCGCGTGGACGCCGAAGTCCGTCTGCAGGCCCGCAGCGAGGCCGAGGTCGTCGCGGCGCGCGCGACCTCACTGATCAGGCCGCCCCGCGTCACGCAGCTGGACGCGCTGGCAGGGCGGGCCGCGAGGGCGGTGCGCGGGCGCGTGCTGATAGTGGGGCGCAACGGGCGGCTGCTGGCCGACTCCGCCGGGGCGCCGCGGGGGGCGCGGTACGCGAGCCGTCCGGAGATCACGTCCGCGCTGGGCGGCACGGTCGCCCAGGAGCGGCGCAACTCGAAGACGCTCGGCGCGGAGATCCTCGCCACCGCCGTCCCGGTCTTCAGCGGCAACGGCGTCGCCGGGGCGGTGCGCGTGACGCAGAGCGTCGCGTCCGTGCACAGCGCGGTGCGGCGCACGTGGGTCGGCTTGGGGATCATCGGCGGCGTCGTGCTCGCGCTGGGCCTGGTCGCCGGCTCGATCATCGCGCGGCGTGTCTCGCGCCCCATCCTGGCCCTCGACGGTGCCGCCCGCCGGGTCGCGGACGGTGACCTCACCGCGCGCGCCGCCGTCGAGGGCAGCGCCGAGCAGCAGGATCTCGCGCGGACCTTCAACAGCATGACCGAGCGGCTCGCGCTGCTGCTCGCCGCACAGCGCGAGTTCGTCGCGGACGCCTCGCACCAGCTGCGCACCCCGCTTGCCGGGCTGCGGCTGCGGCTCGAGGAGGCGCGCGCCGAGGCGGCGACGCCCACGCAGCGCGAGGACCTCGACGCCGGGCTCTCGGAGGTCGACCGCCTGGCGGAGATCGTCACCGACCTGCTCGAGCTCAGCCGCGCCGGCGAGGGCGGCCGGCCGGCCGCCACGACCGACCTCGCCGCCGCGGTGCAGCGCGTCGCCGACCGCTGGGCCGGCCCCGCGCACGACGCCGGCTGCGAGCTCGACGCGCGGGCCGGCCGTGGCGCCGCGCCGGTCACGTGCCATCCTGCCGACGTGGACCGCATCCTCGACGCGCTGATCGAGAACGCGATCGCCTACGCGCCGGGCAGCGGGATCCTGGTCGAGGCCGACGGGAGCACGATCCGTGTGCGCGATGGCGGCCCGGGCCTCGCCGATGGCGAGGACGACGCGGTCTTCGACCGCTTCCACCGCGGGTCGGCGGGCCGCGGCGGCCCACCCGGCACGGGGCTGGGTCTCGCGATCGCACGCGAACTCGCCCGCCGCTGGGGTGGGGACGTGACGCTCGCCAACGCGCCCGGCGGAGGGGCGCTCGCGACGGTGACGCTGCGACCGGCCGCGCCATGAGCGCAGCGCCCCGCCTTTGCTCCGGCTTTCACCGCGGAGGCCTAGCGTGCGCCGCGTGAATCCCTCCCGGGTCACCGTCGTCGTGCTGCTCGCGCTGTTCGGTCTCGTGCTGGCGGCGGCCGTCACCTACACGGCGAGCAGGATCGTCTCCCAGCCGATCGGGCTGGCGGCCGAGCCGACGGACATCGGCGAGTCGCTCGGTCCGCGCCCCCGCCCGGCGACGGGCCAGGCGCCGCGGGTGATCACCCGCACCACGACGGTTGAGGTGACCCCGCAGCCGACCACGACGGCGACCACGACGCCACCGGCCACGACCTTCACGCCGTCGACGACACCGTCCGGACCAGCAACCTCGGGCGGCGAGGGCGGCGAGGGCGGCGAGCGCCCCGGGACGCCGGAGCCGTCGCCGGGCAGTCCCGGCTACACGGGGCGCGGCGACGGTGACGACTGATCAGGAGCCGGCGGGCGGCTCAGGCGGGCGCGGCGGGGCGAACGAGTCGCCGGTGTCGGTGCTCGCATCGGCGGGCCGGGAAGGCGCCTCGGGTGCCTCGAGCGTGCCGGCCGGCTCGCGCGGCACGAGCGCCCGAGCGTCGGCGGCCTGCGTGAACGCCGGCCATTCCTCGGTCATCAGCAGGTAGTACGGGCCGGCGCGGTGCACGTAGCTCAGCCCGAGGTGCAGCATCTGGTACAGGCCGTAGGGCAGCCGGCCCGTGACCACGATCACGAACCACGCGATGATCGCGCCGATCTCCGCGACGATCCCCATCGCGTAGGCGATCAGGTAGACCGGGATCATCAGGATCAGGCGGAACAGGACCTTCAGGCGGTTGTAGACGGGCAGCGGCGGCCCGAGGTGCAGCTGGACGGGGTAGCCGACGTCCTCGGAGCCCGAGAAGCCTGGCCAGCGGTCGGTGGCGAGCAGCGCATAGCCCGCGACGTACGCCGAGTAGCGCTCGAAGCCGGCATGGAAGTCGTAGAGGCTCTGCGGGTAGCGCCCGGTGAAGAGCAGCGCGAACCAGGAGATGATCACCGTGAAGAACACCGCGAAGCCCCAGAGGCCCAGCAGGATGGCGGGCGGGATCACGAGAATCAGCCGGAAGAAGGTCGTCAGCCGGCTCTGGCGCTCCTGGTAGGCCATCTCGAACGCCGGCTGGCGGCTGAGCGCGGCGGGCTGGGTGGTCATGCGTGGCTCCTCATCAGGCTTCGACGCGGGATTCAACACCCCGCACCGGCGGCGCATCCAAGCCGAGCTGCGCGTCGAGCTGCCGCACCAGGTCCAGCGCGAAGTCGACGCAGCGGCGCCGCTCGTCGCCGACGCCGACCGCGATCGCCGGCCATCCGCGCCCGCGCGCCACGCCGGCGCCCGTCGCATCGGGCGCGCTGCGCGTGCGCGCCGGCTCGGGCAGATCCATCGCGGCGGCCTGCGCGGCGGCGCAGAGCTGCGGATGGAGCGCGGCCGCGAGCACGAGTCCGTTGCGCCGCCACCAGACGACGCCCTCGCCGGCCGGCGGCCAGGACTCGAGGTCCAGCAGCGCGACGTCCTGCGGGCGCATCCCACGCCGGCGGCGGCCGTCGAGCCAGCGCCGCAGGCCTGCGGCGTGCGCGGATCCGGCGCCCGCGAGGACGACGGCCACGTCGAGATTGCGCGGGGGGGCGGCGTCGAGCCGGTGCACCAGCTCGACGGCGGCCTGCGGGGCGCGGTCGTCGCCGACCGGTGCGGCGACGCCCTGATCGAGGAAGCCGGCGACTGCCACGAGCAGGACGATCGTCGGGACGAGCTGCACGGCGCCGATCCACCCGTCGCCGACGCCGGCGAGCCGCACGCCCGCGCAGCCGGCGACGAGCGCGAGCGACGCGATCGACAGCGCCAGCAGCGGCAGGCCGAGCCGGCGCTCGAGACCCTGCCGGGGCCGGTCGACCGGCGCGGTGACGATCAGCGTCACCGGCCGCGCGCCCGGTCGCGGCGGAGGCGGCGAGACGACGTTCTGGCTCGCGCGCGCCGGCGTCAGGCGGCGCAGCAGCGGCATCCGCGTCAGGTCCCCGATGGCGAGCACCAGCGCGACGCCGGCGACGATCACCCCGGCGAGGGCGCTGCCGACGGCCAGCACGCTGGCCACGACGCCGGCGGCGGCGCACGCCGCCTGCACGAGCCACCACGCCGGGCGCACCCACAGCGGCTGCACGCGTGCCTCGCGTCCGCCGGCGCGCAGCCGCGCGGCGAGATCCAGCGCCAGGCGCCGCTCGGCGTCGGTGCCGGTCGTTCCGCCGCTCGCCTCGTCGCCGCCCATGCGGCCGGGGACACTAGTGTTCCGAGCCGTTATGGACGCCATCGAGCTCGTCTACGCCGGGGCCGCCGAGCAGGCGCGCCTGATCCGCGACGGGGAGGTCACCGCGCGCGAGCTCGTGGAGGCCACGCTCGCGCGGATCGAGGCCCTGAACCCGCGCCTCAACGCCTACCGCGTCGTGTTCGCCGACCGCGCGCTCGCCGAGGCCGACCAGGCCGACGCGCGCAGCGCCGCCGGCCAGGAGCGGCCGCTGCTGGGCGTGCCCGTGTCGATCAAGGACGACGCCGACGTCGCCGGCGCGACCACCGCCTGGGGCAGCCTGGCGACGAGCGAGGAGCCGCGCCGCGCCGACTCGGACGTCGTGACGCGGCTGCGCGCCGCCGGTGCGATCGTGATCGGCAAGACGCTCACGCCGGAGCTGACGATCTGGCCATTCACCGAGACGCTCGCGTTCGGCGCGACGCGCAACCCCTGGAACCGGGCCTACACCCCCGGCGGCTCGAGCGGCGGGGCCGGAGCGGCGGTGGCCGCCGGGCTGTGCGGCGTTGCCATGGGCTCCGATGGCGCCGGCTCGATCCGCATTCCGTCCTCGTTTTGCGGGCTGTTCGGCATCAAGCCCCAGCGCGACCGTATCTCGCTCGGGCCCGAGCACCGCGACGCGTGGCACGGGTTGTCGGTGTACGGGCCGCTCGCGCGCCATGTCGCCGACGCTGCCCTCTTCCTCGACGTGACCGCGGACGAGGTGCCCGCGGGCGGCTTCGCCGCGGCGCTCGAGACGCCGCTCGAACCGCTGCGCATCGCGGTCTCGGTGAAGCCGCCGCCGGGGGCGATCACGAAGCTCGGCGACGCCCAGCGGCGCGCGCTCGAGGAGACGGCCGACGTCCTGCGCGAGCTCGGCCACGAGGTGTTCGAGCGCGAGGTCGACTACCCGCCCGCGGCGTTCCTGACGGTCGTGGCGCGTTACCTGCGGGGGATACGCGACGACGCCGCCGGGCTGCCGCATCCCGAGCGCCTCGAGCGCCGCTCGCGCGCGATGGCGCGGCTGGGGGGCCTGATCTCGGACGCCCAGCTCGCCAAGGCCCGCGGAGCCGAGCCGGCGATCGCGGCGCAGATCAACACGATCTTCGACGCCGCCGACGCCGTGCTGCTGCCGGGGCCCGCCGGTCCGCCGTTCCGCATCGGCGAGCTGCAGGGCCGGGGCGCGATCTGGACGCTCAACGCCGTCGCATCCAGGGTTCCGTGGTACGGCATCTGGAACGCGATCGGCCAGCCGGCCGCGTCGGTGCCCGCCGGCTTCGACGCCGCCGGCCTGCCGCTCTCGGCCCAGCTCGCCGGGCGCCCCGGCGATGAGGTGACGCTGCTGCGCCTGGCGGCACAGCTCGAGGAGGCGCGCCCGTGGGCCGCCCGGCGCCCGCCGCTCGACGGCCCGGCGGCGGTGCCCGGCGCGTGAGCGACGCGGAGCTGCTGCAGGCCGCCGAGGAGGCCGCGCGCGCAGCGGCCGAGGTTCTGCTCGCCTACCGGCGCGGCGGCGGCGCCGGGGTCGTGCACGCCAAGAGCACGCCGACCGACCTGGTCAGCCAGGCCGACCTCGACGCCGAGCGGGCGATCCGCGCGGTGCTCACGCGGCTGCGCCCGGATGACGCGATCCTGGGGGAGGAGGGGGACGACGTCGCGGGTACGAGCGGCCTGCGCTGGGTCGTCGATCCGCTCGACGGCACGATCAACTACCTCTTCGGCATCCCGCAGTGGTGCGTGTCGATCGCCTGCGAGGGCCACGTTGCCGTGATCCTCGATCCGGCGCGCCCGGAGTGCTTTCGGGCCGTCGCCGGCGGCGGGGCGACGCTCGACGGCGCGGCGCTGCGCGCCTCGCAGGCGGATGACCTCGCGACCGCACTCATCGCAACCGGCTTCGGCTACGACGCCGCCGTGCGCCGCGCGCAGGCCGAGCAGGTCGCGACTCTGCTGCCGCAGGTGCGCGACATCCGCCGCATGGGCAGCGCGGCGCTCGACCTCGCATGGACGGCCGCCGGGCGCTACGACGCCTACTACGAGCGCGGCGTGCAGCACTGGGACGTCGCGGCCGGGCTGCTGCTGTGCGCGGAGGCCGGCCTCGAGTGCCGTGAGCTTGAGCCACGCGGCGCGCTGCCGGCGGGCGTGCTCGTGGCGCCCGCCGGAATCGCCGACCCGCTGCAGGCAGTCGTCGGGTGACGGACTACCCGCCGCGGTGGAAGACACGGTCGGGCTCGACCGTGAAGATGATCCGCTGCTCGCCCTCGCGGCGGTACGGGTAGCTGTCGACTCCGAGGTACTTCTTTGCCAGCGCGTCGATGTGCGCGTCGGCGCCGTCGTGGGTGTCGGCGACGACCCGTCCCGTGATCGAGACGAACTCGTAGGGGTCCTCGTGGTTCGGCACCGTGAGCGTGACGCGCGGGTCGCGGCGGACGCTTGCCGGCCAAGCGCGCCCCTCGGCCGAGTTCAGCGTGATCGTGCCCGCCTCGTCGATGCCGAGCCACAGCACGACGCCGAGGATCGTCCCGTTCGGCCGAAGCGTCGAGAGGGTTGCGAAGTTCGGCCTGCGCAGCAGGTCGATCGTGCGCTGCTCCAGCACTGCTGCCATGGGGGCCTCCGGGTCGAGAACTGGTTGCGCAAGCAATCATACGCGGCGAGACGCCGCCCCTGCCCCGGCCGACTAGGCTGCGCGTCGATGCTGCACACGGCGACCGGCTGGTGGATCGAGGAGGCTGGCGCGCCGTCGCCGGCCGCGCCGCTCGAGGGACCCGCCGAGGCGGACGTCGTGATCGTCGGCGGCGGCTACCTCGGCATGTGGACCGCCTGGCACCTGCTCGGGCGCGAACCAGGGTGCCGCGTCATCCTGCTCGAGCGCGAGCGCTGCGGGCTGGGCCCGAGCGGGCGCAACGGCGGGTTCGTCAACGGCTACTGGGGCGCCGTGCCCGAGGTCGCCCGGCGCTTCGGGTACGAGCCGGCGGTGCGGCTTGCCCGCGCGGCGGACGCGTCGATCCGCGCGATCGGCGAGTTCTGCCGGAAGGAGAAGGTCGACGCGTGGTACCGCGCCGCGCCGGAGGTGACGATCGCCACGACGCCGGCCCAGGATGGCGCCTGGCGCGAGGAGCTGGCGGTCCTGCAGGCGCTCGGCCACGGCGAGGAGGAGGTCGAGCTCACGCGCGAGCAGGTCCAGGCGATCTGCCGCTCGCCGGTCTTCCGTGGCGGAACGATGCAGCGCACGGCGGCGACCGTGCAGCCCGCGCGGCTCGCGTTCGGCCTGCGCGCCGCGCTGCTCAGGCGCGGCGTGGCGATCCACGAGGACACCGAGGTGCGCTGGATCGCGCGCCATCGCGCGGGCGTGGAGGTGCGCAGCGCCGGTGGGCGCGTGCGCGCCCGCAGCGCGGTGCTCGCCGTCAACTGGCGGACCGGGCGCTGGCCGGCGTTCAGCCGGGAGCTCGGCATCGCGTCGAGCCACATCGTGCTGACCGAGCCGGTTCCCGACGTGCTCGCGGAGATCGGCTGGACGGGCGGGGAGTCGCTCGCCGACCACCGGCGCCTGCTGCACTACTTCCGCACCACGCGGGACGGGCGCATCGCGTTCGGGTGGGGCGGCGGCAGGATGGCCCGCGGGCGGCGCCACGACGCCTATCTGGACGTCGACACCGAGGTCATCGGCCGCGTGGCTTCGACCCTGCGGCGGTTCTTCCCGCAGCTGCAGTCGCGCGAGCTCACGCACGCCTGGGGGGGTCCGATCGACGTGGCCCCGCGGCGCCTGCCGATCTATCGCAGCTCCGGCGCGGTGCACGCCGGATGGGGGTTCACCGGCCACGGCGTCGGCCCGAGCCATCTCGGCGGGCGCATCCTCTCCGGGCTCGCCCTCCGCGAGCGCGACGAGGTCACGACGCTGCCGGTCGTGGAACCGGCGCCGCGGCACTTCCCGCCCGAGCCCGCGCGCTGGGCGGGGGGGTCGCTGATCCGCGCCGCGCTGATCCGCAGCGACGAGCGCGACGAGCGCGACGAGCCGGCCGGGCCGGTGCTCTCGGCGGTCACCGCCCTGCCGCGGCTGCTGGGGATGAACCTCCCGCGGTAGCGCTCCCCCTCCGGCGGTGGACGCGCGTGCGCCCGCGCCGCCGCGCAGGGTACCCTCGCCACACCCGCCCGGGTGCTGGAACTGGAATACAGGATCGGCTCAAAACCGATTGCCCGAAAGGGATTGTGGGTTCGAATCCCACCCCGGGTATCAGGGTGATTCCGGCTCAGGCGTGCGCCGGGAGGGCGAAGTCCTCGCCCTCGTCCTCGGGCCAGTGCTCGACCTCGACGTTCCATTCCTGGCGGAAGCCGTAGAGCGCCGCGACGAGCAGCAGCGCCTGCACCGGGACGAGCAGCGCCGTGATCGTCCCGAGCACGTTCGCGTCGATCGACGTCTGCGCGTAGGCCGGCGCGTCGCGGCTGAACCACGAGGGCACTGCGATCGCGGCGAAGATCAGCATGATCATCGCGAGCGCGGCGACCACCGGCAGGACGCCGCGGTTCCAGCGCACGATGTACCAGGCGAACAGCAGGTACAGCACGATCCAGACGATGCTCACGAAGGCGACGCCCTGCAGGGCGCTCCAGCCGCCGAAGGTCACGATTGCGATGAGCGCTGCCGAGACCACCAGCAGGATCGCGATCACGACGCGGGTCGTCTTGCTCTCCGGTTTGTCCCGGTTGGGGTGCTCGATGATCGGCTGACCGTGGTGCTCGGGCGGCTTGGTCATCGCCGGGCGACCTTACAATGCGCCGCGGTCGCGCGCGAGTGCCCACGATCACGGGCAATCCGCCCGCGCGCGGCGCGCGGGCGTGGTGGAACTGGCAGACACGCCGGCCTTAGGAGCCGGTGCCGCAAGGCTTGGGGGTTCGAGTCCCTCCGCCCGCATCGAGTCGAATCGAATCGCACGGCCCGACCAGGTCGCAGCGGTCGGCCTGCCCCTGCGCGGTTCCTCACTGCCGTGCGGTAGGTTCGCCGCCCGCATGCGCCGCCCGTGGTCCCAGCATCGCTGCATCGTCGTGCTCGCCGCCCTTGCAGTGGCGCTCGTCGCGCCTGCGACAACGGCGCAGGCCAGGGAGAACCCGTGCGTGCAGGCAGCATGGCGCGGCCTGCGCTGTCCGGACCTGGTCATGAGCCGCCCGCGCGATGTGACGACCGACACGGTCTACGGGCGCACGGTGCTGCGCAGCCGCTCGTCGATCAACAGCGTCGGGGCGGGGCCGGCCGAGCTCGACGGGACGAAGTTCGCACCGTTCCTGATGCACGCCAGCCAGCGGATCCAGCGGCGCTCCGGCCCCCCGCTGGTCGTGCCCACGGCGGCGACGCTGCGCTTCAAGCTGATCCCGGGGCAGGGCGGCTACTGGAAGCTGCGCGACGCCGCGCGCATGGAGCTCTGGTCGCTCGGGCCTGGCGACGTGCAGCGCCGACTCGTGCGCACGAGCCCGAAGCTCCACTACTGCCTGCGTGACCTGCAGCGCACGCATCCCGCGCTGCCCGGCTCGCCGGCCTCGGCGTTCTACCCCGGCTGCAACCAGGACCCGTCGATCACCCACGTGCGCCTGGGCACGTCGCCCGGTTGGTCGGACATCTATCCGGCGACCTACTACGAGCAGTGGATCGACGTCACCGGGCTTTCCGGGCGCTTCGCGCTCGTGCACGTCGCCGACCCCGAGAACGTGATCTTCGAGTCCAACGAGACGAACAACGCCGCGCGCGTGATCGTCGACCTGCCGTCCGGCCGCGTCGTCGGCTGACGGGCCGGCAGCGCTCAGCCGAAGCGCGCCCGGTAGGCAGCGACCCAGTCGCGAGCGATCAGCCGCTGCGCACGGCGCAGGCTGATCTTCCCGGCGCACACCTCGGCGTGCAGCGCGTCCTCGAGGCGGTCCTTGCGCCGCGCGCCGGAACCCGCCGCCTGCGGCCAGAGGTTCGCGCGGGCGTTCGTGCCGCCGAGCTCGAGGCTCACGAGATGGTCGAGTTCGCCGTTGCGCCCGTTGAACGCGGTGACGACCCCGTAGGCCGCGTAGACGGCGTCGCGGCTGGCCTGCGAGACGTTGCGCACGCGCCCGGCGTAGCCCGGCGTGCAGACGACGGCACGCGTCGCGTGCGCGTAGCGGGCGCCCGGCGTGCAGGCCGGGTCGGGCAGGTCGCCGTGCACGACGCACCCGGAGCGCCGGCGCGCCGGGCCGAGCAGGATCGTGGGACCCAGCCGGCGCGGGCGGGAGCCCGTGCCGCCGCCGGGGCGTCCGCCGTGCTGCCGGTGCCAGGCCGCCGAGCACGGGCACGGCAGCGACTCGCAGTAGATGCCGTCGCCGTCGGCGTCGCGCGTGTCGGCCGCGCGCTGCGCAGCGGCCTGGTTGGGGAAGTCCGCGCAGGTCGCGGCGCGCGCACGCGGAGGCGACGCGGCGGCGGCGACGGCGACGAGCAGCAGCGCCGCGAGCAGCGCTCCCAGGCGCAAGCGGCGACTGCGCAAGGACGACACGCCTCCGATGCTCGCGCGCCGTGAAGCCGGCGTCAATCGTGCGCCGGGTGCTGCGCGGTGCCCTCGATGTGAACGAGCCCGCCCGCATGCTCGTGGTCGACCTGCAGCGTCGTGTGCTCGATGCCGAAGCGCTCGTGGAGCATCCGCTCGAGCTTGCGGCGGTGCTCGTGGCAGTCGCAGCCCTCGCGCACGAGCACGTGCGCGGAGAGGGCGGGGAACCCGGACGTGATCTCCCACACGTGCAGATCGTGGACCTCGACGACGTGGGGGGCGCTCGCCATCGCCGCGCCGATCTCGCCCGGGTCGAGGCCCTCGGGCGCCGCCTCGAGGAAAATCCTGGTGGTGCGCCGCACGAGCCGCAGGCCGCTGACGAGCATCGGCACCGCGATCAGCAGCGAGGCGATCGGGTCGGCCCGGTCGAAGCCGGTGGCGAGGATCACCAGCGCGGCGGCGATCGTGCCGAGCGACGCGTAGGCGTCCATCACGTTGTGCTGG
>Ga0335070_10001810_pt1 | contig 24785 bp, 22 predicted proteins | sample Lox_Sample_13_FD_206722 | JGI IMG/M metagenome (GOLD analysis project Ga0335070, IMG submission 206722) | Soil microbial communities from Loxahatchee National Wildlife Refuge, Florida, United States - Lox_Sample_1.3 | ecosystem: Environmental > Terrestrial > Soil > Wetlands | place: USA...
AGCCGGTTCAATGGCGCAAATGCCTCCCGCGTGCGCGTGCACAATCGTCTGTTGGCCGACTATCCGCTCCAGCGGCTGGAGCGACACTGGGCGCCGCTGCTCGGCGCGGGGCTGAAACGCTCGGGGATTGCCTACGTCGCGCACCAGATGTGCTTGGCCGAAGACCGTTGTGCGGGCCGGCTGGCGGCCACGATCGAGACGATCCTGCTGCGGCTTATGGCGTTGCGCAGCCTCAAGCAGCCGCAGGTCCACATGCTGGAGATCGGCGCCCTGTTCGGGCTGGGCGCCGGGCTGCTCCACCGCTACCGGGGACCCGACATCGCCAGGCTGCGCGTGACGCTGATCGATCCGCTCAATGGCTATTACGGCGCCGGCGAGCCCGACCCGGTCACCGGGGTGACGGTGTCGCCGGAGACCCTCATGTACAACATGGGCATTCTGGAGGTGCCTTCGGAAGATATCCGCGTGCTGAGAGGATCGAGCATTGATCCGGAAGTTGTCGCGGCGGCCAAGCAGAACACGTACGACCTGCTGGTGATCGGCGGCGGTCATTCCGGCACGGGTGGTGTCGAGCGCGATGTCGCGCTCTACTGCCCGATGGTCCGTCCGGGCGGTATTGTCCTCTTCAACGACTATGGCGCCCGGGAACGGCCCGAGATCAAGCCCGCCGTGGATGCGCTGATGGCGAACACGGCGGAATGGGAATGGCTGGGATCGGAGTGGCGGACCGGCGTCGCGCGTAAGCGGTGAGCAAAGCCGAATGAAGAACGCCGGGCGCGGATCGGCATGACCTATTTCGTGACCGACATAGAAGCGGATGGTCCATTTCCGGGCGCCAACGCCTTGCGCAGCCTGGCCAGCGTTGCCGTCTCGGATGCGCTCGACGAAGTCGGCGAATTCACCGCAAACGTGGAGCCGTCTCCCGGCACCCGGCCCAGTCCGGCGACGATGGCTTGGTTTCAGCGCGATGCTCCGGATGCCTGGGCCGCTCTACAGGTGGACCCGCGGCCGGCAAGCGAAGTGATGACGGCATTCGTACGATGGGTCGAGACATTCGCTCCGCCGCGCATTTTCGTCGCCCATCCGGTGATCTTCGATGGTCTCTGGGTCGATCACTATCTCGCCGCTTGCACGGATCGACGGCTGTACTCTTACGCCGGGCATGCCGACGCGTTGTTCGTCGATGGCGGGCTCGACCTCGCGTCTCTGGCCATGGGTTCGCTGGGCCGTTCATTCATCGAGAGCAGGCGCGACCGCCTGCCGCCGGCACTGTTCGAGGGGCGCGGGCACAGCCATCTCGCGATCGCGGATGCGCGGGGCTATGCGCGGCTGCTTCGGAATCTGCTGCGACTCAAGCAACCAGGCTGATCGAAGCGCCGGCGGCAGCTGCTGATTTCGCGCACGGCATCGTCTTCATGGCTCGGCCGCCCGTCCTCCAAGTGCAAGCGCCGTTCCCAATTCCGGCAATCCGACGAGCTTCAGGCCGGCATGTCGGGTGCTGATGCCAAACAGCCGCTCGGCCGCATGCGCCAGCGATCCGTCCTTCGGAGCCGGCTCCGGCGGAAAATCCTCCGCGGCCAGCTGAAGACTCCTGACCAAGTCAAGCGCTTCTCTTCGGAGCCAGAACATGGTCCCGGCGAAGTATTGATAATCGCCAGGCGCCATCTCGATTCCCCTGGCCTTCAGCAGGGCGCACACGTGCTCCCTGTTGGCATCGGTATCCGGCCCATCGACCGGCTTTGGGTGGAGCAGAGCGCCGGGTCCGACCATTCCCACGTCGCCCGGGCCGGATAGGAGCGAGATTATTTCCTCGATCCGCGAAGGATGACCCAGCAGGTCGAGCAGGCAACGGCGTCGCCAGATACGCCGAACCGTCGCTTCTTCCGGGTTGGGCGACTTCTTTCCGTGGATCTTGCAGATGAGATCGCACCCGTCCAGGGAGCGGTCTCGCAGGAGCGACAGGAAGGGACCGACGTCGCGTCCACGGTTCTCGCAGGTCTTCACCACCGCGTCCGGAAAATACGACCGAATGCGCGCGGCCAGCGCAGCGTCCGGCCCTTGCTCCGGCGCCGACAGGGTAACGAGCAGGCGGAAGGGGACCGGGATGTTCCGGACGAACCATTCGATCTCCGGCCAGAGATCGCGATAGTGGAGGTGTACGACGACGCCGATCGACGCTGGTGAAGCGTTGCTTCGCGGTCGCCATGGAGCGTCGGGAGGGGCGGGCCAGCCGGAAAGAATGCCGCGGTCGATGACGCCATCCTTCACGAGGCTTATCCCGAGGTTCTCCAGGGATCCGAGGTGTGGCGTATCGAAGAGGACGTGATCGAGCTCATTCGATCCGCCCGTTTGGGAACGGGGCGCGATGCGTTGGACGAGGATCTGCTTGCCGATCCGGACCCCGGTCTTCGCGCGCAGGCGGCCAAGGCGCTTCAGAATCTGTCGCACCAGCCCTGGGATTCTAAAGATCGAGATCCCGGCACCAATGCTCGCGCCATAGGAGACTTGAAAGCTGGAAGCACGGCTATGGATGATCAGCTTCGTCGTACGACTGCCTGAGGTCGATACGGGCACGGTCCTGGTAATGCCCGGATCGCAGCTGAAAGTGATGCTTTGCGCGCCCTCGATGCCGCCGCCATTGAGGAGCATCACGAATGTTCCACGGCCGAGGTGCCTCATCCGGCCCGCACTGTTATAACCGCAAGTTGCATGAGGGATTCATCGCGGCGCGCTGGCGACCCAAGAGTTCCGAGTCGGGACGACCATGCTCGGGCATGACATCGGGTGAGGAGAGGGACATATGCACCGGCTGGCGGCTGCAGCATCGCCACGCTGCTGCAATTAATGGCCCTCCTTACTATGCCGCCCGCCGGAACAGATCAAGTACCCGGCGCACATGAATTGCTTGTGACTTCCGGAGAAGCCGCGCTATCGTCCCACGATTGCCGCCAACGGCCACCATGACGCCCATCTAGGTTGAGATGCACGTATATTTCGTCAACTATCATTGGTTCGACAATACCAGCGGAATACACCCCTTCCATCTCGCCAATCAGTTGCAGGACCGTGGGGTTCGCTGCACGGTTCTGGTTCCCGATCGGCCGGAGACGGTGACGACGTTCGGCGAGCCGAAGTTCGCCGTCGAGACGTATCAGCGGTCATGGCTCGAGCGCATCGCACAGCGTCTCGCCCGCCCCGAGAGCGGCGCGATCGTGCACGCCTGGACTCCCCGCGAGATCGTGCGCCGCCCCACTCTTGAACTCGCATCGCGCCTGCGGGCGCCGTATCTCGTTCATCTCGAGGACAATGAGCGTCTGCTCTACCTTGCGAATCGCCGCGCGGCGCGCAAGTCCGGCAAGGCGAGCCGGCGGCGCAGCGAGCGCCTGATCCACCCGCTCCATTGGCGCAGGTTTCTGGACCGCGCCGCCGGAGTGACCTGCATCGTCGACAGCCTGCTGCGCTTCTGCCCCGACCACGTGCCGGCCGAAGTCTTCTGGCCCGCTTGCGAACCGGAGATCTTCGACCTGCCGGCAACGCCGAATTCCACTCTGCGGCGCTCCTTGGGCATCCCAGACGATGCCTTCGTGCTGTTCTATCCTGGAAACGTGCATCTCGCGAATATCGAGGACGTGTCGGCGTTGTATGCGGCGGTCCGGTTGCTCAACGAAGGCGGCAAGTCGGTCTGGCTGCTGCGCACGGGGACCGGCGGCAAGGAGTTCGCCGAGCGACTCGCGGCGCCGCCTCAGGTGGTCGAGCTCGGTCACCAGCCCGCCAGCGCAATTCCGCAGTACCTCGGCGTCGCGGACGCCCTGGTTCAGCCGGGGCGAGCGGACGCCTTCAACGTCTACCGCTTCCCCTGCAAGCTGCCGATGTTCCTGGCGAGCGGGCGGCCTGTCGTGCTTCCGGCCTGCAATATCGGCGATCACCTTGCCGATGAGGAGAACTGCCTGATCACCACCACGGGGTCGGCGGAGGAGCTGGCCGGAAAGGTCTCCCGGCTGATCGCCGATCCGGATCTGCGCCGGCGGCTGGGGAACAGCGGCCGGGCATTTGCACGGGCGCATCTGCGCTGGGAGGTCGCGGCGGACCGGTTGCTCGCCTTCTATGAGCGGATCTTGTCGCATCACCGTTCCGGAGAGCGCATTCCGCTTGAGGCACTGCGGCCGCGCGCGGAAGCGGCAATCTTCCGGGCAGGACCTGCGCATGCTATAGACGGCGGCGTTCCCCTGCGACATTAGTTGAAGTCAGGCGCGGCTCTCTGCACTGTGCGAAACAAGATGGAAAACGGCGGCAGCTACAGCCTCGACGGCAAGCGCGTCTGGGTGGCGGGGCACGGCGGCATGGTCGGGGGTGCAATCGTGCGCCGGCTGCAGCACGAGCGTTGCGAGGTCCTGACGGCGCGACGAGATCAACTCGATCTCACGAACCAGGCGGATACCCGGGAATGGATGGCCAAGGCCCGGCCGGATGCCGTGATCGTCGCGGCGGCACGGGTCGGCGGCATCCACGCCAACAATACCTATCCCGTGGACTTCCTGTCCGACAACCTCGCCATAGAGCTGAACATCATCAATGCCGCCTGGGCGATTGGTGTGGGGAAACTCCTGTTCCTCGGATCCTCCTGCATCTATCCGCGCGAAGCCGAGCAACCGGTTTCGGAGGCAGCGCTTCTCACCGGTCCGCTGGAACCGACGAACGAGTGGTATGCGATCGCCAAGATTGCCGGCATCAAGCTCTGCCAGGCCTATCGGCGCCAGCACGGCTGCGATTTCATCTCGGCGATGCCCTGCAACCTCTACGGCCCGGGCGACAACTTCCACCCGGAAAACAGCCACGTTCCTGCCGCTCTCCTGCGCCGGATCCACGAGGCAAGAGTCGCGGGAGATCGCGCCGTCACGGTCTGGGGCACCGGCCGTCCCCGGCGAGAGTTCCTCTACGTGGACGATCTCGCGGATGCTTGTGTGTTCCTCATGAAGCACTATTCCGGCGAGCCCCACGTCAACGTCGGCACGGGAACCGACATATCGATCGCCGACTTCGCGGCGCTGATCAAGAAGGTCGTCGGCTATGAGGGCGAGCTGCGCTTCGACACGAGCAGGCCGGATGGAATGATGCGCAAAGTGCTCGACGTGTCGATGATCGCCAATCTCGGGTGGAAGGCCTCCACCCAGCTTGAAGCAGGCCTCGCGCAATTCTATGACTGGTACTTGGCCAAGGCAGGCGCCGTGCGCCAGTAGCACGGCTGGTCGGAAGACTCAGTATCGGAACGGGGGAGTATGGCGAAGAGAACTGCACTCATAACCGGAGTAACGGGCCAGGACGGTGCGTACCTGGCGGAGCTTCTCCTGTCCAAGGGATATCGTGTGCATGGTGTGAAGCGCCGGTCCTCCTCCTTCAACACGGCACGCGTCGACCATCTCTATGTCGACCCCCATGAGAGCGATCCGGCCTTCCGGCTCCACTACGGCGACATGACGGATGCCACGAATCTGATCCGCCTGGTGCAGGAGACCGAGCCGGACGAGATCTACAATCTCGCCGCCCAGAGCCACGTGCAGGTGAGCTTCGATACCCCGCAATATACCGCGAACGCCGACGCGCTCGGCGCCCTCAACCTGCTGGAGGCGATCCGGATTCTGAAGAAGGAGAAGAAAGTCCGGTTCTATCAGGCTTCGACTTCCGAGCTCTACGGCAAGGTGCAGGAAGTTCCCCAACGCGAGACGACGCCCTTCTATCCCCGATCGCCGTACGCGGCGGCGAAGCTCTATGCCTATTGGATCACGGTAAACTACCGCGAGGCATACGGCATCCATGCCAGCAATGGCATCCTCTTCAACCATGAGAGCCCGCTGCGCGGCGAAACCTTCGTCACGCGCAAGATTACTCGGGCAGTGGCCGCAATCGAGCTCGGGATCCAGCACAAGCTCTACCTCGGCAACCTCGACGCCAAGCGCGATTGGGGACATGCGCGCGACTACGTCGAGGGCATGTGGATGATGGTGCAGCAGGCGGTCGCCGACGACTACGTTCTCGCGACGGGGGAAACGCACAGCGTCCGCGAGTTCGTGGAGTTGGCTTTCTCCCACATCGGGCGAACCATCGAATGGCGCGGACGGGAAGTCGACGAAAAGGGCGTCGATGCGCGGACCGGCGCTGTCCTGGTCGAGATCGACCCGCAATACTTCCGGCCGACTGAGGTGGAGCTGCTGCTCGGCGACCCTTCCAAGGCGCATGCCAAGCTGGGGTGGCGCCATCGAACCACCTTCTCGGACCTGGTTCGGGAGATGGTCGAAGCGGACCTCAACACGGTCAGGTGGGAAGAGAAACGCCGCAACCGGCGCGACTAAAGCGTGCGACTCCTGGTCGCGCCGGGGTCCCGCCAAGGTCCTCCTGCGGCGCAGCCGGCGGCCCCGCGGGCAATTTTAACCAATCAGCGCGTCGCCCAACGGCCTCCGGGCGTCCATACCGGGCCGCGACTCAAAGACCTCTGTTGTGACCGGGGTTGCAAGCGGCTATCTAACCGGGCGAATTTCTTTATACTTTGGCCCTGTATGGGCTAGACATTCAGGAGTTAACGATCGCGGGAGCGCCCGTGCTGCCGGGCGGCGGCTGGGTGAAAGGGGGCCATCTGATCGGCCCCCTGCTATCACGAGGTTCCGGAACCAGAAATGCAAATTAACGTCGAGAAGCTCATGTCGCAGCCGGACGGGGGCACGCTGCGCTCGGCCATTGCGCCACTCCTGAACATACCCCTCCGGCAACGCCTCATCGTCGTCTTCGGCCAGTTCATGTCGAGCATCGTCGAGATGATCGGCCTGGCAACCATCGTTCCGCTGCTCGCCACCGTCTCATTCGGCTCCGACACCGACTCCCAGGTTCACATGGGCGGCATGCGGATGGTCATCAATGAGATATTCCACTACGTACTCGGCTCCGTCGGGCTGACCGTCAATATCGGCACCCTGATGCTCGTCGTCGTCGCGCTGTTGTCGATCAAGTCAGCCATTTCGATCGGCATGATGCGCTATATCGGCGATCTCATGGCGGACATCACGACATCCGTCCGGATGGCCATGATCCGCAACCTGCTCGACGCAAATTGGACCTATTTCGCCGGTCAGCCGCTTGCGCGTCTGGTTTCGGGAACCGGAAACGAGGCCGCTGCGGTCGGAGAGGCTTTCCTGTGCTCGGCGACCATCCTGTCCACGTTCCTGCAGGTCGCGGCCTACGTGCTGGTCGCGCTGATCATCTCGTGGAAGCTCTCGATCCTCGCGGTCTTCATCGGCGTATTCATGTTCGGCACCTTCGGCCGGCTGGTCCAGGCGGGCAAGCAGGCGTCGAAGCAGCATTCGCGAAGACTGCGCAAGATGGCGTCCAGCTTCACCGACACGATCCTCGGGATGAAGCCGATCAAGGCGATGGGTCGGCAGGCGAGGTTTGCATCGTTGTTCGAGACCGATGCCCGCGAATTGCATGCGGCCATGCGGACCAAGGTCGTGAGCAGTGAATTCGCGTCGGAGCTCCAGGAGCCCGTCGTCGCCGCCCTGCTCTGCGTCGGATTGTATCTCGCCACCACCGAGTGGCATCTTCAGCTGCACGAGGAAGTGGTGATCGCGGTTCTGCTGATCCGCATGACCTCGGCCCTCTCCGTCGTCCAGCGCACCCTGCATCGTCTGCTGTCGAGCCAGGAGATGTACCGCCAGGCGGGACGCCTGCTGCGTGAATCGGCAACGGCGCGCGAACAGATGACGGGGACGGTCCGGCCGAGGCTGAAGGACGGCGTCCTATTCAGGGACGTTACCTTCGCCTATCGAATGCCGAGACTGATCCTGCGAAACGTGAACTGGACCCTCTCCGCCGGGCGAATCACCGCGCTGGTCGGCCCGTCAGGCGCGGGCAAGTCGACCGTGGTCGATCTCGTGATGGGCCTGCGAGAGCCGACCGAGGGTACCGTGCTGGTCGACGGCGTGGATCTCGGCGAGGTCAATCTGCTCGCATGGCGCCACCTGATTGGATACGTGCCCCAGGAGATCACGCTCTTCAACGACACGATCTTCAACAATGTGACGCTGGGCGAACCGGACTTCACCGACGAGGACGTCAATCGGGCGTTGCAGGCGGCGGGCGCCATGGCCTTCGTCGATACGCTGCAGGATGGTGTCCAGTACCATGTCGGCGAGCGTGGGCATCGCCTCTCCGGTGGTCAGCGGCAGCGCATTGCGATCGCCCGGGCGCTGATCCGGAATCCGGCGCTTCTGGTCCTGGACGAGGCGACCACCGGCCTGGATCAGGAGACGGAGCTGCAGATCTGCGAAGCCGTCCGGCAACTCGCCAAGGATCGGGACCTGACCGTGCTGGCGATCTCGCACCATCCGATCTGGGCCAATATCGCCGATACCGTCTACGCGGTCTCCAATCGCACGATCACACTCGTCGAGGACCGATGGCCGCAATTGGCCCGGGCCGCCGACGGCTCGCGCCAAGTGAGCTAGCACCGGTCGCCGGCTGGTCGCCGACCTCCGGCCTTATCCCCTTATCCATCTCGGCGAAGGCTTCGCGGGCGATGCGGAAGGAATCGACCGCCGCCGGCACACCCACGTAGATCGCGACTTGCAGAAAGACTTCGCGGATCTCGTCCTTGGTAAGGCCGTTGCGCAGCGCGCCCTTGACGTGGACCTTCAGCTCATGCGGGCGATTGAGCGCGCTCAGCATGGCGAGGTTGAGGAAGCTTCGGGTCTTCTTCGACAGCCCCTCGCGGCCCCAGACGGCACCCCAGCAGTACTCCGTCACCAGCTCCTGCATCGGCCGGTTGAAGTCGTCGGCGGCCGCGAAGGACTTCTCGACGAATTCCTTGCCGAGGACCGATTTCCGGATTTCCAAGCCACGGTCGAACACAGCCTTGTCCATGAGACTCTCTCCTTCGTAGGGAATGGTGGGCGTCAGGCGGCGGATGAAGCCGCGTTGCGGGCGCCCGCGGCGAGCCGCGGCAGATCGCCGGCCGCGGGTGCTGTTTCCAGCCGGTCGATGAACTGCTCGATCGCCGTTGCGCGGGTGGTATCGAGGGCATCGGCGGCGGCGGAGCGGAAGCGCGCGCGGATCTCCGCTTCGGTGGCCGGCACGACGTCGGCGAGGCTCTCGTCGAGCATCCGGCCGTCCACGGTTTCGATGGTGACGCGGGAGCCCTGGCGGGCGGGAAAGGCCTCGGTGAAGCCGGCATCGGACTCGACCTCAATCAGACCGATGAGCCGCGTCACCTCGGGATCGTCGAGGCGGTCGTAGTTGCCTTCGGCGACGGCGCCATAGCGAACCGCTGCCGCCACGCTGAACTGGATGCTCATCTTCGCCTGCAGGCGCGTACGGAACGGCCCTTCATAGTCGCAGCCGGGATACTTGACCGCGGCATAGGAGGCGGCGACGCGGATCGCGCGGATGTCGGCGGGCTTGAGCCCGTGCTCGCGCACCACCGCCAGCGTCGCCTGGCACGGCGTCTGGGCGAAATTGCAGGCGGGGACCGGCTTGCTGTAGACCGCGAGCAGCTCGGGGGCGCCGCTGAACAGGGTCACATCGGGAATTGCCTTGCCGCCGAGATGGGCGGTCAGCAGGCCGGCAGGGCCGTCGAGCGCGCCCTCCGATCCTTCGGCGCCGAGCTCGGCGAGCAGTACGGCGGTGATCCCGCTGCGCGCCGCGAAGCCGGGATGGAAGAACATGTCCTCCGCGCCCTCGTGCGGCCATTGATTGAGGCCCGAGGTCGTGTTCGCAGCAAGCGCGATGGCGCTGGTGGCGGCACTCTCGTCGAGGCCCAGCAATCGGCTTCCGGCCGCAGCGGCGGCGATCGGCCCGGTGAATCCGGTCGGGCGGAAGAACTTCGCGAAATCCGGCGTGATGATGGCCCGGCCGAGCCGCGCACCGGCCTCGTAGCCGACGACTCCCGCCGCAATGAAATCGCGCCCCGTGACGGCGCCGCGTTGTGCCAGGGCGAGCAGGGCCGGAAGCACCACCACGCCGAGATGGCTGACGCTGCCGGCATGCATGTCCTCGCGCACCAGGCCGTGGCCGGCGACGCCGTTGGCCAGCGCCGCGGCTGGGATCGACGCCGACCGGCCGGTGGCGAGGATCGTGGCCGGCCCGCCTTCTGTGCCGGCGAGCGCGGCCGCACGCCGGCTCCACGGCAGATTGCGCGCCTCGAAGGCGCAGGCGAAGAGGTCGAGGAGACAGAGCTTGAATCGCGCCACTACGTCCGGCGCGAAGTCCTCGTAACGCGCGGCCGTCGCGGCTTTGGCTATCCGCCGGGCGAGCGCGGTGCGCATGTCACCCGCGAACCTCGGCGCCGGCCCACTGCTCGACGCTCTTGCACATCGAGGTGAAGTCGGAGTCCGGCCCGTAGAGCGCGTTGGTGATCGCCAGCATCTGGCGCACGGCGCTGCCCACCACCATCGGTATCCCCATCGCCTCCGCCTCGTCGAGGCAGAGCCGCACGTCCTTGTAGGAGAGGCCGGTGGCGAACCCGAAGTCGAAGGTGCGCGGCAGGACGGACTTCGGGAACTTGTCCTGGGTGGCACTGCTGCGGCCGCTGCTGACGTTGAGGACGTCGATCATGGTCTTGGCGTCGAGCCCGGCCTTGGCACCCATCACCATGCCCTCGCAGGTAATGGCGAGCGAGCAGGCGGCGAGCAGGTTATTTACCAGCTTCATGGTCTGCGCCGAACCCGGCTTCTCGCCGATGAAGAACAACTTGCCGAAGTTCTTCAGCGTCGATTCCAGCGCGTCGTAAGTCGGCTTGGGACAGGAGACCATCACGGCAAGCGTGCCATTTTTTGCGCCCGCCATGCCGCCGCTGACCGGCGCATCTACCGCGACGATCTTCTTCTCGGCGAGGCCCTTCGCCACGGTCTGTGCGGCACGCGGGCCGCTGGTCGACATGTCGATGAAGGTCTTGATCTTCGAACCCTTGATCACGCCGCTTTCGCCGAGCGCCGAACGCTCGACGATCGCCGGCGTCGGCAGGCTGGCGAATACGACCTCGGCATCGGAGGCGACCGCCGCCGCGGATTCGGCGCGCCGGCAGCCGCGCGCGATGAGCGGCGCCAGTGCCGCCTCGCTGGTGTCGAACACTGTGAGCGTATGTCCGGCGTCCAGGAGTCGGGCGGCCATCAGCCCGCCCATCCGGCCAACACCGACGAAACCGAAATGCTGTCCTGTCACAACTATCTCGAAATGCTGGTGAATGTTGCGGCAACTATCGGCCAGGGCCTCGCCGCTCCGCCATACGTGTTCTTGGCATAACAGCTTTTCGGCATGCGGCCACGGAGCGGCCGGGATCCGCTCAACCGACCAGTTCGCCTTGCCGCTCGCCGGCGAACAACTCGGCCACCTGCGCCCGGATCATCTTGGCGACCACGCGGGTCGCGACGCTGGTGGGACGCTGGGTCGAGGTCGCGAGCATGAGCTGGCGCGTCATCTTCGGGTCATCGATCGGCCAGGAGCGGATGCGCCCGGCCTTCACCAGGGGCCGCACTGCTGCATCGCACAAGATCGTATAGCCGGCGCCGGCTTCGACCAGGCCGAGGGTCGAGGCCATGGCATCGAGCTCGAGCTGCACGTTGGCGACGATGCCGAGCTTTTCCAAGGTCCGGTCGATCAGCAGGCGCAGCCCATGCGGCCGCGCCGGCAGGATCAACGGGATATCCTCGAGCCGCGAGGCGGGAAGCGGGCCGGTGCCAGCGCCGGCCGGATCGTTCGCAGGGCCGAGCAGCACGAGCCGTTCCTCGAGCAGGGGCTCGGTCAGCAGCGAGGGCAGCCGCGGCGCGTTGTAGACCACGCCGATGTCGATCCGTCCGGTCGAGAGCCATTCGGTCACATGACCGCTGAAGCCCTCGACCACGTGGAGCGCGATCATCGGGAACTCACCGCGGCAGCGCATGACCAGCGGCACGGTCAGGACCCAGCCGATCGAGGGCGGCATGGCGATGGTGATGCGGCCCCGCGGCGCCGCCTTCATCGCCATGATCTCGAAGCTCGCCTTGCCCGCCGTCTGGATGATCTCCTTGGCGTAGGCTTCCAGGAGCTTGCCGGCCTCGGAGAGAACGATGCCCCGGCCGTTGCGATAGAACAGCTCGGCGTTGAGGTCCTGCTCCAGCGAGCGGATCTGTCGGCTCAGGATCGGCTGGGCGACGCTGAGCTGCACGGCAGCCTTGGAGAAGCTGCCGAGCTCCGCGACGCAGAGGAAATACTTGAGCTGCTTCAGCTCCATGCGATCCCTGACACCGGCGATCCCAGTTCGGCTGCGCCGGTTCTTGTCGCCCTGGCTGTGCGCGCCGGCCCCATTGCCGTCGAATGGGGCGATCACCGATCTTGCTGGGAGAGCCGAGCGGCCGTCAACGTCCTTCTGTCACAAACGATGCATGGGCGATGCATGGCTGGTGCGAGGCGGGCGCCGCGCTCATGCCACATTCGATATATCTGCTATGAGATCGGCGGGACTGCCTCGCCAAGGGAATCTCGCCCTAGATTGCGGCGGCTTGAATCCTGCGGGCGCAACCATGCCGGGGCTTGGCCCATCGACCGCCGTTCCGATCTTGGAGGGTCCCTATCGCCCCAACCAGGCGCTGGACCACGGAATGCGGCTGTTCGAATGCCCGGCGCCGGACAACCTGGTCTGGCAGGACGGCCACCTGCTGTTCACCAGCGGATCGGCCGTCCTGCTGCTCGACGGCCTGCACAGTCACCCGCATGACCCCGGCCGGGAGGCGGAAGAGATCCTGCGCTTCGAGAGTGCGGTGACCGCGATGGCGGCGGCGAGTGACGGCAGTCTGGCCATCGGTCTCGGCGCCGAGGGCATCGCCATCGTCGGCGGCGAGCATGACGGCAAGATCGTCGATCCGATTGCGGGGGCGGCAGGAAAGGCGGCGACCGCGCTCTGCTTTGCTGATCCACACACGCTGTTCGCCTGCATGGATCATTCGGCAGACGAAATGCCCGATCGAACGGAAGGCTCGCTCTGGCGCATCGATCTGCGCGGGGCGGAGCCGCTCTGCCTCGCCGCCGACTTGTCTGCTCCGCGCGGCTTGCTGCTGCGTGATATCGACACGCTGGTCGTATCGGAGGCCGGGCGCCGCCGTCTTGTCGCCTGCGCCACCGGCCGCAGAAGCGCGCTGCGCGTTCTGCTCGACGGCCTGCCGGGCAGTCCCGGGCGGATCGCCCGTGGCTCCGGGCACAGCCTGTGGCTGGCGATCCCGGGACTCGGCGGTTCGCCCCTGGCCTATGGTCTCGTGGTGCGCCTCACGACGGATTGCATGCCGGACGTGTCACTGCACGGCGGTACCGACGGACGCAGCCGGGGCGCGGTCAGCTGCCTCGAGGTTCGCGGCGAGCTCGTGGTCGCCTGCCAGGGGGACGACACATTGGTTTCGGTCGACCTCAGCCACGCGGTGGATGATCAAGTCATATCGGAGAGTTGAGAAATGGTGGAAGCGAGGAAGAGGGCCGTGGTCACCGGCGCCGGCAGCGGCATCGGTGCCGCCACGGCGAAACTGCTGATCGCGCGCGGCTGGCAGGTGGCCTGTCTCGACCGCGACGTTGTAGCCGCGAAAAAAACGGGCGGCACAGCGCCGGTCATCGCGGTGGACGTGGCCGACGAGGCGGCGGTGGTGCGCGCCTTTGCCGAGGCCCAGAGCATCCTCGGCGGCCTCGATGCCCTCGCCACCTGCGCCGGCATCTACGACACCACCCCGTTCTTCGAAGTGACCGCGGAAATCTATCGCCGGATCCACGATGTCAACGTCATCGGCACCTTCCTCTGCCTGCGCGAGGGGGCGAAGCTGATGGCCGCGGGGGCGCGGATCTGCACCGTTTCCAGCGTTGCCGGGTTGCGGGGCGGCGGGCTCGCCGGAACCGCCGCCTATGCCAGCAGCAAGGGCGCGATCCTCGCCTTGACCAAGAATGCGGCGCGCGTGCTGGGGCCGAAGGGAATCGCGGTGAACACGATCGCGCCCGGCATGATCGACACACCCTTTGCCGCCGCGCCGCTGTCCGATCCGGTCACACGGCAGCGGATCGAAGCCATGACCTCGTTCAACCGGCTCGGCACGGCGGAGGAGATCGCCGAGGCGATCTGCTGGCTGCTGTCACCCGAAGCTTCCTATGTGCACGGCGCCACCCTGGTCGCCGACGGCGGCATGGTGATGTACTGAGCACGGGGTTCTGGATTGCGCTTGCGGCGATGCGAGCGGTAACATCAAGGCACATCCAATCTCAAAGGAAAGCGTGAATGTCCAAGGAAGTCTACGACCGAGGCCTCAAGATCCGTCGCGAAGTCCTCGGCGCGGAATATGTCGACAAGGCGCTGGCCACCGCCGATGCCTTCGGCAAGCCGCTGCAGGATCTTGTCACCGAGTACTGCTGGGGCGCGGTCTGGGGCCGCGAGGAGCTGTCGAAGAAGACCCGCAGCATGCTCAACCTCGCCATGATCAGCATCCTCAACCGGCCGCATGAATTGAAGGCGCATATCAGGGGGGCACTGACCAACGGCGTCACCAAGGAGGAGATCCGCGAGATCTTCCTGCAGGTCGCGATCTATGCCGGCGTGCCGGCGGCGGTCGATTCCTTCCGCATCGCCCGGGAGGCCTTCGCCGAATCCGGCAAGTGATCCACGCCTGTCGCGGGCGTTGCAGCGCCCTGCGGCAGGCGATCAGACCGGCTTCGGATCGGCGTCCAGTCGGACGACGACGTCTTCCAGGCCCGGCGCCGCGGCCGGATACTGCTTCATCACCAGGGGATCGTGGCCCGGGATGATCGCGTCGGGCGAGGAGGCGAGGGCGTTCATGGTGCGATAGCCCTCCAGCATCTCGACCACGTTGGCGACGACCGGGAACGGCCGGTACTGCTGGAAATTGGCATAGAAGTGCGAGGCGTCCGAGGCCAGCACCATCCAGCCCCGCCGCGTCATCACCCGGGTGATCTGCAATCCGCTGGTATGGCCGCCAACTCGGTGGACGGTGATGCCGGGCGCGATCTGGCCCTCGCCATCGTGGAACTGGGTGCGGCCGGCAAAGGTCCGGCGCACCATCGCGACCACATCCTCGGCCTCGAAGGCGCCGCGCAGGTTGGCGTGGCCCATGCAGCGCCCGGTGCAATAGGCCATCTCCCGGTCCTGCACATGGAAATGGGCGTTCGGGAACATGTCGTGGTTTCCCGAATGGTCGTAATGCATGTGCGAGATCACGACATCCTTCACCTGGTCGGGTTCGACGCCGATCGCCTTCAACCCCACGGCAGGCGAGCGCAGGTGCTGGCGCTTCCGCTTGGCGCCCATCTCTGCCGAGAAGCCGGTATCCAGGATGACGGTGCGGTCCTTGCCCTTGATCGCCCAGACGAAATAATCGAGCGGCATCGGCACGTCGTGCTCGTCCCCGCCGATGAAGTTCTCCGGGGAATGGCGGAACAGATGCGCGTATTTGATGGCGTAGATCTCATAAGCCGGCTGATCGGGCATCCTGCCACTCCCTAACCTTTGGCGGTTCCATTTCGACTGTACCCAGCCGCGACTTGCGGAGGGCGGGCGACTTCTGCAAATTATCCGCGCGGCCGTTAACATTGCGCGGCCTGCGCCGTTGCAGTTTGTTGTGTTACGCGTAACATGGATCGATGATGCAGGCAATATCCGGGGACCGCGTTGGCGAAGTCTGCTGACCAGAAGCGCAAGCAGCGCAACGGCGGGACCACGACCTCGCGGATGCGCGACGTGGCGCGCAAGGCCGGCGTCTCGGTGATGACGGTCTCGCGGGCGCTCAACGATCCCGACAAGGTCTCGAAGGAGATGCGCCAAAGGGTCCGCGCCGTGGTCGAGGAGATCGGCTACGTCCCGAACCGGCTGGCGCGCAGCCTTTCTTCGAACCGATCCAACGTCATCGGCCTCATTGTGCCCAGCATCCGCAACTCGCTGTTCGCCGAGACCATCAAGGGGATCTCCGACGTCCTCAGCGGCAACGGCTATCACCTGATGATCGCCGACAGCGGTCCCGGACTGCTCGAGGAGGAAGAGGCGATCACGGCATTCCTGCAGCAGCGGGTCGCCGGGCTGGTCCTGCACAACACCAGCCACACGCCGACCGCGATCGAGATGATCGCCAACGCCAAGGTTCCGGTGGTCGAGAACGGCAACCTCACGGCCGCTCCGCTCGACTCGGTCGTCAGCTATTCCAACTACGAGGCGGCCCGGGCGATGACGCTGCATCTCGCGCGGATGGGGTACAAGCACATTGCCTTCGTCAGCCTGGTCCGCCGCGAGAACGACCGCGCGCGAGAGAGACTGCGCGGCTATCTCGCCGCCCTCGCCGAGCTCGGCCGCAAGCAGGACGACGCCTTGATCCTGGAGCGCCCCTCCGGATTCAGCGCCGGCGCCGAGGCCGTCGTCAATCTGGTCGAGACCGCGCCGCAGGTCGATGCGATCTTCTTCGCCGGCGATGTCCTCGCCGTGGGCGCAGTGCTCGAGTGCCAGCGCCGCGGCTGGAGCGTGCCCGGCCGTGTCGCCATCGCCAGCTTCGACGACCTCGACATGCTGCGCCACGTCAACCCGCCGCTGACCACCATCCGTCTGCCGCGCTACGAGATCGGCCGGCGCAGCGCCGAATGCCTGCTCGACCGGATCGCCGGCCGCGCCACCGAGCGGGTCAGCCTCGACCTCAAGTTCGAGATCATCCAGCGCGAAAGCGCCTAGTCGCCCAGTCGGATGACCGTTCGCAGCAACGCCATTGCATCGGCTTCGCTTAGTTACCGGTATCATATTTCTGCTTGAAAACATCGATCTCGACTGCAAGGATGCGGAGATAACAGGGCTCTTGCCCCTGACAGTCTGGAATCGATAACAATGCAGACCGCTTCCGCGCGGCTCTCCCAATGGGCGGCAGGCTTGCGCTACGGCGATCTGCCGCGCGCCGTCGTCGAGCAGACCTGCCTCCGGGTGCTCGATGTGTTCGGACTGGTCCTCGCCGGCCTCGGCACATCCTTCGGCCGCTCGGTGCGGGAAGCGGTGCTGGCGCTCAACCCGTCCGGCCCTGGCCGGATCTTCGGCAGCGGGGACGCGACCTCCGTGCCCGGCGCCGCCTTCGCCAACGGCGCCCTCTCGCAGGCGTTGGAGTTCGACGACACCCACAACGAATCGATCGTGCATATGAGCAGCCCGGCGGTGGCCGCGGCCTTCGCGCTGGCTGGATCGGCCCCGATCAGCGGCACGGACCTGATCGCCGCCATTGCCGTCGGCAACGAGATCTCCTGCCGCGTGGGCAGCGTCGCGCCGGGCCAGTTTCATCGCCGCGGCTTTCATCCGACCGGTCTCTTCGCGACTTTCGGCGCGACCTGGCTTGCGGGCCGCCTGCTCGGGCTCACCATCGAGCAGATGAACAACGCGGCGGGAATCGCCGGCAGCTTCGCCTCCGGCCTGCTGCAGTGCTGGGTCGACGGCACACAATCGAAGTTCCTGCATCCGGGCTGGTCGGCGCAGGGCGGGATCACCGCGGCGATGCTCGGCAGGACCGGGACCACGGGTCCCGCCGCGGTCTTCGAGGGCCGCTTCGGCCTCTTCGCCTCGCATCTCCAGGATGAGAGCGTGCCGCGCAACTACGGCCGCATCACCGACGAACTCGGCGAGCACTGGGAAAGCCAGAACGCCTCCTTCAAGCCGTTCCCGGTCGCCCACGTCATCCACCCCTACATCGACGCGCTGCTGCGGCTCCGGGCCACCCACGGCATCGATCCCGATCGGGTCGCGCGGATCATCTGCCCGGTCGCAGGCTACATCGTCGGCATCGTCTGCGAGCCGCCGGCGGAGAAGCGCCGGCCGCGTTCCGATTCCCATGGCCGGGTCAGCCTGCAATACACCTTGGCCGAGGCTTTGGTGCTCGGCCGCATCGACAAGAATGCCTACCAACCGGACGCCCTCGCCGATCCCCGCATTCTCGGCCTCGCCGATCGCGTCGAGTACCAGGTCGATCCGAAGTTTCCCGGACCGGAGCGCTTCAAGGGCGCCGTCAGGATCGAGATGAAGGACGGCGCCACGTTCGAGACGGTCGAGGAGCACAATCGGGGCTCGGCGGCCAATCCCATGGCGGTCGACGATATCGTCGCAAAGTTCGACGCCAATGCGGCCGACATGCTTGATGCGCCGCGGCGGCGCGCGCTGGTCGACGCGATCCTGGCCCTGCCCGATGCGAAGGATGCCGCGCGCCTGGTGGACCTGACGATCGGCGCCGGAGGCAGGCGATGATCAAAGGCCGAAATGCATTGGTCACGGGCTCGACCAACGGGCTTGGGCACGCGGTCGCCGTCGGGCTCGCGCAGGCGGGCTGCAACGTGATGCTCCACGGCCTCGAGCCGGCCGCCGCCGTCGCGGAACAGCTCCAGTCGATCCGGAATGCGCACGGCGTCGCCGTCGACTACCACCAGGCCGATCTCGCCGGGCTCGCCGGCGTCGAGGGCCTGATCGCCGCCGGCCGCGATCGCCTCGGCGGCATCGATATCCTGGTCAACAACGCCGTGACCCGGCATTTCGCGCGGGTCGAGGAGTTCCCGACCGAGAAGTGGGACCATGCCCTGGCGGTCAATTTGTCCGCCGCCTTCCACGCGATCCGCCTCACCCTGCCGGGCATGCGGGTGCGGAAATGGGGACGGATCATCAACATGTCCTCGGTCTACAGCTCCTTCGCCATCGCCAACCGCATCGACTACGTCACCACCAAGACCGCGCTCATCGGCATGACCCGCGTGGTCGCGCTGGAGAATCTCGATCTCGACATCACCTGCAATGCGGTCTGTCCCGGCGCCATCCACACGCCCTACAGCGAGGCGAAGATCCTCGACCTGATGAAGGCGGAGGGCATCGACCGCGAGGCGGCCGAGCGGAAATTCCTCGAAGTGCGCCAACCGACCGGGCGCTTCATCGCCGCCGAGGGCGTCGCCGACCTGGTGGTCTTCCTCTGCGGCCCGAATGCCCGCGACATCACCGGCTCGACCATGCCGATCGATGCCGGCTGGACCGCGAGCTGAGGAGGGCGAGGCGATGCGCGGTCTCTCCGAACGCAGCGGCCGGAAGCTGGCGGAACGTTTCTCAGAGCCGCCTGCTCTCCCGCTCGCCGACGCGGCTCCCGACCTGCCGCCGCCCGACTGTGCCACCAAGCAGATCGACGACGCCACAGCCGCCTATGTGGCCGAGATGCGCATGTCGTTCGAGGGGCTGCGCCAGGCCGAGGCACAGCTCGCCGGTCTGCTGGTGCTCGCCGCCGCAACGGGCCAGGCGATTGCCGGCCATCCGATGCTCGACATGGCGGCCGATGCGATGGCGGAAGCCGCGGACGGCATTCGGTCCGTCAAGATACCGCCGCGCGCCGAGCACCATCACGCGCATGTGCTCTCGGCGCTGCAGGCACTTCGACTGACTTTATCGGCAGCGCGTCGATGCCTGGTGCGCCGCGATGCGGCCACGATCGATACCGTCCTGGTGCCGCTGCGCCAGGCGCACCGGCATCTGCTCTGGGCGACCGGCGCGCTCCCGGGATTCGAAGTCGTGGCGCTGTCGCAGGCCTGCTGTGCGCAGTACGCCGCGCCGCGGGATCGACGCGAGAGACGATAACAAGGAACCTTGAAGAACGATGCTCTGGGAAGGAGACCCGCCATGTCCGACTATTCGATCTGGGTGCTGGAATACGGCGCGGTGCCGAATGCCCCGAAGGGCGTCACGGTGCACGGCACCTTCAACCAGGGCACCGTCAAGCTTCCCTATTGCTATGTGGTGATCAAGGGCCGCGGCCATGTGGCGATGGTCGATGTCGGCTACAACAACAAGGACTACGGCAAGGTCATTGCCGACAATTACGGCGTCCAGAACTGGCATGCCCCGGCGCCGGTGCTGGCCGAGGTCGGCGTGAAGCCGGACCAGGTCACCGAGGCTTTCATCACCCACGCCCATTTCGATCACATGGGCAACACCGACGACTTCCCGAAGGCGACCTTCTACGTCCAGGAGCGCGAGATCTCGAAATGGGTCTGGTCGCTCTCGCTCAATCGCAAGTTCCGCTGGCTGAATGCCGCGACCGATCCCGGCGACATCATGCGCACCGTCGATCTGGCGCGGCAGGGCCGGTTGGTCAGCGTGCAGGGCGATCGCGCGGATGTCATCCCTGGTGTCGACCTGCATGAGGCCTTCGACACCCACACCTGGGGCTCGATGTACGTCAACGTACGCAACGACGGACGCACGGGCAGCGACGATTGCTGGGTGTTCGCCGGCGATCTCATCTACAGCTATGCCAATCTCGAAGGCTACGACCCCGACGATCCGCAATACATCCCGATCGGCCTCGCCACCGGCAGCCAGACCAACGCCATGCTGAAGATCGAGGAGATGATCGACCTGGCCCATGGCCAGGTGAAGCGGGTGATCCCGATCCACGACGAGGCATTGAAGGACATGTTCCCGTCGCGGATCACAGCGAAGGGCTTGCGCGTCACCGAGCTCGCGCTTGCCAAGGGCGAAACCTCGCGGGTGAAGTGAGCGGCGGGGCGAAGGAGAACGGCGATGGCAGGCAGTCGTCTCGGCTTCATCGGCACCGGTCGCATGGGCGGCCACATGGCGGCGCGCCTGCTGGCGGCCGGCCACCATGTTACCGTCTGCGACGGCAATGACGCCGCCGTCGCCCCGCTGGTCGCGCTAGGCGCGAAGCGGGCGAAGACGGCGGCCGAAGTCGCCTCCGACACGGAGGTCGTGTTCGCCAGCCTGCCGACGCCGGATGTGGTCAAGACCGTGGCGCTCGGCGCCGGCGGCGTGATCGAAGGCGGCAAGGCCAGGACCTTCGTCGATCTCTCGACGACGGGACCGCGCATCGCCGCCGCCGTCAGCGCCGGCTTGGCCGCGAGGAATATCGTCGCCGTGGACGCACCGGTCAGCGGCGGCATGGCGGGGGCGAAGAACGGCACCCTTGCCGTGATGGTGTCATGCCCCAAGCCGACCTTCGATGCTTTGGAACCGATCCTCAAGGTATTCGGCAAGCTGTTCTTCATTGGCGAGAAGCCCGGCGCGGCCCAGACCATGAAGCTCGTCAACAACCTGCTTGCTGCCTGCTCGCTCGCCATCACCTGCGAGGGCATGGTGATGGGCGCCAAGGCCGGGCTCGACGCCAAGACCATGATCGACGTCCTGAACGTCAGCAGCGGCCGCAGCAGCGCGACGCAGGACAAGTTCCCCCGGGCGATCCTGCCGCGCACCTTCGATTTCGGCTTCGCGACCGGGCTCTCGCACAAGGACGTACGGCTCTGCCTCGACGAGGCCGAGGCGCTCGGCGTGCCGATGATCGTCGGCAGCGCGGTGCGCCAGGTCCTGGCGATCACCAGCGCGCTCTACGGGCCGGATTCCGACTTCACCTCGATGGTGAAATGCGCGGAGCAGTGGGCCGGCACGGAAGTGCGCGGCTAGACTCGGTTGATACCCGTATCATCGCGGCGCTGATCATTGCCCGGACCGGTTGGCCGTCATCCTCTTCGGCGGCACTCATGGGCCGCGAATTTCCAGTCCCTTGGCCGCATTCCGCGATGATCGATCATAACTGATAGTCTGATCGCGGATAAGATACCGGTAACTTTTTCCTTGCCAGCTCCGGGAGCCCATGGGAGAAAAGGGCAAGAAGAAGCTGTTCAGCAGCACGCGCAGCCGGCCGACCGGCCGCTGCACCACCGGGAGGGAGACATCGATGAAGACCGCGATTCTAGGAACCGTCGTTTCCGTGCTCACGGCGCTTGCCGCCGTCGGTCAAGCGAGCGCGGACGAGAAGCCGATCCTGATCGGCCTCATCGCCGGGACGACCGGCGCCTACGGCTCGACCGGCGTCGCCGTCGTCAACGGTGCGCAGCTCGCGGTCGACAAGATCAACGCGGCGGGCGGCGTCATGGGACGCCAGCTGAAGCTCGATGCGCACAACGACAACGCTTCCGCCACCCTGTCCGGCCAGCTCTTCGCGAAGCTGGTGAGCGACGGCGCGGTGGCGATCGCCGGCTCGCCGGACACCGGCCCGACCACCGCCGAGCTCGCCATCCGCCACAAGATCCCGACCATCGGCGTAGTCGATGACGGCGGCCTCACGGTCTACAAGGACGGCCCGACCGGAAAGCCCAACCCGTGGGTCTTCGATTTCGGCCTCAACACCTTTGCCTGGGGCGAGAAGATCGGCGAATACGCGCTGAAGCACTGCCCCGACGGGCTCGCGGTATTGCATGACCCCTCGACCTACGGCGAGGGCGGCAACTTCGGCATCAAGCTCGCCTACGACAAGGCGGGCAAGAAGGTCGCCTACGAGGAGAAGATCACCGAGAACTGGTCGACCGGCGCGACCGCCGCGCTGATGCCCCAGGCGACGGCGATCAAGGACAAGGGGATCAAATGCGTCGATGCCTGGCTGACCCCGCAGGACCAGGCGGCGTTCGTCCAGGACCTGCACTCGCTGGGCTATGAGGCGACGGTGTTCGGCAACGACGAGACGGCTTCCGACGATACCTATTCAAAACTCGCCGGCGATCTCGCCAACGGAACGATCACCGCGGCGTTGACGTCCGGTCTGCATCCGAATGACGAGCTCAAGGCGTTCCGTGACGAATACAAGGCGAAGTTCAACGTCGAATCGACGCCGTTCGCCGAGACCAGCTATGACAGCATCATGATGCTGAAGCAGGTCATCGAGAACGCGAAGTCGACCGACGCGAAGGCGCTGCAGGCGGAGTTCAACAAGACCTCCGGTTTCAAGGGCATCAGCGGCACGCTCGGCTTCACCGAGCAGGAGCACATCACCATCACCGCCGATCAGCTCACGTTGATCAAGTACGACGCGGCTTCGAAGAGCTGGGTCGAGGTGACGGACTGATCTCTCGGCCAGGGCGCCGGCGGGGCCTGGGGCCCGTCGGCGCCGGTGGAACGGGCGAAGCGAGGGCGGCATCGGCTGCCCTCGCTTTGTCGCACAGAGGAGGGCATAGTTGCTGCAATTCGTGCTCAGCGGACTGGCGATCGGCGCGATCTACGGCCTGATGGGGATGGCGCTCGCCATCTCGTTCTACGTGACCCGGGTCATCAATTTCGCCCAGGGCCAGATGATGATGGTCGCGATCATGATCGTCTCGGCGCTGACAGCGGCCGATATCTCCCCCTGGCTCTCGGTGCTCATAGGGCTGGTTTGCGCCTGCGTCGTCGCGGTCCTGTCCTATGTCCTCGCCGTCAGGCCGATCCTCGCCTTTGACCGCTTCAGCTTCGGCTGGCTGGTGAGCACGCTCGGCTTCGCGGTCGTGGTGGAGAATGCCGCGGCCTATCTCTGGGGCCCGACCTCGCGGGCCTTCCCGCCGATCCTCAACGACATCAGCGTGCCCATCGGCGACTCTGTCCTCACCGCGCAGCAGCTGTTGGCGATCGGCGCCGCCATCGTCCTGACCGCCGCATTCGAGCTGATCCGCAAGCGCACGCTGTTCGGCAAGCTCGGCATGGCCATCGCCGTCGATCCCGAGATGGCCTCCGCCATCGGCGCCAACACGACCGCCGTGGCGATCGTCGCCTTCGCGCTCTCCGGCCTCTTTGCTGGCGTCGCCGGCGTGCTGATCGGGCCCAGCACCTTCGCGAACCCGTATCTCGGCGACACCTTCGGCACCTACGGCTTCATTGCCATGATGATCGGCGGCGGCACCGAGAAGCCGGCGGCGGCGATGTTCGGCGGCCTGCTCCTCGGCGTGCTGGCGGAGGGCGCCAATGCGACCATCAATTCGCAGGCCTCCGACTGGTTTCCATTCCTCGTCCTGGTCGTGATCCTGATCGTCTCGCCGCGGGGTTTGTTCAGCTCGGGCAGCGCGCTGTTGCGCCTGCGCCCGGCGCGGCTCGCCCCGGGCCGACCCGTCGCGGGATGAAGGACCGCATGGACGGCAGCCGCGGACAGATCTCGCTCTCGGCCGGTGTGCCGACCGGGCGGTTGGCGCCGGTCCGGCGCGCACGCGGCGCCATCTTCGTCGCGGCCTATCTGGTCCTCACCTACGGGATCGCGCAATCCAGCCTGAACCTGCAGGCCCTCGCCCTGGTGGCGGCGGTGTTCAGCATCCTCGCCATCAGCCTCGATCTCGTGGCCGGCATGCTCGGCCTCTACTCGCTGGGGCAGGGGGGCTTCTTCGCCATCGGAGCCTACCTCACCACCATCGTCGCCGCCCAATACGAGGTGAGCGTGTTCTGGCTGCTGCCTGCGGTGCTGGTCGTGACCGGCGTCAGCGGGGCCTTGATCGGCGCCATGTCGCTCAGGGTGAGCGGGCTCTATTTCGCGATCACCACCTTCGTCTTCACCCTGGTCCTCACCGTCCTCGCGACCGACCTCTCCATCACCGGCGGGCTGCAGGGCTTGCTCGGCCCGGCCTTCCCCGATTTCCCGGACAGCCTCGCGCCGCTCGGCACGCCGGTCGCCTGGTGCGTGATGCTGGCGCTGCTGGTCGCGCTAGGCGCGAAGCGGGCGAAGATCGCGGCCGAGGTTGCCTCCGACACGGAGGTTGTGTTCGCCAGCCTGCCGACGCCGGATGTGGTCAAGACCGTGGCGCTCGGCGCCGGCGGCGTGATCGAGGGCGGCAAGGCCAGGATCTTCGTCGATCTCTCGACGACGGGGCCGCGCATCGCCGCCGCCGTCAGCGCCGGCTTGGCCGCGAGGAATATCGTCGCCGTGGACGCACCGGTCAGCGGCGGCATGGCGGGGGCGAAGAACGGCACCCTTGCCGTGATGGTGTCATGCCCC
>Ga0335070_10001811_pt1 | contig 24781 bp, 19 predicted proteins | sample Lox_Sample_13_FD_206722 | JGI IMG/M metagenome (GOLD analysis project Ga0335070, IMG submission 206722) | Soil microbial communities from Loxahatchee National Wildlife Refuge, Florida, United States - Lox_Sample_1.3 | ecosystem: Environmental > Terrestrial > Soil > Wetlands | place: USA...
TCGGCGAAGGCGAGTCCATGGGCCCACTGAATGACCAGATGCGCGCCGAAGATCTCGCTCAGCAATCCGACCTCAAGTTCGACATCACCTGGAACACGCTCAACGAAGGGCTCGAAACGCTGGTCAAACATGGCGTCTCGCCCAACGTGGCATCCTTTATCGGCGCGGCCACGCCGCGCGTCTACGTCCTCGGCCGCGCCAATCGCGCACCGACTCCCGCTGAACTCGACAAGATGCGCGAGGTGACCGACCAGGCAATGCGCGAGGGAGCCCTCGGTGTGGCATCGGCTTTGATCTATGCTCCCGGCAACTATGCCAAGACTGACGAGCTCATTGCCCTCGCGCAAGTCGCGGCCAAGTACAAGGGCATCTACATTTCGCACATGAGGAACGAAGGCGATCACGAAATGGAGGCGGTGGATGAACTCGTCACCATCGCTCGAGAGGCAAGGATTCCCGCCGAGATCTATCACCTGAAAGTCGCCGGCGCAAATAACTGGGGCCACCTGCCGGAACTGATCCAGAAGGTTGAGGCGGCCCGTGCCCAAGGCCTGACAATTACGGCCGACATGTACACCTATCGCGCCGGCGCCACCGGTCTCGACGGCGCAATGCCACCTTGGGTCCAGGAAGGCGGTCTTGAAGCATGGCGCAAGCGGTTGCAGGATCCAGCCATCCGCAAGAAGGTTAGACAGGAGATGCTGAGCAGCGACAAATATGACAACCTCCTGCACTCGGCGGGGTCGCCGGAAAATGTGCTTTTCGTGGGATTCAAGAGTGACAAACTCAAACCATTGACGGGGAAGACGCTCGCCGAAGTCGCCAAGATGCGGAACTCGACTCCTGAAGACACCGCAATGGATCTCGTCGTCGAAGACGACTCGCGCGTCGAGACCGTCTACTTCCTGATGAGCGAGGACAACATCCGCAAGCAGATCGTGTTGCCCTGGCTGAGTTTTGGTGCCGATGCCGAACCTGAGGGCATCGACGGCATCTTTCTTAAATCCAGTACGCATCCACGCGCTTTCGGAAACTTCGCCCGCGTCTACGCGCGCTTTGTCCGCGATGAAAAGCTTCTCACGGTGCCCGAAGCGGTTCGCAAGATGACCGCGCTTCCCGCCACCAATCTTGGCATTGCCAATCGCGGCCTGTTACGCGAGGGATATTTCGCGGACATCGCAGTCTTTGATCCAAACACCATCCAGGACCACGCTACCTTCGAGAACCCGCGCCAGCTGGCAACCGGCGTCTCGGAGGTTTTCGTCAATGGTGTAGAGGTCGTTCACAACGGTCAGCACACCGGCGCGAAGCCGGGCCGCGTCGTCAGGCGTGATCGAAACTGATTATTCAGGTTGCGAGTGAAGTGCCCACGCTGTCGACAAGTCTTGAACGACGTGGCCGATTGATTTGTAAATGGTAATCTCATCGGGTGATCGCCGCCCGGGAATTTTGCCGGAGAGCACCTCACCGATCTCAGCGATGATGTGGTCGTCCCCGATCAGCCCAGCCTCTTTGGCGCGCAGGAATTCCGCACCCTGCAGCAGCACCCCCTCCCGGCTATCGGCGATAAAGCGCGAACGCACGACGAGATCATTGTCCACTTCCGCGGGCCCGGCAAAGCCGGAGCCGACAACGTTTACATGCGTCCCCGGCCGCACCCACTCGCCCTTCAATATTGGTTCAACCGCCGCCGTCACGGTACAAATTATGTCGGCACCCCGCGCCACTTCCCGAGCGCTCTCCACCGCAACCACGGGCATTGACAGTTCCGCATGCATGCGCTCCGCGAATGCGCTGGCCCGCTCAGCCGATCTTCCCCACACCGCAATGGACTCGATCTCACGCACCTTGCCGATCGCGCGGGCGTGCGTCGCCGCCTGTTCGCCGTAACCGAGCAGCGCCAGCCGACGCGCATCTCTGCGCGCCAGCACGTCCGTTGCAACCGCGCTGGCCGCAGCGGTCCGAATCGCGGTAACTTCGCCGGCGTGAACAACGCAAACCGGTGCCCCTGACTCGGGATCGAAGAGGATAACGAGGCCTTGATGGGACTGTACGCCCTTTGCGAAGTTTTCCGGAAAAACGCTGATCAACTTCGCTCCGAACGGGCCAGTCTCACTCATGGCGCCCGGCATGACGCCGAACAACCGCCCTTCCGACAGCGGAATGATCGTTCGTAGAAGTTGTTTTGTCTCACCGCGCGAAAGCGCGATCATCGCCTCGCGTACGATCGGAATGCAGACCTCGTAAGTGAGCCGCCGCGCAACTTCTTCTCGGTCAATAAATCGCATGGGAGTTCCTGTAATTTGGCGCGCGCTCATCTACAACTGTTCAATTTCGCACACCGCTGTCTGTCACTGGTCACCGGTTCGTCCAGTCTCCATCCGGCCTGTTCGAATACTTCCTTTGCTGACAATCCGTTACGACCCTGAAAGCATGGCTTCCAGCTTGCTCTTTCCGTCGTCGGCGTACTACCCCCGGCCGGCAAGGAGTCGCGTTGATGGAGACGATACTACAAGACCTGCGGCATTCGCTGCGCCTCTTGCGCAGAAGTCCAGGATTCAGCTCCATTGCCGTCCTCACCCTGGCACTCGCGATCGGTGCGACCACCGCGATCTTCAGCGTCGTCTATGGCGTGCTGCTGCGGCCGCTTCCCTACCATGAACCCGGCCGAATCATGGCCATCTTCGAGGTCAACACCAAGGGCACATGGTCGCGCCTCGCCGATCCCAACTTCGACGACTTTCGCGATCAAAGTCACAGCTTCGAGGCGATCGCCAAATACTCCGGCAATGTCTCCTCTGTTTCGGGCGGCTCCGAACCCACTCGCTCCGTCGTTACAAGCGTCTCTCCCGGCTTTCTGAACGTATTTGGTGTTCAGCCAATTCTCGGACGCGGCTTCACCGCCGCCGACGCCACAAGAGGCGCCGGGCCGGTTGCTCTTGTAAGCTCCGGATACTGGAAGCAATACCTTGGCGCCGCCCGCGATCTTTCTCAGCTTCATTTGAAAATCGACGATCAAATCTTTTCGATCGTCGGCGTCCTGCCCGATGATTTCCAATTCCCAACCGACGCTGCGCTTTGGATCCCCGCCGATCGCACCGGCGAAAACACGAGCCGGACGTCGCACAACTACAACGCGATCGCGCGCCTCCGCGACGATTTAAGCCCGCAGCAGGCGACATCGGATATCAGCTTGATCGCCCGCCGCATTCGCAACGCCTCCACTGAGCAAAACGACTACTTGCTCGAAGACGGCATCGTAGTTCCGCTGCAGGAATCGATCACCGGACAAGCGCGGCCCGCCTTGCTTATCTTGCTTGGCTCAGTCGGGATTCTTCTCCTGGTTGCCTGCGCGAACGTTGCAAATCTTCTGCTGGCGCAAGCTTCAGGCAGAACGCGGGAACTAGCCGTCCGCAGCGCGCTCGGGGCTCCGCGTGCACGTTTGATTCGCCAATTTCTGACCGAGGCCTTCGTGCTTTCGCTCTTGGGCGGTGGCGCTGGAGTTCTCGGGGCTTACTTGGGCGTCGAGGGCCTGGTCGCACTGGCCCCGCAAAATCTCCCCCGGCTGGATAGTGTTTCCATCAGCCTCCCCGTGCTCGTTTTCGCGGTTTTGCTATCGAGCGCAGTCGCCATCGGACTCGGAACGTTCACCGCGATACGCGCGACTCGCGGTGAGGTCCGCGAGGGCCTCGGCGAAGGCGGCCGCGCACAAGCCGGAACCCAGAGCGGCCAGCGCATTGGCCGCATGATCGTCGCTGCACAGATTGCGACGACGCTCGTTCTCGTCGTCGGCGCCGGACTGCTCAGCCGCAGCTTGCTGAAAGTGCTCGAGGTCAACCCCGGCTTCCGCACCGACAAGATCGTCACTATGGATGTTTCAATTCCCTGGCCGGAATCCGACGATCCAAAGCTGAAGACGAAAGAGGCATTCTTCTTCGCCAATCTGATAGACCGGCTCAAACAGATTCCGGGCGTGCACAAAGTAGGCGCAACGAGCGGCCTTCCCCTGGACGGCGGCCTGCCGGATGGCATGTTCGCGCTCATGTCTCAGAGCGAAGTCCCGAAAACCTTTGCAGAATTTGAGCCGTTCTTTCGTCAAAAGGACCGCACCGGCAATGCCGATTTCGGGGTGACCACCGATGGGTACTTCGAGGCTCTCGGAATTCCGCTGTTGCGCGGCCGCCTCTTCAATGACGGCGACGTCGCAGACTCTCCTCACGTCGCGGTCATCAGTGAATCGCTCGCGCGGGAGCGCTGGCCCGGCCAAGATCCGCTTGGCCGCACCATCGAATTCGGCAACATGGATGGCGACCCGCGCCTACTCACCATTGTCGGCATCGTTGGCGATGTCCACGAATATGGTGCCGATGCTCCGCCGCGGCCTACGGTTTACGTCAATCTGTTTCAGCGGCCGCGCGCCGGCGATATCACTCTCACCATGCTGACCGACGCCCCCACCCCTCTCGTCACCTCGGCCGCTCGCGGCATTCTCCAGGAACTTAATCCCGACCTTCCGCCGAAATTTCGTACCTTCTCACAGATTTACTCAGCATCGCTCGGTTCGCGCCGCTTCAATCTCATCCTCATCGGCTTCTTTGGCGCCGTGACGTTGTTGCTCGCAACAGCAGGCGTGTTTGGAGTGATGGCCTACTCGGTTAACCGGCGCACACGCGAGATTGGCGTGCGAGTGGCTTTGGGCGCGAGATCCAGTGATGTTCTCGGAATGATTCTCGGGCAGGGGTTGCGCACGATTTCGATCGGAGTCGCGATCGGGCTCGCGGGCTCCCTCATCCTAACCCGCGCGATCGCATCATTCCTCTTCGGCGTAACGGCGACCGATCCGTTGACCTTCGTCGCCGTGGTCCTGCTCCTGGTGGGAGCCACGCTTCTGGCTTGCTACATTCCGGCCCGCCGAGCCACGAGGATCGAGCCGATGTCAGCTCTGCGTTATGAGTAGGCAGGCAAAGCGGCATCTCCCAGGGATCAATCAAAGCGAGGCACAGATCATCAGTGAACGGTCATGGGTGAGCAGCCAGCGATTGCCGATCAAGGAGGCGGGGTGAGCCGTCGCCGGTGACCGCTGACCGATGACCGGCTTCTAGATAATCGTCTTCAGCGGCAATCCCTGATTCACCGCAAAGAGCGCCAGTTCCAATCGCGTAGAAACTCCCAGCTTGTCGAAGATGTTGCTCAGGTGATGCTTCACCGTGTCTTCGCTGATCTTGAAATATTCGGCAACCTCGCGGTTGGCATAACCGGCCACAATCGCTGATACGATCTCCAGTTCACGGGGCGTCAACCCGAACTTCTTCTGCTTCGATTCCTCGTTCGTCGTCTGCATCAGGTTGCGCAGATATTGGACAAGGTTCGAAACGCTCTCGCGCCCCACCCAGTACTCTCCCCCCATCACCGCATGGATAGCCTTCAGCAGAAGTTCGGTGGCGGAGTCCTTCATTACCACGCCACGCGCGCCCAGCTGCAGAGCCTCCACGATCTGCTTCTTCTCGACTGCGGCGGTCAGGAGGATGATGCGTACGGGCACCGCTGCCTTGCCGCTCACGCTCAGGTCACGCAACGCGTCCAGGCCAGTGTGGCGCGGCATTGCCAGATCCAGCAGCAGCACGTCAGGCTTGATTTCCGTTGCCAGTTTGACGGCTTCGAGTCCATCCGGGGCCTCTCCCACTACTTTCATGTCCCCTTCCGACTCCAACAGGCGTCGCAAGCCATCGCGGAAAATAGGATGATCATCGGCGATTACGATCCGAATCGGGGTTTGGCGTTTCTCCATAATTATTCCTGACTTACTTGATTAGGCATTGCCTGTTACTTTCATTGCCGGCGGAATCAGCACTTCCAACCGGGCGCCTTGTCCCGGGTTCGATTCTATCGTGAGTTCACCTGCAAGCAAGCGTACTCTTTCTCGAATGACAGCAGGGCCCTTTCCGCTCGTCGCCAACTCCGCTTCCGACATTCGTCCACTGAACGAGAAACCGCGGCCGTCATCCTCGATGGTCAGCCGCAGGTTCCCTGCTTTCTGCGCCAAGCGCACCAGCACGTGATGCGCACCGCTGTGCTTGCGCACATTCACCAGACTTTCCTGCACTATTCGTGCCAGTTCACGGCACACCTTTTGCGGAAGCTCGACGCGCTCCAATTCGCTAACGAACTTGGCAGAGACGCCGGTCTCGCGCTGGAACCGCTCCACCATGTCGTGGATGAAACCGAGCAGCCTCTCCGCGTCGACCTCGAACGACTTCATGGCCTGCATCAACTCGCGCAGCTTCAGCACTTCTTCGCGCAGCAATTTCTGGATTCGTGTGAGCTCAGTGCTTACCACAGGCGCCTGCCCCGACTGCCGCCGCAGAACGTCCAGTTGCATCTCCACCGCGATCAGCGACTGGATTGCTCCGTCGTGCAACTCCCTCGCAAAACGAGCCCGCTCTACCGCGCCCGCTCGCTCCCGCAATCGGCGCATCAGGTACACGTTATAAATGGCTGGACCGACTTGCTGTGCGAATTCCTGCAAAAACCGCATCTCCTCTTCCGGTTCGCCCATCCTTGTTGGATCGAATACGAACACGCGTCCCGACCATTCCTTCCCAAACAGAAAGGCTACCGAGACAACTGTCTGGAAGTCTTCGGCCTTCGCAAATGCACTGAGGAACTGAGGGCCCAGGTCCCGCAACCGGTGTCCTTCACGGTCCAGGAAGACCGTGGAGAGTTCGCGGGCTACATCGCCGCTCTCCGCGGCCTTACCCGTGCGCTGCGCGTAAATTGCTTCTGCCGGCGACTCGAAAAGATAAGCCTCCAAACTCTCCGGTGCTGCTTCGCGCCAGCGTACCTGGCTTGCCTCGCCATCCTCACTCCGAGTTAGCTCGGCGAGAAAGATGCGGTAGCTGTTCGATTCCTGCGAAGCGCTCAGCACGCGGCGTGCTCCGTAGATGCTCAGCATCTCTCCAAGAATCTGCTGCATGGTGCCGGTCAATCCAGCCTCGACGCGCGTCGAACTCAGCACACGCGTGATCACTGCGCGCTCGGCGCGAACCTTCTTCTGGTTTTGCGCCATATATCCGAGCAGAAACGCGAGCGCCAGCAGGTATACCGAGCTCATGAACAGCTGTTCCGCATTCAACTCCTGGAAGCTGACTCCCCTCGGCAGGTGCAGCGGCCCGATCTGGCGACGGAGAACATTTTCCAGCCCCGCGCTGAGGGCAACAAACTCAATCCACAACAGGACAACCGCGGCCAGCGCCGTGCTCACCGTCTCCCACAGCCCCCACCGGTAGGCTGCAGCCGCCATGACAAATACAAAGAACAAAAAGAACGGGCCGCGTTGGGCCGGCGCGAACATCGAGATCAAGACTGGCCACAAGATATCCGCGGAGTGCACGACCATACGGAAAGCCATGGTCGATTCCCGGCGGACCCTCACCAGTAGCATCACAAGCGTGGCGTGGGTCAGGTAGACGATCAGCAGCCACAGGAGCCATCGCGAATACGCCACCCGCCCGGGCTCCATCACCATGGTGACCAATGCGGCAATCGTCAGCGCGACGCGTGTGGTCGCCAGCCAGCGCTCGGTGCGACGGATTTCGCTGGCACCCAGCGGAGCGCGAAAACGCCAAAGGTCATGATTGTGTATGAGGGCCCACGACACGTTAGTTTGTCCGTTTGCAATCCTGAAGTTGTCTTCTGTTAGCCGACCATTCTACGCGCTTTACGGAGGCGCGGGCGCCTGCGCTTGCAGAATCAGAAGCAGCGGGAAACCGCCCGGCCACTGGCATTCCCGTGACTCGCATGGTTACTAGAGTAACGTCGGGGCTGCCGGCCTCCGCCCATGCCGCTCTAAAATAAAGCCGGAGTAGTTTGTGTCTCGCCGCACTCAATTCTGGATCGCGCTGGCCGCCCTCACCGCCGCACAGGTGTCAGCCTCCCTGTTTATGCGCAGGGGCGAGGCCCTGACCATTGCCAGCGACCTGATCCAGGGCCTTCTCCTATTGGTAGCAACGGCTGCTTTTCTTCCCAAGACATTGCGCGGCCGCTCTGCAACAACGCACGCGCGCATCTTCTGGATCCTGATGAGTGGCGGCATGGTGTTCTGGCTCGTCTACCAGGCGATGTGGAATTACTTCGAGGTCATCCGCCGCACCGACGTGCCGGACCCCTTCGGCGGCGACGTAGTTCTTTTCCTGCATCTGGTGCCAATGATCGCTGCCCTTGGCGTTCTTCCGCATCTGCGTGGAGACGAGCGCGATGAACGCATCCGCATGCTCGACTTTACCCTCCTCATGATCTGGTGGGTTTTCATCTATGTCTATCTCGTCATTCCGTGGCAGACGGCGCACATTGATCAGCCCACTTACAGCTCTAACTTCAACTTCGCGTATCTGACCGAGAAATCGGTCCTGCTCGGTTCTTTAATCGTTCTCACCTTCACTTCGCAAGGGGGCTGGCGGCGACTATACGCGCAGTTTCTCGGCGCGAGCGCCCTCTACGCCTCCAGTTCTTACTTTGCCAATTATGCGATTGGCCATAAGACCTACTACAGCGGTAGCGTCTATGACATCCCCTTGACCGTTTCCGTCGCGTGGTTCGCCGTGATCCCGGTGCTCTCAAACCACTACGACCTGTCCGACACCAAGTCGACCAAACCCCTGCTCGGCGTCGGCATCACCCGCATGAGCATGCTCGCCCTATGCACGCTGCCGTGGGCCGCGCTTCACGCGGAACTCGACGCCAGCGTTCCAAGCGCCGTGCGCGCCTTTCGTATCGTTGCCAGTCTTCTGGCAATGGTTGTGATGGGCGTAATGGTCTTCTGGCGCCAACGTCTGCTCGCGTCCGAGCTCACCTATTTCCTGGACAAGTCCCACCGCTCACTCGACGAACTCCAGTCGCTCCAGAAACAACTGATCCAGTCCGAGAAGCTTGCCTCGCTCGGCCAGTTAGTTGGCGGCGCAGCACACGAGATCAACAACCCGCTCACCGCCATGCTGGGCTACTCCGACCTACTCAGCGCATCGAATTTGCCCGGGGAAGAACAACGCCAGGCCGTGGCGATCGGCGAACAGGTGCGCCGCACAAAAACGCTGGTTTCAAGCCTCTTGACCTTCGCTCAACAGGGCCCGTCCAAACTCGCCTCCGTCGACATCAATTCCCTGCTCCAGACCGCGATGCGACTGCTTGCGCCGCAACTGGAGTCGCAGGGTGTCGTCAACCGCCTTGAACTTCGCCCCTCCCTGCCGCACGTGCTCGCCGACTCCAACCAACTCCTGCATGTCTGCCGGCACCTCGCCTCCCAGATCGGAGGCCAGTTCGACGCCAGCTCACACTCGGCCCTGCTCATTCGCACGAGCCTTGAAAATGATTCGGTTGTGATTGAGTTCCTCACCGGCGCTCCCACGCTGCATCGCCCCGTCTGCGATCAGTTGCTGACCTCCGAAGGAGCCAACAAGCCTTCGACGCTCTCTCTGAGCGCCTGCAGCCGCATCATCGAAGAACATGGCGGACGCCTGCTCCGCCCGGGACGGCAGGACATACATGCATTTCGCCTCGAGCTACCAACCGCTGCAAAGTCTGCAGGACAACCCAGAGCGGCCGCCCACGGCGCGTTCTAGCTGCAAGCCACGAGCAACCCAAATTCAATTGAAAACCACGGGGACGCGGAGGACACAGAGGAATCTATCTTCAAAAAATCCCCTGCGTGCCCAGCGTCCTCTGCGGTTTTCATTTCTTGGCGCCCTCGATTTCCTCGAGGCTCACATCCACCGTTCTTTTCAACTGCCCGCAGGCCGCGAAAATTTCCCGCCCGCGCGGCCGCCGCACAAATGCCGGGATTCCCGCTGACATCAATATCCTCTGAAAGGCTTCTACGCACTCTGCCGTCGGCGTCCTATACGGGAGCTCGGAGCCCGGATTCAGTGCGATCAGATTGACCTTCGCCGACATCCCTTTCACCAGCTTTACGATCTCGCGGGCGTGCTCCGGAGCGTCATTGACTTCATCCAGCAGCACATATTCAAACGTCAGCCTTTCTCTACTTCGCAGTGGAAACTCCCGCGCCGCTTTCATCAGTTCGGCGAGGTCCCACTTGCGATTGAGCGGCATCACCTCGCTGCGCAGCTCGTCATTCGATCCATTCAGAGAAATCGCCAGCTTCGGCCGCACCTCTTCGCGTGCGAAATCGTAGATGCGCGGCACAATTCCTGCCGTCGAAACCGTCATGCGCGATTCGGGAATCTGCACCGCTTCCACCAGCAGCCGCACCGCTTTCATAAAATTGTCATAATTCAGGAACGGCTCACCCATCCCCATGAAGACGAGATTGACACGCTGCAAAGGCGGATCGACCGCTTGGTCCCGCAGCACCGCGATAACCTGCCCGACGATCTCCCCCGCCTCAAGATTTCGCTTAACTCCAAGGAGCGCCGTAAAGCAGAATTTGCAATTCACCGCGCAGCCAACCTGGCTCGAAACGCAGATCGTAGCCCGCCGCGACCTCCGATTCGAAGCCTCCCCACGCCTCTGTGACGATTCCCCAGAAATCTCTGACGGTGCTCCATTCAAGCCTTCCTTTGGCTTGAGTGGGGACGAGTCTTCCCCACTCTCCTCGCCCGCCTCACTCCCATCCCCGCGTTCGCCCCCGTCGCCCTCCGGCATCCACACGGTCTCAACAGTCTCGCCGTCCGATAACCGCAACAAATACCGCACCGTGCCATCGCTCGATACAAATTTCCGTTCAATCCCCGGAGCTCCGATCCCCCAACCCACCTCCGCCAGCCACTTGCGCAACTCGCTCGGCAGCGTGGTCACTTCCTCGATCCGCTCCATCCTTTGCCGATATGCAGCATCCAATAGTTGTTGCCCGCGGTAGGCAGGCTGTCCAAATTGCAATGCGAGTTCGCTAAGCTCCTGAAGAGTAAGGCCCAGCAGTGATTTGGCAGGTCGAGGCGCCATCCTGCTTCGAGTGTAATCCCGAGCGAATCACGGAAACAAATCTGTGTAACTTATTGAAATGTAAGGATTAACTGGAACCGCCCCCGCCCCTCTAACTTTGTGGGAGAATGGGGTATCGACCCTGCCCGAAAACCAGAGCCGAAATGGGGCCGCATTCCTCTGGGGATTCATTCGTGCACCAGAGCCAAGTACCATGAAATTTCTTCTCCGCGGATTCGCACGGATTCTTGCGGATTGAAAAGGATCAAATATCAGCGGCCATCCGCGCTTATCCGCGGAACGTGAAGTTTTCTGCCGCGAGAAAACGGACTAATGGTTAAAGAGAGTCGCAATATTCGTCGTGAAGTGCTTCCCAATGGCCTGACCGTCATCACCGAGCAGATGTCCCACATCCGCTCAGTCTCAATCGGCATCTGGCTCAAGACCGGTTCCCGTGACGAGGAATCCGAATGGAACGGCATCTCCCATTTCATCGAGCACATGGTGTTCAAAGGCAGCGAAACGCGCTCGGCCGAAGCCATCGCCCGTCAGGTCGACTCCATCGGCGGCAACATGGACGCCTTCACCGCCAAGGAGTGCATCTGCTTCAACATTAAAGTTCTCGACGAGCATCTTCCCCGCGCCATGGATGTGCTGAGCGATCTGGTGCTTAACCCGGTCTTCGACGCTGGAGACATCGCCAAGGAACGCGGCGTCATCCTCGAAGAGATAAAGATGGATCAGGACAATCCTGACTACCTGGTTCACGAAATCTTCACGCAGAGTTTTTGGAAGGACCACGCGCTCGGCCTGCCGATCCTTGGCACTCGCGAAACCGTCAAGAAATTTGAGAGGCCGGTGGTCTCGCGCTTCTACGGACATCATTTTGCTCCCGGCAATCTGATCGTCTGCGCCGCCGGCAATCTGCGTCACGAACAGTTTGTTGAACTCGTCGCCAAGTATTTCGGACAGGTCAAGCCCGCGCAAAACGGCCTGCACTCGCCCGCTCCCACGACTCATTCACGTATCAACCTGCGTAATAAGAAGTCTCTCGAGCAGGTCCAGATCTGCATCGGCGTGCCGTCGCATCCGATCGCGCACAAAAAGCGTTACGCCTCCTACATTCTCAACACGCTCCTCGGCGGCGGCATGAGCTCACGTCTCTTTCAGAACATTCGCGAGCGCCAGGGCCTCGCCTATTCGATCTATAGCGACTTGAACCCATACCGCGACACGGGATCGATGTGTGTCTACGCTGGAACTTCACGCGAGTCGGCCATCAAAGTAGTGGAGAGCGTGGTCGCCGAATTCGCCAACCTGAAGACGACGCCGGTTCCGGAGGAAGAACTTCGCCGCTCAAAGGACCAGCTCAAGGGCAGCCTGATGTTATCGCTGGAATCGTCGATGGCGCGCATGTCGAACCTCGCCCGCCAGGAGATGTACTACGACCGCTTTTACGGCCTCGACGAACTCATCGAGCGCATCGAAGCGGTAACCGCCGACGACCTCCGCGAAACCGCCCAGGAATTCTTCCGCACCGAGCAGATCGCGGTAACAATCCTCGGCAACCTGACGGGTATAAAACTAACCCGCAACCAACTGGCCTGCTAGAGACCTTTAAGAGCTTGGAGCTTGGAGCTTGGAGCTTGGAGCTTGGAGCTTGGAGCTTGGAGCTTTATTTCTACGGCACAATCTTAAACACCACTCCGCATCCTCCGCTGTACAGCGGGCACTGTGTGTTCCCTCCGCGCAGCGTCGTCCCGTAGAGATTCCCTTTTTCGTCCATCACAAGTCCATCCATCGGATTCCCGCCATCCGCTCCCCCGGTGAAGCTATAGAGAATCTGTTCACCCGCTGAATTGACTTTGAACACGGTACCGGCCCCGTACATGCCGCCATACGAGGTCGTGCCATAGAGAGTGCCTTTAGCATCCATAACCAGGCTGCCCATGGGCCTGGACCCGTCCGGCTGCCCCTGGAAGGTATAAAGAACGTTCGGTGTTCCTCCCGGAGTTAGTTCAAATACCGTTCCATAACCCGCGCCATAAGGTCCCTGGGCTGAGTTTGTTCCGTATAGCTTGCCGCTTGCGTCCATCAGCAAGCCCCCTTCCGGCACCATGCCGTATTGCAACGTTTTTTTCTGGCCGAAGGAATACAGTATTGTCTCCACGCCCGCCGGATTGAGCTGAAACACCGTTCCCCCTTTGTAGCCTCCGCCTCCACGGGTCGTGCCATATATGTTGCCTCCCGCATCCATCACTAGACCAGGGTTGGGAAATTTTGCGTCTTTATGCCCTCCAAACCAGTGAAGCACTGTTTCCGTGCCGCCCGGTGTCAACTTGAAAACCGCGCCGGTCGTTGCCTGTCCAAAGCCCAGCGTCTCGCCATATAGATTTCCATTGCCATCAAGCCCGACGGCGTCGATTCCGCTGCATACCGCCGTCTTGACAATGAAGCGCGCTTCAAAATGGAGGCGGAAGGTTGTTATTGTTCGGTGCTCGACGAGTGCTGGGTCACAGACTTCAACTCCCGCCCGAAGAGCGTAAAAACCTGCGAAGCAATTCCGGATAGTCAGCGCTGGTAACCCCGCTCGTAGACTTCGCATCTCATTGAATCATAAATACTTTGAGAGCTGGCCTTACTTGTAAGTTAACCCGCGGAACATAACAACTTCCCACTGACACCGTCACCTGGCTTCGATACAATTATTGTTTTCCCCCCAGAAAGCCGCATGCAGTTAGTCATCGACGTCTTCGCACAGATCTTCCGCACGCTTTGGGCACACAAGCTGCGCTCTTTCCTCACTATGTTCGGCATTGCCTGGGGAGTCGGTTCGCTTCTTTTGCTCGTCGGCCTCGGCGAGGGCTTCCGTAGCGGAAACAAGCGCAACCTCAGCGAAATCGGCGAAAACATCATGATCTTGTTTCCGGGACGTGCTCCGGCAGTGGCAGGCAGCACAGCCTCGGCGCGCTTTTACCACCTCACGTACCGCGATTACCAGGGCATTCGCGACGAGTCGCCTCACGTCAAGGCAAGCGTTCCTGTCCTCCAGACCAACGATGTTCATGCCGTCAGCGAATTCGCCACTGCCAGCGGCCAACTTACTGGAAGCGAGGCGCACTACAACACAATTCGTTTCATGCCACTCTTGCAAGGTCGCTGGCTCAATGAACTCGACGACAGGCAGAAGCGCAATGTGGTCGTTCTCGGCGACGAGATGACGCGCCACCTTTTTCCCGGCCGTCCCGCTGTCGGCTCCTTCATTTTGCTCAACGGCTATCGCTTTGAGGTCATCGGCACGCTCAAGCGCGTCGGTCGTGGTGACGAGAACATGACCAACATGCGCGCCTACATTCCCTACCAGATCATGCGCAGTTCCTTCCCGCTCAAAGGGGACAACATCGAAGACGACGCGCTCTCCATGATTTACTACCAGCCCACCGATGCCGACGATCATCTGCTGGCCAGGGAGGAGGTTCACAAGATCATCGGGCGGAATCACGGCTTCGACTATCGCGACCAGGATGCGTTCGAAGAATGGGACACCGTCGAGCAGATCAAGTCTATGGGGCTGATCTTCACCGCGATGGACAAGTTTCTAGGTACGGTCGGATTTGTCACGCTCGCCCTCGGCGCGATCGGTGTCATCAACATCATGCTCGTCGCCGTCACCGAGCGCACGCGTGAAATCGGCCTGCGCAAGGCCCTCGGCGCCACCAACCGCTCGATCCTATTGCACTTCTTCGCCGAGGGCATCATGCTGACACTGATCAGCGGCCTCATCGGCATGGGTCTCGCCGGAGGCCTGATGTTAGCCTTCCGCAATTATCAGGGACCGGGCGGCTTCGATCCCCCGCGTCTCGTCCCGAGCACGGCAATGCTGGCGATCGGCTGCTTGACGCTTGCGGGAGTGGCCGCGGGCCTCTATCCCGCCCGCAAAGCAGCCCATCTCGAACCGGTCGAAGCGCTCAGGCAAGAGTGAGGAGTTTGTAATTTGTAATTGGTAATTGAAAACCCAAAAACGCGCGCGGTACCTTTTTCAATTACAAATTACAAATTAGAAAGTACAAATGCTTTCCGATCTTTTCACCGAGGCCTACAACGCCATGCGTCACAACCGCCGGCGCACAGCCCTCACGATGCTCGGCATGGCGTGGGGAATCGCCACGGTGTGCATGCTCCTCGCATATGGCGACGGCTTCGGCCGCGCCTGCGAGAACATCTTCGCCTCCTTCGGCACCAAAATGATGTTCATCGTTCCCGGCCGCACCTCCATGCAGGCCGGCGGCGACAAGGCGGGCGCCAAAGTTCAGCTCACACTCGAAGACATCGACTTGCTTAGCGCCAACATTCCACAGATCACTCACATCAGCCCGAGCAACGGCAAGACTTCCACCGTGCAATACGAGAACCGTTCGTTCGACTTCGACATCGTCGGCGAATACCCGATCAATTACTACATTCGCGCCATCAGCATGGAGCAGGGCCGCTGGTACAACGGACAAGACGAAGCACAGCGCGCGCGTGTCACCGTGATCGGCCCCGAAACCAAGGAAAAGCTCTTCTCCGGCCGCAACGCTCTCGGCGAGCATGTCCGGATCGACGGCCAGAGCTTCGAGGTCATCGGCGTTTACTCCCCCAAGATGCAGGCCGGGGATGGCAATAACATCAATCGCCTCGTGTTCGTTCCCTACACCACGCTCGGCGACCTGATGGATACCCATTATCTCGGTTCGTTCCTCATCAACTACGAGACCAACGATTACGAACAACTTGAGCAGAACATTCGGAATGTCATCGCCGATCAGCATCGCTACAACCCTGCCGATCGCCGCGCGCTCATGGTCTTTAACCTCATGGTGCAGCTTCACCAGTTTCACATCATCACCATTGGGCTGAAGGTCCTGCTGGCCATCATTGGTACGCTCACGCTCGGTATCGGCGGCGTAGGGCTCATGAACATCATGCTCGTTTCTGTCACCCAGCGAACTCGCGAAATCGGCGTCGAAAAAGCACTTGGGGCGCGCCGCCGCCACATCTTCCTTCAGTTCCTTGCCGAAGCCCTGGCCATCACCATGGCAGGCGGCGTTTTCGGAATCATCCTCGCGTACGGAGTCGCGTTCTCGGTGGGCAGGCTCACTCTTTATAGCGCCATGGCCAAGCACGCCGAAGAGGGCGACATCCGCCTCATGATCAACCCCATGACCCTGCTCATCGCCATCGCCATCCTCGTCGGCGTCGGCCTAGTGAGCGGCATGGTGCCCGCCATCCGCGCCTCCCGTCTCGACCCGATCGAAGCTCTTCGCTACGAGTGATTGAGACGCGCGCCTCGCGCGCGTGGGCAAAAAATCGACGATAACCGGCCGTATGCGCAACACCGCGGTCAAAGAAATGTCTCGCCCCGCAGGATGTACAATCTCCCCGACTCCGTTCCCTCCACCGCAACATCCGCTCAGGGACAGGGTTACTTTTTTCGAAAGAGCGCTAAGCTCAAAACGGTGAACATTATGAAAAAGCTGATTGGTATATTCGCGATCTGTTTCGTGTTTTCTCTCTCAGCATGGGCGCAGCATGAAAACGGCGGGAGACCGCAGGTGGGAGGCGGGAAGGACAATATTCCGAATCACGGCCCCGCGCACGTCAAAGAAGCCACGCCGCCGCGCGACAATCGTCGATTTGACGATAAACCCGGTCATCCAAACGCCCCGCATGTCGAGCATGGCAAAACCTGGGTCGGCCACGACACGGGCCGCGACGACGCCCACTACCGCATCGATCATCCCTGGGAGCATGGACATTTCACCGGCGGCTTCGGCCGTCATCACATCTGGAGGCTAGCCGGAGGAGGCCCGAGCCGCTTCTGGTTCGGTGGATACTACTTCTCAGTTGCGCCGTATGACTTCGCATACTGCAACGATTGGCTCTGGGACACCGACGAGATCGTGATCTATGAAGACCCAGATCACATCGGCTGGTATCTCGCCTACAACGTACGCCTAGGAGTGTTCATACACGTGCTCTTCCTGGGTGCGTAGAAGGGATGCGATGGCGCTCAGGAGTCAGGCAACTTCTGAGCGTCATCGTATTGAGTGCTTGTGATTTTATTAGGGTGTCATCCTGCCGCGACCTATCTCAAAGTTGTCATCCTGAGCGGAGCATGAGGTTCGCAAAGCGAACTTCATTCGGAGTCGGAGGACCCCTACAAGCTCATCCGCTATCACCGCAGCCGCAAGGCATTCTCCCCGTGCTGCATGTGCTGAGCGACTTTCAGCCCCTGACAGGATTCGCAGTAGAAAACTTCACCAACTCTTCAAGCTTCCCCGCCGCGGCTCCCGAGTCAACCGCGTCCGTCGCCAGCGGCAGCGCATCACGCAGATGATCAGCCTTGCCCGCAGCCACCAGCGCCGCTGAAGCATTCAGCAGCACCACATCTCTCCGCGCTGACCTCTTCCCTTCCAGTACGTCGCGAATCAGGCGGGCGTTGAACTCCGCATCGCCACCGGAAATATCCCCGAGCGGTGCCCGCTTCAAGCCAAACTCCTCCGGCGTAACTTCGTAAGTGCGCACCAGCCCATCGCGCACCTCTCCAATCCTCGTCGGAGCGCTGATGGTAATCTCGTCGAGCCCATCGTCTCCGTGCACAACAAGCGCGCGATGCAGTCCGAGCATACTGAGGGCCTCCGCTAGCTTCTCAACCAGGTCGGGAGCATACACGCCAACCACCTGGCAGGTGGCGTGCGCAGGATTGGTAAGCGGCCCAAGCAGATTGAAAACCGTCCGCAGGCGAAGATCTCGCCGCACCGGCTGCACATGTTTCATCGCCGAATGCATCAGTGGAGCATAAAGAAATGCAATCCCAACTTTCTCCAGGCATGCGGCCACCCGCGCGGGCGGCAGATCGATCCTCACGCCCAAAGCTTCCATCACATCCGCCGAGCCGCATTTTGAGGTCACGCTGCGGTTGCCGTGCTTGGCGACACGCACCCCCGCTCCCGCCACAACGAATGCCGTAGCCGTCGAAATATTGAAAGTTCCGCTGGTGTCTCCGCCGGTGCCGCAGGTGTCGACGAGCGCGTCGCGCCCGGTGCCGCTGGCGTCAAGCACAGAATTCGAGTGAGGTTCGAGTGATGCGGCCGCCCCGCGGATCGCCTCCGCGAACCCCACAATCTCCTCGACCGTCTCGCCTTTCATGTGCAGGGCTACCAGCAATGCGGCGATCTGCGCATCGGTGCACTGCCCCGAAAGCACGTCGGTCATCACCGTGCGCGCCTCGTCGCGCGAGAGCGACTCTCGATGATTGGCCAGGCGATGGAGAGCGTCGAGGATCATAGCTGCGAGTCGGCCGGAACTTGAAGCCACTCTAGCCGGACTTCCAAGCTACCTCACCGCCGAGTTCCTTTCAATCATGGCTTTTTGAATGGCATCGGCGCGAGTCTGGAAACGCTCGCGCCAGCTCTCAGGCAAGGCAGTAACGGCGGCGGCCCGGTGTAACAGATCGAGATCGAGAGAAGTATAGGCGGCGAACGTATCAAAGATGCTCAGCGTCGGGCTTTCGCCACCGAGAAACTCAAACTCATCTCCCGCGCCAACTTCCCCTTCCTCAATGACAGAAAAGTAGTAGCCGCTCCGCCCGCTCTCCAGAAACCGCTCGATCATGTCGTCGCGTTTGAATTTGGCCGCGAGCTTGAAGCAAGGTAGCCGCGGTGTTTTCACCGTAATCGTGGCCCCACCGACGCGAAAGCGATCACCCACGCGCACGTCTTTCTCAAGCAGCCCTTCCGTTGTGAAATTCTCGCCAAGCGCTCCCCATGGCAGAGTGGCCAATCCCAACCCCTCACGCCAGAATCCGTAATGCTCTGAAGGATAACCATAGACCGCTTTGTTCCGGCCGCCATGCACCGAGAGGTCCGCCTGCCGGTCGCCATCGAGGTTGGTGCGACGCAGCATCACGCGACCCGCCACCGGCTCCTTGAAAATGCTCGTGCTGAACGTCTCGCCGTTGTGCGAGCACAAACGCGGACGGCCCACGTTAACCGACACAATTTTCATGTGGTTATCAGACGAACTTGCCCAACCGAGCGATGCAGATTATATCCGCGCTCAACCTGTGATCCACCTCACGGCAAACTGTGCGCCTCCGGCTTTGCCGATTGCGTTGCCGTCTTATAAAATCAAATGTTTGCTGCAAGCGATCAAAGCCGCAAGCAGGGCCCTCTTAAGTGGTCACCATCAACATCATTCTCACTCAGGGCGAACAACCAACGACGGTTCTAAATCATTATGAAAATTCATGAGTACCAGGCAAAAGCAATATTGAAGAAGTATGGTGTCGCCGTGCCGCGCGGTTCCATGGCCACCTCGCACGAAGAGGCGGAGCGGGCGGCAAAAGAGCTGTTTGACGCGGGCGCGAGCGGCGTGGTGGTGAAGGCACAGATCCATGCCGGAGGCCGTGGCAAGGGCGGCGGCGTAAAGATCGCCAAGTCTCTGGCCGAGGCCAGCGAACTCGCGGACAAGATTCTCGGCATGAAGCTGGTGACGCACCAGACCGGCCCGGAAGGCCGTATCGTGCGCCGACTGCTTATTGAAGAGACGCTGCCGATCGAGAAGGAACTCTATCTCGGCATTCTCGTCGACCGCGCCGAAGGCAAGCCGGTGTTCATGGCTTCCGCAGCCGGTGGCATGGAGATTGAGCAGGTCGCCGCCGAGCGCCCCGAGGCGATCGTGAAACAGCATGTCGATCCCGGCATGGAGCTCGAACCATTTCAAGCGCGCAAGCTGGCCTTTGCACTCGGCCTGAAGGGATCGCAGATCAACGCGGCCGTTCAGTTCCTAACCAGCCTCTATCGCGCATTCCTCGAGACCGATGCGTCGCTCGTCGAGATCAATCCGTTCGTGAGTTGCAGCGACGGACGCCTGTTCGCGCTCGACGCCAAAATCAACTTCGACGACAACGCGCTCTTCCGCCACAAAGATCTGGTCGAGCTGCGTGACATCACCGAGGAAGACCCGCTCGAAGTCGAGGCCTCGAAGTACAGCCTCAACTACATCAAGCTCGACGGCAACGTCGGCTGCATGGTCAACGGCGCGGGCCTCGCCATGGCCACCATGGACATCATCAAGTACGCGGGCGGCATGCCGGCCAACTTCCTAGACGTAGGCGGCGGCGCCAATGCCGAGCAGGTCGCGAACGCCTTCGAAATTCTCCTCAGCGACAAGAATGTGAAGGCCGTGCTGATCAACATCTTCGGAGGAATCCTCCGCGTGGATACGCTGGCGACAGGCGTAGTCGAAGCCGCGCGCAAGACTCATATTCAGTTGCCGATCGTGTTGCGCCTGGAGGGCACAAACGTAGAAGAGGGCCGCAGAATCCTGAAAGAATCGGGCCTGAACTTCACGCTAGCCGAAACTATGAAAGATGCAGCAGAAAAAGTGGTAGCAGCGGCAAGACCGTAGCGCGGCCGTCTCGCCGGCGGTGACGGCGGCGACTCGCCGCCGCAGTGCGAAGACGAACGACCAACGACGAACGACCGACGACGATTTCTTGAAAGTGAGTCCTTATGGCAATTCTTGCTGATAAAAATACTCGACTAGTAGTCCAAGGCCTGACCGGCCGAGAAGGCACGTTCCACGCCAAGACCTGCGCAGCCTATGGCACGCAGATTGTCGGCGGCGTCACGCCCGGCAAAGGTGGAACGACTCACGAAGGCTGGCCGATCTTCAACACCGTGCAGGAAGCGGTCGACAAGACCGGCGCGAACGCGACGGTGATTTTTGTGCCGCCGCCGTACGCGGCTGACGCCGTCATGGAAGCCGCCGATGCGGAGATCGAACTTATCGTCTGCATTACGGAGGGCATTCCGACTTTGGATATGGTCCGCGCCTGGGAATTTTTACAGGATCGCCGCTCGCGCCTGATCGGCCCCAATTGCCCCGGCATCATCTCGCCCGGGAAATGCAAAATCGGCATCATGCCCGGACACATTCATAAGGAAGGCAACGTCGGCATCGTCTCGCGCTCGGGCACGCTGACTTATGAGGCCGTTCATCAACTTACGCAGCGCGGCATCGGACAGTCGACGGCCATCGGCATCGGTGGCGACCCGATCATCGGCACGACGTTCCTCGACGCGCTCGAACTCTTCAACCGCGATCCGCAGACCGAGGCTGTCGTCATGATCGGCGAAATCGGCGGCAACGCGGAAGAAACCGCGGCCGAGTACATTCGCACGCACATGAAGAAGCCGGTGGTAGGCTTCATCGCCGGACAAACCGCGCCTCCGGGACGCCGCATGGGCCATGCCGGCGCGATTATCTCCGGGGGCAAGGGCACGGCAGCCGAGAAGATCGCGGCGATGGAGAAAGCGGGACTGAAGGTGGCGAAATCGCCCGCCGACATCGGCGACACGCTTGTAGCGGCGCTCGGCGTAAAGGTACACGCTTAATACCCGAGTCATCCTGAGCGCAGCGAAGGATCTAGGTCTTTTTTTGCGCAGGCAAAATGCATAGGTCCTTCGCTTCGCTCAGGATGACAAGACTCACGAGGCGCGAACGGTTCCAGGCGCGAACGGTTCCAGGCTCAAACGATTTCAAGCTAACGACTAACGACCAAAGACCAACGACTGACTCCAACAACCAAGGACCAACAACCATCTCATGAAAACACTGCAACGCACGCTCACCATCATCAAGCCCGACGCGGTCAAGAAAAATGCCATCGGAGACATCATCGAGCAGTTCGAGAAGAACGGCTTCCGCATCATCGCCATGAAGATGCTGGAAATTTCCCAGCACCAGGCCGAGCAGTTTTACGCCGTGCATGCCAGTCGCCCGTTCTATCACTCGCTGACGCAGTTCATGTCGAGCGGCCCGATCGTCGCGCTCGCGCTCGAAAAAGAAAACGCCATCGCCGACCTGCGCAAGCTGATGGGCTCGACCAACCCGGCGAATGCCGAAGAAGGCACTATCCGCAAGAAATGGGCGACCAACATCGAGCACAACGCGATTCACGGCTCCGACGCAGACGAGACGGCGCGGTTTGAGTTGAGCTTCTTTTTCGCGGGATACGAATTGGCACAATGAAGCTATGGGCTATGATTTTCGAGCCATGAGCAATCCCAGCTCTGGTTGCTCAAAGCTCATGGCTCATAGCTCATAGCCCTAAGGAATCGAGACGCACTATGCCTCTTGTCCAAGTCACCATGCTGCAAGGCCGCACGGCCGACCAAAAACGCAAACTTGCCAAGCGCCTCACCGATGCAATGGTCGAAGAAGCTGGCGCCAAGCGCGAGGCCATCGTGGTCACGTTCGTAGAAGTATCAAAGGAAAGCTACGCGTCCGGCGGCGTGCTGATGGCGGATAAGACTACCTGAGAATGGCTGAGCCGCCAGATACAGAGCGCGCGTCGTCCCTTTATCAAAAGGGTCGAGAATCTATCGACGGTAAAGATCTGCATTCTGCCATCCGTCTTTTGCAACAATCAGCGAAGCTAGCGCCCCATTTCAAAACCTTCGAGCTTCTTGGGGAGTGCCTTTTGGATGTTGGCCGACCAGCAGAGGCCGTCACGGCACTGACTGCGTCCGTGGAGATCGGAAACAAGCCGTTTCGAGCCCTATACCTGTTGGCTTGTGCCTTCAATGCTTGTGGAGATAAAGAACGGGCGGTCGAGAACCTTCATCGCGCCATCGAAGCCAATCCCGAGTACAAAACGGCTCGCAGCTTGCTCGAGAGCCTAACTGACGATTCAAAATAGGGACTAGCCCAGCGGCTCAAACAAGTGGCCTTCGGTTCTATCGGCGACCTTGGGCAAATCCTTCTTTGCCATCTGCAAAAAGTGCGGTGAGGTGCGATGCCCTTCGAGCGCGGCATCGTCCTTGTACTGCTCATAAATAAAGAAGCGCCGCGGATCGGTTTTGTGCCGGTGCACCTGATACATGGCACAGCCCGGTTCCTTGCGCGATTCAGCCTGCAGTTTGTCGAAGAGCGCGGCCACTTCGGCCTCGCGTCCTGTCTTAGCTATCCACGTCACTGCCAGCACTACCATCCGACGCTCCATTTATTTAGTCATTGAATCATTTAGACAGTTAGTCATTGGACCCTGTGGCACCAGGCGTCGGCTTGGGGGTGCGGTTTTCAAATGACTAAATGCTTAAATGATTCAATGACTAAATTACCCGACTGATTCCAAACTTTTCAATTCACCTCAAGTCCCAACTCGGCAACAAACCCATCCACCAAAATCGTCTCTTCCCGGTCCGGCCCCGTCGAGATCATGCCTACGCGCGCCCCGGTTTCTTTCTCGATAAAACCAAGATACTCGCGCGCCGCTTTCGGCAAACCATCGAACGTCTTCACTTTGTTCGTCGGCGTCGCCCAGCCCGGCATCTTGCGATAGACTCCCTCGATTCGGTCAATCTCGCAAGCCTGCGGCGGCAACCCGTCAATCTCCTTGCCGTCGATCTTGTATCCGACACATACTGGGATCTCGTGCAGGTGATCGAGCACATCCAGCTTCGTCACCACCAGCCAGGAAATGCCATTAATCATGCCAGCGTAACGGAGTTGTGGCAAATCCAGCCACCCCGTGCGCCGCGGACGGCCGGTCACTGCACCGAACTCGTTGCCGCGTTTCCGCAAGTCTTCGCCATCGACTCCGTTCAATTCAGTTGGAAATGGTCCTCCACCGACGCGTGTGCAATATGCCTTGGTAATGCCAATCACCGTGTCAATCGAAGTCGGCGGCACGCCGGTGCCAATCACCGCGCCGCCCGAAGTCGCGCTCGACGAAGTCACAAACGGATAGGTTCCGTGGTCGATGTCGAGCATGGTGCCCTGCGCGCCTTCGAAGACAATCGACTTCCCTTCCGCCAGCGCCCGGTTCAACAATAATGCCGTGTCGGTCACAAACGGCGCGATCTTCTCCGCCGCGGCCGCATACTCTGCAAACATCTTATCCGCGTCCAGCGGATCGGAATTAAACAGCGCGTGCGCGATCATGTTTTTCTCTCGGCAAGCGTTTTCAATATGCGTGCGCAGCAACTTCCGGTCGAGCAGATCGGCAACCCGCAATCCGCGCCGGCCCATCTTGTCTTCATAGGCCGGCCCAATTCCACGCGACGTCGTCCCAATCTTCACGCGCCCGGGCGCATTCTCCGAGCCCAGTTCCATCATCCGGTGATACGGCAGGATCACCTGCGCACGATTCGAGACAAACAGATTCCCGTCAATCTTCACGCCGCCATCGCGGAGCGACGCCACTTCCTTCAAAAACGCCATCGGATCGAGCACCACCCCATTGCCGATCACGCTCGTGCACTCGGGACGCAGAATCCCTCCCGGGACCAATTGCAAAATAAATTTCTTGCCGTTGATGATGACCGTGTGCCCGGCATTGTGTCCGCCGGCATAGCGCGCCACTACCTGGAAGGTTCGGGTGAGCACGTCGACGATTTTGCCTTTGCCCTCGTCGCCCCACTGTGCTCCAACAATGACCGCGGTTCTGCCTCGCTTCAATTCAATCTCCGTCTGGATTTCGCGGCCGTCATGCCGCCCCTGGGACCTGATTCGGACAACTGGTTCGCACACACGGGCTGCGCCGCGGAAAGGCGCTTCGGAAGACTCACTACTGACTACCAACCAAAAAATCGGCGGAACGGGTGTGTACCGTTAAGAATAGCGAATCCGCCTGTGGAGTCGCAACCGCTCGCGACTCGCTGCGGGCTTGGCCGCGCAGTTCCCAGACGGCCCCGGCCGCTGTTACACTCGCCACCGGAGTTCTGGAGGCCCCATGGCATCGCTTTCCGATCCGCTGGTGAAGAAGCTGCTCGACGGACGATACATTGCCGCGCTCGCA
>Ga0335070_10001812_pt1 | contig 24770 bp, 29 predicted proteins | sample Lox_Sample_13_FD_206722 | JGI IMG/M metagenome (GOLD analysis project Ga0335070, IMG submission 206722) | Soil microbial communities from Loxahatchee National Wildlife Refuge, Florida, United States - Lox_Sample_1.3 | ecosystem: Environmental > Terrestrial > Soil > Wetlands | place: USA...
GTGTAGTCGACGAGCACGTCCGCCGCGACCGCGTCGAGCGCCTCGGCGACGGACGAGAACGACGCCGGGCCGGAGCGCGAGACGCCGCCGGCGAGCTCGAGGTCCTCCGCCGCCGCGACGGCGTCCGCGACCGGGCCGCCGGTCCAGCCGGTGATGCCCGCGACGACGACGCGGATCACGACGGCGCCGGCCGGAAGGTGAGGATCGCGACCTCGCCCGTCTGCCGCGTCGAGACGAGCTCGAGCGACGCCGGCGCCGCGCCGTCCTCGAAGAGCCGCCGCCCCCGGCCCTGCAGCACCGGGAAGACCATGAGGCTCAGCTCGTCGACGAGCCGTTCGCGGAGCAGGAGCTGCACGAGCGTTCCGCTGCCCGCGACGAGGACGTTCCCGCCCGGCTCGGCGCGCAGCGCGCGCACCGCGCCCGCGACGTCGTCGCGCACGACGGTCGTGTTCTCCCAGGCCGGCTCCTCGAGCGTCGTCGACACGACGACCTTCCGCATCGAGTTCATTTTGTCCGCGAAGCCGGCGTCGTCGGTGCGCCCCGGCCACGCCGCGGCGAATCCCTCGTACGTCCTGCGGCCGAGGAGCAGCACGTCGGCGTCCATCACCTCGTCGAGCTTGAAGCGGTCGCCGTCGGGGCCGCGCTCGAACCGGAACGCCCACCCGCCGACGCCCTCGGCGCCGCCCGGATCCTCGAAGACGCCGTCGAGCGTCACGAACTCCGACACGACCAGCTTCCCCACGCCGCCTCCTCCGTCTTGCTCGAGGTCCAGACTCCAGCGTATGACAGCGCACCTCCGGGTGATGGTGCTCCCCGACCGCAAGACGGAGTTCATCGACCCGGCGGCGGACGAGTCGCTCGAGCATCTCCTCGACGACTTCCTGCGGCGGGCCGGCCGGTTCGAGGGCGAGTGGGTGCCGCTCCGCAGCGGCGCGTCGGACATGCGCTACGTGCGGTACGACCAGATCGTCCTCGTCGAGGCGACCCACATCTAGCGGCGGATTCCCCCTTTCCGGGGTTGGCACACGTTGCCTTCTGTCGAATAGACTGCGGGTCTCGGGCCTCGACCGGAATCCCTCGCCGTCGCACGCGGAGCGTTCCGGGTAAAGCTCGCCAAGCCGCGAAGCCCGATTCGCGATCGGGGCGGCTCCTCGCCTGGGGAGCTGCCCCGGTCGTCGCTACGCCGTGACTTCGGCGGCGGCGCCGACGAAGCCGGCGAAGCGCGGGACGACGTCGAGGACGCTCTCGCGTGCGCACCACGCGATGTCCGACTCGAGATCGTGCCGCCGCAGGTTCGCCGCGCTGCGGCTCGCGGACAGTCCGTCGAGCGCGCTCGCGTAGCTGCGCGCGAGCCGGATCGCCGCGGTCGCCGAGTCGTGCGGCTCGCCGCCGAGCGCCTCGGCGATGCGGCCCGCGCAGTACGCGTCGTCGAGCGTCAGCTCGCCGAGCACTCCGGCGCAGAGGACCGCGACGTCCTCCCCGCTCTCCGCAGCCGTGCGCGCGACCGCGTCGAGGTTCAGGAGCGAGCCGACGTACACGCGGTCGAACCGCTCGGCCGCCGTGACGAGGAGCCTCGTCCCGTTCGTCGTCGTGAGGATCAGCGTCTCGGCGGCGGGCTCGCCCGCGAGCTCGGCGGGCGAGTTCCCGAAGTCGAAGCCGGGGATCGGCTCGAGCCGCCGCTCGCCCGCGAGCTTCGCCGGGCCGTGGCTCTCGGCGAGCGCGCGCGCCTCCTCGATCTCGGCGCAGCAGAGGACGCGGCGGTAGCCGGCCGCGAGCGCCTGCGTCATCGTCGAGGTCGCGCGGAGGACGTCGACGACGATCCCGACCGGGGCGGGCGTCTGCTCGCCGGGTGTGAACGCGACGTGGACGCGCATGGGGCTACGCTAGCCCGGATGTCGACCCCGCAGGTGAAGTACTGCTACCGCCACCCGGACCGGCCGACCGGGCTCTCGTGCTCGGAGTGCGGCCGCCCGATCTGCGAGGACTGCATGACGGTCGCTCCCGTCGGGCTCCGCTGCCCGGAGCACGCCGGCAGCGGAGCGAGTGCCCGCCGGAGCCAGGCACGCAACGCGCGGCCGTCGCTCCGCGCGCCGGCGCTCCCGATGCGGACGACGACGGCGCTCGTCACGAAGATCCTGATCGGGATCAACGTCGCGGTGTACCTGATCACCGTGGAGCAGGGCGCCGGGATCAACAACCCGGGCGGCAAGCTCTTCGGGCAGTGGGCGCTCTACGGCCCGCTCGTCGCGCACGGCGACTGGTGGCGGCTCTTCACGTGCACGTTCCTCCACGCGAGCCTCACGCACATCGGGTTCAACATGCTCGCGCTCTGGTTCGTCGGCGGCCCGGTCGAGGAGTACCTCGGGCGCCTCCGCTATCTCATGGTCTACATCGTCTCCGGTCTCGCGGGCTCGGCGGGCGCGCTGTTCCAGTCGCCGCACGCGGTGACCGTCGGCGCGTCGGGCGCGATCTTCGGGATCCTCGGCTCGCTGCTGATCATCGAGTGGAACGTGACCGGCCGGATCATGGGGACGGCGATGACCTGGATCGTGCTGAACCTCGCGATCAGCTTCGCGATCCCCGGCATCTCGTGGGGCGGCCACGTCGGCGGGCTCATCGCGGGCATCCTCTGCACGCTCGCGTTCGCGCGGTTCGGCCGCGGCCACGCCGCGTACTCGCCGCTCGGCGTCGTCGCGATCTCGGTGGTCGTGCTCGTCGGCGTGCTCAGCGTCGCCGCCGCGTACTGGCACGTGCGCGGAATGGCCTAGAGGAACTCCTCCCGCGGGATCAGCGTCCCGCCGCTCAGCCACGCCCACCGCGAGAGCTGCAGCACCTGGACGTGCACCGCGTCCGGGTCGTCCTCCTCGTGCTCGACGCGGTACTGCGCGAGCCAGCCGCGGACCTCGTCGCCGGACGCGACCTTCGCGACGTGCTCGCCGTCGACCATCAGCTCGTACTTCGGCACCGCCTACCCTCCCGCTGCGACGTACTCCGCGCGGTGGGATTCTTTCAGGACGGCCTGCGCCGCGGCGAGGCGCGCGAGCGGGACGCGGTACGGCGAGCAGCTCACGTAGTCGAGTCCGAGGCGGTGGCAGAACTCGACGGAGCGCGGCTCGCCGCCGTGCTCGCCGCAGATCCCCGTCTTCAGCTCCGGCTTCACGCTCCGGCCGCGCTCGACGCCGATCCGCATCAGGTCGCCGACGCCGTCGACGTCGAGCGTCTCGAACGGGTTCGCGTCGAGGACGCCGTCCTCGAGGTAGTACGTGAGGAACTTCCCCTCCGCGTCGTCGCGCGACATGCCGAGCGTCGTCTGCGTGAGGTCGTTCGTCCCGAACGAGAAGAAGTCCGCGACCTCGGCGATCTCGTCGGCGCGGAGCGCGGCGCGCGGGAGCTCGATCATCGTGCCGCAGTGGTACTCGATCTCCGGCGCCTCCTCGTCCATCACGCGCTCCGTCAGCTCGCGCAGCCGGCGCAGCTCCTCCCTGAAGCCGACGAGCGGGTGCATGATCTCGACGAGCGGCGCGTCGCCCGTGCGCTCCTGCACCGCGCGCGCCGCACGCGCGATCGCGCGCACCTGCGTCTCGTAGATCTCCGGGTACCAGATGCCGAGCCGGCAGCCGCGCGTGCCGAGCATCGGGTTCTCCTCGTGCAGCGCCTTGAGCCGGCTCTGGACGCGCGGGTCGGGGCTGTCCTCGAGCGAGCGGAGGAACTCGTGCAGCGGCGGGTCGAGGAGCCGCACCGTCACCGGCAGCCCGGCCATCACCTCGAAGATCCCCTCGAAGTCGCCCTGCTGCATCGGGAGGAGGCGGTCGAGCGCGGCGCGGCGGCCGTCCTCGTCCGCGGCGAGGATCATCTCCTGCACGACGGCGAGGCGGTCGCCCTCGCGGAACATGTGCTCGGTGCGGCAGAGGCCGATGCCCTGCGCGCCGAACTCGCGCGCCTGCTCCGCCTCGGACGGGTTGTCGGCGTTCGCGCGCACCTTGAGCCTGCGCACGTCGTCGGCCCAGTCGAGGATCGTGCGGAAGTCCTCGTTGATCTCCGGCTCGATGAGCGGCGCGGCGCCGACGATCACGCGGCCGTCCGCGCCGTCGATCGTGATCGTGTCGCCCTCGCGGAGCGTCCGGCCGGCGAGCGTCACGGTGCGCTTGTCGAGGTCGACCTCGAGCCCCTGGCAGCCGGTGACGCACGGCGTCCCGATCTGGCGCGCGACGACGGCGGCGTGCGACGTGAGCCCGCCGTGCGCCGTCAGGATGCCGACGCTCGCCTTCATGCCGGGGAAGTCGTCCGGCGAGGTCTCCCAGCGGACGAGGATCACCGGCTCGCCCTTGCCGCGCTCCTCCGCGGTCGGCGAGTCGAGGACGATCGCGCCGACGGCGGCGCCCGGCGACGCGTTGAGCCCCGTCGCGGCGACGTCGACCGCGGCGCCCGGGTCGATCCGCTTGTGGAGCAGCTGGTCGAGCTGCGCCGGATCGATGCGCGCGATCGCCTCCTCGCGGCTGATCACGCCCTCCGCCGTCATGTCGACGGCCGCCTTGATCGCGGCCGCCGCGGTCCGCTTCGCGGAGCGCGTCTGCAGCATGTAGAGGCGCCCGTCCTCGACCGTGAACTCGACGTCCTGCATGTCGCGGTAGTGCTGCTCGAGCCGCGCCATCGTGTCGAGGAGCTGGTCGTACGCATCCGGGAGCACGCGCCGCATCTCCTCGAGCGGCTGCGGCGTGCGGATGCCGGCGACGACGTCCTCGCCCTGCGCGTTGACGAGGAACTCGCCGTACACGCCCTGCTCGCCGGTCGCCGGGTTCCGCGTGAAGCTGACGCCCGTCGCGGAGCGCTGGCCGTTGTTCCCGAACACCATCTGCACGACGTTCACCGCCGTGCCGAGGTCGTCGGGGATGCCGTACGTGCGCCGGTAGACCCGCGCGCGCGGCGTGTTCCACGACTCGAACACCGCGACGACCGCGCGCCGGAGCTGCTCGCGCACGTCCTGCGGGAACTCCGCGCCGGTCTCGCGTGCGTAGATCGCCTTCAGGGTCTCGGCGGCGCGCTTCGGGTCGTCGATGTCCACGTGCGCGCGGTCGTACGAGACGTCGTCGACGGTCTCGCCGTACATCTGGATCAGGCGCCGGTAGCAGTCCCACGCGAAGGCCGGGTTCCCGGTCGACTGCGCGAGGCCGGCGACGGCGACGTCGTTCAGCCCGACGTTGAGGATCGTGTCCATCATCCCCGGCATCGAGATCGCGGCGCCCGAGCGGACGGAGACGAGGAGCGGGTCCGTGTCGTCGCCGAACCGCTTGCCGGTCTGCTCCTCGAGGCGCGCGATGTGCTCGTCGATCTCCTCGTCCAGGCCCTCGGGGACGCCGCCCTCCCGGAGATAGGCGCGGCAGGCGTCGGTCGTGATCGTGAAGCCGCCCGGGACGGGGACGCCGAGCTGCGTCATCTCGGCGAGGCCGATCCCCTTGCCGCCCAGGAGCTCGCGCCCGCCGTCGGAGGGCTCGTCGAAGGCGTAGACGTACCGCGTCATCAGCCCGGATAGTCTCACAGGCTCACGATGGCCTCCCCGATAGTCGTCGGCATCGGCGGATTCCCCGACGATCCGCTGTTGGACTACGTGCTCGCGCTCGCCCGCGGGCCGCGGCTCCTGTACGTGGGAACCGCGGCGATGGAGGACCCGTCCGTGACCCTGGAGGTCGTCGGGAGGCTCCGGGGCCGCGCCGAGGTCACCGACCTCACCTTCCGGCAGTGGCCGCCGCCCGACCTCCGGGCCTTCACGCTCGGGCACGACGTGATCCTCGTCGGCGGCGGGTCGACGGCGAACATGCTCGCGGTCTGGCGCGTCCACGGGTTCGACGAGGTGCTCCGCGAGGCGTGGCGCGAGGGGATCGTGCTGACGGGCTGGAGCGCCGGGATGATCTGCTGGTTCGAGGCGGGAGTCACGGACTCGTTCGGGCCCCAGCTCGAGGGGATGCGCGACGGGCTCGGGCTGCTGCCGGGGAGCGCGTGCCCGCACTACGACGGCGAGGAGCGGCGGCGGCCCGTCTACCGCGAGCTCGTCGCCGGCGGGTTCCCCGCGGGGATCGCGCTCGACGACGCGGCCGCGGCGCGCTACGACGGGACCGAGCTCGTCGAGATCGTCTCGTCGGCGCCCGGGGCGCGCGGCTACCGCGTCTCGGCCGACGGCGAGGAGCCGCTCGAAACGCGCGTCCTCTAGCGCCGCCGCGCGCGGTACTCCGCGAGCCACGCGGCGATCCGCAGGCCGAGCCAGATCGGCGTCAGGAGCACGTAGAAGACGAAGTCCGCGACCGCGAGGATCGACGCCCAGAGCACCCAGTAGCGCACCGGCACGGTCCCCTTGCGCGTGCGCCAGTCGCCGCTCACGCGGTGCGCTCCCCGAGGACGCGCAGCACGCGGTGCGCCGTCTCCTCGATCGAGAGCTCCGAGATGTCGATCACGGGGCAGCGGAGCTTCCGGTGCAGCTTCTTCGCCTGGTCGAGCTCCTCGTAGATCTCGTCGAGCTCCGCGTACTGGCGGCTGCGCGCGCCGCCGCCCATCGCGCGCACGCGCGCGCGGCGGATCTCGACGAGCCGGTTCGGGTCGATCGTCAACCCGACGATCTTCGCGCCGTCGATCTCGAACAGCTCCTTCGGCGGCGCGATCCCCTTCACGACGGGGACGTTCGCCGCCTTGTGGCCGAGGTAGCCGAGGTAGATCGAGAGCGGCGTCTTCGACGTGCGCGACACGCCGACGAGAACGAGGTCCGCGTCGTGGAGCCCGCGGCCGACGCCGTCGTCGAAGCGCACCGCGAACTCGATCGCCTCCATCCGCTTGAAGTACGCCGAGTTCAGCGGCGGCCGCGAGCCGGGCGACATCGTCGCCGCCATGCCCGAGACGCGCGCGACCGCCTCGATCGGCTGGCCGAGGAGGTCGCAGTAGTGGAGCCGCGCGCGGCGGCAGAGCGTCCGCATCGCGTCGCGCAGCTCGGGCTTCACGAGCGTGTAGACGACGACCGCCGGCCGGCCCTTCATCCGGTTCACGGCGACGTGGAGGTCGTCCTCCGACTCGACGCGCGGGTGGCGGATCTCGACGAACTCCTGCTCCGGGAACTGCGCCTCGAGCGCCTGGACGAGGCGCGCGGCGGTCTCGCCCGTGGCGTCCGACACGACGTGGAGCTCGACGGGTGGGTTCGCCACAGCGCCTAGGAGCGTAACCGGGCCGCGAGCGGCGAGACGCGCGCGTCGGTGAGCCGGACGAGATCGTTCGGGTCGAGCTCGATCTCGAGCCCCCGGCGGCCGGCGGAGACGAAGATCGTCGCGTGCTCGAGCGCCGAGGCGTCGAGATGGGTCGGCAGCCGCTTCCGCTGGCCGAGCGGGCTGATCCCGCCGCTCACGTAGCCCGTCGCCCGCTCGGCGTGCGTCCGGTCGGCCATCGTGGCGCGCTTCCCGAGCGCCTTCAGGTCGAGCTCGGCGCGGACCGGGACGCACGCTACCTGCAGCCCGGCGTCCACCGAGACGACGAGCGTCTTGAAGACGCGCGCAGGATCGAGGCCGAGCTTCTCCGCCGCCTCGAGCCCGTACGACTCCGCGCCGGGGTCGTGCTCGTACGCGTGAAGCTCGAACCGGATGCCCGCCCGCTCGGCGGTTGCGACCGCTGGCGTCGGCGCCATGCGGATACCGTAACGCCGGGATGCCCGACGCCACCATGGACCAGATCGTCTCGCTCTGCCGGCGGCGCGGCTTCGTCTTCCCGTCGTCCGAGATCTACGGCGGCCTCGGGTCGACGTACGACTACGGCCACTACGGCGTCCTCCTGAAGAACAACATCCGCTCGCTCTGGCTCCAGACGATGGTGCAGGAGCGCGACGACATCGTGGCGCTCGACTCCGCGATCATCCTCAACCCCGCGGTCTGGGAGGCGTCCGGCCACGTCGCCGGCTTCGTCGACCCGCTCGTCGACTGCCGCACGTGCAAGCTGCGGTTCCGGGCCGACCAGCTCGAGATCGCGCAGTGCGGCCGGAAGCCGAGCAAGCACCCGGGCGAGACGCCCGACTGCGACCTCACCGACGCGCGGCAGTTCAACCTCATGTTCAAGACGCAGGTCGGCGCGGTCGAGGACGCGAGCTCGACGGCGTACCTGCGCCCCGAGACCGCGCAGGGCATCTTCATCAACTTCAAGAACGTGCTGCAGCTCGCGCGGCGGAAGCCGCCGTTCGGGATCGCGCAGGTCGGCAAGTCGTTCCGCAACGAGATCACGCCGGGGAACTTCCTCTTCCGTGTGCGCGAGTTCGAGCAGATGGAGATGGAGTTCTTCGTCCCGCCGGACGAGGCGGAGCAGTGGTACCGCTACTGGGTCGACGCGCGCTTCGGCTGGTATCTCCGGCTCGGGCTGCGCGAGGCGAACCTGCGGAAGCGCGAGCACTCGGCGTCGGAGCGGTCGCACTACTCGAGCGGCACGACCGACATCGAGTACCTCTACCCCATCGGCTGGTCGGAGCTCGAGGGCGTCGCGAACCGCGGCGACTTCGACCTGACGCAGCACACGCAGTTCTCCGGCACGAAGCTCGAGTTCGTCGGCCAGGACGGCGAGCGGTACACGCCGCACGTCGTCGAGCCGGCCGTGAGCATCGAGCGGATCTTCGTCGCGCTGCTCGTCGACGCGTACCACGAGGAGGTCGTCGCGGACCGCGAGCGGACGGTGCTGCGGCTCCACCCGGCCGTGTCGCCGGTGAAGGCGGCGATCCTCCCGCTCGTCCCGCGCGACGAGCGGATGGTCGAGGCGGCACGCGGGCTCTACGACGAGCTGCGGCGGCGCCACGTCGTCGAGTACGACGACAGCGGCCAGATCGGGCGGCGGTACCGGCGGCAGGACGAGATCGGCACGCCCTACGCTTTCACGGTGGACGAGCAGACGCTCGAGGACGGGACGGTCACGGTGCGCGACCGCGACTCGCTCGCGCAGGAGCGGCTGCCGATCGCCGGCGTGCGCGCGTGGCTCGACGACGCGCTCGAGCGCGACTGGAGCCCGCCGGCGTGAGGCTCGGCCTCGTCGCGCTCGTCGCGCTGGCATTCGTCGCCGGCGGCTGCGGCGGCGGGACGACGACGGTCACCGTGACGACGACGCGGACGGTGACGGTCGCGACCGCGCCGCCGTCGTCGGCGGCGTCGCCGTGCGCCGGCGACGCGCTCTCGGCGACGTTCGCCGCGGTGCCCGGAAGCGCCGGCGCGGGGAACATCGTCTACCGGCTCCGGCTCGCGAACACGGGGTCGTCGAGCTGCTGGGTCTCGGGGCTGCCGCAGGTGCAGCTCCTCGACGCGAACGGCGCGGCGCTGCCGACGACGGTACGCGCTGCGCGGCCCGGCGTCGGGACCGCGGCGAAGATCGTGCTCGCGCCGGACGGCGCGGCGACGGCGGACGCGCGGTTCTCGCCCGACGTGCCGGGCGTCGGCGATTCGCAGCAACCGGGCCAGTGCGAGCCGACGGCGGCGACGCTCCGGGTGACGGCGCCGGGCGGCGGGACGGTCGACGCGCCGATCACGCCGCCGACGCCCGTGTGCGAGCGCGGCCAGCTGAGCTTCACGCTCTACACGGCCGCCTGACCCGTCGCCCAGTCCGTGACGGCGGCGGCGGCCTCGTCGACGCCGACCGCGCCGGTGTCGAGGCAGAGGTCGCCCTCCGGTCGAGAGCGAAGCGCGGCCGCGAGCTCCTCGTAGTGACGCAGGAGGAAGTCCGGGTCGCGCGAGCTGGCGCGGCTCGGATCCTCGTGCGTCCGGCCGAGTGCGGTCTCCGGTGCGACGCTCAACGTCACGAAGCGGACGCGCCGTCCCGGTCCGAGCGCGGCCAGGAACTCCGCCCGTTCCGAGGCGTGGAGATAGTCGCCCTCCGCGATCACCGCACGCCCGTCGTCGAGGAGCGCGCCGGCGAGACGGGCCGCCGCGCGCCGCGCAGCACTCCAGATCGCCGCGTCGTCCTTCGGGCCGCGCGCGGGGTCGAGCATCTCGTAGACGAGGTCGAGGTCGATCGCCGCCGCCGCGTTCCCGCGGCGCTCGAGCTCGCGCGCAACCGCCCGGGCGAGCGTCGACTTGCCGCTCGCGATCGGGCCGCAGATCACGATGACGAGGCCGCCGGTCCGCGCCGCGGCCTCCGCGAGCTGATGCGCCGGACGCCCGCGCTCGAGCAGCCGCTCGTTCGGCTCGAAGCCGAACCGCTCGTAGAGGCCGTGCGCGTCGCGCGTGTGGAGGAGCCAGCGGCGCTCGGCGTACGGGCCGTTCTCGATCATCTCCCGGACGAGCTCCAGACCGAGCCCGCGCCCCTGGTGCCCGTCGAGGACGTAGACGTCGGCGAGGTACACGAACCGCCCCGCGTCGAACTCCGATGCGCGGGCGAAGCCGATCTGCATGCCGTCGCAGTAGAGACCGACGACGCGCGCGCTGCCGTCGATGAGCGCGTCCTGGTCCGCGCGGCTGCGCCCCGCCGCCCAGTACGCCGTTGCGAGGTACGCGTGGACGGCGTCGCGGTCGACTCGCGCGGGATCGTCGTCGAGCTCGTAGCCGTCGCCGAGGTCGCGCGCCATCGCGCCAGTCTCGCACGCGCTCACGCGTCCGCCCCCGGCTGCCGATGCCGAGGTGGATGCGCGTCCGGGTACTCCTCGTCGTCGTGCCGGCGGTCGTGCTGGCGTCGGCCGACCTCGTCGTGAAGGCGGTCGTGCCTGCGGCGTCGTGGGAGTTGCACGCGCGCTCGCAGGCGTGGTCGGTCGTCGGGCTTCTGTTGCTCGGCGCGCTGCTGCTCGTCGGCCTGCTGCCGTCGCGCCTCGTGTCGGTCGCGGCCGGCGTCGCGGCGGCCGGGGTCGCGGGGAACGTCCTCTCGGCACGGCTCGACGGCGGACGCGTGCCCGATCCGCTCGTCGTCGGGACGGTCGCGTTCAACCTCGCGGACGTTCTCGTCGTCCTCGCGGCGCCTGTGCTCGTCGTCGCGCTCTTCCGGGTCGCGATCCGGCACCGGGCGTTCGTCGACCGGCACGTCCCGCCGCGGCCCTGGGAGCTCGCGCTGCGCCGCCGGCTGGGTCTCTAGGAGGGTTTGGCGGGCTGGTGGCTGTGTCGCCGGGCCGCGCTGGACGGCGCGATGCGGCGTCCTCAGTCGCCCAGGTAGCTTCGGCTACCTGGACTCCCTGCGTCCTTGCCTCGCACCGCCCATCGCACCCCGACAACGAGCACCACCCCGCCAAACCCTCCTGCTACGCGCTGAGCGTCCGCAGGCGGAAGCCGCCGTGGTACTCGTACGACGCGGTGACGACCTTCAGCGCGTCGCGCGCCGCGCGGTCGGTGAGTCCGAGCGACGCCGCGTCGGCGAGCGGGCTCGCCAGCAGCGCCTCGATGCCGCGGATCCCGTCGCCGCCGAGCGCGAGCGCGCCGGTCTGCGCCGCGCACCCGCGGCAGACGGCGCCGCCCGCACGCGGCGAGTAGCCGACGAGCGTCGCGTCGTCCGCGCCGCACTCGGCGCAGCTCGTCAGGTGCGGCAGGTAGCCGGAGAGCCACAGGAGCTTCAGCTGGAACGCGAGCGCGAGCGGGTCGAGGGCGGGCCGCTCGGCGGCGCGCGGGGTCTCGTCGAGAAGGTCGAGGAAGCGCGTCAACGCTCCGAACGCCCGCTCGTTCGCCTCCTGCTCGGTGAAGAGCCGGAGCATCGCCTCGGCGCCGATCAGCCCGACGGACAGACGGTACGAGTCCTCGCGCGCGGCGTGGTGCGCGCGGACGAGCTGGACGCCGGTCACCGTCTGGAGCTCGCCGGATCCCTGGTGGAGCATCAGCTCGACGTGCGAGAGCGGCTCGAGCCGCGCGCCGAAGCGCGACGTCGTCTTCCGGACGCCCTTCGCCACCGCGCCGACGCGCCCCCGGTCGAGCGTGTAGAGGTGCAGCACGCGGTCTGCCTCGCTGAACCGCATCGACCGGAGCACGACCGCCTCGGTCTTGTACGTGCGCCCGGCCATGGCGCTTCGAGTCTAGTCCCCGCGGCTGTCGGCCTGGCACTGCGGGCAGAACCAGGTGCCGCGGCCGCCGAGGCGGATCTTCGCGATCGGCGTGCCGCAGCGCTCGCAGGGCTCGCCCTCGCGCCCGTACACGCGGAACTCGTCCTGCATCGATCCGGACGCGCCGTCGGGCGCGGCGTAGTCGCGGAGCGTCGAGCCCTGCCGCTCGATGCCCCGCTCGAGCGTCGCGCGGATCGCGCGGTGAAGCCGGCGGAGCTCCTCGCGGTCGAGCCCGTTCGCAGGGCGCAGCGGGTGGAGCCGCGCCCGCCAGAGCGCCTCGTCGACGTAGATGTTCCCGAGCCCGGCGACGGTGTGCTGGTCGAGGAGCGCGGGCTTCAGCGGGGCGCGGCGGTTGGCGAGTCGCCCGCCGAGGACTGCGGCGGTGAACGTCACGTCGAGCGGCTCCGGCCCGACGCGCTCGTCGAGATACGGCTCGAGCTCTCCCGGCTCGAGCAGCAGCCACGTGCCGAACCGTCGGACGTCGCGATACGCAACGTCCGACGCATTGTCTAACCTGACAACAGCACGTCTGTGCGGGTCGTCCTGCAGGCTCCCGCGGCGTGCATGTCTCAGGCTCCCCGTCATCCGGAGGTGAATCAGGAGTACGCGACCGGTTTCGAATCCGACAATCAGATACTTGCCGCGACGGCCGACCGACGCGACCCGTTCGCCCGACAGCTCCGCCGCCACCTCGGCGGGGTCGTACGGACGCACGAGCCGTGCGTCGTAGATGTCGACGTGGTCGAAGCGCCGCCCGACGAGGGCCGGCTCGAGCCCCCGGCGAACCGTCTCGACCTCGGGCAGCTCCGGCACGCGTCCAGCCTAGCCGCCGCCCCGTGCGGTGCCGTGCGCGCGCGCTCTCAGGCGAGCGTGTCGAGCACGATCGGGCGCAGGCGTGGAGGCTCGTCCGCGATCTCGTAGGCCGCGAGGACCTCCGCCACCGCGACGTCGGCGGATGCGCCGTCGTGCGCGTGCACGACGGCGAGTGGCTCGCCGGCCTCGACCGCGTCGCCACGCTTCGCACGGCACAGGATGCCGACCGCGTGGTCCACGTCCTCGTCCTTGGCGCGCCGCCCCGCGCCGAGGTGCAGTGCGGCGAGCCCGATCGGCAGCGCCTCGAGGCGCGCGACGAACCCTGCGCGCGGTGCGAGAACCTCGCGCACGATCGGCGCCGTCGGCAGCGACGCCTCGTCGGGGTCGCCTCCCTGCGCGCGGATCCACCGCTCGTAGGCGGCCGTCGCCGAGCCGTCCGCGATCGCCTGCTCCGCGAGCCGGCGCGCCTCCGCGTGGTCCACGTCGAGGTCCGACAACGTCAGGAGGTGAGCCGACGCGTCGACGACGAGCTCGGTGAAGTCGGCCGGCCCCTCGCCCCGGAGCGTCGCGACTGCCTCGCGGATCTCGAGCGCGTTCCCGACCGCGGACCCGAGTGGCTGGTCCATGTCCGTCAGCACGCAGACCACCTTCCGTCCCGCCCGCTCGCCGAGCGCGATCATCACCTCGCCGAGAACCTGCGCGTCGGAGAGCGACTTCATGAATGCGCCGTCCCCGACCTTCACGTCGAGCACGATCGCGTCGGCGCCCGCGGCGATCTTCTTCGACATGATGCTCGCGGCGATGAGCGAGACGTTGTCGACCGTTGCCGTGACGTCGCGCAGCGCATAGAGCTTCTTGTCCGCCGGGACGAGATTCGCGGTCTGCCCGACGATGGCGAGGCCGATCTCGCGCACCTGCTCGACGAACTCGTTGGTCGTCAGCTCGATCCTGAAGCCCGGGATCGCCTCGAGCTTGTCGAGCGTCCCGCCCGTATGGCCGAGCCCGCGCCCGCTCATCTTCCCGAACGGCACGCCGCACGCCGCGACGACGGGTCCGACGGCGATCGACGTCTTGTCCCCCACGCCGCCCGTCGAGTGCTTGTCGACGACGCGGCGGCCGAGCCGGGCGCCGAGCTCGATCGTGTCGCCGCTGCGCACCATCGCGTCGGTGAGCGCGAACGTCTCTGCGGTGGAGAGCCCGCGGAAGTAGACGGCCATGCAGAACGCCGCGAGCTGGTAGTCCGGCACGTCGCCGCGCGCGTAGGCGAGCACGAGCTCGGAAAGCTCGTCGGGCGCGATCTCGTTCCCGTCGCGCTTTCGTTGGATGAGCTCCGCCGGTGCGCTCAGGCCGCGGTCTCCGCGACGAAAACGGTGTGACGCGCGACCGCGCGGAATGGAACCTCCACGGACGGCATGCTCGGCGCAAGGTGCGCACGGTCGATCGTCGACGCGACGAACGAGCGGATCGACTCGACGTCGGGAAACAGCAGCAGCGAGTCGACGTCGCGCTGCTCGACCTGCGCGAACCATCGCCGCAGCAGCTGGGATCCGTTCGCCCGGTTGAAGCTCACCGGAACCTGCCGCTCGCCGTCCTCGAACAGGTCCCACACCTCGGACAGGTTGTCCTCGGCGATCGTCGACGCAACGAGCCGGCCGCCCGGGCGCAGCACGCGCGCGCACTCGGCGATCGCCTGGTCGAGCGCCGGTGCGTGGTAGAGAACCCACCCCGCGAAGACGCAGTCGAACTCCCGATCGCCGAACGGAATGCTCTCGACGTCGGCGATCTGCGCATCGATTCCGCGTGCACGCGTGAGCTCGACCATGCGAGGCGAGATGTCGATCGCCTGCACGTCGGACCCGGCACGCACGAACCGCTCGGTCAGCTCTCCCGTCCCGCAGCCGACGTCGAGGACTCGCGGTGGCTTCGCCTCGATCACCGCCTCGACGGCCGCGTCGTCGGGATGCGCACCCTCCACGAGCGACCGGAAGATCGCGTTGCGGTTGTTGAGACGCTCCTCGCTTGCGAACTCCCACCGGACGAGCAGCGGATTGTCGAGCTTCATGGAGAGACGATCGGCTGACCGGGGATGCCACGCGACGGCGCCTTGCCCTTCAGCCAGACGTTCACCGTCGCGCCGACGTCCGCGAACTCACCCTCGTGGATGCGGCCGGCGGCGTTTCGGCCCTCGACGTACGCGAGCAGCATGGCGTGCTCGCGCGAGTGGTCGGTCGACGGCGTCGTGGGATCGCAGCCGTGATCGGACGTGATGATCAGAAGGTCGCCGGGCCGCAGCGCCTCCAGCAGGTCGGGCAGGCGGCGGTCGAAGTCCTGGAGGCAGCGGTGGAAGTTGACCGGGTCGTTCCGGTGGCCCCAGAGCATGTCCGTCTCGACGAGGTTGACGAACACGAATCCGTCGTCGAGCTCTCGGAGCAGCTTCTCGGTCTGCTGGATGCCCTCGATGTTCGACTTCGTCGGATGCGACTCGTCGATGTCGCAGCCCGCGAAGATGTCGCCGATCTTCCCGACGCCGTACACCTTCTTCCCCGCGTCGCGGACGAGCGAGAGGTAGTTCGGCCGGCGGGGCTCGAGCGAGAAGTCGTGCCGGTTCGGCGTCCGCTCGTAGTGACCCGGCTCGCCGACGAACGGCCGCGCGATCACGCGACCGACGGCGTGCTTCCCGGTCAGGATCTCGCGCGCGATCCGGCAACCCTCGTACAGCTCGTCGAGCGGGACGGTCTCCTCGTGCGCGGCGATCTGGAAGACGGAGTCCGCCGACGTGTAGACGATCCACTTCCCCGTCCGCTGATGCTCCTCGCCGAGCTCCTGGATGATCTCCGTGCCCGAGGCCGGCACGTTGCCGAGCACGCCGCGGCCCGTGCGGTGCATGAACGGGTCGATCACGTCGTGCGGGAACCCGTGCGGGTACGTCGGGAACGGCTGGGCCGTCACGACGCCCATCAGCTCCCAGTGCCCCGTCGTCGTGTCCTTCCCCTTCGACCGCTCGATGAGCCGACCCGCGACGGCGGGTGCGCCCGGCTCGGGGCGGCACCCTTCGAGCGGCTCGACGTTGCCGAGCCCGAGCGCCTCCATGCTCGGGAGGTCGAGACCACCGACCGCCTTCGCGACGTTGGCGAGGGTGTTCGACCCCTCGTCGCCGTAGCGGTCGGCATCGGGGAGCTCTCCGGCGCCCACGGCGTCGAGGACGATGACGCATGCTCGGGCCATGCGGCTATTCTAGGTCGGCCATGCTCAACGTCCTCGGCCTCATCGGTTTCGCCGTCTTCATCGTCTGCGTGATCGCAGCCGCGGCCGGGATCACATGGCTCGTCGTCAGGTTCTCGCCCGGCAAGAAGCCGGGCGCGGCACCGGCGCCGCCGAAGGCCTGATCCGGGCTAGGCCGGCGTCAGCGGGAGGACGTCGTGGAGCGGCGTGTACGGGAGGCCGTGCGCGTCGGCGACCGCCTCGTACGTGACCTTGCCGTCGACGACGTTCACGCCGCGCGCGAGCGCCGGGTCGTCCGCGACGGCGAGCGCAAGACCCTGCTCCGCGATCGCCTCGACGTACGGCAGCGTCGCGTTGGTGAGCGCCTTCGTCGACGTGATCGGGACGCCGCCCGGCATGTTCGCGACGCAGTAGTGCGTGATGCCGTCGACCTCGAACACCGGGTCGGAGTGCGTCGTGGGGCGGGCGGTCTCGACGCAGCCGCCCTGATCGATCGCGACGTCGACGATCACGGCGCCGCGTCGCATCTCCGAGAGCATCGGACGAGTGATGAGCTTCGGCGCGCGTGCGCCCGGGATCAGCACCGCGCCGATCACGAGATCCGCGTCCGCGATCGACTCCTCGATCTGAAGGCTCGACGACATGACGAGGCTCACGCGCCCCGACAGGATGTCGTCGAGGTAGCGCATGCGGTCGATCGAGCGGTCGAGGATCGTCACCTGCGCGCCGAGCCCGAGCGCGATGATCGCGGCGTTGTAGCCGACGATGCCGCCGCCGAGCACGACGACGCGGCCGGGCGCGACGCCCGGCACGCCGCCGAGCAGGAGCCCGCGCCCGCCGACCGGCTTCTCGAGGAAGTAGGACCCCGCCTGCGACGCGAGCCGGCCTGCGACCTCGCTCATCGGCGCGAGCAGCGGCAGCCGCCGGTCGTCCGTCTCGACGGTCTCGTACGCGACAGCGGCGATCCCGCTGTCGACGAGCGCGCGTGTCAGAGGCTCGTCCGCGGCGATGTGCAGGTACGTGAAGAGCACGAGGCCTTCGCGCAGGCGCGGATACTCCTCCGCGATCGGCTCCTTCACCTTGAGGAGCAGCTCCGACTGTTCCCACACGTCGTCGACGGAGCCGATCGACGCGCCGGCGCGCTCGTACTCGGCGTCGGGGAACGAGCTGCCGTCGCCCGCCGTCGTCTCGACGAGGACCTCATGTCCCTTCAGGACGAGCTCGCGCGCACCGGCGGGCGTCAGCGCAACGCGGTACTCGTCGGTCTTGATCTCTCTGGCGACTCCGATCCGCAAAGCGGGCGAACCATAGCGCGTTGCCACATCGACACGCATCCGCTGGAGATCCGGCGCGAACCCTGCACGGTCCAGTGACCGTTTCCGGGATATCGTCGACTCCGAGGGCGGCGGGAAGCGACCCCACCCTCGGGTGGGGGTGCGGGCCGAAGACCCGTCCCGACCCGTGCCCCGGGGATCAGCCCGTGGCGGTCGGTCCGGCGCGGAGGTACAGCAGGACGCCGACGAGGGTCTTCGCGTCCTCGATCTCGCCGAGTCGCGCGTCGAGGTCGGGCACCGGGACGCGCACGACCTCGAGCCGCTCGTCGGCCTCCGGTGATGCTTCGCCCCGTTCGACGCCCTCGGCCACGAACAGGTGCATCGTCTCCCGGCAGAACCCCGGCGCCGTCCAGAACGCGGCCAGCTCGCGCCACTCGCCGCCGGTCAGCCCGCACTCCTCGCGCAGCTCGCGCCGCGCCGTCTCCAGCGGCGACTCCCCCGCCTCGCGCGTCCCCGCCGGCAGCTCCAGCAGCTCGCGCCGCGTCGCCTCGCGCAGCTGGCGGACGAACGCAACGCACCCCTCGGTGTCGACGGAGACGATCGCCACCGCCCCGGGATGCTCGACGATCTCGCGCTCGACCCCGCCCCACCGCTCGACCGTCACGCCGAGCAGCCGGCCCTGCCACACGAGCCGCGAGTCGTCCGGCTCCGTCACGCGGACCGGGCGACGTCGACGAGCGCGAGCGTCACCTCGACCATCGCGTCGAGGTCGGCGACGGCGATGCGCTCGTCGGGTGTGTGGATGTCGGTCATTCCGTTCGCGAGGTTGACGCAGCGCAGCCCGCTGTTGTTGAAGACGTTCGCGTCCGCGGCGCCGCCGGAGTTCGCGTACGTCGGCTCGTACCCGCACCGCACGAGCGCGTCCGCGGCGAGCCGCACGACGTCGGCGTCCCGCTTGAACCTGTAGCCCTTGTAGTTCTTCTTCATCGTCGTCTCGACCTCGCACTCCGCCGCGGTCGCGGCGAACGCGAACGTGTCGAGCATCTCCTGGACGAGGAGCCCGAGCCGCGCCTCGTCGAGGCACCGGGCCTCGGCGGCGAACGTGCACCACTCCGGGACGATGTTGCCGCCGGTGCCGCCCGAGATGAGCCCGACGTTCGCCGTCGTCTCCTCGTCGATCCGGCCGAGCCGGAGGTCCGCGATCGCCTTCGCCGCCGCGGCGATCGCCGAGCGGCCCTCCTCCGGGAACATCCCCGAGTGCGCCGCGCGACCGTGGAACCGCACCTCCATCGCCTGTGACCACGGCGCCGCGAGGATGATCTCGCCGATCGGCGCCGCCTGGTCGTACACGTAGCCGAGCGTCGCGTGCAGCCGCGACGCGTCGAACGCCGCCGCGCCGATGAGGCCGACCTCCTCCTTCGGCGTGAACAGCAGCTCGATCCCCGCGTGCGGACGGTTCTCGGCGAGCACGCGCCGCACCGCGTCGAGCATCGCGACGACGGCCGCCTTGTTGTCCGCGCCGAGGATCGTCCCGCCCGCGTTCCGCACGACGCCGTCCTCGACGACCGGCCGCAGCTCGCCGTCCGGCGGCACCGTGTCGAGATGCGCGCAGAAGAAGAGCGGCGTGCCCTCCGCGGTCGGCTCGAGCCGCGCGTAGACGTTCCCCATCGTCGACCCGATCGCCGGCCCGACGCCGTCCTCGTCCGGCTCGAGCCCGAGCCCACGCAGGTAGCCCAGCACGACGTCCGCGACGGCGCGCTCCTCGCCCGGCGGGCTCCGCAGCGCCGCGAGCTCGAGGAAGAGCTCGACGATCTCGCCGTTGGAACGCACTACGCGGCCGGGACTGCCGCCCGCGACCGCTGCCGCGCCCGCTCGAGCGCCGCGGCGACGAAGCCGCCGAAGAGCGGCGCCGGGCGCGTCGGCCGCGACTTGAACTCCGGGTGGAACTGGCTCGCGACGAACCACGGGTGGTCGGGCAGCTCGACGATCTCGACGAGCCGGCCCTCCTCGAACGTCCCGCACACGACGAGCCCGGCGTCGACGAGCTGGTCGCGGTAGAGGTTGTTCACCTCGTAGCGGTGCCGGTGCCGCTCGAAGATCACGGCCTCGCCGTAGAGCTCGCGCGCGCGCGTCCCCTCCGCGACCTCGACGGCCTGCGCGCCGAGCCGCATCGTGCCGCCGAGATCCTCGATCCCCTTCTGCTCGGGCAGCAGGTCGATCACCGGGAACGGCGTCTCCGGATCCATCTCCGTCGAGTTCGCGCCCTCGAGGCCGACGACGTGCCGCGCGAACTCGGAGACCGCGACGTGCATGCCGAGGCAGATGCCGAGGTACGGGATCCGCCGCTCGCGCGCGACGCGGCACGCGAGGATCTTGCCCTCCCAGCCGCGCGAGCCGAAGCCGCCGGGCACGAGGACGCCGTCGACCTGCTCGAGGATCTCCGCCGCCTCCTCGTACGACATGTTCTCCGCGTCGAGCCAGCGCACGCGCACCGCGGAGCCGTTCTGCAGGCCCGCGTGCTTCAGCGCCTCGTGGACGGAGAGGTACGCGTCCTGGAGCTTCACGTACTTGCCGACGAGCGCGATCTCGACGATCTCGCGCCGCTCGTCGATCCGCTGCATCAGCTCCGCCCACTCGCCGAGCTCCGCCTCCGGCGCGTCGATGCCGAGCCGCTCGCAGACGAGCCGGTCGAGCCCTTCCTCCTTCAGCACCGCCGGGACGAGATAGACGTCGTGGACGTCCGGCGACGCGACGACCGCGCCCGGGTCGACGTCGGCGAAGAGCGCGATCTTGTCGCGGATGTCGCGCGAGAGCTCCTCGTGCGAGCGGCACACGACGACGTCGGGGTGGATGCCGATGCGGCGCAGCTCGTTCACCGAGTGCTGCGTCGGCTTCGTCTTCAGCTCGCCGGCCGCCTCGATGAACGGGACGAGCGTGACGTGGATGTAGACGACGTTCTCCTGGCCGACCTCGCGCCGGAACTGGCGGATCGCCTCGAGGAACGGCAGCGACTCGATGTCGCCGACCGTGCCGCCGATCTCCGAGATGACGACGTCGGTCGGGCCGGCCTCGGACGCGCGCCGGATCCGCGCCTTGATCTCGTTCGTGATGTGCGGGATCACCTGCACCGTCGCGCCGAGGAAGTCGCCCTTGCGCTCCTTGCGGAGGACGGTGTCCCAGATCGCGCCGGCGCTGTGGCTCGCGCTGCGGAGGAAGTTCTCGTCGACGAAGCGCTCGTAGTGGCCGATGTCGAGGTCGGTCTCCGCGCCGTCCTCGGTCACGAACACCTCGCCGTGCTGGAACGGGCTCATCGTCCCCGGGTCGACGTTCAGGTACGGGTCGAACTTCTGGAGCTGGACGCGCAGGCCCCGGGACTTCAGGAGGCGCCCGAGCGATGCGGCGACGATTCCCTTCCCGAGCGCCGAGACCACTCCCCCGGTGACGAAGACGTACTTCGGGGCCCGTGCGCTCACGGGATTTTAGGGTAGCAGCGTTGGTGGTCGGCGGGGGTCACGGCTCGCTCGCGGTCTGCACGAGGTCGTACAGCCGGGCGAGCGCCTTGTGCGGGAACGAGCGGCGCGCGCCGATGAGCGGCGGGACCTCGACGGCGAGGATCACCTCGGTGCGGCCGCCCTCGACCGGCCGGAGCTCGAGCTCCGCGTCGATCCGGTCGCCGGTGAGCTGGAACGCGATCCGCCGCTGCGGGAGGACGTCGAGGACGAGGAGCATCCCCGTCGCCTGCGGCTTCCGGAAGAGGCTCGGCTTGTTCGGCCCGAGCACCTTCCAGCGCGCCCCCGGCGCGAGGCCGCGACGGTCGGGCTCGACGCCCGAGATCCCCGGCCACCAGTCGGCGAGGTGGTACGGCTCGGCGAGGAACGACCACACGTCGTCGACCGGCGCGAGGAGGACGCGCTTGGCGGCGTACGTCGGCATCAGGCGTCGGCGCCGGTCTGGCAGAGCTCGTAGATGTGCTCGAGCAGCGACTCGGCGAGCGCCTGGTGCGATCCGCCGCCGGAGAGCACGACCTCCTCCGCAGCCTCGCCGAGCCGCCCGAGGAGCGAGTGGTGGGCCGTCTCGTTCGCGAGGGTGATCGTCGCCGTCGTCCGGTTCGGCGCGGTCGCCTCGAGCGAGAGCTCGAGCTCGTAGCCGGTCTTCTCGAAGGAGAGGCGGAGGAAGCCCGGCGCGCTCCTCTCGACGGTGACCGTCTCGCTGCGCCGCTCGGGGCCGGGCGCGCTGCCCCCGGCGTACGAGCCGAGGCCGGGGCGCTCGTCGCCCTCGATCGTCCACGTCGCGCCCTCGTCCTGCGCTCCGACGATCCCCGGCCACCAGTCGGGAAGCCGGTCGGCCGCGGACACGAACGCCCAGACGTCGTCACGGGGCGCGAGGAGCTCGCGCGTTGCAACCGCGGCGGCCGCCATCAGCGAACGGTCGCGAGGAACTCCTGGCCGCCGAGCATCCGCTCGAGCTCCGCGCGGCGGTCGTCCTCGGCCAGCTGCTCGATGCGCGTATGGGTCGGGTCGCCCGGGACCTTCTCGACGCGGAAGTGCCGGTCGGCGAGCGCGGCGATCTGGGGAAGGTGCGTGATCGTGATCACCTGCGCCCGCTCGGCGAGGCGGCGGAGGACGCGGCCGACGGCGTTCGCGGTCTCGCCGCCGATCCCGGCGTCGATCTCGTCGAAGACGAGCGTCTCGCCGCCCGCGACGGCGGCGATCGCGAGCGCGATCCGCGACAGCTCGCCGCCCGACGCCGTCTCGGCGACCGGGGCGAACGGGAGGCCCGCGTTCGGCCGGACGAGGAACACCGCGTCGTCGATCCCCGTCGCGCCGGGCTCGCGCTCGCGGAGCTCGGCGAGGAACTCGCCCTCGCCCATCCCGACGTCGTGGAGCTCGGACGCGACGGCGTCGGCGAACGCGGGCGCGGCGGCGTTCCGCTCGGCGCGCAGGTCGGTCGCGAGCGCGTGGACGCGCGCCTCGGCGTCCGCGAGCGCCTTCGCGGCGGCGGCAGCGGGGTCGGCGCCGCCGTCGAGCGCCGCGAGCTCGGCGCGCGCGTCGGCGGCGCGCGCGAGCAGCTCGTCCGTCGTCGAGCAGCGGAAGCGGCGGCGCGCTTCCGCGACCCGGTCGAGCTCCGCCTCGAGCTGCTCGAGCCGGCCCGGCTCGGCCTCGAGCGACGCGAGGAACGCGTTGAGATCCGACGCGACCTCGCGCAGCCGCAGCTCCGCGTCGCGCAGCTCGTCGCCGGCACGCTGGAGCTCCGGCGCGAGCCGCTCGAGCGGCGCAACCGCGCGCTCCGCGAGCCCGACGAGCCCGGCCGCGCCTTCGCCGTCGTCCGGCGCGAGCGCCGCCGCCGCGGCCGACGCGCCCTCCGCGAGCTCGGCCACGTGGCGCAGCCGCTCGCGCTCCGCGCGCAGCCGCTCCTCGTCGCCCGGCTCCATCCCCTCCGTGTCCTCGACGAGCGCGCGCAGCTCGGCGAGCCGGGCCTCCGCGAGCGCGGCGTTCGCCGTCAGCTCCTCGTGGCGCCGGCGCGCCGCCTGGAGCTCGCGCCAGGCCGTGCCCGCCTCCGCGCGGCGGCGCAGCTGCTCCTCGCCGCAGAACCGGTCGAGCACCTCGAGCTGGTACGACGGCCGCGCGAGCCGCCGCTGCTCGAACTGCCCGGACATCGCGACGACGCGCTCGACCGCAGCCGCGACGTCCTCGCGCGCGGCCGCGCGCCCCCAGGCGTACGCGCGCGTGCGCCCGTCGCCGAACACGCGGCGCGCCACGAGCAGCGCGTCGTCGTCCTCGGGCCGCAGGTCGGCGAGCTCCTCGAGCTCGTCCGGCACGTCGAGCTCCGCCTCGACGTACGCCTCGGCGGCGACCGGGCCGACGAACGAGTCGTCGCCCTTCGCGCCGAGGAGCAACCCGACCGCCTGCGCGAGGATCGTCTTCCCCGCCCCGGTCTCGCCGGTGATCGCGTTCAGCCCCGGCGCGAAGTCGAGCTCGGCCTCGCGGATCAGGACGAGATTCTCGATGCGGAGCCGGCGCAGCACCCGACGAAGGGTAGCCCCGCGGCCCGACGCCGCCCATTGGCCGATCGGGACGAGAGGCGTACCCTCCGGACATGCCGCTGCTCGCTCTCGCAGCCCTCGCGACGACGTTCACTCTCCATGTCGGCCAGACGCGGGCGCTGCCCCACCTTCGGGTCGGCGACGTCGTCGTGTGCAGCGGCAACGCGGACACGATCCGCCGGAAGGTCTCGACACAGGACCTCCGCGAGTCGGCGACGGTCGTCTGGGACAAGAAGCTCGGGCTTGAGTTCACGCGCCAGGCGGGCGGCCGCCTCACCGTTTCGTGCCGTACGCACTGAGGACGCTCGGTGCCTGTGCGGTCGGCGTCCTCGTGGTCGCCGCCGCGGGATGCGGCGACTCCGCCTCGATCGACCGGCTCGCGCTGCGGGTCGTTCCACGGCAGTCCGATCTCGGCTCGCACTGGAGGCGCATCTCCGCGAAAGCGGTCGGTGCGGACAAGCCCTGCCGGCCGCCGCCCGACGCGGAGGCCTGCGCGTTGAGCTACTTCGATCCGGCCGGCGCCCCGAAAACGCCTCGTCTCCCGGCGCTCGGGGCCGCAGGGCTCGCGACCGTCTACCAGAGCGCGGAGGCGGCGCAGGCCGCCTTCTCGCGAGGCGAAGCGCGGGAAGCGGCCCCCCACACGCTCACCCAGGCGCACGTGACGCAGAAGCTGACCCTCGTCTCGCGCACGCCGCTGCCGGTCGACGGCGGTCAGGCCGTCCTGCTCGTCGTCCGCTCGCACATCGAAGGGCCGAGACCCGTCGACCTTCGCGTGAGGGGGCTGCTGATCGAGAAGGGGAGGGAGGTCGTGCTGCTGACCGTCACGTCTCCCACGCCGCTCGACGCCGGCGCCGTCGCGGCGCGGATCGCGCGGCGGATGTGACGCCAGGCTAGAGGCGCTCCATCGTGAAGAGCCCGCCGTTCTGGTCGCTCGCGTAGACGATCCCCTCGGCGTCGGCGAACGCGTCGACGATCGTGAGCGCGCGCGTCCGGCCCGGGCGCTCGTCGAGCATCCGCTCCGGCACCGGCGGCACGCAGGCGGCGACCTCCTCCGGCCGGTACGGGTTCGTGAGGTCGTAGACGCGGACGCCGGCGTTGTTGTACGTCCCGACGATCGTCGTCGAGCTGACGAGGCTCCCCGGCCGGTTCTCGTGGACGTTGTGCGGGCCGAAGCGGCCGCCGCGCGCGACGTAGTCGGCCTCGTCGGGGATCGGGAACGTCGCGATCGAGACGGGGTTCTCCGGCGCACGGATGTCGAAGACCCAGATGTGCTTCACGCCGTCCTCGCGGCGCTCCAGCACCGCCTCGTCGACGACGACCATCAGGTCGCGGTCCGGGAGCGGCAGCGCGTTGTGCGTCCCGCCGCCGAACGGCGGGCACCAGGTCTTGTGGGAGATCGGCTTCAGGA
>Ga0335070_10001813_pt1 | contig 24766 bp, 20 predicted proteins | sample Lox_Sample_13_FD_206722 | JGI IMG/M metagenome (GOLD analysis project Ga0335070, IMG submission 206722) | Soil microbial communities from Loxahatchee National Wildlife Refuge, Florida, United States - Lox_Sample_1.3 | ecosystem: Environmental > Terrestrial > Soil > Wetlands | place: USA...
AGTTCGCGCCACGGCTGATGCCCGTACTTCTTGTTTGCCAGTTCCAGGCCGCGCACCGTGCCCGGGACGCCCGAGGCACGCCACCCGATCAGGCTGTCGTCGGTGACTTTGCCTTCGGCGTCGAGGTACATGTCCCGGCTGGCTTTCGCGGGAGCTTTTTCGCGGAAGTCGATGAAGGTGCTGCGACCATCAGCGAAACGGATGAGCATGAATCCGCCGCCCCCCAGATTTCCGGCGAAAGGATGTGTGACCGCCAGCGCGAATCCCACCGCGACAGCGGCATCCACCGCGTTTCCGCCGGACTTGAGCACAGCCAACCCTACATCGGCGGCGAGCGGCTCCTGGGCGACGACCATCGCCTTGCGGGCATGTACTGGCTCGCGGGCATGAGCAGCGACCGCCAACAGCCAGCACATGAGAAGGACCAGGACGTGATTTCGGCGCCAGATCCGCATGCCCGGGCATTATAGTGGGCGACGATTTTTCTGTATCCGGACGGTCGGCCTTGCATCCTAATCAACGCGCTCGCCGAAGCGCTGTCGTGAGACTTGCACCCGGGAGCCCCGGTGATTTCTCATGACCCGACTTCTTCCCGCGGAGGTCGCATGTCGAAGCGAAAGAACCCTCCCCCAGACACTCCACCCGGCATCTCACGGCGATCGTTCCTGAAGGGCGCCGGCGTGGCCGCGGCGGGCACCGCGGTGCTCGACTCCGGCCTGCTCGCCCACGCAGCCATCCCGCCGCGCGTGGCCGGCCCGGGCGCTGCCGCCATCACGCTGAACATCAACGGCACGGCGCGGCGCGTCACGGTCGAGCCCCGCACCACCCTCGCGGAGGCGCTGCGCGACGATCTGCACCTGACCGGCACCAAGGTGGTCTGCGACCGCGGCTCGTGCTCTGCCTGTACTGTCCTGCTCGATGGCGTACCGGTGAACTCCTGCATGACCTTCGCGCTGGACGTGGGCACGCGCAAGATCCGGACCATCGAAGGGCTTGGCGATCCCGAGCATCTGCATCCCGTGCAGGCTGCCTTCGTCGAGCACGACGGCATGCAATGCGGTTATTGCACGCCGGGGATGGTGATGAGCTGCGCTGCGCTGCTGGAGCGCAACCCCGATCCCAGGCCGGAGGAGGTACAGCAAGCGATCAGCGGTAACATCTGCCGCTGCGGTACCTATCCCAAGGTCGTCGAAGCCACGCTGGCGACCGCGCGGTCGCGGAAAGGAGCGTAGCCATGCCTCCTCACGCTCAGCAGAGTGCGCCGGACAGTAAGCTCGACACAAAGCAGCAGGAATTGCTCATCGGAATCCCCGGCTCAGCCGAAGGTGTGCAGAAGATCGAGCGCAATGTCCCTTCCGACGAGCCGCCGCAGCTTCCACCCAATGCCGAGCTGAAGGTCATCGGCAAGCGCGTACCGCGCTACGACGGCCCCTTCAAGGTCTCGGGTGCGGCGAAGTATCCCAGCGACGTGCATCTTCCCGGGATGTTGTACGCGCGCTTCGTCAATGCGGACGTCCCTCATGCCAAGATCGTTTCCATCGACACCTCGCAGGCGGAAAAGCATCCCGGGGTGAAGGCGGTGCACGTCATCGAGCACATCCGCGGACAGGCGGAGCTGCAGGACAAATCGAAAGAGCTCCCGTCGCGGTATCCCATCGTGCGCTACGCCGGGCAGCCGATGGCGGCGGTGGCCGCGACCACGACTGCCGCCGCGCTGGAGGCCGTGAGCCTGGTGAAGGTCACGTACGACGCGCTGCCGTTCGTGGTCGATGCCGATAAGGCGCGGCAACCGGATGCGCCGCTCGTGTTTCCCGGACCCGCCGCCGCAGCGGGAACGGCGGGCGGCGGTGGCGGCCCAGCCAGCGCTCCGCAAAAAGGAAACGTGCGCGGCCCCAATCCGGCGCGTCGTGGTGGCGGTCCGAAAGGCGATGTGGAGAAGGGCTTCGCCGAATCCGACGCCATCGTCGAAGCGGAATACCGCACCCAGGTGCAGACCCACTCGGCGCTCGAGACCCATGGCGTGGTCGCCGACTGGAAGCCCGACGGACTGACCGTGTACGCCTCCACCCAGAGCACCCTCAGCGTGCGCGATGAACTGGCGGAAATCTTCGACCTGCCCAAGACCAAGGTCCGCGTCCTCACCGAGTACATGGGTGGAGGCTTCGGCGCCAAGTTCGGCGCCGGCAACCCCGGGGCAGTCGCGGCCCAGCTCTCGAGGAAAGCGGGCGTGCCGGTGCGGCTCTTTTGCGACCGCAAGGAAGAGCACTGGGCCACCGGCAACCGCCCCAGCTCCCACCAGTACGTCAAGGTCGGCGCGAAGAAAGACGGTACGCTGCAAGCCATCAAGTGGACCAGCTACGGCACCGCGGGCGTGGGCACGGGCGCCGGCACGGCGGGCCCGGCGCAGAACCTCTATCAGTGTCCCAACGTTCTCACCGAGGAATACGACGTCTTCACCAACGCCGGTCCGGGGGCAGCCATGCGCGCCCCCGGACATCCACAGGGCGTGTTTGGCCTGGAGCAGACCATGGACGCCCTGGCCGAGAAGCTGGGCATCGACGTTCTCGACTTCATGGACAAAAACGATGCCAGCCCGGCGCGCCGCCAGGAACGGCGTATCGGCGCCGAGAAGTTCGGCTGGACGCAGAAGCGGCGCAAGCCCAACAGCGATCCCGGCCCGGTGAAGCGCGGCGTCGGCGTCGCGCAATCCGTGTGGTACCGCATCGTCGGCATGAATTCGGCCTGCGAAGTCCGTATTCACAAGGACGGCTCGGTCGAGGCGCTCTCCGCCGTGCAGGACATCGGTGGCGGCATCAAGACGGTGATCGCGCAGATCGTCGCCGAGGAGCTCGGGCTGCAACCCAGGGACATCACCGTGCGCATCGGCGACACCCAATCGCCACCGGGCCCGCCCTCAGGCGGCAGCCAGACCACCGCCTCGATCACCCCGGCGGTGCGCAATGCGGCGTACAAAGTCAAAGAGGATTTCCTGAAAGAGGTGGCGTCGGCGTGGCGCGTGCCGGTGGACTCGATGACCATCGGCGACGGCAAAGTTTCCAGCCGGAACGGGAAATCGGTCAGCTTCCGCCAAGCGGCTGCTTCGCTGCCCACCGAGACCATCTCCGCCACCGCTCGCCGCAGCCCCGAGTACGGTAAGCGGGAACTGATGTTCCTCGGTGGTGTGCAGTTCGCGGAGGTTGCGGTGGACACAGAGACCGGCATCATCCGCGTGGAGCGCGTGGTCGCGGTGCACGATTGCGGACGCCCCATGAACCTGCTTTCGCTGGAGAGCCAGGTGAACGGCGGCATCCTGCAGGGTATTTCGTACGCGCTCTACGAAGAGCGTCGCCTCGACCGCAACACCGGGATCATGGTCAATCCCAACCTCGAGGAGTACAAGATCATCGGCGCCAAGGACATGCCGCAGATCGAGGTGCACTTCATCGAGGACTACCTGGCGCGCAGTTCCACTGACGCCAGCGGCATCGGCGAACCCGCCAAGGTCCCCACGGCGGCGGCCGTCGCCAACGCCGTGTACAACGCGACCGGCGTGTGCATGTACGAGCTGCCCATGACGCCGGCCCGGGTGCTCACCGCGCTCGGCAAGGTGAAGCAGCAGACCGGAGGTGCGGCATGATCCCGCGCTTTGAATGGAGCGACGCTCATTCCCTTGACGAAGCCCTGAGCCAGCTGCGCAGCAAAGTCCTGGTCAAGGCCGGGGGCGTGGACCTGATGGACCGGCTCAAGGAAGGCCTCGACACGCCCACCCGGCTGGTGAACATCCGCACCATCCCCGGGCTCGATTACGTGCGCGAGGATGCCGGAGGGCTTCGCATCGGACCGATGACCACGCTAGCGACCATCGCCGATCACCCGGTGATCCGCCGCCGCTATGTCGCTCTGGCCGACGCCGCTCTCCGCGCCGCCACGCCGCAGATCCGCAACATGGCCACGGTCGGCGGCAACCTGCTGCAGCGGCCCCGCTGCTGGTATTTCCGCAGCGGCCAGTTCCATTGCCTGCGCAAGGGCGGCGATCGCTGCTTCGCCCAGGATGGCGAGAACGAATCCCACGCCATCTTCGACAATAGCGTGTGCGCCATCGTGCATCCTTCCGCCGCGGCATGCGCCCTGACGGCTCTGGGAGCGAAGCTGGAGATCCGCGGTAAGAAGGGTGTGCGCGAAGTTCCGCTCGACGGATTCTTCGTGCGCCCCGAGCAGGACGTCACACGGGAGCATTCGCTGGCGGAAGATGAGCTGCTGACCGAGATCAGGATCCCCGCGCTTCCCGACAGCGCGCGTACCGCTTACACCAAGGTCGGCCAGAAGGAATCGTTCGACTGGCCGCTGGCCGAGGTTGCGGTCCTTTTGGACCAGCGCGGCGGAGCGGTGGACCGGGCGTCCATTATCCTGGGAGCGGCGGCGCCCATCCCCTGGCGCGCGGAGGCGGCGGAAAAGGCGCTGGCGGGCAAGGCCGTGAATGCTCAGTCGGCGCGTGAAGCGGCAAGAGCTGCCGTCCACGGTGCGACCCCGCTCTCCCAGAACGCCTACAAGATCACGATCTTCGAGGCGGTGGTACGGCGCACCATTCTCGCCGCCGCCGGTCAGGAGGCCTGATGCGCGAGTTCATGGATGAAGAAGAGGTAAGCGCGCCCGATCCGGCGGAACTGCCCGAGGTCTGCCGGTACATCCGCACTAAGACCGCGTTCGGCGACTCGGTCGGCTATACGCCGTGGCAGACCGGCGAGTCGGCGACCGCCGCCTATTGGTGCCTGCAGACCATGGGCGCCTGCGGCCCCGACGATGCGTTGGCGCACCCGCACTCCTGTCGTGCCGGCCGCGGCTGCTTCGCCAAACGGTCGTAGCGGTGGAGGCGCTGGGCTTCAGCCCAGCGACAGGTTATCCAAATGAAACCGCGCTTTAGCGCTGGGTTACTTAGACCAGCGCTAACGCGCTCTTCTTTCCTACTCATTCGCAGGCCTGAAGGCCTGCGCTTCCACCAGAGCTACTGCTTTGGGGCCTCCGGCTTCTGCTCGGGCATCGGACTTGCCGGGTTCAGCGGATTCGCCGGCGGCGGCGCCGGCTCGCCCTTCTTCTCCTCCGGGCTTTCCGGCACAGCGGGCCTCGGTTCGTCCGGGCGGATCGGCTTGCGCGGCAACATGTCGTCGCGCATCGCCGTGTTGTACACGAAGGTGGCCATGACGACCGCCGCCTGCTTCAGGTCATCGGGCCGGATGTGCTCATAAACATCGAGGTTGGAGTGGTGCGTGAGCGTGTTGTAGTCCATCGGGTCCTGGATGAACTGGAAGCCCGGGATGCCGACGGCGTCGAACGAGAGGTGGTCGGTGCCGCCGGTGGTGCGCATCGAGAGCGTGGTCATGCCCAGATCGCGCAGCGGCTCCATCCACGCCTTGAAGATCGGCGCCACGGCTGCATTCTCCTGCAGGTAGATGCCGCGGATCTTTCCCGTCCCGTTGTCGTAGTTGAAATAACCCGACACCAGTTTCTGCTCGGGCTTGAGCACGAGTGGCCCCGCCGGACTGCGCATGAAGGACGGCAGTTCCCTTTCCCTGGGATTCTCAGGACGGCTGCCGAAGTGTTCCTTGGCATAGCCGCGCGAGCCTAGCAGTCCTTGCTCCTCGCCTGACCACAACGCGACGCGGATGGTGCGGCGTGGCTTCACGCCCAGGACCTTCAGCAGGCGTACCGCTTCCATGGCTACGGCGACGCCCGCACCGTTGTCGGTCGCGCCTTCGCCTCCGTGCCAGGAGTCCATGTGCCCGCCCAGCATCACCAGCTGGTCCTTCAGTTTCGGATCGGTGCCCGGGATCTCGGCGACCGTGTTATAGCCCTTGTCGTCATCGTCGTAGAACCGGGTCTCCACGTTCACTTCCACCTGCACGGGCTGCTTCTTGTCCACCAGGCGCGCGGCGCGGTTGAAGTGCTCCAGCGCCACGGTCACCACCGGCACGGAAACGGTCTTGCCCTTCTCGTAGCCGCCGCTCAGGGGCGTCTCGACGAAAATGGTGCCATCCTGTCCGGGAGGGCGCGTCGGTTGCAGTACGGCCGCAGGCTTCTCCTGGTTGAAGAAGTCTTCCAGAGCTTTCTGGAATCGCCGGCGCCGCAGGAAAGCCTGGCGGCGCGCATCCCCGCCGGGGGCTGCCGGGATCTGGTACTCCGCGATCCTGTCCAATTCGGCATCGTCATAGCGGCGGAAGAAGGGCCGGTCAGTGGGCGCAGGATTGGTCTGCCCCTGGCCCGCCATCGGCCCCTCGGCGATCTGCTGAGCGCCGCGCCCCGGAGTCTCCGGCTCGGGGACGCGGATGTCGCCCAGCAGCATGATCTTGCCGGTGACCTTGCCGCGATACTTCTCCAGTTCCTCGGCGGTGTTCGCCACCACATGCACGGGTTCGCCGCTGATCGGACCGTTAGTGCCCGGCGTCCAAGCCATCGGCAGGGCGACGAACTGCATGAAGTCAGGCGACGTCATGCGCACTTCGCAGAACTGGTACGCCCAGCCACGGCCGAACTCGCCCCACGGCTCTACATGCGCGTTCGCCAGCCCCCACTGGGAAAGCTGATCGCGGCTCCACTCGTTCGCCTTCTTCATGTTGGGAGAGCCTGTGAGCCGCGGTCCGATCTTGTCGGTAAGGTCACTCATGACGTCCATGACCTTGCCGTGTCGGAACTCCTCCTCGCGCAGCCTCATGATGAACTCGTAGTCGATGGTGTCCGGCTTCTGGACCATGGGGATGTTGGGCTGCTGCGCTTCGGCGGCGGCCGGTTCCGCCTTGCCCTTCTTTTTCTGGGCATTGAGGCTGAGGGCAAAGGAAAAAACGATGCAGAGAGCGATTGTCGTCAGAAGGATTCTGCTAGTTCGCATGGAGAGAGGGGTCACTCCTGTATCAGATTTGAACCAAAAAGACTACCTGCAGGGACCGGGGACTGCAAACTCATTGCCGCCCGGGCGCCGGGTCCGCTTGGCCGCGGACCAGCAACGCCAGCCTGGGAAACGTGAATCGTCCTGCCGCATCGTCGATCACATTGACCTGGCAGGTATAGAAACCGGGCTTCAGGGTTGCCAGGGGCACATCGAGCCGGAAAGCGGCGGCGTGCCGCCCGGGGATGTTCACCTCCTGGCTGCGCATGACCGGCGTTTCGTAGCTCTTCGTCTTCCCCTGGAAGAACGAAACGCTGGCCAGCAGGTCGATCGCGTTCCGCTCGGACTTGCCTCCCATCGAGGCCGCACGCGCCGGGTCGTACACCTCGAAGTAAAGATAGAGATGTTGTCCCGAAGAGAACACGTGGGTAACGCTGGGCACCAGCTCCTGCCCGTCCTGCACCAGCGGGTTCTGCCCGCGCGCTTTCGGCGCCGGCTGCACCTGCGACGCCAGTACCACCGAACTCATGCGGAACGGCACTGTCTTCAGCCTGGGCACGACCAGGTCGGTTTCGAACGACCCCATGGCGCCGTTCTGGTTCTCGCGGACGACGAACTTCAGGTGGAACTTACCCGGCGGCAATACGAAGCCGCTGTCGTACTGCACGTTCTTGCGCCGCACCTCCCGGCCGCCTTCCACGGCGAGTTTCACCGTGTCGCGCACTTGCGCCATCGGACGCTTCTGGTCGTCCGTCGCCACCCCGAGCAGGTCGAGCGTGGCCTTGTCTTTGTCGCTGGAGCGCACGAAGGGGATCGCCTTCCCCGGGACCACCACCGAGATCGCCACAAAGTACTTTTCGTCTTCCAAACGGAAGTAGGCCGCCGACAGATAGACCGGCAGGTCGGTATTCGGCAGGTCGGAGGCCAGCTCTTCATCGAGCTGGCGCTCCCGGTCCTCGCTGCTCGCATGCTTGAAATCCGCTGGCGCGTAATAACCGCGGCGGTATTCGAGCTTCAGGTCGGGACGGTTCACGCGCACCGAGATCTTGCGGAAGCGGCCGTCGCGCGCCGGGTTGTTGCTGTGATATCCGAGCACGTAGTACATGCTGGTGTCCTGTTGCACCCGAGTGAACACCTGGCTGAAATCGTTGGTGTCGAGCAATGCGCGCCCGCCGGTGTCGCCGGCCAGCGTGACCAGGGTCTCCTGGGTGGCGAAGTTGGAATCGTACTGGTTCAGGGTCGCCCGCCCTGAGTACGCCGCGACGCCGCGCAAGCTGGCGTTCTCGGCGCTACCGCCCGGCGGCATGGCCTCCAGGCCGCGCAGGTCCATGGTGTAGAGCGCGACGTTTGCCCGGACGGCCTCGTTGATGGCCGCCCGCAGCTGCGACTGGTTCTCGACCCCGGTCCGGTTCATCCCGCTGGAAAAATAGATGACCGACTTCTTCTGCTGCAGCCCGCCCAGCATCGAGGACAGCGACCGCAACGCTTGCAGCCTGCGGTCGGTGTTGAAGATGTTGTATTCAGTTTCGTCGGGAGTGAAGGCCTGGGCGGTGTCGGCCGTGCCCTCGGTGGTCCCGGTGGAGCCTTCGGCGAATCCCTCGCTAGAGATGGAGCTCAGCGCCTCCAGGGCCTTTCGCAGCTGTGCACGGTCGCTGGTGAAATCCTGGTTGATCTGCAACGACGTTCCCAGCGACGTCACCGCGACCAGGTCGGCCGGGGCCATCTGCTTGTCGAGATAGTTCTGCGCCGCTTTCACCGCCCGGTCAATCTCTTCCGGCTGCATCGAGCTCAGGTCGAACAGCAACACGATCAGCCGGCGATTGCGCAACTCCGGCGGCCTTGCCGGCTCCACCTGCGGCGCGGCCGGCGCCGGACGCGTCTGCTTCAGCACCGGCGCCTGCGGGACTTCGGGCAGAAGCTGCATCTCGGTGTTCTCCACATCGAAGGAGGCGACCCGCTGCTGCTTCCCGTCCTCCAGGACGGTGAATTCGCCGGGCGCGAGGTCGCGTACCAGGTTCCCCTGCTTGTCGCGCACGGTCACGTTGACCAGCACCACTTCCGAGCGGGCCTTGATGGTGTATGGCGCCTGCGCCGCGTCCTGGGCGAGCGAAACCGGCAGCAGTTGCGCCGCGCATAGCAGTGCGCCCACGAGCCGGGCAAGCGGATTGTGCTTCGTCAGCATCAGAATCGGAAACGCGCCAGCAGTTGGATCTTCCGCATCGAGCCGACGCCGGTCACTCGCCCGAACTGGGGCGTGCCGACGATGGTGTCGATGGTGGTGAACTGCGGGGTATTGAACACGTTATTAGCCTGCGCGCGGAACTCGAGTGTGCGCGTGTCGCCCAAGGGAATGGTCTTGGTCATCGCCATGTTGAAAAGCACGCTGCCCGGCCCACGCACGATGTTCCGGCCCGAGTTCCCGAACTGGCCGGCAGGGGGCACGGCGAAAGCAGCGGTGTTGAACCATTCGAGGGTCGTCGGATCCGCAAGCCCGATCGGTAGTCCGGTCCAATCGGCGCGCAGCGACCCGTTGCTGCCCCGGTTGACGTCCAGCGGATCGCCGAGCACGCGCACGGTGAACGGCATCCCGGACGCGATCGTCCAGTCGCCGCTCCACTGCCAATCGCCGAACGCGTCGCGCAGCACGCCCGGTTGCGTCAGCCAGCGCCGGTCATGCCCCCAAGGCAGCTCCCAGAGGTAATCGGCGGTGAACTTGTGCCTCTGATCGAAGCTGGAGGGCCCGCGCTCGGCAGCCAGATCGAAGGCGTCCTGCGCCACGACCGACTGCCCGCCGCCGATGCTGGAAGCGTTGTCGATGGACTTGGAGAACGTGTAGGTCCCTCCGATGGAGATCCCCTGCCGCAAGCGCTTCCGCAAGCGGATGCTCCCCGCGTGGGCCACCGAACTGCCCTCCGAGAATTCCAGCAGGAACGGATTCGCATTGGGGATCAGCAGTCCCGTGGCGGTGCGGTTCGGATCGTCCACCACATCGAGATGCGAGCCCTTGGTGCCGGTGTAGTCCACATTGAGCACCAGGTCCGAGCGCAGCTCGCGCTGCACATCCACGTTCCAGATCTGCACGTATCCCAGCCGGTAGCTCACATCGACCGCATAGCTGTTGGTGATGGTGGAGGGCGCCGGCGCCGGAAAGCCGCTCTCCAGGGTGAGCGTTTGGGTCGATGATTGCCGGTTGTTCTGGGTATTGGAGAAGGGCGGCTGGAAGGCAAGGTTCTGCACCATCGCGCTGTACTGACCGGTGTTGTAGTTGATGCCGTAACCGGCGCGCACCACCGTCTTCGCGAACGGCTTCCATGCCACCCCGACGCGCGGGGCGAAGTTGTTGCGGTCGGGCCGGACCAGCGTCTCCGGGAATTGGCCGCTGTACGGGCCTGCCTGCCCCGGCAGCACCGGTGCCACCGCCGTGAAGGTCGGGCTGATGTCGAGATTCGCGATCAGGTTATTGATCTCCGAATACGGAGAGACATACTCGTAGCGCAGCCCGAGGTTCAGCGTCAGATTGCCGCGCACGCGCCATTCATCCTGCACGAACAGGTCCCAGGAATTCCCCCGGAAGTGATAGTTGTTGGCCCCGAACTGGAGCGTCGTCTGCTGCGCCAGTCCCACCAGGAAATCGGCGAAATCAAAGCCGGTATTCACGCCGGTGAAGGTGAAGCTGCCGCGCGCGTTGCTGTCGGTCTGGGTGTTGAGCTGGATGCGCCGGAAATCGCCGCCCCAGCGCAGCGTGTGCTTGCCGCGCACCAGGCTCATGGTGTCGCCGACGCTGAACGTCTGGTCGCGCCGGCGCAGGGGATTGATGTCGGTGATCCCTTGGAAATTCGTCAGCCCGATGTTGGGGATCCCCCAGTCGAACGGATTCGGGGAGACTTCCGTGACCCCGGCGATCCCGGCGACGTCGGTCTGAAATGCGTAGAGGTTCTGCGTCGTGATCCGGTTGCGATTGAAGTCCACGCGGAAGAAATTGGTGAGCTTGCCGATGGACCGCACGTACGTGACCGGAACATCGAAGGAACGCGTGCTGGTGGTGCCGCCGACGGTGGGGAATGGGTTGGTCAGGTTGCTGCCGCTCGCCTGGTAGTGGAAGCCGATGGAGAGGTTGTTCCGCTTGCCTCCCCGTTGCCGCGGGCCGACCGTCCCTCCACCCAGCGCGCGCATCAGCCGGAAGTTGAGATTGTCGGTGTTGTTGGTGGCGGCAGTGGTGTACTGGAAGTTCTGCACCGCCCCGGGAAGATTTCCTTGTGGGATGTAATTCAGCAGGCTCAGCGCAGCCGCGTCCATGCAGGCTGCCGGGATCTGGCTGTGAACGCCATTTGGGTCGGTGGTCAGGTTGGTGAGCAAGCCGGGGGTGAGCAGGTTTCCGTTGGTGTCGTGGGTCGCACCCAGCGGGCTGCCGACCGCCAGCGGCACCACTCCCAGGTTCTGCGCGCTGATCGCCGCCGCACACCCGGACCGGCTGTTGAACACATCGACCAGAGCCTGGTTCGCGACGTGGCCATCGGCCAGCGAATCGGGATAAATGCCGTTGCGCTGGTCCGCCGTCGGCACGGTGGAAAAGGTGTTGTAGGGGTTTTCGCCCCGCGTCCCGTTGTAATTCAGGAAAAAGAAGGTCTTCGAGCCACCTTTGTAGATCTTGGGGATGTTCAACGGCCCACCGAGGCTGGCGCCGAACCGCTGCTGGCGGTATTCGGGCTGCTGCGATGCGATCCCCTTCAGGTCATACGGCGCCGCATCGAAGGCTGAGTCTCCGATGCTGTAGTAAACCATCCCGTGGGGCCTGTTGAAGTTGAATCGTCCTCTTCCCCGGCCGCTCATCATGATGAAAGGCCCGCCGGGACCGCCGGGTCCGCCAAACCCGCCGGGCCCGCCCGGCCCTCGCCCTCCGGCCTGGCCCTGCTGCTCCCGGTACTCCTGTACCCGTTGCCGGAACTCATCGCTGCTCATGGAGCCGAAGTCGTTGGGATTGGCAGTGCCGGCGACCGCGACTGATTCTGTCGCCGCATCCGGCGCCATTCCCGGCACCGGCATGCCCTGCGGGACGATCTGCTCGGCGCCTCCAGCTTCTCCGCCATTCTCGCTCTGGGTCACCCCCAGGCTCTGGAAGCCGCGGCCCGACTGCATCGCCGCCACCGCTTGCTCCGGCCCTTCCTCTCCTGGACGCTTGGCCCGCGATGCCAGCACCAGCTCGAAATCAATCTTTGCGCCTGGATTGGCGGCGTTGATCACCACTTCCTGAGTGGCGGGAGCGAAGGCGGTGAACTGCGCACGCACCACGTATCGCCCGTTCGCCGGGACGTGCAGCTTGTAACTGCCGTCCACGTCGGTGGAAGTCGCCGCTTTCTGGCCGGTCAGGGTGTTGGCCGCCGACACCGTCACTCCGGGCAGCGGCTGCCCGCCCGACCTCACCACGCCGCTGATGTCGCCGCCCGCCTGCTGCGCCATGGCCGCGCTGCAGCAGAGAAAGGAGCCCACAACCATCCGCAGGATGGGGTAGAGCTGCTGTGAGGGCCGCTTCATCTCCTAGAGATTCCAGACCATCTGACCTGTGCCCACGAGGGTCGTCACTGGCGCGGTTCGGCAGGAGGCCCCTGCGGCGGCTGGCCGCGCACGCTGCCCGGCTGGCCCACGTTCAGGACCGACGGAACGAACACCCCGTCCTTGATCTGCCCGCGTCCGAAGACGTGATCGCCCGCTTTCAGGTCGCCCAGGGTCACGCTCTCCCCCTGCTTGCGGAACGAGGTGCTCTCGTCCACGGCGATGGTCTGGGTCACGCCATCCGGCCGCGCGATCGTGAGCTTCAGCCCGTCGACGGACTTGATCTCGCCGGCGATGAATTCCTTGCCCAGCCCTTCGCGGAACTGCTGCCGCGTGCCGCCCATGCCCGACCCGCTGCGCGTCATCACGCCCGCCGCGACGTAGGTGTCATCGGACGTGCGTTCGCCGCGCACCATCACCATGTCACCGACCTTGAAGTCGCTGAGCTTCGCGTCCTGCTGGTCCTTGCGGAAACGGGTCTCCGGAGTCAACTTCACTGTGACCGTGCGTTCGTCGAAGGTCTTCAAGGTCAGTGTGTCGTTGGCAATGGCGGTGATGGTCCCGCCGACACCAGGCCGTCGCCCGCGCTCGCCGCCTTGGGCGGCGCCCTGCGGCCTTTGCGGTGACGAACCCGGCTCATTCGTCTGCCCGAATGCACACAAACCCAGCGCGAGGACAACGATGATGGCGCGACGCATGGCTACCTCCGCGAACATCTTTTGTAACTCGTTCTGCGCGCCGGAGTTGCCGCTGTTTTGTAAAGAATTGTCAACGTTCGGGCTGGAACAGATAGCGCTCCTTGCGGTGGCTGGCGAACGACTCCGCCACCTTCAGGAACGCCTGCGCCGCGTGCGACAGGCTGGAGTGGCGGCGATAGACGAGGCGCAGCTTGCGGTCGAACCTCAGCTCGCGGGCGGGCACGCGCACCAGCTCGCCGCGCGCCAGCTCCGGCTCCACGCAGATCAGCGGGATGAGCGCCACCCCGTTCCCTGCCGCCACGAACTTCTTGATGGCTTCGATGGTGGGCAATTCCACCGGCATGTGCAGCGGCACCCGCCGTCGCCGGAAGGTCTCCAGCACCTTGTTGCGATAGGGGGATGGTACGTTGTGGGCCACGAAGTATTCCGCCCCGAGCTGGCGCACGCTGACTTGCCGCGCTCCGGCCAGCGGGTGGTTCCGCGGCACCACGAATGCCAGCTCGTCGCGATAGACGACGATCGAACGCAGCAGCGGATCTTCCGGCCGGAAACTGAGCACGCCCAGCTCTGCGTTGTGGCTCAGCAACTCTCCCTGGAGACGGCTGGCCAGGGACCGCTGGATGGTGATCTTCACCAGCGGATGGAGGCGGCGAAACTCGTTCAGCACCGGCAGCAGGTAAAGGCAGGTGAACTCGTTGGCCGCGATGGAGAGCTTTCCCGCCTGCAACTCGCGCAACTCATCCAGGGCAAGCAGGGCTTCGCTGCGCGTGTTGAGCAGCCGCTGCGCGTAGTCGAGCAGCACCTGCCCGGCATCGGTCAGGATGCCTTCCCGCGAGGAGCGGTCGAAGAGCGGCTCCCCGACCTCGTCCTCCAGCTTGCGCACGGTCTGGCTGATCGCCGGCTGGGTGCGGAAAAGCTTCTTGGCAGCGCGCGAGAAGCTGCCCTCGCGGGCCACCGCCAGGAACGTCTCCAACTGGAAAAGGTCCATCGCTCACCTGCGCGCTGCGCGGTGCCCTCAAAAAAACGATTTATAGCATAAAAAATATTTATGGTCAGCAAATAACTATAAACTTGTGTTATCTCGTCCAGCGACTATCCTCGACTGTTACGGCCTTTCGGCCGGGGAGGAGGAGTTGCCGTGGAACGGATCACGATCTTCGACACCACATTGCGCGATGGCGAACAGTCGCCCGGGTGCAGCATGAACCTGCGGGAGAAACTCTCCCTGGCCCGGCAACTGGAGCTCCTGGGCGTGGACGTGATCGAGGCCGGCTTCCCCATCGCTTCCGACGGCGACTTTGAAGCGGTGCAGGCGGTGGCCCGCGAGGTCCGCGGCCCGCGAGTAGCCGGCCTGGCACGCGCCATCCGCGGCGATATCGAGCGCGCCTGGGAGTCGGTACGACACGCCGCCCGTCCTCGCATCCACGTCTTCCTCGCCACCTCTGACATCCATCTCCATTACAAACTGCGGATCAGTCGCGAGCAGTGCCTGCAGCAGGCCGCCGAGTCGGTGGCTTTCGCCCGTTCGCTGTGCGACGACGTCGAGTTCTCGCCCGAGGACGCCTCTCGCACCGAACTCGAGTTCCTTTGCGCCGTGGCCGAAGCGGTTGCCGCCGCCGGCGCCGGCACATTCAATGTCCCGGACACGGTCGGCTATACGGTGCCGCACGAGATGTCGCGCATCATCGGCCGGGTGCGCCAGCGGGCCGGAGGCATGACCATCTCCGTCCACTGCCACAACGATCTGGGGCTGGCGGTCGCCAATTCTCTCGCCGCCATCGAAGCCGGGGCACGCCAGGTGGAGTGCACCATCAACGGCATCGGGGAGCGCGCCGGGAACGCCTCGCTGGAGGAGCTCGTCATGGCGCTCTCGGTCCGTCGCGACGCGATGCCCTTCACCACCGGTGTCCGCACCGAGCAGCTCTACCCCACCAGCCAGTTGCTGACCGAGATCACCGGCGTGGCGGTGCAGCCGAACAAGGCCATCGTGGGCCGCAACGCTTTCGCGCACGAGGCCGGCATCCACCAGGATGGCATCATCAAGAACCCGCTCACCTACGAGATCATGACCCCGCAGTCGGTGGGTGTTCCCGACAGTAAGCTGGTTCTGGGCAAGCACTCCGGCCGGCACGCCCTCGGCCTGCGCTGCGCCCAGCTGGGATATGAATTCTCGCGCCGCGACCTGGACCGCGTGTACAAGCGGTTCATCGCCCTGGCCGACCGCATCAAGACGGTCGAGGACCGGCACCTGCTGGCCATCATCCGCGAGGAGATGCCCGCGGCGCCGGGTTCCGCCGCGCGCGGCCTGGCCGGCGCCACCGGCGCACCCGGAGTCGCCTAGCGTAGCTCCCCGAACCAGGAATGAAGAGCATGAAGCTGAGGATCACTGTCCTTCCCGGAGACGGCATCGGGCCCGAAGTCACGCGCGAAGCGGTGCGCGTGCTGCGTACCGTGGCCGACGTCCAGGGCTACGAGTTCACCTTCGACGAGCGGGCGATCGGCGGCGTCGCCATCCGCGAGTGCGGCATGCCGCTGCCGCCGGACACGCTGGAGAGCTGCCGCAAGAGCGATGCCGTGCTGCTGGGCGCGGTCGGCGCCCCGGAGTTCGACGCCCTGCCCCCGGAGAAGCGCTGCGAGACCGGCCTGCTGGCCTTGCGCCGTGGCCTCGGCGGCTTCGCCAACCTGCGCCCGGCGGTCTGCCACCCAGCTATCGCTGACTGCTCGCCCCTGCGCCCGGAAGTGGTCCGCGGCGCCGACATCCTGTTCGTCCGCGAGCTGCTGGGCGGCATCTACTTCGGCGAGCCCCGCGGGTGCGACGGCGCCGCCGCCTTCAACACCATGCGCTATACCGAGCCCGAGATCGAACGCGTCGCCCGCATCGCTTTCGACCTCGCGCGCCAGCGGCGCAAGAAGCTCACCTCCGTGGACAAGGCCAACGTCCTGGAGACTTCGCAGCTGTGGCGCCGGACAGTGACCCGGCTCGGAAGCGAGTATCCCGAGGTCGCGCTTGAACACTGCCTGGTGGATGCCTGTGCCATGAAGCTGGTGACCAGTCCCGCCAGCTTCGACGTGGTGCTGACGGAGAATCTGTTCGGCGACATCCTGTCCGACGAAGCCGCGGCCATCGCCGGCTCCCTGGGCATGCTGGCCTCGGCCAGCATCGGCGGCGCGGTCGGACTTTACGAGCCGGTGCATGGGTCCGCACCCGACATCGCCGGGCGTGGCATTGCCAATCCGCTGGGAGCCATCGCCTCCGCCGCCCTCCTGCTGCGCTATAGTGCTCAGTTGCCGGAGGATGCCTCGGCCATCGAGCGCGCCATCGGCGACGTGCTCAACGCCGGCTACCGCACCCCTGACATCCGTCGCAACGGTTCCAAGTTCACCATCAAGACCGCCGACATGGGCAAGGTCGTCGCCGAAGCGGTGGTCCAAGTCCTGGAGCGCGAGCACGCCTACCACGCCGTCTAGGAGACCCATGCCGCCGCGCACCATGTTCGACAAGATCTGGGACGAGCACCTGGTGGTGCAGCCCCAGGGCCAGCCGGCGCTGCTCTACATCGATCTGCATCTGGTACACGAAGTCACCTCGCCCCAGGCTTTCGACGGGCTGCGCGCCGCCGGCCGCTCCGTCCGCCAGCCGCGACGTACGGTGGCGACCGTGGACCACAACGTCCCCACCACCGACCGCCTGTTGCCCATCCAGGACCTCATCGCCGCCCGGCAGATCGAGGCCCTGCGCCGCAACTGCCGCGAGTTCGGCATTCCCTTCTTCGACCTGCACTCGCCCGAGCAGGGCATCGTGCACGTCATCGGCCCGGAGCTGGGGCTGACCCAGCCCGGTATGACCATCGTCTGCGGCGACAGCCACACCAGTACTCACGGCGCATTCGGTGCTCTGGCCTTCGGCATCGGGACCTCGGAGGTGGAGCACGTGCTGGCCACGCAGTGCCTGCCCCAGAACAAACCCCGCGCCATGCAGGTGATGGTACGCGGCAGGCTTCCCCAGGGTGTGACCGCCAAGGACTTGGCGCTGGGCATCATCGGACAGATCGGCACCGACGGTGGCGCCGGGCACGTCATCGAGTACGCCGGCGAGGCCATCCAGGCGCTCTCCATGGAATCGCGCATGACCCTGTGCAACATGAGCATTGAAGCCGGTGCGCGCGCCGCCATGGTGGCGCCCGACGAGGTCACCTTTGCCTATCTGGCGGGCCGCCGCTTCGCCCCCAAGGACAAGGCGTGGGACGACGCCCTCGCCTACTGGAGCACGCTGCCCACCGATCCCGGCGCCGCCTTCGATCGCGTGGTCGAGATCGACGCCGCTTCCCTCGTCCCCTACGTCACCTGGGGCACCAATCCCGGCATGGTAGTCCCGGTCACCGCATGCGTCCCGGAGCCGGACGAACTGGGCACAGACGCCGACCGCCAGGCCGCGCGCAATGCTCTGGCCTACATGGACCTCGCGCCGGGCACCGCCATCGAGGACATCCATGTTGATTGCGTCTTCGTCGGCTCCTGCACCAATTCGCGCCTCGAAGACCTTCGCGCCGCCGCCGGCGTGGTGCGCGGATACCGCGTGCACCCCAAGGTGCGCGCCCTGGTCGTGCCCGGCTCCCAGGAGGTCAAGCGCAACGCCGAGAAGGAAGGCCTGCACGAGATCTTCCTGGCGGCCGGCTTCGAGTGGCGCGAGCCCGGCTGTTCCATGTGCCTGGGGATGAATCCCGACATCCTCGCTCCCGGCGAGCGCTGCGCCTCTACCAGCAACCGCAACTTCGAAGGGCGCCAGGGTCGCGGCGGACGCACTCATCTCGTGAGCCCCGCCATGGCGGCCGCCGCCGCCATCGCCGGACACTTCACCGACATCCGCGCCTGGGAATACAAGGAGGTGGCCGATGCAGCCTTTTCGCGTGCATGAAGGACTGGTGGCGCCGCTTCCCCGCCCCAACGTGGACACCGACCAGATCATCCCCAAGCAGTTCCTGAAGCGGATCGAGCGCACCGGCTTCGGCGAGTTCCTGTTCTATGACTGGCGCTTCACCACCGATGGCCAGCCGGTGGCCGATTTCGTCCTCAACCAGCCGCGCTATGCCGGCGCCAGCGTCCTGGTGGCGGGAAAGAACTTCGGCTGCGGCTCCTCGCGCGAGCACGCGCCCTGGGCGCTCGGTGATTACGGCTTCCGCACCATCATCGCGCCGTCGTTCGCCGACATCTTCGCCAACAACTGCGGCAAGAACGGGATCCTGACCGTGGTTTTGAGGGAGGGCAAGGTCGCCGAGCTCACTCGACGCGCGACCGCGCTACACGGTTATCGTTTGCAGATCGACCTGGAGCAGAAGCAGGTGCGTGACCAGAGCGGTTTCTCGGCCGCCTTCGAGATCGACGATTTTCGCCGCTTCTGCCTGCTGGAAGGACTGGACGACATCGGCCTCACCCTGCGCCACGAGGCCGACATCCGCGCCTACGAAGCCCGCTACAGGAAATGAGGAATGTCATCCCGAACGGCTTCAGCCGTGAGGGACCCGCTTTTCTAGGGCACCAGCACGATCTTCCCGTGCGCGCCGGTCGGCTTCATTACCTCTTCATGCGCACGCGCAGCCTCGGCCAGCGGGATCTCCTGGCCAACGATCGGGCGCAGCGTCCCGTTCTCCAGCCCGGCCACCAGCGCGGCGTGGATGCTGGCCATCTCCTCCGGCGGCACGTTGAACAGAGTCATGCCGATGATGCTCGCGTCGCGCACCATGGTGTCCCGCGGGTTGATCTCCACCGTGCCCCGGCTCCCGACCACCACCACGCGGCCGAATTTCGCCAGCATCGGCAAGTCCTTGCCCAGGTTCTTATTGGCGAGCATCTCCAGGATCACATCCACGCCTTTGCCGCCTGTCAGCCTGGACAGTCGCTCGGCCATGTCCGCCACGTGGTGGTCGAGCGCATGGTGCGCGCCTTCCTTCAGCACCAGCTTGCGCCCTTCCTCGGTGCCGCCGGTCGCGATGACGGTTACGCCGTGAGCCCGCGCCAATTGCACCGCCGCCGTTCCCACGCCTCCGGTGGCGCCGTGGATCAGCAACGTTTCGCCCGCCCTGATCTTCGCCTTGTGGAACAGCGCGCGATACGCGGTGCCGTACGGGATCCCCATGGCCGCGCCCTGCGCAAAGCTCACGTTCTTGGGCAGCGGATAGACCTGCGCCTCGCCGCACAGCGCCTGCTCGGCATAGGTTCCGGTCAGACTCCCGATGGTGTACACGCGGTCGCCTGCCTTGAAACGCGTCACTCCCTCTCCCACACTCACGACCTCGCCGGCGCCGTCCATCCCCGGCGTGTACGGCAGGTTGGGTTTCATCGCGTAGGTCCCGGTGCGGATGTAGGTCTCGACCGGATTCACGCCGGCGGCGTGGACCTTCGCCACCACCTGGCCTGCCCCCGGCTTCGGGTCCGGCACCTGTTCCAGCTTCAGTTTCTCGGGACCGCCGAATTCATGGATACGGATAGCTTTCATGAGATTCCTCTTGCGCCTCGATGCTAGGCCGGTTGTGCATTGCGCAGGTACGCGTCGTTCTTCGTGAGCCAGTCCTGGCGCGGCGGATAGAAGACGTCCAGGTCCACGGTGTCTTCCATGGCCTGCGCCTTGTGCGGCATGTGCGGCGGGATGCACAGCACTTCGCCGGCATGCACCACGATCTCCTTCCCGTCGATCCAGAACTTCAGCGCCCCTTCCAGGACATAGGTCACTTGCTCATTCATGTGCCTGTGCTCGGGCACGATCGCGCCCTTCTTCAGCAGCACGCGCGCCAGCATCAGGTCTTCACCGGTGACCATCTGCCGGTCGATCTGCGGGTTCAGGTGCTCCAGTTCGACGTCTTTCCACTTGATGTACTTCAGCATGGGAACCTCTGTCGTGCGTCTTGCGAGATGCAAAGCTTTCTACGCCGTCGCGCCGTGCCCGCCAAGATACGCCTGTCGTACGTAATCGTCGTGCAGGAGCCTCTCGCTCGGGCCCTGGAGCACGATCCTTCCTGTCTCCATCACGTATCCGTAATGCGGGACCCACGCCTGCCACGCCCGCACCGCTCTTCTCATGACACGTTTCTCGCGCGGGGATTCCGACTAGTCTCGGGCCCTCGCGGCCTCCTTCTCAATAAGAAAACATCGTTCCACGATTCCGCTAAAATGGCGGAAATCATAGTCCGGCATGGAGTGTTGCACAAGTCTACGGGCGTGATTCCCAAGATGGGCCGCGCCTGGCCTTATGGACAATCGTCGGCAGATCCTCGAGCGCTTCAGTCAGCAGGCCGACCGTTTCGAGCGGCGCGGCTCCAGTGTCGCCAACCGCGACTGGGTCCGCTGGGGGGCCTCGTTGATCGAATTGCGGCCCGATCGCACCGCTCTCGACGTGGCCGGCGGCACCGGACTCCTGGGCCGCGCCGTTGCCGGCGGCTTGCAGAGTGTCATCGTCCTCGATCTCACACCTGCCATGCTGGAGATGGGGCGAACCGCAGCAGCCTCCGAGGGCGCTCGAAATGTCTCTTTCATGCGCGGCGATGCCAAGCGCCTGCCCTTTCGCGACTCTTCCTTGAAGATCGTGATGACCCGCTTCTCCCTGCACCACATTCCCCACCCCGAAGACGTGATCGCGGAGATGAAGCGGGTCGCTGCCGCCGGCGGGCAGATCGCGGTCACCGACATCATCTCGACCGACGTCCCCGCCGTCGCCGCGGAGCACAATCGCCTGGAGCGCCTGCGCGATCCTTCGCATGTCCGCGCCCTGACCCGCCGCGAGCTCGAGCACTTGTTCACCGACGCTGGTCTCACCATCCTCCGCAGCGATGCCCGCGACCTGGTGGCCGAGGTCGACGAGTGGCTCGCGCTCACCCAGCCGGCGGCCGATGCCGTCCGCGAGATTCGTTCTGCCTTGGAGCATGAGCTGCAGGGCGGACCGCCCACCGGGATGCGGCCCTCCATGCGCGACGGCCGCCTGATGTACGTCCAATCCGCCGTCGCCCTGGTCGCGCAGCCCTCGACAAAGTAGCCCGCGCGCCCTCGCGCGGGCCGGGGCGTCGGCTCACACCGCCTGGTGACCTCCATCCTTGAGTCTTGCCCGCCAGAGCGCGATGCTGATGTGGCGGAGATTCACATATGCGCATCCTTATTCCGCTCATCTGCGTTTCCCTGCTGTTTTGCGTTTCCTGCTCCGGCCCTGCCCAATCCCCGCCATCCGTCCAGGCGGCGCCACCGCAGGTGAAAGCGCCTGCTCCCCAAGCCATCTCCGGCCAGGCCATGTACACCGCCTACTGCGCCAGCTGTCATGGGGTGGACGGCAAAGGCGGAGGCCCCGCAGCCCCTGCCCTGAAGAGCAGGCTCCCCGACTTGACCCTGATGGCCAAGAAGAAGAACGGCAGGTTCCCTGAAGGAGATGTCTTCCAGGTGATCAAGTGGGGTGGCGGCATCGTCGGCCACGGCTCCAAGGAGATGCCGGTTTGGGGGATCGCCTTCCGCACGCTCAGCCCCAAAGATGAAGCGGAAGTGAACCTCCGTATCAAGAGCCTCATTCAATATCTGGAGTCGATACAACAGAAATGATCGGGCGTTGTCACGACCCATCGTGATGCCCATCACGGACTCGCGCCTGCGCAAGGAGGATAGTTCCCCAATCGGGAAGTGTGTGCCGCAACCGCTGCATCTTCTCGCCCCTGCGGCCGCCGCTCCCCGAGCTAACTTGGATTCTGGCATCCGGACTCATCTTCCGCCTGAAGGAGTTTCGCGATGAATATCCGCCTTTCTATCCTCATTCTCTTGCTGATCCCCATTCTTGTTGCCGGTGGCTTCGCCCTGACCCACAAGCCCATGAACGCCACCGTGATCGCAGTGCTGGGCGCGGTCATGATCTACCTGGCCTATACCCGCTACGCCCGCCAGATCGACCGCGACGTCATCCAGCCCGACAACAAGAAAGCCACCCCGGCGCGCATGTACATGGACGGCGTGGACTTCATGCCCACCAGCCGCAACGTGCTCTACGGCTATCACTTCAAATCCATCGCCGCTGCCGGACCCATCGTCGGGCCCATCGCCGCCGCCATGCTCTGGGGCTGGCTGCCCGCCTTGCTCTGGCTGGTGCTGGGGGTGACCTTCCTGGGATGGGCGAGCGATTACTCTGCCATCGTCGTGGCGGTCCGCAACGACGGCAATTCCCTCTCTGCCATCGCCCACAAGCTCATCGCCCCGCGCACCCGCATCATCCTGTTCGTTTTCATCTTCTTCTACCTGTTGCTGCTGGCGGGCGCCTTCGTCGGCATCATGGGCGGCATCTTCGACCCCCGCGCCGACGTTCCCTTCGGCATCTTCATGCTCGCCGTCATGGGCCTGCTCATGGGCCAGATGCTCTACCGCTGGAAGATGGACCTGATCCTGGTCACCTTCGTCGCGGTGGCGGTCACGCTGGCATCCATGGCTCTGGGCGCCAGGGGCATCAACATCGTGAAGGGCCAGACGCCCGACGGCAAGCAAGCATCGGCGCTGGTCTTCGCCGGCCCGGTGAACGCGGCGGTCGAAAAGCTCGGTAACGCCATCAACGGCCTCTCCGGCGGCCAGCCACTCTATACCGTGGTTGACCCCACCAGGTCCGACCCGCGCCTGGCGACCACGGTCGTCGCTCCCGACGGCAAGATCGTTCCCAAGTATGTGGACAAGGGCGCCATCAAGATGCTTCCATCGTTCCTCTTCTGGTGCCTGTTCGTCTTTGCTTTCTCCTATCTGGGGACGGTGCTGCCCATCTGGCGCTTCGCCCAGCCCACCAACTACATCGGCTTCTGGGTAACCTTCCTGACCATCGGCCTCTCGGCGCTGGGAGCCCTCGTCGGCGGTGTGCGCGCCCTGCTGGGCAACGCCGAGATGGCGACTGCCATCACCTTCCAGACCAAAGTCTTCACCACCCTGATGCCGGTGACCCAGGCTAAGGACGCTGCCGGCAACATCCTCCAGGCGCTGCCCGCTATCCAGCCGCTGTGGCCCATGCTGTTCGTGACCATCGCCTGCGGCGCCATCTCCGGGTGGCACGCCCTGGTCGGCTCCATCGGCACCGCGCGGCAACTCGAGTATGAGACCGACGCGCTGCCCGTGGGCGGCGGCGGCATGTTCTCCGAGAATGCTCTCGCTCTGCTCTCGCTGGTGGCGGTCTCCATCGCCGGCGGTGCGGGCGCGGGCGCATTCGCGGCCGGCGTCGGCAAGCTGCTTGGCATCGTCACCTTCGGCGCCATCGCCCCGGCTTACGGCACGGCCCTCGGCTTCGGCGTGTTCGTGGTCATCGTGCTGACCATGGTGCAACTCGTCTTCCGGGTCATGCGCGTGACCCTGGGCGAGTGGCTCGGCGATACCTGGGTCGGCTTCAAGAACCCGCACATCGCCGCCATTATCTCCATGGCCCTCACCTTCGTGCTGGTGCTGAGCGGGACCTGGATCTACCTCTGGCAGCTCTTCGGCGCCTCCAACCAGTTGATGGCGGCGCTCAGCCTGCTCATCGTCAGCATCTGGCTGAAGTCGTCGGGCAAGAATCCCCGCTACGCCTTCTGGCCGATGCTGTTCATGTACGTGACCACCATGGCCGCCATCGTGGTGACTGCCTACAACCTGTACGCCAGCATCCTGTCGAACCCGAGGATCGCGAGCCAGCTCATCAACAGCGTGGGCGCCGGACTGATGATCGTGGTCGCAGCCCTGCTGTTCCTGGCTGCCCTGGTCATCGCCTACGACGCCTTCCGCGCCTGGCAGAGACTGAAAGTGGCTCCGCCCAAGCGCGAGGTGGCGGTCGCCGCGGACTAGTAGAGAGTACGGAGGCGGGCGTCCCGCCCGCCTCTCTCGCTCTTTGAAAACTTAGCTCGTGTGGGACAGCCGCCTCGGCTGTGCGAGTTGGCAATGCCCACGTGGCGCGGCCGCTCTCGGCCGCGAGATGACTAGGACGACTGTGCGGTTGTACGGATCGCCTCGATCACTTCTCGTGCCGTGTGCTTGCATAGCTCCTCCAGCGGCCACTGGACTTCGAGGTTCGGTTCGCTGCGGCGCAACGCCACCCGCACCGGCGTGCACGCGTCCAGCGACGCGGCCCGCACTGCCGCGCTCGGGTCGGTGGAGGCGTGCGGTGCGAACGCCGTCAGCGGCAGCGGGGCGTTCACCTCCTGCCAGCCGTCGGCCTTCACCCGATGCTGGGCCGGCCGGCCGGACCATGAGGCGAGGTTGATTGCTTCGAACTCCCGTCGCGGGTTCGCGCGCAGCTCCCCGCGGAAGATGAACAGGTCGCGCCTTCCGCGCAACCGGGAGAACCACCAGATCAGGGGCACGTCGCGCGGTTCCAGCAGCACCAGCACCTGGGCGCTGTGGAACGGAGCTTTGGCCGCCTCGATCTTCAACTCGACCGCCGACGAGCCCAGCCAGCGCAGCGTGGCCTTCTCGCCGATCAGTGGCAGGCCGTCCTGCAGCCACTTGAGCACCGACTCGCCCTTGCGGACGTTCAAGTGGGTGCCCACGGCGAACCAGCCCACGACCAGGAGGACCACGGCGATGAAGATGCTGAGCTGCGGCGTCACGAGTTATGAGTTCCCGATGGGATTATCCCATCGGCTGGGACCCAGAAGGTGTGATGTCAATCACACGG
>Ga0335070_10001814_pt1 | contig 24763 bp, 29 predicted proteins | sample Lox_Sample_13_FD_206722 | JGI IMG/M metagenome (GOLD analysis project Ga0335070, IMG submission 206722) | Soil microbial communities from Loxahatchee National Wildlife Refuge, Florida, United States - Lox_Sample_1.3 | ecosystem: Environmental > Terrestrial > Soil > Wetlands | place: USA...
ACTTTATCCGCTCACCCTCGAAGCGAACGAAGCTGGCATTCAAAGGATGACGGCTGGAGGATTGAGCGAGGTCGCTTCTGAGTTCCTCCTCGTGCCGACGGAGGGAAAGAAGGAACTCTTCTGGGCTCTGGCTAAAAAGGCTGCGGTAGTCGATCCGGCTATAGGTGATCTGCAAACGAGCGAAGGCTTCGTTTTCTGCTGCCGCTTTTCCGGTGAAGGTTGTGGTCGCGAAGATGTCGGATGCATCGCAGTTCAGCGTCAGCGGCTCTCCCGGCAACAGGAAGACGCCGAGCGTGTCTTGCTTGTGGAAGTCGAATTCGAGTTCCGCGTACGTCGGCTCCTGCAACTGGACGGAGAAGGAAAAAGTTCCGTCGTCGCCAGCCACAGCGGCCTGTCGATCCTTGTTTAGAATCAGCGTCACGCCTTTTGAAGGGGCGTGGGCGATAGTCCCGCGCAAGACGGTCGCCTGGGGAGGCTTGTGGTTCTCGCCGGTCGGCGCCACGGTTCCTTGGGACGTCGCACCTAAGATCAAGAGAATGGCAACTGCAACCGGCCAACTCGAACGGCTGCCAATAGTGATGTTTATCGACGGCAGTTTTGTACGTCGCAGCTTGCGACCCAAAAAATTGCAGAACATATGTTTTCCTTTGACACGGGAGTAAGACCGGCAATCACGCAACGAATGGGCATACCCTAGCAGCCCGCAGTGGAGACCAGGCCTAAAGGCGCGTTGATTCTGCAGCCTTTACGGCACATAAATGTGTACCCTGATACGAAGCGCACTTACACCACGGGCTGTAGGCCCAATAGGTAATACGATTGGAGGCCAGGAGAAGTTCCTCGTGTGTAACGAGGCATGTTTGCTCAGCGCGGCTTCCCAAGCGCTTAGGGGTTTTCATATCGCCGAGGGTTCGGTGGCATCGCGGGAGCCCCTCTGTATTGCCAACGAGCTCGGGGAGAATACCTCGAATCGCCACGGCTGAGTTTGAGGGAATAGGGTCCTTCGACTGCGCGGGAAGTTCACGGCGTGAACTTCCCGCTTCGCTCAGGATGACAGGAGGATGGATTTCGGTTGGAGAAGGAGAGTAGCACAAGGTCCCTCGACTCCGGCAGGAGAGCGCATTTGCGCTCTCCTGACTGCGCTCGGGATGACATTGGGGAAAGACAGCCTCCCCCACTGTGCTCGGGATTTCGGCGCACGGCTCCGACAATCACCCCAGCACGCCATGGTTGGGCGCGCGGCGGACCCCGTCGGACAACGACCACCGGGCCTGAAGGCCTCGTCGGATAGCCCATAAACGCGGCCCTGAAGGGCCGCTCTTCCACGCTAGTGCGAGGGTCCCAAGGGCGGTTGGTGGCAGATCCTTCAAGCCAACTTTGGACCACTAACCTGCTTCTCCGCGAATCGATTTGCTCCGCGGCTCGATTCTTGGTAACGTCCTGCCGAAGGCGTTCCGAGCCCCGAGGTGCACGATGCCAATTAGCGCGGTGGACTCCGTCACGCTCGCCCTAGAACATACCAGGCAACAATTGTTCAAGCCCTTCCGCATTGGTCAATGGACGAAGCTGGCTTTTGTCGGGCTGCTGGCGGGAGAACTTGGCTCCGGCGGATGTAACCGCTCCAACTTCCAATTTCCCCAGCACCCAGGAGGCTCGCATCCTCCATTCCCACATTCTTTAGGAATGGATCCTGCCTTGCTGGCCGCTTTTGTAGGGGCCGTGGTTATCGCCGCGCTCGCAGTCGGAATCATCCTGATGTATGTAGGCAGCGTGATGCGCTTCATTTTGTTCGACAGCGTCATCGCAAGAGAGTGTCACGTCCGCTGGGCCTGGAACCGCAGGCTGGGCCCCGGATGGCAGTACTTTGTGTGGAAGCTGCTTTACATTCTGTTTAGCGTAGTAGGTATTGGAGTGGTGGTTGGAATCCCACTGGCCATGGCGTTCGCCAGGGGCTGGCTCAGAGCACCTAAAGAGCACCTGCCCCCGTTGGCGATAGGCGGAATCATTCTTTTCCTGGTGTTGCTCATTTTCTTTGTGGTCACAGCGGTGATTTTCGTGCTGACGAAAGATTTCGTCGTTCCCCAGATGGCGTTAGAGGGGGTTGATGTGATGGACGGATGGCGGCGACTGTGGCCGATGATGGAAGCCGAGACGGGAACATACGCCGCTTACATTGGGATGAAGATTGTGCTCGCGTTCGTCGCGGCAATCTTGATTGGAATCGCAACGGTCATCCTGGGACTGCTCATCGCCGTGCCAAGCATCGGACTCGGCGTGCTGGCAGTTCTGACCGGCAGGACGGCCGGGCTGACTTGGAACCCCCATACGATCGCTCTGGCGATCGTCATCGGATGCGTTCTGCTGGCCGTCTTCCTTTATCTGGTTGCCCTGATCTATGTGCCTGCGATCGTGTTCTTTCGGGCATATTCTATCCATTTCTTTGCCGACCGCTACCCACGGCTGAGGGCAGTGCTCTATTCCACAACGGCCGCGCCCAGGATGCCAGGAGGGGCTGCGGTGCCGTCGCCATAGCCTTCGCCGCTGCCACAGTCCGCCCAAGCAGTAGGCCGCGATGGCTACAGAAAGGCGTTCTCGCGACACCACCGAGTTCGGGGAGAACACCTCGAATCGCCCCTGCTGAATTGGAGGGAATAGGGGTCCTGCTCCCTCGCTTTGCTCGGGATTTCGGCTGAGTGGGGGGCAATTCAAGCGGCAGGTTTATGAACTCTGGAGGTCCTGCTTCAGACAGCATTGCTCCCAATCGTCGGGCGGCGTTTGAATGCCCCAGACATTGCCGGGCTCATCCAGCTTCAATCCCAGCAGCCAGAAGTCCGCTTGCTCGCCAAAAGATATGCAGTTGACTACCTGCCCCGTGACGTCGGTGGTGACAGGAAGGCCTTGCAGCCGGACGGCCACCCCAACTTCCACGGAACGACTGCAGCGCGCTGCGCACCCCCGCGGGTTGACGAGGACTATCTGGCACGGCTCGGAAAAGGGATGAACCGGGTCCAGACTGATCAGCGTGACAGGAATCTCACAAGGAATTCGAGTGCCAGCCCGCGCCTCCGCTATTTTGAGGGTCGAATTCATGTCCGAAGTCTACAGAGTGGGAAGTGAATCTGTCTAACTGAGGGGGGAGGCAGAGCGTTTTGTACGGGATCCATAACAGAATGTCAGCTTTTTCACGATGATCTGGACGGGCGAAAGGGCAGGCCGTGCGTGAAGGCCGCCGAGATGATGACGGAAGAGCTTAGCACGCGGGGCCGAGAGGCTACAATGCTGCTCAGCTGTTCAAAACACCCTCGCCTCGCGGACACTAACCGCATTGCCGGGAGAAGTATTTGTGTAGAATCCCAAGTCTTGTTGCCGGGGCGTCAAGCCCCGGCAACTTGCAAGTGTCTGGCTAATCTCCGGAATCATCCATTATTCCGCGAGTCCTTCGCAAAGGAACCTTCTTTTCGCATCTTTTTCCGCGCGCGCTTCCGCGCCAAGGCCTGTTTCACTCGGCGTCTTTCGCCAGGCTTTAGGTAGTACGAGTGACGTTTCACTTCTCTAATGATGTCTTCCGACTGAACCTTACGTTTGAATCGACGGAGCGCATTCTCTAAGGATTCGCCCTCTTGCAATCGAATTTCTGCCACGCTCACCCTCCCACACCAAATTACCGCGATGCGGATCTCTTATAGCCGACGTTTCGTACCGTCAATTTGGTTGCCAGGGCATTAAGCCCCGGCAAACTTATAAACACGAGTTACTCACCGACGCCGGTCACCGGGGGTGGACTCTTCCGCAGTGTCCGCTTCCTCTGCGCCAAGATTGAAAAGCGCCGCCTGCTCTGCAGCATGTTCGCGCAGTTCGGCCATCGCGTCTACGCTGCCTGCAACAGCCTTCTCCTGTTTTCGCTGATTCCTGCGCTCTGCTTTGTCCCGTTGTCTCTGTTGCCGTGTGTGTTCTTTTTGGCGCTTTGTAAATGTTGATCGGCCTCTTGGCATAGGTATCCCCTGAAATCTCTTTGTTCATCGGCGACAGGCATTTGGCAGCCTGACCGGACGTACTTGATGCATTCGCAAAAGCTACCAACGCGGTTCGCGCGGCTGCCGTGGATGGCCGCGATAGTCGTCGCGCCCACGGCCGCCTCCGCCGCCAAAACGATGGCCTCCGCCCCTGGGACGTTCGGACTTAGTTTTGGCCTCGTTAATGGTCAACGTTCGTCCGCCTAGATCTGTCCCGTTGAGCGCCGCGATGGCCTTGTCGGCTTCAGTGGCATTGGTCATTTCCACGAAACCGAACCCACGAGAGCGGCCCGTATCCCGGTCGGTTACGAGTGTGATCTTTTCCACCGCGCCGTGTGCCTCGAAAAGATTTCGCAACTCGGCTTCGGTTGTGCTGTGGGGCAGATTCCCAACGTAAAGGTTCTTCATTGCAATTCCTCTCTCAGTAAAGCATCTAAGCTGGTCGGCGTCGCGGTTGGTTTCGGCAGTCGTCCTTCAGAATCTCGTGGCGGAGGGGGCAGGGCGCGGATCGCTTGGGTGCGGGCGAGGGACGCGGAGCGGACTTCGGAGATTCGCCGGGAAGCTTCCAGGATGCCCCAGCGTTGGGTCAAGTCTCCACGAGCAGAAGAGGCGACTTTCAAGTCACCGACCACAGGGTCGTCGACGTTGTCCACCGGAGTCTCGTCGTCTGCATTGGGCGCATCCGCAAGATATTCGGGCTGGCCGACCAGGAAAGCCAACCGCTGCGGTGGCGTCGCGCTGCGGACGTCATCGCAAAATTTGTCGCGATGGCCCCGTCCCTTTTCCATATTGATCAAGACGAGGTCATACAAAGCGGCTCTCCACCATGAACGGGCTTCCGCGATGTCCTCGGCGCAATCGACATCCATGCCAAGCTTTCTCATGACCTCAGCACGCAATTCGCGCTTCGCCTGCGAAGTGTCAACGAGCAGCACTCGCTTCTTCTTGACTATATCGGGAATTGGCACGGAGACCGGCAAAGCCAGCAACGGAGTATTCATACCGATACCGACCTTGGCTGCGCGCGGACTGTGGTTTCCTCTGACTTGAGTGCCTTTGCTGCGCGCTCGAGCAGTTCGTGGGTACGCTTCCGTCGAGCGATCTTCTGCTTTCGCTCCCGGTGAAATCTGGACTTGTCTCCGTTCCGTGCGGACATAAGAAACTCCTGTCTGTTCGGCGGCTAGGGCCGGGTGATCACAACATTTCCTTTAAGATGCTAAAAGACAAACGGACTAGATCTTCCAAGGATTATCGGCGAAGCCGCGAAAAGGGCCAGAGTCGCCATGTCGAGTATGGAGATGACTAAGTGGGAAAACTGCATCCGATGGAACGGTGTAAATACGCCCAGAATTCCCAGGAAGACAAGTGTCCAGACGAGCTTGCCGCTGAAGAGGCAGCGAAGGACAACCGTGGCCGCTGCCAGCGACACAATGATGCACACACTCATCCTGAAATCGGATGGAGAGCGAAATAATACGGCTGCCGCCAAGAAGGCAGTCGCGATTACCGTCATGACGCGCGTCACGATGGATGTTTTCGATTGCAGTCGCTTCCGGTCACGGAGTAAAGCGGCTGACTCAGGGGTAAACTTTTGCGCGAGCACGCGCCTCTCGATCTCTCAATCGCGAAGGCGCAGATTAGTTTGCCGGCGTGTCTTCGAGGTTAAGTACTTTCAGTATACGCTGTTTGCCACAATCATGCTAAAGACTGGCAGGCCACGACCGCGAAGAGCACGACCATTGGGGTCTGCAACCTTCGCTCCGCTCGTGAGTCGGCCAGGACCTGAACGATACGCATGGTCGAATCGCCTTGCTAATTGTGTGTTTTGCACGTATGATGACAATGTGCGTTAGACCGAATCGGTCGTGAGCAGCTTTCGCTTCAACAGCTAGCAACCTGCCCAGATTTTCTTCCGAATCCCTCCAGCGTAACTATCAAAAAGGAAAACGAAACAAGTATATGGAACAAGGAACAGTAAAGTGGTTCAACGACGCCAAGGGCTATGGGTTCATCAGCCGTCAGAATGGCGAAGATGTGTTTGTGCACTTCTCGGCCATCCAGTCAGGCGGTTTCAAGAGCCTCCAGGAAGGCCAGACGGTACAATTCGACGTCACAAAGGGTCCGAAGGGCTGGCAGGCAGAGAACGTGCAAGCACTCTAAGCCGGCGAATCATTCGAAAAGGCGGTTTCCATCATGAGATCGCCTTTCCTAGCTTTGTGGTGTATCGCCGCAAGGCGCTCGACAGGAAGGCTCATGGAATCGGGCCGACCTTAACCAACCTGGTGAAGGGGCGTTATCTGACCCGTCAAGAATCCATCGCTTCCTACGCGGTCATCCGGCACAACATCCGAACCTACCTTTCGGCTGGAGTGGTCGAAGTAGTCCAAGGCAGGCAGAAGGCCGAGTCCGAAGTGAAGAAGCTGGAAAACTCCCAACATTCCGGCGATCGTCACGAAGGCTGGCGCTATTTCCTTGAGAAGACCGATCTGAAGGTGGGAACAGACCCCATACAGGCTACCCGGCAACGCCAAGCGGCTTTGGAAAAGCGAGAATTGAAAGCTCTGTGGGAGACAAAGACTCCAATCGTCCATTTGCTGCAGCGCCCGAGGTAGCTAGGAATTCGCCGCTACGATCCCGCCGCTACAAAAAAACCGGGAGGCTAGAAGAGCTACTGATCCGTTCTACTTTGTTCTGATTCGTTATGATTTTAGTCGCCCGGTTTTGAAGATCACACAGGACGTTCCCATCCGTTGTGAAGGGTTCCGTTCGCTACGAGGATGCCTCTCTGCCGTATGCGGCCATCGAGAGCCACGAGGGACTCACACACAACGGACTCTACGACACCGTGGTCGGAAGGGAGTAAGGCGGTAGCGGCACAGAAAGAGACAAGAACGTGGGTCAGCTCAAGTTTCTATCACGTTTTTATCTCCACAAACGTTTTGAAGTCTGCATCCCAATTTTGCGACGATCCCAAGACTCTCTGTAAATCATTAAAAGCAAATTGGCGGAAGCGAGTGGGAGTCGAACCCACCGGCGACAGGATTCCTGCCGCCCGCCGGTTTTGAAGACCGGGAGGATCACCGGACCCCATGCGCTTCCGGAATCAGGGCTCTGCGCCCGCGCCCAGGCTTGCTACTTCAGCTGACTCGCCCGCTGCATTGCCACCTGCGCCGCTTCGGTGGCTGGGTTCTCTTTCTGGATCTGGTCGTAGATGCGTTTGGCCTCATCCGGCTTCTGACGGGTCTGGTAGAAGCGGGCAAGCTCAAGCTGCACGGTCACTTTGGAGACTGTACTGGTGGGCTTGTCGATCAACTGCTTATAGAGATCGACCACAGCCGCGTCCTTATTTTCGGCGCGGTACACCGAGGCCAGGGCGAACTTGCCCAGCGCGGCTAAGTCTTTGTTCGAAGAATTCGCCGTCTCCTGCAGGTTGCGCTCGGCCGCTGCGTTGTCGCCGAGCTGCGACGCGGTCAGCCCCACGAAGTAACGCGCCATGGCGGCGGTGCGGGTATGGGGATACTTGTCCACAATGGCTTGGAATTGCTTGCGCGCTTCGGTGGCGCGTTCGGTTGAGGAAGCGAAAGTCTCGTAGCCGGGCTGCGCGGGCATCCCAGCCGGACGCACGGGCGTGTCTAGGGTGCGCGTCGCCTGGCCAAGCTCCATGCTGGCCCTTTCCTCCTGCGTGTTCCGGTAGTACCATCCGCCCACAAGAATCGCCGCAATCACGACGACCGCAATGCTGGCGGCGGTAAGCTTCGACTGGTGTTCGACCGTCCAGTGGACGGTCTTCTCTGCCGCTTCCATGGTGGCCTTGCTAAAGCGGTCTTGCTTCAGTTGATGCCGAGTTTCTGCGCGCACATGACCCCTTCTTCGTCTGGAACTGGGCTTGCAAACCTGCAGTTTATCAGGCGTATTTCGCGAGCGTCAAAGGACGGGCAGTGGTTATGGTCAGGGATCCCAAAACTGCGCCACCATCGCTAACAGGTCATTACGGTGTAACTGGCATAGCTGACGGCGCCAGGGACGAATGACGTTGCCGCAACTAATCTGATTATGGCCTATAGATTTCGGCGGGGCGGTTGAGTCACATCAGAGTGGCGGAGATCGCGCTCGCTAGCGGGTCGCTTCGAGCTGGCCCTTCTCGGCCTTTTCCTGGCAGTCGATGCAGTGGCGGGTCCAGGGCACGGCTTCCAGACGTTTGGGGTTGATTTCCTTCCCGCAGGAGACACAGTCACCGAAGCTACCCTCGCGGATGCGGGCGAGCGCGCTTTCGACCATGAACAACAACTGGCGGTCGTTGTTGCTCTGACTGAAGAGAAACTCCTTGTTGTAGGAACTGGCAGCGCGGTCGGCGATGTCCTGGGTGGCTTCGTCGTCGGCACTGCGGCCGTCCTGCTGGTTGCGGGAAACCATGCGGCGCAATTCCTGTTGCCGCGTCTCCAATCGTTTCCGAAAGTACTCGACCTTCTTCTTTTCCATGATTGCAGCCTGCTCGGGAGTCTGCCGCCCGCTCCCGGAACCTCAAGATAGCCTCAGACCAAACGAATATGGTATGCGTCTGGCGAAAGAGCGTCAACTGGAGCCCGGGGCCGAGAGACGCCGATGCTACACGACGGTATGGCCTGGTGAACATCGGGTCTTTCATGGTCGACTATTGCCGCTGACGGCCCAGGATTACAATGAACTGCGTGGCCACACCCGCGCCGCAAAAGCCTGTTTCGGAAGACCGGCACCGGCACCGCCATCCTATTTATGCGGCGGAAGCCACGGGGCTGCTTCTGATGGCGGTTTTGCTGTTGATCCTCACCTTGATCCGGTGCTGGTCGTACATTCATTGGAGCGCGCGCTGACGGTGCCGCGACACGAACCGCTCGCCGTGGTCGTGCTGGGCCCGACGGCCAGCGGGAAGACCTCGCTGGCGCTGGCGATTGCCCGGCGCTTCGAGGGCGAAATCGTCAACTGCGATTCGGTGGCCTTGTACCGGGGTCTTGAACTCGGCACGGCGAAGCCTTCGGCTGCCGAGCGCGCGCACGCACCTCACCATTTGCTGGACGTCGTTGACCCCACGGCTCATGTGACGGCAGGGGAATACGCTCGTGTGGCGCGGCAGGTTTTGCGGGAGATTGCGGAACGGCGGCACCTGCCGATCATCAGCGGCGGAACCGGCCTCTATCTGCGCGCGCTGCTGGAGGGACTGTTTGCCGGACCAGAGCGCTCGGAAGACCTGCGCAACCGCCTGCGCGCACGGGCGAGAAAGCGCGGTCCGGAGTATTTGCACTGCATCCTGCGCCGGCTTGATCCCGCTTCGGCGGAGCGCATTCACGCGAATGATGTTCCCAAAGTGATTCGAGCGATAGAGGTCTGCCTGGCGACGCGGCGCCCGATGACTGAACTCTGGCAGGAAGGACGGGAGCCGCTCCGGGGTTTCCGCATTCTGCGTCTGGGACTGAACCCGGAGCGCGAAGCGCTGTACGCGCGCATCAATCAGCGAGCGGCGAAGATGTTTGAGCAAGGCTTGATCGCCGAGACGCAACGACTGCGGGAGAAGTACAGCGATCAAGTGCGTCCGTTGGCGTCGCTCGGCTACAAGCAAGCGATGCGCTTCTTGCGGGGAGAAGTCAGCCGGGAGCAAGCGATGGCGGAAGCGCAGCAGGCGCATCGCAACTATGCCAAGCGCCAGGTCACCTGGTTCCGTCGCGAGCCGGATGTCCACTGGCTGGTAGGGTTCGGGGATGATGCGACGATTCAAGCGGAAGCGATCGCCGCTGTTGAGCGAGCAGCCTGAGAGGGCAGTTTCCTGGTTCCCGGTTCCTGGTTCCCGGACGAATCGCCTCAGCCCGCTGACTGGGAACTGAGAACTGGGAACCGAGAGCTGGATTTGCTATGGTCCATTCCATGCGACATCTTTGCTTGGCCGCGTTCGTATTCTGCGCGGTGATCGGGTTTGCGGCAGAAAAGAAGAAAGAGCCAGCGCAACATGCCAGCTTGGTCCGGCTGGACAAGGGCGGTCGGGCGTGGGCGCAACGAACGCTGCGTAGGATGTCGCGGGAGGAGAAGGTCGGACAACTGTTCATGATCTGGGTGAAAACCCAGTTTCTGAACGAGGACGATCCTAACTGGATTCAATTGCGCGACAACCTGCGCAAGTACCACATTGGTTCTCTGGCTATGACCGTGCCGACGGACGGGGCTGTGCTGCTCAAGAACCAGCCCTTCGAAGCCGCAGAACTGCTGAACCGGCTGCAAAAATCGTCGCGGTTGCCGCTTCTGGTCGCCGCCGATTTCGAACGCGGCGTCTCCATGCGCCTATATGGAGCCACGGTGTTTCCCCACGCCATGGCGTTTGGCGCGGCGGGAAGGCTCGAGGATGCCGAGGCGTTCGGGCGCATCACGGCGCTGGAGGCGCGGGCGGTCGGCGTGCACTGGAACTTTTTCCCGGTTGCGGATGTGAACTCGAATCCGGGCAACCCCATCATCGACACGCGGTCCTTTGGAGAAGACCCGCAGCAGGTGGGCGATCTGGTCGCTGCCTACATCCGAGGAGCACATCAAGGTGGAATGCTGACCACGGCCAAGCATTTTCCTGGACACGGCGATACTGCGACCGATTCGCACCTGGGCGTGGCGCAAGTCACGGGAGACCGGGCGCGACTGGACACCGTCGAGTTGCTACCCTTCCGGCGTGCCATCGAGGCGGGAGTGGACTCCGTCATGGTGGCGCACGTGACGGTTCCGGCGCTGGAACCGGATCCGAACCGGGTGGCGACGACTTCCAGCGCGATTGTCACAGGGCTCCTCAAGCAACAGATGGGATTCAAAGGGCTGGTGGTGACCGACGCCATGGACATGGCGGGGCTGACGCGGCTTTACGCCAACGACATCGGGCGGGCGGCGGTGGAGGCCTTCAAGGCCGGGAACGACATGCTGCTGATCCCTGCCGATCTCGATGCGAGCTACCGGGCGATGCTGGAGGCGGTTCGCAAGGGAGAGATCCCCGGTCGCCGCCTGGACGAGTCGGTTCGCAAGATCCTGGAACTCAAGGCTACTGTTGGTCTGCACAAGTCACGACTGGTGGAGCTGAGCCGACTTCCCAAGTTGATCGGCAAGCCTGAGAATCTGGCGCTGGGCCAGCATTTTGCGGATGAAGCCGTGACGCTGGTGCGTGACAATGGACAGGTGCTGCCGTTGCACGCCACGGCACCGGGAACTTCCGGACCGGCGCTTCCGTATCAACCTAGCGTGGAGGTGCGCAACCGGCTGGTTGTGGTGATTCTCTCCGACGACATGCGCACCGACTCGGGACGCATGCTGGAACGTCAGATACTTGCCCGTGTGCCGGACGCTCGGGTTATCTATGTCGATCCACGTTCGGCAGCGGGGATGAGTGCCGAGACGCTGGCGGCGGTGGATGCCGCCGAGCAGGTGGTGGCGGCAGTATACCTGATTCCGACTGCGGGCAAGGCCATCGCCAGTCCGGAGGGACTGAAGAATTCTGTTGCTTTGACAGACGCGAGCGGGAGCTTGCTCAGCGCGATTCTGGACCACGCTGCCAAGCGCACGGTCGTGGTGGCGATGGGCAATCCGTATCTGGCGCAGGATTTCCCCCGCGTCGAAAACTATTTGTGCGCTTTCTCCAATGTCACGGTATCGGAGATCGCCGCAGTGAAGGCGCTGTTCGGCGAGATGGCGATCGGCGGCCATCTGCCGGTAACCATTCCAGGGATTGCATCGCGGGGAGCGGGTTTAGAACGGCCCGCCCACGCGGATTCAGGAGGTTCTATCCATGTCCAGCCGTAAGATAGTCGCACAGTTTGCCGCGCTCGCGCTGCTCGTCGCGCTCGCGCTTTTGCCCGGCTGTAGCATCAACGTGAAAGACAAGGACAAGGAAGGCAGAGCGGCGGTCGATATCAAGACCCCCATGGGCGACCTTCACGTCAATGAGCAGCCGGACGTGAGAGAAATCGGCCTCGCCCAATATCCCGGCGCCAGACCCGCCCAGAAGGAAAACAGCGAGGACAAGAAGAGCGCGAACGTCAATCTCTCCGTGCCGGGCTTTGATCTAAAAGTCGTGGCGGCAGAGTACGAGTCGGATGATTCTCCCGACAAGATTCTTGCCTACTACCACAAGGAGCTGCAGAAGTACGGCAAGCCCATCGAATGCCACGGGCGCTGGAACGGCGGGAACGTGCACACCTCGGGCGGCAAGGACGACTTGTCGAAGCCGGTCACCTGCGGGTCCGAGGAACACGGGAACTCAGTCGAGCTGAAAGTTGGGACTGAGGGCAATCAACACATCGTAGCGGTGGAGCCGAGAGGAACGGCTACGCACTTTGCGCTGGTTTACGTAAGGATGCACGCGGGGAAAGAAGACATGATCTAGGCCGCCAGTCGCAGGGTGTGACTCATTCTGTGACGCAGGGCTCCGGGGCTGATAGAGAAGCCTGCTGAAAAGACGAGGGCACGGTCTCGGACCGTGCCCTTTCCCGTGTTCCAGGAGAGCACTCGGTGGGCGGCGTCAGGAGCTCCAACCTAATCCGCTCTTCGACCCGGCCCTGCAGACCAAAGAATTGGCCAATTCTGTCGGTGCCTAATTGAGCCTAAGATTAGCCCCCCGCCGACCGCGAAGTGTCATCAACAAGTAAAAGGTTTGTCAGATCGAGAGGCAAAATCGGAAGGGCTGGAGAGTGGGCGAGGTCGATTTCCGGTTGCGCCGAAAACCCCGGAGATGGAAATCTCAATCCTGCGTGCGGTCGAGGAATTCCTCGTGCCAGGCCATCTGGATCGCTTCCAGTTTGGCCTCGTTCGACTTCTTGGGATCATCGCTGAACCCGGGCAATTCGGTGACGTAACGGTGCAGGTCGGTGAAACGAACCGTGAGCGGGTCCAGTTTAGGACGGGTTTCGGACAAAAGAATCCCGATGTCTTCGGAATTGTCCCAGGTGAGCTGCTTCGGCATGGACTGTGGCTCCTGTGAAGAAGCGGGTTCCAAGGTTGCAGAGTTCCAAAATTTCAACTGGCGCAGAAACTGGTGCAAGTCGCACTTTGAAACTCTGAAACCTTGAAACTTTGAAACCCGGTTTCTAATGCCCTTCCGATACGTAGTTCCGATTCCACGCCGGGATTTCCACCACCACTTTCCCCGGCTTCTGGATCACGGCCTGACATCCGAGCCGCGAGTTCAACTGGAGATCGGCGGCCATGTCGAGTTTGTCGGCCTCGTCGTCTTCCATCCCCGAGACTAATTCCGCGCCTTCTTTCACCCAGACGTGGCACGTCGTGCAGGCGCAGTTTCCGCCACAAGCATGATCGAGGTGTACGCCGAAGTTCAACGCCACATCAAGAATCGACTCTTCCTTGCCATGATCCTTGTAGGGCAGCCTGCCATGCTCGAAGGTGACGGTTTTGCCTTCAGGCAAGAAAGTGACCTCGACCGTGTTTTCGCCCGGCGACTCCACTGTCGCTGCCCCGGCGCCCTGTGTTTCATTCTCCGCCATCGCTACTCCTAAGAGAGATGTTGTCTGTTCCCTGAGATCCGACACCTGAGACCCGGAACCTGCTCTACTCAAACTCCGCCTTCGCTACCGGATGCCCAGCCTGCGGGCCTTCACCGAGATCGGCCTCATCCATGGTTTTTCCTTTGAGCGCGACCGCCACAGCGCCGTCCATCATCAATTCCGCCAGATGCATTGTGCCCTGATTGAGCGCGTCGATCGCGCTGCGAATCGCCGCATAGTCATCGCCATCTTTCACCGCGACAAGCGCCTCTTCCAGTGTCACGACCTTACGACGCTCCTCGGACGACAACTGCTGCCAGGCTTCGCTCTTTTTCCCCTTCGCTAAGGCAGCCAGAATCGTTTCCGCTTCGCGTCGCGCTTCGATCACCTGCCGCTGCCGGATATCCTCTTCCGCAAAGTCGAACGACTCCAGGAGCATGTTCTCAACTTGCTCATCGGTCAGACCGTAGCTGGGCTGCACTTCGATCTGCGCCTCGCGTCCACTGCGCTGCTCGCGCGCCGAAACCTGCAGGATGCCATTGGCATCGATCAGGAACTTCACTTCAATGCGCGGCATACCCGCCGCCAGCGGCGGAATGCCTTTCAGATCGAACCGCGCCAGCGACCGGCAATCCCGTGCCAGTTCGCGCTCGCCCTGCAGGACGTGAATCGCCACATTCGTTTGCCCATCGACCTGGGTCGTGTAGTACTGCGTTGCCGAAGCCGGAATCGTCGAGTTACGAAGGATGATCTTGTCGGTAACGCCGCCGGCAACTTCAATCCCCAGGGAGAGCGGCGTCACATCCAGCAGCAACATCTCTTTCGTGACTTCCGAGCCACCACCAAGAATGTTGGCTTGTATGGCCGCGCCCAGCGCCACCACTTCATCGGGATTCAAATCAGTATGCGGGACCCGTCCGAACAAATCCTGCACCAGTTGCCGGACCTTCGGGATGCGAGTCGATCCGCCGACCAGCACGACTTCGTCAATTTCGGAAGGCTTGAGCTTGGCGTCTTTCAACGCCTGCTTGCAGGGACTAACCGTGCGGTCGATGATCGGCTGCACGATCTGCTCAAACATCGCGCGCGTGATCTCCCGCTGATAACGCTTGCCGCCGGGCAACTCCACATCCAACTTCGTCGCTTGCTCAGCCGAAAGCGCGATCTTAGCTTCGATCACGGCCTGGCGGATATGCTGTACCGCCTCGCCGTTCCGCCGTAGGTCGAGCCCCAAGTCGCCACGAATATCATCGAGCGCGATCGTGATCAGCAGATTATCAATGTCATCGCCGCCTAGGTGCGTGTCGCCATTGGTGGCGATGACTTCGAAAATGCCGTCATGCAGCTTAAGGATCGAGATATCGAACGTGCCGCCGCCCAGATCGTAGACCGCGACGATGCCGTTCTTCCGCTTATCAAGACCGTAAGCCAGCGAAGCCGCCGTCGGCTCGTTCACCAGGCGAAGAACGTCGAGTCCCGCGATGCGCCCGGCATCTTTCGTGGCTTGCCGCTGCGCATCGTTGAAGTAGGCGGGAACGGTGATGACGGCTTTGCTGATCGGCCCACCGAAAAACCGCTCCGCGTTCCGCTTGAGCTGGCGAAGAATATGTGCCGAAATCTCCGGGGGCGTGTAATCCCGCTCTCCGATCTTGATGCGCAGCACTTCGCCAGCCTGAAGATCGTCGGCCAGCCGAAAGGGAAATAGCTTCAGTTCTTCCTGGATATCTTCAACCCCGCGCCCCATCAGCCGCTTCACCGAGTACACCGCCCGCTCCGGTGTCTCGATCAGATACTTGCGCGCGAGATTACCGACAACGACCTGGTTCTTTTGGTCGAGCGCCACGACCGAAGGGACAAGATTCGACCCGTCCTCGCCAGGAATAACGGCAGGGACGTCCCCCTGCATGTAGGCCACCAGCGAGTTCGTGGTGCCTAGGTCGATGCCGACGATGTGGTCGCTAGCCATGAATCTTGGGCAATTGGCACTTAACATTTAGCACTTAGCCGAACCGAGCTGGAGTTGGAATTGGCTAAATGCCAAGTGCTAATTGCTAAGTGCTCTCCAGCACTTCATTCACATCTCTCACTAGGTTCCGAACGTAGTTGCGCCGGTTCAGCACGTCCAACATGCGCTCCAGAATCTTCTGCCGATCTTCTTCCGACCCGCTGTCCACCGCCTGATCCCAACTCGTCCATTCGGACTTGAGTTCGTTGAACAACGCGTCGTATTTCTCTTCCAGCGAAAGCTTCGCCTTGCCAATCTCCTCCAAGAGCGCCGGATCGTCCTCGCCCATCTTCTTCTGCATCCGAAGCTCTTCGAGATGCATGTTGAGTTCGAACACCTCTTCGAGAAGGTCCGGTGGCACCGCCTGTTTCTTCAGTTCTCCGGTTTCACGCGCTTTTTCAGTCGCCTGCTTCGACTGCTCTTCCAGCTCTACGCCCTCCAGGCGGAGCAGATACGCCGTGCGCTTGATCGGGTCCTTGAGCGTGCGGTAAGCATCGTTCAGCATCGAGCTCTGTTCCAGGCTCCAGGCCCGCTCCTGAGAACCGGCTTGCGCAAAAACGTCAGGGTGAAGCCTGCGGCTGAGGGCATAAAACTCGCGTTCCAACAGTGCCGTGTCCAGGTTCAGCTTCCGTGGCAATCCGAAAAACATGAAGTAGTCAACCGGCGCGGGCGGCTGCACTTTGCCGCAGGCGCTGCAGAAATGCGTGGCCCGCATGGTGCCGCATGACCAGCAATTCGAGGTCGCTTCCCCCGGCATGATCACCGACGACTTGGACTCTGTGTTTGCCATACAAACTTTGGGGCGGGCGCAGAGCCCGCCCCGGTGGATTCCTGTTGGGACGGGCGGGACGCCCGTCGCTCCATCACGCAGAAAACGAGCTGCCGCAGCCGCAGGACTTGGTCGAGTTCGGATTCACGAAGACGAACCCCTGCTGCATCAGGGTCTCCTGGTAATCCAAGGTCATCCCGTGCAGATAGATGAACGACTTCGGATCCACGAAGACCCGCACGTCGCCGAATTGAAACACCCGGTCGCGCTCACGCGGCTGCGTGTCGAAGCGAATGCTATAACTCAGCCCCGAGCACCCGCCGCCTTGAACGCCTAGGCGAAGGCCGCCCTGTTCGGGTGAAATCCCTTCTTTCGCCATGGCCGAGCGAATCTTTGCGATCGCCTTCTCGGTCACCTGGATGCCCTTGGCCGGAGCCTCGGGCGGCGCCACGACTTTGAGTGCGTCTTCCATGAAAATCAGCTACACTCCTGGCGTCGAGCAAGCAAGATCGCAACCAAGCCACCGAGCTTGCCAGCAGCTAGAAGCCAGGAGCCAGTAGCTATCTTACTGCGCCCGCACTTCCGCAGGAGCCGGCTTCGCCGCTTCCTGCTTCTTCTTCCAGTCCCCGATGGCGGCCCGGATCGCGTCTTCGGCCAGCACCGAGCAGTGAATCTTTACCGGCGGCAGCGAGAGTTCCTTCACGATCTCCGTGTTCTTGATCTGCAGGGCTTCGTCAATCGTCTTGCCCTTCACCCACTCAGTGGCAAGCGAAGACGAGGCGATCGCCGACCCGCAGCCGAACGTCTTGAACCTCGCGTCCTCGATCACGTTGGTTTGCGGATTCACTCGGATCTGTAATTTCATAACGTCGCCGCACTCCGGCGCGCCAACTAGGCCGGTCCCCACTTCCGGGCTGGCCTTGTCAAGCGCGCCCACGTTGCGCGGGTGGTTGTAGTGGTCAATGACTTTCTCGCTGTACGCCATATTCTTTCACCCCACACCTTTCAGATTTTCAAGACTCCCAGATTCTGTCGCCCAAGATCGGTCGCTACGAGCTCCGGGCCACGAGCAAGAAGCTAGTAGCTAGCAGCTCATTCCGCCGCCCACTTCACTGTCTTCAAATCCACGCCTTCCTTCGCCATTTCATAGAGCGGGGACAATTCGCGCAGACGCCGCACGGTCTCCACCACGCGGTCCGCGACGTAATCCACTTCGGCCTCGGTGTTGAATCGCCCAACGCCGAACCGGATCGAGCTGTGCGCCAACTCATCGCCGGTGCCCAGAGCCTTTAATACATACGATGGCTCCAGCGTCGCCGAGGTGCAGGCCGAGCCGCTCGAAACCGCCACATCGTTGATCCCCATCAGCAGCGATTCGCCTTCCACGTAGGCGAAGCTGATGTTCAGATTGCCGGGCAGGCGGTGTTCCAAGGAACCGTTGATGTACACCTCGTCGAGCTGGCCCATGATCTTGTCGCGCAGCCGGTTGCGCAGGCCTGCAATCTTGCACGATTCCTGAGCCATTTCCTCCTGCGCGATGGCACAGGCCTTGCCGAGTCCCACGTTGCCGGGAACATTCAGCGTGCCGGAGCGCATGCCCCGCTCGTGGCCGCCTCCATCAATGATCGCCGCCAACTGCACGCGCGGATTCTTGCGGCGCACATAGAGAGCGCCCACGCCCTTCGGGCCATACAACTTGTGCGCGGAGATCGACACCAGGTCGAGATTCATCTTGGTGACGTCGATCGGAACTTTTCCAATGGCCTGCACCGCGTCCGAATGGAAGATGACGCCCCGTTCGCGACAAAGCCTGCCGATTTCGGTGATGGGCTGCAGCACACCAATTTCGTTGTTGGCCGCCATGATGGTCACAAGGATCGTCTTGTCGTCCATGGCGCGCTTTAACTCGTCGAGATCGATCAGTCCATCCTTCTGCACTGGCAGATAGGTCACTCGGAATCCCTGTTTCTCCAGGTGCTTGCAGGTATCGAGCACCGCCTTGTGCTCGGTGACCGCGGTGATGATATGGTTCCCCTTCTCGCGGTACATTTCGGCGACGCCCTTGATCGCCAGGTTGTCGCTCTCCGTGGCGCCCGAGGTGAAGATGATTTCCTTCGAGGTCGCGCCGATCAGCTTCGCGACACGCTCGCGCGCCAGCTCGACCGCCTCCTCCGCTACCCAGCCGAACGGATGATTGCGGCTGGCGGCGTTGCCGAACTTCTCCATGAAGTACGGCAGCATCTCTTCCAGCACCCGCGGATCTACAGGCGTGGTCGCATGATTGTCCATGTAAATGGGCAACTTGACGCCCTCGGGCGGCGTGCGCTGCGTTGTTTCTGCAATCGTTGCGGTCGCTGTCTTGCCATTCGTGCTCATGACTACGCTCTCCTAGGAAATAGTTACAAGATCCGCCGGCTTTTTGAGTTCGATCACTTCCGGCTCTTCCTTCATCTGCGAAATCTTGATCTTCTTCAATACCTCTTCGATGCTTTCGTTCACCTTCCGCAGCGGCTCGCGAATGGTGCAGCGGTCGGTCTGGTCGCATGCGCCCCGCACAGAGACGCAGGAGGTGATGAACAGCGGGCCGTCGATAGCCTGAATGACCTCGAAAGCCGAGATCGTCCTCGGATCACGGGCCAGCGTATAGCCGCCATTGATGCCCTGCTGCGAATGCAGCAGCCGCGCCTTCACCAGCCGCTGCAAAATTTTTGCCAGCGCTTCCTGCGGAATGCCGTAGGCTTCCGCCACATCCTTGGCGCTGCACGAGCCCTTGTCACCGTGTTCGGCCAGGTGCTTCATGGCCATCAATCCGTAATCGGCCTTCTTGGTGAGTTTCAGCACGGGCAATTCCGACTCATTTGGTCGGATTCAACTCCGACTCTTTCGGTCGCATTTATATTCTACCCATAGAAAGGGAGCGCAGGCAAGTCTTGTCAGCCATTGGCCGGATTCGACCGTCGAGCGGTAACTTTTTGCGGGTGAGTGGGTTAGAAGCGCTGGCGCGGGACTGTCTGGGAAGGCCCTAAGGTAATTTCGCCGCATACCCCGCCGAGGGACTTGACAACCTGAACCACAGGTCTAAAATACCGCCAATTTCTGACGAAAAAAGCATTTTTGCCCCTCTCGCATGACGAAGATTCCGGAACGCCATGACGCCTAGCCAGCCGTCGCAACCCCTTCACAAGGTCAGCCCGGAGCAATGCAAACATCCGCGCGTCGAGATCGTCTCCCGCGACGAAGATTCCGAGTATGTGGAATGCAAGGAGTGCGGCGAAGTCTTCGAGTCCAGCGAGTTCAAGGACATGGCCATCGAGGAGACCAAGGGGCTGGAAGAGGAGTAGCGTTGCGGCGTTCCGGACGTCGGACTTGCAGGGTCCTTACTGTTTCGGTGCCGGAACTGCTCCTTGTTTTTCCGCTTTGATCTTTTTGGCGGCCATCGTTTTGTCCACCCAGGCGTCGGCCATTTTCAGATCTGCTTCGCGAGCCACTGGATCGTCGCATTGCAAGTCGGCTCGTTCGCGATACATCAGGTTCATGTAGGCCATGGCGTCATCGTACAAATGACGAAGTTGCAGAGCCGTGCTGAGGTTGTCGATTCCGTCCTGAATCTTGGCCCAGTTCTTTTCCCGTAGTGTGAGGCAGACGTTCCTATCTTTGGCGGGAAGCGAATCCTCGGGCTTGAGGCCGAGCCCAGCCCGTTCCTCTTGGCGTGGCTGGTAGGTCTCGGTCCAGTCGATCACGCCGATCGAGTAATATGGCTCCGGATCCTCCGGGTCGAGTTCAGTTGCTCTGCGGTAGTAATCCTTGGCCTCCTCGAATCGCTTCATCTGCAACTGCAAATAGGCAATGCCCTTCACAGCATCGACGGTCGCGCCTTTCGAGAAGTCGAGGTCGATGACTTTCTTGTAATGCTGGATGGCACGGTCCCCCATCTTGATGTTATCGGGTGTGTCTGCACCGGGGATGTATTGTTGCGCGTATGACACCGCCAGATAGAGATGGGCGACAGCATTCGCTGGGTCGAGGTTGACCGCCTTCTCGAAGTGCTGAATCGCCTCGTCGTACTTCGCATGCCTGTACGCCTGCACACCCAAGTTGAGTTCTACGCTCCCGCTCGCCGATTGCGCGGCAACGACGGAAACCAATATCCCCACCAAAGACACGGATAAAAGAACGAACAACCAACGCTGTTCCATAACGGGACCTTTCGGCCAGGCGTAACCCTCCCACTATTTTGACGCCAGTTCGGCAGGACCCGCTCCCAGAAAATTCGGACCTTATCCACCGATACCCTAAGAAGGCTCACCTGATCTCAATTAGCAGATTCCCCGCCCGATCCACGCGAAACCTCTTCCCCGGCGGGATCACCGTGGTTGCGCTGTACTCAGTAATCACGGCCGGACCCGCCAGCGACGTGCCGGAAGCGAGATCATTGCGTTCGTAAACGGGAGTGGAGAGCGTCCTTCCCTGAAAGAACACGCGCGCCCGCTCGACGGGGACGGCCCGCCGGGATGCTCTTGGCATCGTTCCCTTCTGCGTAGCCTCCGGTCGGGGCGTCTTCATCCTCACACGCAGACGCAGCGTGACGAGTTCAATCTCCCGTCCCGGATGGTGGTATCCATACCGCCGCTGATGCTCGCTGTGGAAGCGGGCGGCAATGTCTCCGCCCGCCGGCACGTTCAGCTCGTAACCCTGCCCGCGATAGCGAAGATCGAGACTCCGCTCGAACTGCAGTCTGCCCACCCAGCGCTCGCCACGGAATTCGCGACGAGCCGCCCCTTCCAGCTTGCGAAACTCGCTCTCCAATTCTCTCTGTAGGGACGGGGCTTCCACCCCAGCAAGCAGAGAACGCTTGCCGGGGACCCCGGCTTGCCCCGTCTCCCGCGCCGCCCGCCGGGAGCTATCGTCGCCCAACCGCCAGAGCACGGTGTGCGAGAAATCCTTCACCACGTCGCTCACCAGAATCCCGAACGCGGAGAGCGCTCCCGGGTGCGCCGGCAACACGACCGTTGGAATGGAGAGCGCTTCCGCCAGTTCGCAAGCGTGGAGGCCTCCTGCCCCGCCAAACGCCACCAGTGCAAACTCGCGCGGATCATAACCCCGCTCAATCGACACGACCCGCAGCGCCCGCTCCATATTGGCATTCACCACCCGGACCACTCCGTCCGAAAACTGCTCCACCGACAAACGCGAGCCCTGCTTCTTGAGCCACTGGGCGGTCACCTGCCGTGCCCGTTCAACATCCAGCACGAATTCGCCGCCCAAGAATCGGTTGGCTCGCAGCCTGCCGAGCAACAGATTGGCATCGGTGACTGTCGGCTGGGTGCCGCGGCCGTAGCAGATCGGACCCGGATCGGCTCCTGCGGATTCAGGACCGACACGCAGCGCCCCGGCAGCGTCGAAGCGGGCCAGCGACCCACCTCCAGCGCCGACGGTGTGGATGTCGAGCATGGGCACTCCGACTGGGAATCCGGCAACTTCCCCTTGGCTGCCAGGACGCACCTCGTCCTCGACCAGCGCCACGTCGGTCGAGGTTCCGCCCATATCAAAGGAGAGGACTTTCCGGAAACCGCTGCGGCGAGCCATGGCCGCGGCTCCAACCATCCCGCCAGCGGGACCGGAGAGCACGGTTCGCACCGGCTCGCGTGCGGCTGCCTCGAGAGCCGTGATGCCGCCGCTAGACTGCATGACGAAGACTCTGGGGCTGGCATCCACCCGGGATGCTGCGGGAGGGCACGACTTCAGTCGTGCCGAAACCGCCACAGAGTCAGGCGCGGCTTTAGCCGCTGAGGTTCGCCCTGGCTCGGCGACCCGCTCCTCCAGCCGCTCCAGGTAACTCTGCATCAGCGGCTGCAAATACGCGTTCACCACCACCGTGCTGGTACGCTCATATTCCCGAAACTCCGGCAAGATCCGGTGCGACACCGATAGCGGCACGCCCAGCTCTCCCACTGTCGCCTCCGCCGCCGCCTCGTTTTCCGGATTCGCGAAGGAAAACAACAGCGAAACGGCAATCGCTTCCGGCTTTGACTTGCGCACCACTTCTCTCAGGAGCGCAAGTTCCTCTTCGGACGGCCGCTCCAGAATTTGCCCCGCTGCATCCGTTCTTTCTCTCACGCCAAAGCGCATGTCTCGGGCTACCAGCGGTGGCGTCCGCTCAAAGAAGAAGTCATACAGGCGGGGGCGCGCCTGGCGGCCAATCTCGATGACGTCTTCAAATCCCGCGGTCGTGATTAACGCCACGCGCACTCCCTTCCTTTGCAGGAGCGCGTTGGTGCCCACGGTCGTTCCGTGCAGCAGCGTTGCTCCGCCGGGGTCCCCAGCGCGCCTGCTGTTGGCGCGATGGGGTGGGGCGCCGGCGTCAATCTTCTGCAAGGCTTCCGCGATCGCCCGCGAAGGATCATCGGGCGTCGAGAACACCTTCAACGTTTTCAGGGCGCCGCCCTCAACCCAAACGCAGTCGGTGAAAGTGCCCCCGGTATCAATCGCAATGCGAAGCGCGGAACCTCGGGTCCCAGCCATAGACAAAGAAGACTAACACCGCCGCTGGTCCGCACAGCAGCCCGCTTAGAACCCACCAGAATCTCTTCCCGTCGGTGCGGTTAGGCCTCTGACCACCCAGCACCGGAAATCTAACCTATTCTCAATCCGGACTGCCGTATCCTGAGACAGGCAAACGTAGAGACGCAGCTTGCTGCGTCTTTCTCCACGAGGAGCAGAAGACCCAGCAGGTTGCTCCGCGAAAAGTCGTTTCCCGCTTCGAGGTGGCCTTGACCGGCAACATCTGGAAAGCGTGGCTGGTTCCCGGCGGTTTGCTGCTGGCGTTGGCGGCGGCACTCGTCAACAGCTCGCTGCTTGGCCAGGTCGCATCGTCGTTGACCTTCTATTACATTGCGGTGTTTGCCGCTGGACTGCTTCTGGCCTGGCGCTTTCATTCCAGCCGCTTGCTGTTTTCTCTTCTGGTGTTGCTTCTTGCGCATCGGGCCGTCGAGTTTTTCTCGGCAGGTCAAGCCCGTTCCGGACCAGGACACACCGCCATGGTCCTGGCCGCTTTGTTGATTCCGCTGAATTTCATCACGCTCGCCTCGATGCGCGAGCGTGGGTTGATCATCGCCGGGGTCGCGCCGCGTTTCGGGCTGCTGTTCTTGCAGTCGGTGCTGGTGGCCGTACTATGCCGTCCGGAGAACAGCCCGGCGGTTGCGCCTTCGGCCGGGAGAACGCCGCTTCCTTTATGGAGTCTTGCCGGTTTTGCGGCCGCCGCGATTGTGTTCGCATTTCGCTTTTTCCAGAATCGCAAGCCGATCGAGGCCGGCTCGCTCTGGTCGCTGGCCGCGGTCTTCCTCTGGCTTCGCTACGATCCGATTGGTAGCGTTGGAGATTGTTACGCAGCCACGGCTGGCCTTATCCTGGTCGCCTCTCTCATTGAGACTTCTTACGTCCTCGCCTACCACGACGAGCTGACCGGACTCCGCGGCCGCCGCGCCTTCAACGAAGCCCTGCATTCGCTCGACCAGCAATACGCTATTGCCATCGTCGACATCGACCACTTCAAGCGGTTCAATGACACGTACGGGCACGATGTCGGCGACCAGGTGTTGCGTCTGGTCGCTTCGTGCCTGGCCGAGACCGGAGGTGGCGGGCAGACCTACCGCTGCGGCGGCGAAGAGTTTGCCATTATCTTTCGCAACCTTTCGGCCAGAGATGCACTCGACCATCTCGAGGTGTTGCGGCAAACGATTCAGAATTCCGTTTTCCGCGTCCGCGGTTCGGAGCGGAGATCCACGGCCCGAGCGGCAGAACCTGACCGCAGAAGGCCCACCCGCGTCAGAAACGCCCCCGTCGATCTCGCTCCAGAGCGCAGCGAGTTGTCGCTGACCGTCAGCATCGGAGTGGCAGAACCGAACACGCGTTATCGCCAACCTGACCAGGTGATCCAGGCTGCTGACCAAGCCCTCTATCGCGCCAAACACAGCGGACGCAACCGGGTAGAACTGGCGTCTGCCGCTCCGTTGCGCATCATCCGAAAAAGGCGAGCCAACGCGTCTCGACTCTGACGACCGTCGCGGCGCTGTGGCCAGCCGGCCTCCCTCAGCGGCTCTCTGTGTAGTTCTCTGACTTCCCCCGCAACCGAGTACACTACGGGCGTTAGTTCATAGGAGTATGCTGACTCCGGTTCCGATCCACGGGTTGAAAAGGCGTCAACAATGAACTTCAGACGCTGCCTGATGAATAGTCTGCTGCTAGCCTTGGCTGGCGGATTGGCTGCCTACGCTCTGACCTGGGGATTGTTCACGACCCATCCAGAGCTGGGGATGGAGACCGAACGAGCCTTCGCCATCGCTGCATGGACAGCGCCGGTCGTTTTTCTCGGAAGCCTGATCTACTTCGCTGTGCGCGCCGCCGACCGGCGCTGAGCGAGCGCCAAGCAGAATTGTGGTTCCGCATTCTGACCTAGCCTTGGTCAGCGTTGGGTGTGGAGTAG